>MWWK01000184.1_pt1 | contig 11481 bp, 16 predicted proteins | sample 1047241 | NCBI WGS metagenome assembly MWWK01 (sample SAMN06349964, study PRJNA376086) | soil metagenome | isolation source: BG12-3 sample Antarctic (ecotone) soil | place: Antarctica | reverse complement strand
GCACAAGGGACTCCAGGCGCGGATCGGGTTTGCTCTCATAGTCATGCAATACAGCCATCTCCAACTTATTGCCGCTGAGCAGCGCAACGAACGTTGCCAACTTATCAAGCCCGCCCACAGGAACGACCGTCACATCATCTCGCAAAGAGGTCTTATTATTCTTCTCTAAAAACGTTGAGAAGAAGCGCAAATAGATCAGGTCTGCTGGCCCCTCCACAAGCAAATTGCGCGGAGAGATAAATAGATTCTGTGCAATGGTGTAGCCGAGCGCAGCTTGCAACGGAAACAATGTCTTAGGGTCAGAACTGGAAACATTGTTGCTGATTTTCGTTCCACCCTTTTCGGTGTCCTGCACCGTGCGCGTCTGATGAAGCCGGTCGCTATGCACCATGAAAGGCGAGTGCGTGGTGTAAATAATTTGGTGCTCATCCGCCAAGTGATCAACGTAGTTCAGCAGATCGGCCTGGCCGAGCGCGTGCAGACTTAACCCTGGCTCATCCAGCAAAAGCACCAGGTCAGCGTTCGTCGTGAGTTGCTGCTTGATGGCGTCGAACCACACGATGAAGCTGAAGAACCAAATGAAGCCCTTGCTTCGCTGGCTGAACGGGACGGTCACACGATGCCGCCGATTGCGAATGCGAATGTACAGGTTATTACCCGTGTTGAATGGAGCCTCGTCCTCCGGATCAGGCTCAATATCAATTTCAACTTCGAGGTTTTGATTCTGCGTCCAGAACTCGAAGATTTTATCTGTGATCGAGTTGGAGATGCCTTCGAGCCGCGCTCTACCTTTTTCGTAGCCTGACGGCGTGACAAGATCATTCAGTTCGACTGTTGCCATGCGGAGCAAACTCAAAACCGTCTTGTCTTCATCCTTCAAGGCTTTCGTTTTTACGCGCTGTTGCAGCGCCGGAAGATTTATCTTGCCCGGCAACAGATAGTAGTCATCGAAGTACAAAAACCTGGGGATGTGAGGAGAAACGGATTCTATCCAAATCTTTTCGCTTAACTTGTTCGCCCAAGCAATATTCGTAGACTTGAAATCCCCGGTTAGGGCAATAATATACTTGACGAATCAGCGGGAGGGGTTTAGTCTATGAGCCTGATACTAACCCCTGCTCTACGGAGAATCCCAATGGAAAAAGATGACAATTTTATTGAGGCATCGTCTGAGGAAGATGAAGAACTCGGGCCACCTCTCCAACCTTATGACATTCTTACTTACCCGGCAGACTTTACCCTTGAAGGTTTGGTCACGAAAGTTAAGAATAAAGAGATTCTTAATGCCCCGGGCCAACGCAAGTTCCTATGGCAACTAGCACAAGCAAGCAAATTAATTGAATCATTCATTTTGGGCTTGCCCGTTCCGCCCATCTTTCTCTACATAGACCGCCAGACCGGCAAACTACTTGTTGTGGACGGACAACAACGGTTGCGTTCAATCGTTTGTTTCTTCTCGGGATGGTTCAGCGGCACGGGGTGGGCAGACGGAAAATCCGACGAGCAGAATGGCGTCCCGTTTAAGCTAGAAGGGCTGCACCCTAAAAGCGCATTTATCGGTGCTACATTTCAGACTTTAAAAGATACTGATGAGGAAGTGTTCAACCGGCTGAAGAACTCTGTGCTTCGCGCCTTTGTGATGAAGCAGGTTGAGCCACAAGACGATACGAGCATCTTCCAAATCTTTGAAAGACTCAACACAGGTGGAATGATTTTGCAGGGGCAGGAGATACGAAACTGCCTCTACGAGGGCGACTTCAATGAGTTGTTGAAGGAACTTAACAAGGGTGAAACGTGGAGGCAGATCGTAGGCAAGAAAGCCGAAGACAAAAGAATGCGGGACGTTGAAATGATTCTGCGGTTCTATACCCTTTTCTATGATGTCAAAAAGTACAAAAAGCCGATGAAGGGGTTTCTGAATAGATTTATGAGAATACATCGTCGTCCATCGGAAGGAGAAAAGGCTGAATACGCTAATCTTTTTGAGCAGACGGCGGCTGCGGTCGTCAAATATTTAGGGCCAAAACCGTTCCACATTCGCAGAGGATTAAACGCGGCGGTCTTTGATTCGGTCTTTACTGCGTTCGCACGTCATCTCGATGAAATTGGGGACGGGAAAGACACCTCCACCAACATAAGGCGTGTGAAGGCCAATTACCACCGTTTGCTAAAAGATGATGACTACAAAACGTGGGTGGGTAGCGCGACGACTGACAAAGACGTTGTGCCGCGTCGCCTTGAAAGGGCCGAGGAGATTTTATTCCGATGAGGTGCGCCCACAATGCGATTCGGACAGATAGACCGTGAACTTCGACAATGCGAGCAGTATTTGGACACAACGGACACACGAAACACGGAGATTGAAAACTACCTTGTCCGATACATGCTAGTTCGCATATGCGCCGAGTATGAAACAAGACTCGCGACCTTAGTGCAGAGGCGATGTTCGCGGACTAACGATCAATACCTTTTAAGATTTGCACAAAAAGCGGCAAAGTCTGCTACGAGAAACTTCAATGTCGGTGACATCTCAGGAGTCCTCGGGCTTTTCGGTGAAGACTATAAAAAAGCTTTCAGCGATGCCGTCTTAAAAACAAAAGCCGAGACAGCTTGGAATAATATCTACACCAATCGGCACACAGTCGCACATGGAAACGGCACGGTGATGATGACCTTTCCTGACCTGAAAAGAGACTATGCAGACAGCGTGGTGGTGATCAATGAGGTAGTCACAGCGTTATGCCTTAGGCAAAAGGACATAAAGGGACTCAGATGAGCGATTGATTTGTCTTTGCCAAGTTGGGGAAGTAAGGGAGGGTAAGAGAATGAGGAACAAACCATCCGATGAATTTGAGGCATTTGACAAGGTAATGGACGGACTTTTATCTGTTCCCTACTCGGAACTTCAACGAAAGTTAGAAGAAGAGAAACAGGCGAAAGCAAAACAAAAAGAGAAGCGGGCTACTTCGCCCGCTTCCTCCCGCGCTTCTTCATCCCTAAAGAAGCGAGTTGCTTAGTGCGACGATATTTCATCGTCTGCGAGTTTCCCCGTCAGCTCCTTGTAGGTAAGACGCTTGCCAGCGAGTTGTCCGGTTATCGTAGAGAACCTATCGGCGTCTTTACCTTTTCTCTCATTGAATCGGAAGGTTTGCTCGTCAAGGTAGCGGAACAGATGAAACGGCTCGACAGAAACATACGTCCCTTTGAGGCTACGCTTCAAGAGACTCCAAAAGTTCTCAATGCCGTTGGTGTGAATCTGACCGTCAACGTACTTTTCAGCGTGGTCAATTACCTTGTGGATGTAATCGGCTCTAAGACCGCTATACGACTTCCAACCATCCGTGAAGAGTTCCGCGCCCGGCTCGACGTTGTTTCTCACTTCAGCTTGCAGTGTCAGTTGCGTGGCATCGTTAATAACCTTCGCTCTAACCTTGCCGTTGCGCTCCAGAAGTCCCATAACCGCAACCTTGCCTTTGCCGCCAGTGCCTTGAATCCTTCTGTCACGCTTGTCTCTGTGCATGTTGCGCGCGAGACCGCCAATGTACGTCTCGTCAGCCTCAACTTGGCCGCTCATCTGTTTCTCAAACGAACCCATCTGCATAGCGAGTCTGATTCTGTGAACCATGAACCAAGCGGTCTTTTGCGTAACACCAATAGCACGGTGAACCTCATACGAACTGACACCATTTTTGCAGTTTGTAATCATCCAGATCGCCGTCAGCCACTTATCCAAACCAAGCGGGGAATCCTCAAAAATCGTTCCGATTTTGATAGTGAATTGACGGTGCGAGTGTGCGCTCTTGCATTGCCACTTGCTTTGATTCGCAAGAAACGTCACATCGTTACGACCACAGGTCGGACAGATAACACCATTAGGCCAACGGCGGGCAACCAAATAATTAAGGCAATTCTCTTGATCGGAGAAATAAACTATCGCGTCTTGAAGTGTTTGGGGGGCTGTTTCTTTCGTCATAGTAAGGGGATATTAGCATGACGGGCTTGATTCGTCAAGTATATTATTGCCCTTTTTAGCTATCCCAGCGGGCAAGGATGCCTCGCGCACAATCTGTTGAATATAAGGCTTTTCGGGTACATCAAAGAGGACGGTGCTCTTACCGTCATACTTATGGCTGATGGTGAACTTGAAGTCTGCGGGGAGCTCCACGCCATACTTTTCTTTGACCCGGTCCAGGTCGCGTTGCTGAAACTCATAAGTCAGTTGCGCGACCACCGCCGGTGACTTCTCATGTTGTCTCTCATACTCCGTCAACGATCTACGCGGGTAGTCATCGGTCACATCATAAGCAATATCAGTATCGACGGGCTTGGCCTTGTGCATGGCCTGAAGAAATGCGGTCTTTCCGGCTTCATTTTGCCCTACGAGGACAGTCACATATGGATCAATCAAGACGGGATCACTATCCTCAATTGACTTGAACATTTTGATGCGTGCATCTGTGAGCAGCATGTGAGGCTCCTGTTAATTCGGTCTTTTGACAGCCACAGGAGCATACAACAAGCACGTCTATAGCGGCTATAGCGGGTCTGCTAACAACCATTACGTTCGCTGATAATGAAAACGGACGCGGGTTTTCGAGCTTGGATCACAACATCTGGTGGGTTGATGGTTGAGGAAAAGGGATGTTTCACGCCCTTTTTCAATATCGGACGTGGCTACTACATCTTGCGGTCATTGACCAAACTTACTGGCCTCCGAGCTTCGATGATGTCGTCGAGGTGGGACTTTGAGACGTTGTTATCCGTCGCCGCCCACTCAACCAACAGCGTCGGCGCAACGGTCGGGAATTCCGCGAGGTGGGCGCGCACAGGTCGAGCAGCGCAATCGCCAGCGGCTCGCGTTGCTCTCCTGGCGAGTTCTTCAGCAAGTTGATGCTCTTCAGTCATGCGGCCTCCTCGCCCGCACTCCGCTCCTCTGCTTCGAGCCGCCGCGCCGTGATGCGCTCCGCCAGTTCTATCACTTCCCCATATTCCAGACGTGGGATGCTATAGGAACGATCCAGCAGCGAACGCCCGCCGAGCCAGTCAATGCCGATGGCCGTCAGGTCTGCGCCGCGCCGCTCCAATTCAGCAAACAAAGCATCCACTTCGGCCTGTAGCTCCCCCTCATTCTCACGTCTGCCCGTCAGTGTCAGCGAGAAAACGCCAGGAGCCAACGTGCGCGCCAGGGCAATCGCCTTCTGACGCTCTGCCCTGATGCGTGCCTTCTCCGTAAGCAACTGCTCGCCGTATTTCTTCATGGCGGCGTTCGCTTCACGCCGCAGCTTCTCATAGGCTGCGAGACGCTTGTTTCCTTGCGCGGCAGTCTCCAAAAACTCGCCCATCGTCCGCTCGCGCTGTTCATCGCGCTCGCGTTCGGCCTGCGCTTCTGCTCTGACCGCCTCCGCCTCCGTCTTCAAGTGCTCCAGGTCATCGGCGGCGCGTGCCTCGGTCAGTTGCTCAGGCGTGACATCCTCGCCACGCTGAAGTTTCAGCACCAATTCATCGACTTTGCTCATCGTTCATGCTCCTTCATTTGCAGCGGATTCGGTGCGGCATTCGCGCGCCTCCGGTTGAATTGTTTGATCTGCTCAGTGACAAAAGCATCGCTGATCTGCGCCGGCTGCGATGGTTGCTCGGCCTCTGGCGGCTCAATGCTCTGCGCTGCTGTCAACTCGGCTCGCGCCTCCGTGATCTTTCGCTCGATCTCTTTCTTACGAGTCTCCAACTGTTCAAGCTCGACCTCTATTTCTTTGACTTTCCTCATTCCCGTTACCTCCGTTCTGCGAAAACTACAGTTCCACGCCACTTTTTGCCCAACTTCTACCCAACCTGAGCAGCAGATTCCAAGTGTGAATCACGCTGGAGCGTTAGATGTTTGTCAGATGTTTGTCAGATGTTTGTACTACCTTTTTCGCCTCCGGCTCTGCTGCCACCTCCTCCTTTCAACATGATTCCCCGAACATTCTCCGCACTTTTCCCGAACCATCTGACCTCGACCAAAGGCAGGCGAAGGCGCAGCCCAAACCAAAGCCGTGCCCTCGCCCCTCTCCGTCGCGGAGGAGAAATCTCGCGCCGGAAACCCCAGATCGACACGTGCCAGCCGTTCAGCTTCCGGCTCCAGCGTGCCGTTTTCAATCATGATGGCGATGCGCTCAGCAAGCTCGATCTCGTCGGGCGGGTCGGCAGCCGGCAGCGCAGCCTCTCCCGCTGTGTTGGCGAAATCTCCGCCAGCAGCGCGAGACTCTTGTGTCACTATCGTGTAGCTGCCGAGCGTCTCATCACCGCAAAACTGAGTCTCTTGAGGCGGATCGGCGACCTCCGGCGCGCCTACTGCGTCGCCGTGAAGCTCGATCTCGACGACCTGTACCTGTGGTCTGTTCAAACAGCCAAAGGCTTGATCCCAAGCAGCCATAGCTTTGGAGTCGAGTTTGTCGTCGAAATCGGATGTCACAGTAGTATTTAAGTAATCAATGTGACACTCATCTTCGCCGGAGGGGGTGTGATCGAAAGTCACAGGGGGGTGTGATCGAAAGTCACAGGGGTCGTTTACTATTACGCTATCCGCTATCGTTTCAACAGTTTCCGGCAGCATCGTCAAGTAGGCTGTGATCTCCGCCTGCATTTCAAGGAGTTTTTGTCGGATGTCGGAGCCTTGCGCGAAGAGGAATTTTTGGCGCGGCTTATTATTCATGTCCTGCAAGTTCATTTTGCTGGACATAACGGCCTTCCTCGCTGCTTCGAGCGGTTTAAGAACGCTCTTGTCATCCTTCCGGCGTGGTCGTCCCCTGCGAAGTTTCTGGAGGTTCGGCGCGTCGGGCATATCGTCATAGGCTTCGGCGGCGGTTGCTTCGAGTGCTGCCTTGCGATCCTGCTTGTAAAGCGGTGACTGACGAGCGCGGTTAACAGCCGCCTCGACGAACTCCCTGACATGTGGGTTCAACTTGTAACTAGTTGGCTCGTAGAGCTTCTTTCGGCTGTTGTACTCGCCCTCCACGATGATGAGAAACGCAAAACGCTTCGAGAGAACCTCTTGTTTGTGTGCCTGACGCCACCTGACAACCGTTTCGCGGCGGCACCTTATGTACGAAGCAATCTCTTCATCCGTCATGGTCAAAGGCTCGTTGCTGTCTCCTATCAGGCTGACCACATGTAGAACGAGTTTACGTGCTTTGTGTTCAAAGGCTGCGAACGATAGCCCATAGTCGAGGGCCAAGATGCCGTCGCTCATGTCGCTGAAGATCGTCGCGGCCTGCGGTTCGCTCTCGACCTGTGCACCGCGCTGTTGCTTACGGCGAAGTTGAGACAGCGTGAGATCGTGAACTGTTGCCATCGTCAGGTTCATGCCGCCACCTCCTCGCCTCTAAGTTGGGCTAAAAGGTAATCGTCGAACCCTTTGAACTGCTTCGGCCATGTGCGAACGCGCACAGCGAAGCGTTCATGTTCGAGTTGCGCGGCCAATCGCTCAAGAGCGGCGAAGACTTGAGGCTTCTGCCACAGATCGGCGTCGAAGGCGATCACTGTACGTCGAAGTTGCGGGCAGCACTGGCGCAACTGAGCGGCAAAACTATTTCCGAAAGTGGTCACGCCAGCAGCGGCGATCACGGGTTGCTCGATCAGCGCGGAGATGATTTCAGATTTCAAGCCGCCCTCCGTGATCGTCACTTCGGAAGCTCCGGCGAGCAGATCAGGACGGGCGAAGTGAACGGGCGAGCCAGAACTGCTGCCGCCGTCGCGCGCCCTCCCTTCCCTATCCGTCGCGCTCGAAAGCCAGATGTATTTCGCGTCATCAATCGGCTGTTCGAGCCGATACTGAAGACCACAGATGCGCCCTTGCGCGTCGCGGTATGGCACGAAGTAGCCCTTGAACGTGCCGACCATGCGCCAATCTCTGCACTCACGGTAGAAGCCAGGAACGCCACCGAGTCCGAGCGGAGCTAACTGCTCGACCACACTAGCGGCAACGGCCCGCGATGGCGTAGAGGCAAAGCCGATGCGCGCGATCTGACCATCAGACAGACCGCGCCGGTGCAGATCGTGGCGATGCTCCGGCTCAAGTGGCAGCAGCTTCAAAAACTGCGAATACACGGCGTCGAGCCTGCCCACGTCAGCGCGCGGGACTGGCGTCGGTGGCGAGGTCTGTGAACGCGGTGGACTTGTTCCATTACGCGCACGCGACGGAGATGCGTCGAAGCGAAGCAAATGCAGCCAACCGCCGTTGCGTGTCGGGCGTTCGCTCGCGCGCCTCATGCAGATGGCACGTGATTCATCAGCGGCGATGCTGCACCAGCTAGGCTTGCCGCAGACGGGACAGGGGCATCGCTTTGAGACTCTGCGAAGGGGAGATAAAGCCGCTATAGATGGTTGTCGAAATGTTCGTGTCTGTGCTACGTTCATGGTGCAAATAGTCCTTTTGTCCGGCTCGCCAGCCGGACGGTTATTGAGAGCCGCACGTTTACCGCGTGCGGCTCTCGCATTTTCAAAAAGAAAAAGGCTCTGCCGCCAAGCCAGAGCCTTCGTGTAGAGTTTCCCCGCCCGTATCACAGGGCAACTCAAAACAGAACTTGTTAAAATTCTATAGATGCAATAGAATCAAATTGCGCGTTCGGTTAAAAGACCGAGCAATTCAAAGACGAGATACGGGGCTGGTTGTACGATCTGCTTGGCGGTTGAGCGTACAGGCGGCCTTTCGTCTTTTCAAGCAGAACATTACTGCGAACTCCCCTCTTTGTAAAGAGTCGCCTGCGATCCTCACCACAAGATACAGACCGTTCCGCTACCGCAGCCCCATAATCTAGCGTTTCTATAACCGTTATAGAAGCGCGAACAAGCACGCCTGCGCTGATCTGGACGGCTCCCACTCCGGCACGATGATGCCGAGCGAAGATTCCAAGAAAGCAGCAACATAGCGACGATGACAGCGCACTCCAGGCTGCTCGAAGCATAACAAAATTGAACCGTCCAGATGGGCGGCAACCTTCGCTGGATCGAGCCGTGCCAGAATCTTCTCGTACTCGCGCAAGTAATCCTCCGGCGACATCTTCAACATCTCCCAACGCGGAGCCAGATCAATGTAGCGACGGCCACGCCAGCCGCGCGGGATGCCTCTTGAGATCGCAACGGCGTTCGGCTCACGGCCAGCAATTTTGAAGCAGCTTGTCCAAATCATGCAGCTTCCCTCCTCTCTTCGGTGGCGAGCGCACGGGCGCGCCGGTGATAACGAGCGCGTGCCGTTTCAGCGCGTCGGCGCAGCACCTCCGCACGGCAGCGCGGGCAGATCAATCCAGCATTCTTCAGGTTCTTGCAAGCGTGCTCCTCGCGGCGTCCGCCCTTCCAGACGGCGACAAGCTGCCAACCGATTCCTGCGCCGGAGACAACTTCGAGCAGGCGCGCACCGCGCCCCCGCCTGTGTTCCTTCATGCGCGCGGCCAGATCATCGGTCATGCCTGTGTAATGGCGCACGCGCTTATACGGCTGGTCAAAGCAGATGAGATAGACCATCACGCAGTCATCTCCTCCGCCTTGATTACATCTGCCAGCTTCTCTTCGACGTTCTCCAGCAGACGACACAGGCGGCAAATCTCGCCGATGCTCAAATCATCAGCGTTATCTACTCCGTGCAGCACGCGCGAGACATGGCGCACGTTCTCCAACGCCGCGCGCAACTCTCGCGCTTCAGCTTCCTGTTGCTCCTCGAACCATCGTTTGCTTAAACTCATTGCTGCAAAGTCCTTTCATCTGTCAAGGGTGAAGGGTGAGAGGCTGACCGGAGTTGCCGCTTCGATCAGCCTTTTCGTTTACGCTTCGTGATAACGCTCGATGATCCGCGCTGCTGCTCTATGCCAGCATGGAAAACCACGCTCGAACGCTTTGCATCCGCACGTCCCGTTAGCTCTGTAAATCTCACCTGACGGAGAAAGAATCAGCAGCGCGTCGCCGTCGTCGTGAATGTACGGATTCTCTTGAAGCTGCTGCCGCGCCTTCACAATCGCCGTCTGCCAGCGCGTGTTGGCGGAGGCCGAATTAAAAGCCGTCTCGACTACCTTTTCCAGTTTGTCTTGATTCAAAAACATCGTCCTGGTCGCTCCTCATCTCGAATTTCGTAAGTCATTGACTGACATAGAGATGGTACCATGTACGGTAATACCGTGCAAGGTAATAATTTACAGGTTAATACTGTGTGTGGTAGGGTGGGCGGCATGGTCACTCTGAAAATTCGTGAGGCGGCGGAGCGACAGGGCATCACGACCGCCTACCAATTGCAAAAAGCCCTGAACACGATGCCGAGCACGGCGGCTCGTCTCTGGCGGGGCGACATGAAGATGATCGGCCTCGATACGATTGACGCGCTGTGCGACGCCCTCAACTGCGAGCCGAGCGATCTGATCGTGCGCGCCAACGGCAAGAAGAAGACCCATCGCAAATGAAGTCTCCAGGATGCGCCGCACCGCTTCTTGGTGTGAGGTGGACTGGCGAGCCGAACGCTTGCTGGCGAGCTTGTGCGCGCGCGTGTGGCAGCATGTAGCAGACTTTTTCCGACTTGCCGGAGGGGTGAAGTAAGGGCAACGCCGAGCGGTCGCGTTTGAGCCGTATTTGACCTGTGACGCTTCGGCAGCCCGACAGCCTGACAGCCCGACACGCATTTACCGCTTGTCACCCTGTCGCACTGTCGCACTTCGAGCAGACAATCTGACTATGAACAAACAGGAAGCAGCCGAATACCTGGGAGTCTCGACGCGCGCCGTCGAACGCTATACTTCTAAGGGCAAGCTGACGCCTCAATATGAGAAGGGCAGAACCGGCCCCGCGCCGGTGTACGACAGAGCGCAGCTCGACGAACTCAAAGCAGAGATGGAGCAACCGACTCCGCATCCCGTCGTGCAGCGCGACAAGCCCGCCAAGCCTGACAAGGCCGACAAAAGCGACGGGCTGATGCTCCGCTCCGGTCAACCGAGCAACCTGGCCGCGCTCGTCGCCGCAATTGAATCGGCGCGGCTCGCCGCGCGTCCCGTCGTCGCGCCGGAAAATAAATTGACTCTCTCGCTGTCGGAAGCGTCGGCCTTGTCGGGCTTGTCGCGCTCACACTTGCTCGGCGCGATCCACGCCCAACGACTCAAAGGTCAGATCATCGGTCGTGGCTGGCGTATCAAGCGTACAGACCTCGATGCTTACGTGCGAAAGCTCTGATCGCTCGCCTTGTTGCTGATGGGTACGACTCTACAAAAAGGCTCTGAGACGCTGACGGAACGAACAGACTTCTTCCGCCTCGATGCAGTGCGGAAGCTGGCCGGTGGGCGGCGCGTGGAGTGGGGGCAATACCTGACATCTCCTCCGGTCGCGCACTTTATGGCCTCGCTCTTCAAACCGGCGCACGACCGGGTGAGTCTGCTCGACGCGAGCGCCGGCGTTGGTACTCTCTCCGCCGCATTCGTCGCCGAAATGTGCCGGTGGCAGACGCCGCCCGCAGAGGTCACGGTGGTGGCC
>MWWK01000183.1_pt1 | contig 11533 bp, 15 predicted proteins | sample 1047241 | NCBI WGS metagenome assembly MWWK01 (sample SAMN06349964, study PRJNA376086) | soil metagenome | isolation source: BG12-3 sample Antarctic (ecotone) soil | place: Antarctica | reverse complement strand
ATTATAATCGGGTCAGACTGCATTCGGGCTTAAATTACCAAAGCCCGCTGGAGTTTGAGAAACATTTGGAAATCAAAAATATAAGGAGTAGCGAGAGTTTCGTGTCCTGAAAAACTTGACCGTCTCATCACCAAGCGCGGCAGTAAAATGGGACGAACCACACGCACTGCTTGCCGGTCTTGCGCCAATCTTTTGCAGGACGGGACGAATGCGCCAACAGACAAAGGCGAAGTGATCGTCGGCGACATCACTTATCTGCGCTTGGCGGGCGGCTCGTTTGGTTATTTGGCGTGCCTTCAGGATAAATTCACGCGCCGCATTGTCGGCTGGAAAGTGTCCGACCGGATGACGGCGCAATTAGTGATTGACGTTTTTAATCAGGCGCGGCGGCGCGGTTTGATTAAAAGAAATGCGATCATTCACAGCGATCAGGGCAGCCAATATGCGGCGGTTGAATATCGTCGGTTGTTGTATATCAATGGTTTTCGCCAATCGATGAGCCGCAAAGGAAACTGTTATGATAACGCCCAAGCCGAGAGTTTCTTTTCCCGCTTCAAGGCGGAATTGGTGGAAAACGGCATCTTTGAAACGGTTGAAGATGCCCGCTCGGAAGTCTTCAGCTACATCGAAGGCTATTATAATCGGGTCAGACTGCATTCGGGCTTAAATTACCAAAGCCCGCTGGAGTTTGAGAAACATTTGGAAATCAAAAATATAAGGAGTAGCGAGAGTTTCGTGTCCTGAAAAACTTGACCGTCTCAGTGTTCTTTTAAAAATCTCTTAGGTATGCGAAAACTACTCTTTTTACACATCTTTTTTTACCAAGCAAGTCGGCTACATTAGACAAAACAGTTATTTTGTCTAATTAGACGATTAGTAAAAATTACGATTGTGCAAGATTAGCGAAATGCAAAAAAATCACGGCGAACTTTGAAGAAGTCAGTAATGCAATTATTATACTAAAAGCAAAAAGCAAGAATTTAAAACAATGGTCGCTTACTGCTAACATTTCAACAATAAAATAGGAGACAAATTATGAGTGTTAATGAAGAAAATGAAGAAGTAGTTGTATTAAAGTGGACAAGAAACCCAAAGAGTAGGGCGGCATATGCTGAGTTAAAGGAGATAGATACTGAAAAACTTACGCCTCGTGAAGAAGTTTTGCTTCGCGTAATCAATTCATTGGAAGAGCAACTCGATGACTTTGAAAAAAAATCAGAGAGATAGGCTGAATTTATTTTAGGTGTGATTCATGAAAGATATTCCAATAGAGCGAAGTGTAGAAATAGTAGAAGCCCGAAAAAAACTAGAGGATACACTGCGAAATTATGGAATTGAATGGAACATAGAGGTTACAGGGCAATATGCTTATACTGCGAAATGTATTCTTTATGATGGCTCAGGTAGATTTCTTGACTATGGATACGGTAAGGGGAACATCGTAGCATCTACAACAGGAGCTTTGTTCGAGGCGGTCGAACATTGGTTTAGCCACTTTCCAAACTCCTGTAAAGACAATGTTTGCTATCGTGAATCTTTAGAGTTTATCGAACAGACAATGTTTGCTGACCATCTACCGATTTCAATCATCAAAGATTCTCAAAATGGCATTATGGCATTTCGAGAATACAATCAAATAGGATGCGATGAGCAAGTAGTTTATCCTGTTGCCCTATCAAGTCCGAGATATATTGATGATCTATATGTGAATCAATCAAAATATCTACCGGACTGTTTTGACTACACAAAGATTGAGAGATATTGCTCAAACAGTGGAGTAGCGATTGGTAGTAACGAATTAGAAGCGACTATTCACGGTCTTTTAGAGGCTGTAGAACGACACAGCCTCTCTACTTTTCTCGTTGAAGCCTTCCTCAAAAAAAGAAAAAGTTCCCTAAGGCTTGTTAACCTAAACTCATTGCCAGAAGGATTACTTGCTCTAGCCAATAACGTAGAAAAGGAAGTCAAGCACAAAATTTTATTATTTGAGTTAGAAAATGATTTTGGAGTTCCAGTTTTTTGCTCCGCATTACAGAGTAGTCACTTTGTTATTGAAATCACTGGTTATGGTTGTTCGTTATCAAGAGAACACGCTGCATATAGAAGCCTACACGAGTTGACGCAATGTTATCACGCCGCAGCTTGGTTTCACCCTGAGGAGTTCGACACTAAGGCAAGAACCATATTATCAAAATTTCACAAATACAGCTTTCACCAAAGATGTGCAGCTATGAAACTAGCAGAATGGTGCGCGGAAATAGGATTTCTGCAAATTGATTTCTGCGAAACAACAAACGCAGACTTTTCAGATGAACTGAGTTCCTATTTGCTTGAGCTTACAGAAAAAATTGAGTCCACTGGAAAGCGCGTATATTCATCTATTGTTAAGCAACTGGCAGGAGGACAAGTTATAGCGCACAATTTTATTGAGGCACAGGATCATTTTTTTTGTGTAACTGATGGTTGTTTCGTTTTTCCAAATATGGATATTTAGTCTGATTGTTTGTGTTAGCGTATCGGCTTTAAGCCTCTGTTCAAATAAGATTTTCTGTCTCAAAACATTTATTTTTTTATTTCATCTTTGAATAGTCATTGATAATCAAAGTGTGCAAAAACTACACTTTTCGGACACCCTAGTTTATACTCTCAAAAGCCCCATATAACGCCGGTATTTGAAGCCCGTTTTCGAGGGGTTTTTGGACACCTATGGAAATCGCCCTTTACGCCAGAGTTTCGACACACGATCAGCAAACTTTACCAATGCAATTAAAGGCAATGCGGGAGTATGCCAAAAAGCGAAGATGGAAAATAAAAGAAGAAATTCAGGAAATCGGTTCGGGAGCGAAAACCCGACCGAAACGCGAAGCACTTCTAAAGCAAGCCAGACGGCGACAGGTTGACGCGATTATCGTTTGGCGGCTCGACCGTTGGGGACGTTCCGTTTCAGACCTTATCGGCACGATTCGAGAATTAACCGACATCGGCGTAGGTTTCGTTTCCTTAACCGAAGCACTCGACTTGACGACATCGGCGGGCAAGGCGATGGCGGGAATGCTTGCCGTATTCGCGGAGTTCGAGCGCGACATACTGCGTGAGCGCGTCAAAGCCGGAATCGCCCACGCACGGGAGCAGGGCAAGGCGCACGGCAGACCGGCGACTGCATCGCTCAAAAATGCGGAAATAAAAAAGCTATACAAAAACGGGAAAGGCTTAAATAAATCGCAGATTGCCCGGAAACTAAAAATAGGAAGAACTTCAGTTATTAGAGCATTAGAAAATTAGCCTTAATCAAACGGATAATACTATCTGGATTAAAACAAAACTCTAAAAATTTCTAAGGTTCTTGGTCGCCCTTTCTTTTAGGTGTCCAACTGGGAATATCGTTTTCGTGTTTAGGTTTATAGTTTCCGTCCCCTTGATACTGCGGATGTTTTTTAGTTCCTAGAGTATCGGGAGAAAAGGGCTGACCGATAGCTACTTCAACAATCGAGTCATTAAAATCATTATCACCCCCGCTGTCATCATCATAACGAATCGTAATAATGGGAGTTCCTACGCCTTCAATCGATGCTTCACGCGATTTATGCCAACCATTACCATTATTGTAGTTATAGCAATGAATTTCCCAAGTTGTAACTTCTGAAAATGGAGTAAAATCTCCGCCATCCACGCCTGAATCATAAAACTCTTTTCCCATAATTTCCTGAAAACTATAGCAGTTCTTAAATGAGTGCGACTTGATAGCCGCAATGCCGATACCACGCTCGACAATCCGATTCCGTGATTTGTTTCAACGCTTTTTGTAACGCCGATTCGATTTCCTCGCGTGTTCGCGCCTTGCTTGCTCGAAACAGTGTTTTGAGTTTTGACCACATTAACTCAATCGGCGAAAAGTCCGGCGAGTAAGGCGATAACCACAAAACCGTTGCGCCGCATTCGGCGGCAATGAACTCGATTCGGCTCGCCCGATGCGCTCCCAAATTATCTAACACCAAAACGTCACCCGGCTTGAGCGCGGGGCGAATAAATTCTTCGGCAAAAGCGTTGAAAACGAGCGTGTCAACGCTGCCTTCAATCGTCATCGTCGCTTCGACTCCAGAAAGCGACATTAAACTTAAAGTCGAGATGTTTGCTCCATAGTTGCGCGGCACACTCTCCCGTACTCGTTCGCCTTTGGGTGCGCGTCCCCACAATCTGGTCATCGCCCGATTGAATCCCGCCTCGTCCACAAACTTCAGCCGCGCGTTCGCTATCCTTTTGACTCGCCGCCAGAAACCCGCCCGTTTCCGGTTGTTTCTTTCCGCCGCAATGATTGATTTTTTTTGCGCGTTAATTTCTCCTCCGCCAAGACTTTACCCAGAGTCGCCACCGAAACCACCTTCCGCTTGCGCTCCAGCATTCGCTCCTGCAACTCGCTCAATGTTAAATCCGGCTCAATCCGCAGCCATTGCCGCAAAGCCTGAACATGTTTGTCGCTCAAGGTGCGCTGCTTGCCGCCGCCGTGCGCGGGCGGCTTGACTGCTCCTTGCTCACGTTTTTGCCGCAGCATCTTCTTGACGAATGTTTCACCTACCGAAAATCGCTCGGCGACTTGCTTGATGCTCACGCTTCCGGCTCCGTAAGCTGAAACGACTCGTTGACGTAAATCTAAAGAATAGGCTTTCATTAGCAACAATTCTAAATCTTCTAGTCGCATTCAATCAAGAACCGCTATAGGTCTCGAATTTAATTCTCTTTTCACCTGAAAATGTTGTGGGTAGGCGGCATCTCTAGAAGACCGTATATATACCCATTTATCTTTATCTACAACAAATCTAGCCATAGAAAATCCTCCTTTATTTATATGAGTTTGGGAAGAATATAATATAGAAAATTTTTTAAGTTTTCAAACCAAGATACAAAGACTTTTCACTATTTATCTACGCAGCTACGCAAAATAGACGTATAGGGGGTTGAGGGGGGAAGGGAACAGAAAGCGACGCTGCGCGTATAATACTTATTATACGCTGAGTTTTATCCAGTATTTTGTCAAAAACCGCTAAAAATGTTAATTTATCTAGTAAAAAACTGCTCGTATAATAAAAATGCTTTGAAATCCTGTTGTGCAAGGTGGATTTTTGAAAAGCTATTAAATCTAAGCAAGAATTGAATTTATAATAATTCACACAAATTATTATGCGATGAGCGTCGCTTCCTGTTCCAAAAATCCCTCAACTCCAGATTCAGGAAATCGGATCAGGAGCGAAAACCCGCCCGAAGCGCGAAGAACTTCTAAAACAAGCCAGACGGCGACAGGTTGACGCAATTATCGTTTGGCGGCTCGACCGTTGGGGACGTTCCGTTTCCGATTTAATGACGACGATTCGAGAATTGACCGACATCGGCGTGGGTTTTGTATCGCTAACCGAAGCCCTCGATTTGACGACACCGGCAGGAAAAGCGATGGCGGGAATGCTTGCCGTATTCGCGGAATTTGAGCGCGACATATTGCGCGAGCGAGTCAAAGCCGGAATAGCCCACGCACGGGCGGAGGGCAAAGCACACGGCAGACCAGCGACCGCAGCAGTCAAAAATTCTGAGGTGAAAAATCTCCACAAAAAAGGACTTAATAATTCACAAATTGCCAGAAAATTAAAGATAGGTAGAACTTCTGTAATACGAATACTCAAAAATCCTGATAAAAAGGTTAGTGCCTCGTAATATTTGTATCGTTTATTACATCACTAATTAATTTAGATAATATTTTTTCGGATGAACGATATAGGTTGACGCTTTCAATAACTGAATTAGAAATTTCTACGCGCTTTTTAAGTAAAGATTCAGGTAGAGGCAGGGTTAAAAGAGTGTTCCCATCGAATCTAGGATGATGTCCCCCTTCTTGTGAGGCTGCTAAGATTTGCTGAACAAAAGGCGAAAGTAGAAACGGGACGAGAAAAGCAATTGATTGAGAATCAACAGAACGTAAAATAAAAAATTCCGTTGAACATAATAAATTTACATTATTTGACCACCCTTTTATATCAGAATCTACAAATGCAACTTGCCGAAGATAAGGACGAAGGCGGGAAATAATTACATCATTCCTACCTAATACTTTTTTTGCACTTCCAATTCCTTTCTCATCAATAATAGATTTTGGACTAGTAATCACACCTTCTTGAGCGTGAGACGTATCTAAAACCAAATACGAGCCATCTTTTGCCGCTGATGGAGTTAATGTTTGACGGACTATTCCTGCTATTTGCCCAAGCATTACACTTGAACTATTAGCAAAATGTCCGGTTGCTTCACGTCGCGGATCGTAACGCTCTGGCGCAAGCACAAAAAATCGGCTCAACTCATTTTGAGATTTGACTGTCCAAACTGCCATTATTGATTTGTTCCCATTGCTATTTTTTCAGATTCGCAAAATTGTGAGAAATTATTTTCTACGTCGTCAAAGTCATGTTCTACTTTGTCCCAAAGCCGTGCATCACTATCGAAGGATGATTTAAAAACAAACTGACCTTTAGAATTTTTGCCGTCTTGTTCACTAATTGCAAAAAACATTTTTTCGGTTGTTTGTTCAAGAACCTTCTCCCGCTTTTGAGCAAAAAGAATACTGGTTTTTTGATGTGTATGCGGTAAGAAAGTGTTACGACCAAGACCCACGACACCCAAAACCCGCATTTTACGCATTAACCATTCACGCATATAGCTGTAACTTTCAGCCGCAAATTTATTATGAGGCAAAATAATTGCCAACCGTCCACCTGGCTTAAGTAACTGCACACATCGTTCAAGAAATAACACGTCACGTTCAACTCGTGATTTACCATTAGCGACTGAATAGTTTTCTAAAATATGTTTTTCTCTTACTTCTCCCGCAAAAGGTGGATTTGTCATAATTATATCGAAGCCTTTATGTTTACGAATCCGTGTCCTGCAAACATCTTCTACAGTTAGTATTGAAGATTCGCTATCCTCCATTGGCAAGAGTGTTTGATTGATTGAAGGTGTCAGCAAACTATTAAGACGCATAAGATTTGCTTTGCCATCACCTGCTAAAACCATTAAAGCCTTAGCAACATGGACGGCGCGAGCATCCATATCAAAACCCCATAGTCTTGTTTTGCAGTATTCTTGAATCTCATTTTGAGAGAGGGGTTCGTTTCGCCGAACATAATCTAGAGTATGAAAAAGAAAGCCTCCTGATCCACATGCCGGGTCTAAAACTGTTTCATTTCTTTTGGGTTTTAACATTCGCACACATAATTCAATTACATGGCGCGGCGTGAAGTATTGTCCTTTTGCTCCCTTTGCCCCCTTTGAAACCATAAACTCAAAAAAACTGTCCATCACTTCTAAGCCTTCATCTAAAATTGTGTGCTTAGAGAGAGCTTCAACGCAGACTTGTAAATGCGCGGGAGTTAAAGCGGGAACGGTCAATGGTTCAAGAATTCCAGACCAACCTTTTTCCGCTTCGCGTAACAAAGTGCTGATAGCATTGAATGTATTAGATTCTGTATCATATACGCGAAAGTGTTCACCGTTGTGTGCGTGTTCATCCCAAAGTTTGGCTACTATTAACTTAAAAACTTCTTCAAATTCGTTTTCTCCAGAGTTAGCAAGCACCAACTCTTCGAGACGACCAAAAAGAGATTCAAGATTACCGATGTTATTAGCGTGCCTTTTCGACATAACGCCAACATTAACACACAACATATTAGCAAGCAAGACGGCGGTCAGTCACCAGTCATTATGCCAACTTGGGTTTAAGGGATATTAAAACCCAACATTATCAAATGCTCGCAATATGTAGCCATCAATAATTTATTTGATTTTTTCTTCTGTTTTAGGATTTGTGCCAAGTATTCACGAACCAGCTTATATAGAGTTTATTACCCGTCTGCGAAACGCACGGAAAGTCCAAAATCTTACACAGGCGCAGTTAGCAGAAAAATTAGGTGCGTTACAATCATACGTTGCAAAAGTTGAAACCTGCGAAAGACGATTAGACATAATAGAAGCCGCAGAATGGTGTATTGCACTCGGAATTACCTTAAACGAAACAATACCCAACAGCCTTAAAGCAGCCCTTGATCCCGCGAGCCATTATCACGACGAGACGAAGGATGATAACGGCTAATGGATGCAACAGACAAACGAATCAGCGAGGCAGAGTTAAACGAGCTTCGCGCCGCGCTACGCCCCCTTATTGGCACTCAATTTACATCGCTTACACTACCTGCGCCCGCGCTCAAAGTCTTTGAGCCGTCCCAGATTGGCACGATTGTTGGCTCTTTAATGGATGCCTTAATCCCATACCTTGATGATATTCCCCAAGTGGGATTGGAAAAACATGAAGGCATTTTGGGAGAACGTGAAGGCTATCCAGATTATAAACATATTACTGGCTATAGATTAGAGTTAAAACTGCTCTACACAGATAATCCAAAATTGGTAACTAAAAAACCACCTACCCCCCGCGAGCCATCGGCACGGCTCACACAAAAAGTTACATTTAAAAATGTTGATCCTGCTAAAGATGCGTTACTCGTTATTGCTTATCAATTACGATCACAGCAGGACGACGAAGCGAAGGTAAGCCCTACAATTATTGATTTTGAAGTGTTTTCGATGATTGAACTCATTGAAGCCCGCGACAAACGTATGACAGATGCAGGCGGGCGATGGTTTGGAAACTATGAAACACCAACCGTATTAAGTCGCAGCGGTCGCCGGAAAATCGCACTAGATCAAGTTTTAGATGTTTCTAATTACGGACGAAAAGAGTCAGAAGGAAGAGACTTCAATGAAGATACTAATTTCGGAAAACTTAAACGTATTCCTTACAAAGATCTACAAGCGTTTTTAGCTAAACACAGATTAAACGCGCCGGAAGGCTCCGCCCCTACTCTATTTGAGGTTTCAGAAGAATTGAAAGTTGAGCAATTTGACGAAGAGTAATTTAAACAGCGCGTCCGATAATCTAAATAAATTTAGGGCAAGAAAATTTTGAATATAGATTAGCCGCAGTTTGCAAGAAAGCCAGAAAACTGGTTTTCTTGCTTTCTATTCAGGTTCGCCAAACTTTTTAGAAAGTGATTCCATAATAACCGCAGTTAGAGAAGTTCCCTGCCTCTTTGCTTCTGAAACCCAGTGCCGCCTTTTTGATTCAGGAACTTTAATACTTAAATTAACTCCCTTCTCTTCCGACTTTTCAGACTTATTAACTTGCGCGAAATTTTCTGGTTTTCTGGTTTTCTTGCTTTCTGGTTTTTCGGTATTCTGGCTTTTCGCTTGTTCAATTAAAGCACCATATTTACTCATTTTTTTATAATCTCCCTAATTTCATCGCCTAACGCTTTGTAATCATCCCAAGCAACCCTAGCCCTTGAATCTTCAATATCTCTGATCGGACGACCAACCATAGCGGCTTTCGCAAAGCCCACCGTTCGCCGGATCATCGTTTCAAAAACTGGAATGCCCCCTTCTCTCAAATCGTCCCGCATTAGTTCCCCTTCTTTGCTTGGATGAGGCGGAACGAGCGTGATTAATGCCCGGAAGTTTGTTCCCGTCGCTAATGCCTCAGCAGTCTGCAACATTGGTTCAAGGCTCACGACATCGGGAATTGTCGGCAAAATCAGTAAGTCGCACCCCTTAGCAAGTTCCTTCAAATCATCGGAGTTTGGACGCGCCGGAGTATCAATAAGAATAAAGTCTTTGTTTTGGACGAGCCGCATTGCTTGGCGTTCGTCGGAAACTTCAAACGCCAGTTTTTCGGAGTTTCTTTCAGACCATTTAACGGCAGTTCGATTCGGATCGCCGTCAACTAAAAGTGTTTCTCCATATTCACTAAAATAAGCAGCGAGATGAAAAGCCGTTGTGCTTTTCCCTACCCCACCCTTGAACCCTGTAATAGTTAGAATTGTCATATCTGGTTTACCTGTTTTCTGGTATTCTGGTTTACCAGAGTATCATAAGTTCCCAATTTTTTGAAATGGTGGAAAATAACCGTAGGAACTATGCCAGTTTACAAGAAAACCAGAATTACAGCTTTCTGGTAAACTGGCATAAAAACTTGAAAAATTCAAGAGAGAACAATGCACACTTTCGGTTACAGTCATTCACAATAACGGTTACGATAGTTCACAATAAGAGTTACGGAAACTCACAATAACGGTTACGGTTATTCACAATAACGGTTACGAAATATCACAATAACGGTTACGGAAACTCACAATAAGAGTTACGGTTTTCAGGACTAACTTACTGATTTTAATACTTTATCGGACGCTCAACATATAGACTGTTAGACTAATATATTAACAACAACAACAGAGCCGCTTTGCATTTGTTGTTGTTGTTCGTGTAAATTCTTTTTGAAATGTCAGAATCAGCATTAGAAATAATTCCCACAGATATTATAAGAACGGAAACCGCGCTTTCTCGTTTTCCGATTCACCGACTTTCAAAGTCAGGCAAAGTATCAATTGAAATCAAAGTTAAGAACTCGGAAGGGGAATTAACAACCCGGTGGCAAGTTAAAAACCCGCCCGATCCACTTGCTTACAAACTGGACACGTTAGTTATAAATCGTCGGATAGACGAACTAGGGAAGCCCATTCCGAAGGTGATAAGACTCGGAAGCCTGAGCGAGATCGCCGAAGAACTTGGGCTAAAAAATACCCGAAATACCGACCACATTAAAAACGCAATTATTCAAAATGTCGGCGCGGTCATAACCGCAAAATTTAGCTATAAAACAAAAGACGGCACAGTAAGAAAAATTGAAATAGCAGACACGCGATACGGAGCAATTTTCACGGGCGAAGAATTGCCAAACGGCGAAAAGGCAGACGCAACATATATTTTACTTCACGACGTTTACCGGGAAATTCTTAATTCAGCACCTACTAGACCGCTTGATTATGAATATCTAAAAGAGCTTTCACCCGTAGCCCAAAGACTTTACGAGCTTTTAAGCTATCAAATGTATGGCGCAATAAAACATAGGCGCACCGCAAAAATGCTTTATTCAGAGTTTTGCACCTATGCCCCGCAGACGCGCTTTTTTGATTGGGAGCAAGTCAGACCGCAGATGTATCGGCTTCACAAGCCACACCTAGAAAGCGGCTACATCGAAACGATTAGCTTTGAAAAGTTGCGAAACGATGACGGCACACAAGATTGGTTATTTACTTATACCGCCGGGCGAAAAGCGAAAGGAGAACATACTTTTGCCACTACTAGAAAATCTTTACCGCGAGCGAAAGAAATCAAATCAAATCCGGTTCAGCCGTCGCTTATCCCGGACGAGCCGCGCCCGGCACTAATCCCGGACGTTGAACTTTCATTTTCCGAAGCAGACGAAAAGCTAGTTTCTAAAATGCGAGAGTTCGGAGTAGGAGAGAGCAAGGCGCGAAGCCTCGTTAAAAGCCACAGGGAAGCGGTAGAGCGAGAAATACCAGTCTTTCCATACCGACTACTAGGGGGAACGGTCAAAAACCTCTCAGGGCTATTTATCAAAGCCGTCGAAGAAGGTTACGAA
>MWWK01000182.1_pt1 | contig 11536 bp, 14 predicted proteins | sample 1047241 | NCBI WGS metagenome assembly MWWK01 (sample SAMN06349964, study PRJNA376086) | soil metagenome | isolation source: BG12-3 sample Antarctic (ecotone) soil | place: Antarctica | reverse complement strand
CGCGCTAAAAGAGCCGCGGAGAAGGAAAAACTTAAGTGGCTGCGTGCTGCTGAAAACCAACGCAAACGAGATGAGGCGCAGGCGCAACGCGAACAGGAAGAAATCCGCAAACGAAAAGAAGAGAACCTCAAACGAAAGGAAGAAAACCCAATGGCTCTAAAAATAATTGATTTGGGGTATAGAGCCATGGCTGCGAGAATTCACCCGGACAAGGGCGGCACGAACGAAGAGATGCACGAATTGCAAGCGACGAAACAACTACTCATTTCGTGTGTTGAGGGTGCGTCTAAAAACATCTTAGACGTTGTGAGAAAATCCAATTGAGACATTAAAAAAGACACACTCCCAACTTTCTTATAAACTATAGTATTTGAGACATTACTTCTGTCGCATTTAAGTGCGACAGATAATTTGTCGTTTGGTTTTATATGGATTATGTGAAACAAGTTAAAAATTTTAACCAAGTTAAAAATTTTACATACTTTGAATATCACCAGTTAAAACGTAAGCCGCCAAAGGTTGAAACTAAGCCGGAAACAAAACCAAAAACCGCTTGGGAATGGATGGATTATGCGGAACAGATTGAGAGCGGAACCTAGTGTTCCGCTCTCAGTGCTAAACACTTTCCAATATCAAAGGGATTCTTACCTTCTAAGAAAACGGATTCCGTTTTCTTAGAAACTCGTGCTAAACACTTTCCAATATCAAAGGAATTCTTACCAAGTTAAAAAAATTGACCAAGTCAATTTTTTTAGTGCTAAACACTTTCCAATATCAAAGGAATTCTTACATTCCATTTCATTCTGTAAACCGTGGTTTACAATTTGTGCTAAACACTTTCCAATATCAAAGGAATTCTTACCAGCGCGGTTTGCTGCGCGGTTGAAACAGGTTTGGCAGGTGCTAAACACTTTCCAATATCAAAGGAATTCTTACTACTGAACAATTGTTCAGTAAGTTCGTTTCTACCTGTGCTAAACACTTTCCAATATCAAAGGAATTCTTACTCACTTGCAAATTTTGCAAGTGAGGAACGCACTTAGTGCTAAACACTTTCCAATATCAAAGGAATTCTTACCGCGATTTATTTAACCGTAATCTTTAGAACATTTATAAGCCGCTTTGCGCGTATCTGTTGGTAAACTGCATAGTTTTACCGAAAATTGTTTGTTCATATTCTTTTCCGCCTTTCTAAATTGGTATTATTGACACTCTCCGGCATAAATGCGCGGAAATTCTCTAACAACTTATAGCCTACTGGCTTGAGTTGGCGTTAGAACGCTCTGACCGAGCGCAAGTATATTTATCGCGGCGTTCCAGTCTCGACAGATTTTTAAGCCGCATTTCAAACAATGATGAACGCGAATCGACAAATCTTTTTTAACTCTGTTCCCGCAAGACGAACAATCTTGTGACGTGAAATTTGGAGATACTTCTTTCAAATCGCGCCCAGCATTTACAGCTTTGTATCGCAATTTACCAAAGAATGAACTCCAACTCGCGTCGTGAATTTGCTTACTCAAAATGCCGCGAGACATTCCGAGAATGTTAAGTTTTTCGATTGCAATCAAGTCGTATTGTTCCACCAAATAGGTAGAAACTTTATGTTGAAAATCGTTTCTCTGATTCTTTATCTTTTGATGTATTTTCTTGAGTTGCAAAACTGCCTTGCGTCTTCGGTTACTGCCTTTTATCTTTCGGCTTACGCTTCTTTGGGCAACTCGAAGTTTCTTTTGAGTAGATTCGTAGTATTTGAAATTGTCTATTTGTGTGCCGTCGCTCAAAGTCATAAAGGCATTTAGGCCAGCGTCCAAACCAACCGATTGACCTGTTTTCGGCAAAGGTTCGGCAGCAGTTTCAACTGTGAAAATCACAAACCATTTGTCAATTTCCTTTTTGATAGTGCAGGTTTTAACTTTGCCGACGACAGAGCGAGACAATTTAATTTTAACTTTGCCGATTTTAGAAAGTGTGAGTTTATCGCCAGTCAAAGAAAAGCCGCTTTGCGGATAGCAAAAACTGTCGAAACGGTTTGCGCCTTTGAAACGCGGAAAACCCGCAGTTTGTTTTGTTTTGATTCTACGAAAGAAACCGTCAAAGGCACGTTCACAGCGTTTCAAGACATTCTGCAAAACCTGAGAATGAATATCTTTATATTCGGGATTAGTAAGTTTTATTTCGGGAAGTTGTTTTTGCTGTGCTTGATAGTTAATCGAAATTCGATTGATTTGATAAGCATCGCGCCGCTCTTGAAGCGAAGCATTGTAGAGTTGACGGCAAAGATAAAGAGTTTGTTCAAGGCGTTCTTGAACTATTTTAGAGGGTTTCGAGATGCGAAACTTGAAAGATTTTGTAATAATTGCTTTAGCCATAATCAATTCAATCCAATTGATGCGGTTAGGAATAATGAAGCGTTGCAAGCGTTTCTTTATTCCGTTTCTTAGTATACCAAAGTTTCTCATTTTTCTCTAATCTCGAATCCTAATTTACGTTATAAACAAACGCTTGAAAGCGCCGGTGCTTGAATTTGATTTTCGGCGAAAAAGAAAGGAAAAGCCGCGAGTTTTTTACGCTTGCGGCTTTCTGTTCTTTGGCGAGAAAAATCGGCGGATGTGTGCGGATTTTGAGCGGTTTTCTGTCGGTAGGTGGAATCATTCTTTGCCTTTAGTGAAGAAAGAATCTGCAAATTTATTCGTTTGCAAGGCACCCGCCCGCATCGCAGCATTCATTTCTGAATGAGAGATTTTCACAATGTCGTCCGGTGTCGGCTGATGAAAATAATGCGGATTGCTCTTGATTAATTTTTCAATCACTGCGTCTTTGTTAATCGCGCCGGACATCGTCATTTTGCGAAACGCAGCGACAAATTCTTTTTTGTATTTTTCGTCGGTAAAAATGCTCATTGTTTTTTCAGTTTTCATTTCATCCACCTCCGCGCATAGACAAACTAGCCGGAGCGACTTTGACGTTTCGCGCTTCACGAAGCAAAATCTCGATCGTTCGCTTTCTTTCGGCGATTGTCATTTTCGTTTCCGAAACGTCCGAAGCTGCGGAACTTTGATTGACGGATGCGAAATTAAATTCTGTTTGCGCAGCGGCAAGCATTTTTAGCTTTTCGGTAACAATTTCAGCTAGCTTTTGTGCTTCGGCTTGAAACTCCGGCAGCCGTTCCTCATCGCGGCGCAAAAGAAGCCGCTCAAGTCTGATTCGTGCCGATAAAATTTCAACCGGTAAATTGTTTTGCCGGTGTGCCAAGCCGATTAACGCCGCGGAATCGGCATCGTTTGCGGCATCGCTCATTCGGTTGGACAAGTCGGACTGCTCCGCCGACAACGTTTCTAAGATTTTTGTAGTGTCTTGAATTTGTTTAATTAAATTTTCGGTCATATTTTTTGTTTCCTTGGCTTTTAGCCATTGTTTTATTGAGTGTTCTACCTACTAAAGAATTTAGCCTTTTTTATGCCGTCGTTCGCGCACCAAAGCGACAAAGCCAAAGCCAGCACAAGGTCATCGTTGTTGCCTTCGCGCCAGTCCGCGCCCGCGCCGAAGCTGGTATTCCCTGCATTGGAAATCGTTGCCTTAAAGTTTTGCAACTCCGCGATTAGTGTGTCGGCTAGCGGCAGTTTTTTAGAAATTTTTAATTTACCGGACTGCAATGCAATCGCCGTGTTTGCCACTAGAATACGTTTCGGAACTCGCCGCACGGCGCCGTCTCGCGTGATGTCCGTGCCGGCTGTAATGTAAATCGGAATAAGATGCGCTTTCATCGGCGCACGCCGGAACAAATCCGCAACCGGCATTCCGACGCCCGTCGAATCAACGGCAAGAAAAGTCGGGTCTCTGACGTTTTGCGTCAACTGCGGATTGTTGACGATGTTGACGCAATCTTCAACAATTTTCGGGTAAGGCGTGCGGAGCTCCCAGCGTTTCAAAAACTTGCAGTCGAAGGTGTAGTCTTTCGGACTAGTGCCGCGTCGTTCCAAGACGACGAGCGCGGAATAATCCGAAACTTGCCCCAAATCCAGCCCGCAAAAATGTGACGGTTCCCTCGAATTAAAATATGTCGCTCGCGCTAAATCTTCACCGTTTTCAAAAAAATTCATAAATCTTCTCCAAAATAAAAAGGTTCAACTTCGTTAGATAACGTCGCGTGAATGTCGTCAAAATTAAAAACCGAATCAGTTGTTTCGCGGAATTGGCAAAAATACTCCTGATAATATAAAGATTCCGGCATCGAAGCCTTTTCCGATGCGAGAAAATCTTTTGTGATGCGCGGACAATCCAAAGCCGTGATTTCTATTTTCTGCCATTCCGCTTCACTGCCATTTACCCAAACGTCGTGAAAAAATCCGCGCTTGCCGTGAGGGGTTGAAAGTAAAATTTGCTGACCGCCGCTTACCGCAAGCATCGGTTTGACGGCGAAATAAACTTCATCGTTAATGCGGCTGGCTTCGTCCAGAATCAACAAATCAACTGCTGAAAATGTGCGAATGTTCGCTTCGGCACTTGGCAAAGCCAGAATGCGGCTGCCGTTATCCGTTTCAATGGTTAAAACCGAGTTGCGGTCAAAATCCACGCCCGGCGTTTTCGACAAAAAGGTTTTTATTTTGCGTAGAAGTTCGCCGCTCTGTCTTTCGGACGGGCAGACAATCAAAGTCAATGAATTCGGGTTATAAATGGCTTTGTGGCTGCTTAAAACCGCCGTCGTTGCGCTTTTCCCGCTTTGGCGGCTGCAATTGAGAATCAATTTTTTTGAATCGCTCAATAAAACCTTGCGCTGCCAATCGTCCGGCGCAAAGCCGATTCTTTCGGCAAATAAAACCGCATCCCCTCTTTCGCATTGAACGCGACGTTCAATTGCTTGCTTCGTCGCTGTCGCTAAAATCGAGTCCGGCAATGAGCAATTTTGTTTCGTTGAGTATGTCATTTTTTGTTAGTCCGAATTTTTGCGCCTGTATTCGCCAGTCAAGTTGTAAGTCAAGGTCAAGGTCAATCGCCTGCGGTGCCTTGCCTGCGATGCGGTCGAAAACCTCTTTTACCGCCCACGATTCGCCCAAAACGATTGCACAATATAGAAGACGTGCGTTTACCGCATCAATGTTTGTGATATTCGACAGGCCGCTGCAAAATTCGGCTATTTCTTTCGTGTTTTGGACCATGCCGGGCGAGATATTCTCCAGCATCTTGGCTAGGCGGTTTTTTACGTCAATCGAGCCAACTGGTCTTCCGTTCGGGTTTGGCACATCGCCTTCTTTGAACATCTGAAGATTTTTCTTCGAGTTCGGGTGTTGACCGCGCCTGTATTGCTCCGGTTCATTTCTCATATCTTTCTCATTATTTGTCATTTTCTTATTTCTACTCAGCCGCGTTTTCTAAAGTTAGAGTCGAGTCCGCCGCATCGGTTAAAAGCTCACAGATTTGAGCGGCTGTTTGCTCAAGGTAACATTCGGCAATCACGTGCGGGTTGCCGTTTTCGGATGCCTTGATGATTAAATATTTTTGGCTGTAAAGCATTAGCGTGTATTTTGCGTTAGTGTTCATAATCTTGTTTTAATGCGTCGCTTGTGAGCGCGTTTTATTTGTCGAGCTTGCCCTTGCCATTCCTTTTCATTAAAAACTTTGCGCCCATCCTGCCTTCCACGCCCGTTGTGGGGAGTCTTGGTCCGGCGCGGCGCGTGCAATTGAAATTAAGGTTTCGGCTTCCCGTTCGTGTACATACCAACAGTTGACATTGCCTTTTGCGGTATGACAAACAATTTGAATGTAGTTGGGCTGAAAACGGTTGCGCCTTGCGTATCCAATCGCGCCTTTTTTGAATTTTATCGGGGCGCAGCTTTTACCAAGCCGTTCGTGTTCGCCGAGAGTAACGATGATACGCCACGTCATCGTATCCAAGTGCGGCACCGGCGGTGCCAATGTTTTTGTTGCATCCAAGTTGCCTACCATAAATCCCCCGTTTTCAGAATGACGGCAGTTGTGCGCCTCCGCACGCCGCACAAGTTTCGGCGAACGGTGAAATTTCCGCTCTACAGTGGAGACAAGTATCATCTCCGATGGCAATCAATTCGTTTGTGTCGCTTCCGAATTTGTTTTCACTTTCCGCTACGTTATTAACGTTATTAACGTTATATCTATCTGATTCGGACTCATCTTCGGGAGATATAACGTTAATAACGTTAATAACGTTAGGGAGTGCAATAAATATTTCTTTTGGTCGGGTGGTTGTTTTTTCTTTGTACGAGTCTATTCTTCCGAGGTCGAGCAAGAGTTCAAGTGCTCGGTTTATTTCAGCCGCTGAGCGGTTTTGTTGGAAGTGTTCCCGAATATCATTCTTAGACATTCCGTCCTCTTTTCGTTGGAGTTCAGCGAAAATTTCGTCGGCAATCTTATTTCCGGTTTGCGCGCCGAAGATATACCTCGCGGAGTCTTCACAATACCGCCACAAAGCAAGTGCGGCGGTTAAATGTTCGAGGCGTATCACTTTTGAACAATCGAGCAGTGCATAAAGGCAGGCGATGCGTAAAACTTGTGCGGTTGCCCGTGATGTTACGGAACCCAGCAGACCGGCGTGACCGTCCGACAGTCTTCGGTACACTTCACACCACAAAGCGTCCGCGTCAGCATCACGTTTTATTTCTCCGGCTGTTTTTGCGAACTCCGCAGCGCGGTGAATTTTAGTAACTAAGACGTTTATGTCTAAGTCCGATAAATTACCTCCACTAGGTAAATATTTAGATCGCCTTGAACACACCCAAACGAAGCGATTGGCAAAGCCGTTCGTTAAATCTGAGTCCGCCAGCGTGCGTAACAACTCTTCTTTTGTAATGTGCCCAACAATCGAGATGTGAGCATTTGACGCGGAAACGGCTTGTTTTGTTTTTATTTGTAGAAAATCCTTGTCCCAGGCATCTCTAATGACTTGTGAAAGCGTGTTCCCTTCACGTTGTGATACTTTTAGCACCCGCGCAAATTCCGACTCAACAACGAAGGCACGCTTTTCGCTCGTCCCCTCGTCGTACATCTCGTCTTGATAATCAACGATGCGCCCTTTTTCACGGACGGGTGTTTTCTTAAACTGTGCGTCCCGGACCGTGTGTATCAAACCCTCGCCGGATGAAAGTCCGCCGTGGATACAAAACTTGAAACTTTCATCAACACGTACAAGCACCCGCTGGACTTCGCCCCACGAAAGACCCTTTCTACCCGCTGCCGTCGCGCCGACAACCACCGTGTTTAATTTTGTATAGTGAGCATCCGCGCCAACCCGAAAGTGCGCGCCGCGTCCGATTAAATTACCGAACCCCGCGAGAAATTGCACCAGTAAAGCCGCGTTATCTGACTCGGTGTGCGGTGCAACAACTTTGACTAGCTCGCCTGCCAATCCAAAAAACACCGCGTCGGAGAGTTTCGGGTAACCGATTTCTCTTTCCATCTCGGCAACGTTATTAACGTTATTAACGTTATATCTCCCATCATCGTAATTGTTCGCTGTTTGCCTGGTTTCTATCGCCAACCATTTGCAGATGGTTTCGACAAGTTTTTTATCGGTCAATTCGGCGAGTTTTGGGAAGCCATAAACATTTTGACCGCCCTCTATTTTTTGCGCCGTCGCGTCAATTGATTTCAAACGCATTGAAATTTCTTCATCGTTTGACGCAGAACAAACCGCCCTAATAAAATTCTTAACTTGCGGTAAATCAAAGCCATTCCGAAGTAGCGCGCCACTTGTGGCAAGGGTTAAATCTTGCCGAACACCATCGCGCCAAAACGTGGAAATAAGACACGCTGCAGCCAACAGAGCAACCGCCCGGTGCAATTCCTTAGCTCCAATTTGAGTTGGCTCGCCTTCACTGCTCCATTCGATAACTTCGCCACTTTTGTGCGCGGAGCCGGGGAAGACGGTTTGCAAACCTGCTTTGCCTCGAAATTCTACAATACAGGCTTCGTCTCTCACTGCTTTATCCGGGGAGTTGATTAAAAAAGGGTTGTTGATTTTGTCGGAAAATTCATCCGCGCAAATATAAAGCCGATGTGAGCGCGGCATACTGGCGCGCCCAAATTCGGATTCGGTTTTCGGTAAAAAATAATCGGCAATCTTGACCGCTTCGGGCGAATCCAAGTCAATATCAGTCAAGCCGTTTGATTTTGCGCCGAGCAGGATACCGATATTTTGCGACTTGCCGTTAAAGTAATTCGGTAAATCGTTTTCGCTTGTCGCGAAGTTCTGCCAGCCGTCAAAGCCCGGGTTTTTCGAGCGATGCGGAATGGGGAGCGGCTGCCAGCCGCGGCGATAGTATTGTTTTGCGTATTCTAGTGGGTTCATTTTTGCACCCCCAGAAACTCGGCTGCGTGCGAGTCACAAAGCGCTTTGAGCAGGCTCGAACGCCCGTCAGTGTGCGATTCGACATAATTTTCGCCGTAGATTCGCAACGGTAAGTTGCACTCGTCGCACGCGAGTCCCACTCCCGTAAAACGAAAAGTCGGACCGTCGGCATCTTGGCCGTCGAAAACAGTGGTTGTTATCCGCGCTGGTTGGTTACCTAAGTTAAAAACAAGTTGTTTTTTTTCGTCAGCTCGGTTATAATTCAGTTGTTCGTTAATATTTGTGGAGCCGTTGAGTCCATCAACGGCTTTTTCAATTCTCATATTATTCTTTGCTCCATTGTCGCTGAAATTTCAGCGACTTTTTTATGCCACGCACGCGAGCGCCTCTTGTTTGTTTCGTTCAAGATAATTTTCAAGGTCGGCACGCGAGTAAAGCAGCTTACACGAAGCGCGCCGAAAGGAAATATTGCCTTTTGTCCGCTCGCGCCAAAGGGTTGTTACTGAAATTCTTAAATATCGCGCCGCTTCTATTGTTGTAAATAACTCGTCCGGAAATTGTTTTTGAATCATTTTTTTTATATCCTTAAATAGAATAGGTCAATACGCCGCAAGGCAGTTTTTGGCTTGTGTGTGCCGCTTTCGTTTTTAGTTTGGAGACTGACGAAAGCGGCTTTCTATGCCTTACCGATTACAATTTTGATTTAATTTGAACAGCAATGCTATACCCCAAAATCTTACCTAATATTAAAGGGTATTTTTGCAACTAACTCTTTCCAAGAAATTTGATAAAGTTTTAGTTTTTTTAGCAGAGGCTTCACTGGATTAGTTCGAAATTTATCCGTGAAATACATATCCGCTAAACTCATCTGAGTTACACGCTCGCCCTCTTCCTGAATAGCTTTCATAATCCCGACACAGTCAGTTATAAAACGCTCTTTATCTGCCAGATACACGCTTTTAGACTTGTCCGGGCTGCGTCCCTTGCTGATTGGCAACCGTTCCCGTTGCCGTTGGTCAACCATTCCTTTTGTAGCGTCAAAGGCATTTTTACGGACTTTGCTTTTAACATCGGCATATGGAGCGGCAAGCGCGGGACCTTCAAGGTAGAACATCATCGCGAACGAATCTTTAATTTGTTCGGGAAAATGTTCTTCTATATAGGCACATCTGTCGGAAACAATTTTATCGGCATCGTTGGCGGTGTCGAAGCCGCTAATAAGCACGTCCTTCTTGATGTGCATTTCTGGGCTATAACCAATTTTATCAATGCCGCGCCGTGTCTTTGTTATTTCCTTTGTAATTTCGACTTCAACTTCAAATTTTATTTTATAAATCGTTTTTTTCTGTTCGGTCATAAAAAACTTTCCTGTTAGTTTTTGCCCTGAAAATATCCGGTTGTTCGGCGCATCAGGTTTTGCGCTTGTCCGCAAGGTAATTAGTCTCGCGTGAGAACAACCGAAACTTTTAATCTGATAAATAATATTTAAATATTATTTACGCGCTGCTTTCTTTGGTCTGCCCGCACCCCGCCGGGAACTACTCCAAGCGTCAAAATCATATTGACGAATAATTAAGTTGCTGCCAACCATTTCGGCTTGTAAGTCTCCAGCCTCAATAATCTGCAAAACTCTTTGCCGTGAAATCTTACCTAGCTCGCTGACTTCCGTCACGCTCATTAATTTTTCTTTTTTCATTGCCATACATAAATAATTTAACATTTTATAAATATCTTGTCAAATAGTAATAATTTAACTTGACATAACACTTGCTAAATGCCAAGATATTCATAGATTGAATGTTTCAATCAAATCTAAATTTTTGGAGTGAAACTAAAATGTTTATTTTGAAAGGAATTGACCAATTAACAAAAGCAATCGCAAAGGCTAAAAAGATTCGCCCGCGTGTCGAATTCGATAGCTTCGGAAAGTATCGCGTGAGTGGCAGCAAAGGCGGTTTCTACACCGTGATATGCCGACGCTCGGATAATAACTACAGGCTTGTCGAATGCACGTGCAAGGCTTCGGAACGCGGGCTGGTGTGCTATCACGCGGTATCAGCACTTAGCTTGCACGTCGGCATCGCACGCCAACGGCAAACGGCGTGATTATCTCTTGAAGGTTCTCCCGCGTTTTCTTTTATATTTTCATTTACGCGGGTGCGGGCGGGCTGTCGTGAATGGTGAGTTACAATGGCAGCCACGCCCGAATTTGACGTTTTCGCGGAGTTCGTAAACCGCGCTAAAAAAATGACAGAAATTCAGAACGACCAAACGAACGGCGTACTTGTACGCCTCGAAAAAATCGAAGAGCAATTACAACGAATCACCGACCAACTAACCCGAATCGCCGCCGCGCTGGAATTGCTTGCATCAGTCGTCCAACCGCCAATCAAAGACCGCGACGCGAAATTAAATGTTCAGGCGTTTTGCTACGAAGCTTAAATAAGGAAACCAAACCGAGCGCGGGCGGGAACCCGCGCAAAGGAGAAATCAAAATGTTTTTAGTTTACAGATACGGCTCAAACGCCGCAAACCAATCAATGACCCCAAAAATGCCGCTTTGTTTTGTTGACACTGACAACGAAATGACCGCCGAACGAATAGCGGAAGTTAAATTCACTTTTTACAATAACCAAACAATGGAAGTTTGTTCTGAGTCCGAAGTTGACAATGACGAATGGAACGAGCTCGCCGGAGAAATTCCGTGTTATCTTCCGGCAGAGGAAAAGATAAAACCTATCGCTACTGAAACAGTTTAACCTGGACGTTTCGCGGAGTTCGGATAAACCGCGCTGAAAATAAATGGCAAAACTTGAGAACACAACAAACGGCGTAGATGAATCCGGAGAGCAGCCTGAAATCGTCGCTAGAGGTGAAAAAGCGATTCTAGCGGCGGCACGAAAGATTCGCGCTAAAAGAGCCGCGGAGAAGGAAAAACTTAAGTGGCTGCGTGCTGCTGAAAACCAACGCAAACGAGATGAGGCGCAGGCGCAACGCGAACAGGAAGAAATCCGCAAACGAAAAGAAGAGAACCTCAAACGAAAGGAAGAAAACCCAATGGCTCTAAAAATAATTGATTTGGGGTATAGAGCCATGGCTGCGAGAATTCACCCGGACAAGGGCGGCACGAACGAAGAGATGCACGAATTGCAAGCGACGAAACAACTACTCATTTCGTGTGTTGAGGGTGCGTCTAAAAACATCTTAGACGTT
>MWWK01000181.1_pt1 | contig 11548 bp, 14 predicted proteins | sample 1047241 | NCBI WGS metagenome assembly MWWK01 (sample SAMN06349964, study PRJNA376086) | soil metagenome | isolation source: BG12-3 sample Antarctic (ecotone) soil | place: Antarctica | reverse complement strand
GGAAGACAGGCTAGGGAAGGCGTTCATCGTCAATCTACTATCATTCAAACTTCCGAAAGTGATACTAAGATTATATCGGGCGGGTCGTTGGAAGTTCCGAAAAAATCTACTGATATTGATATAGAAGTTCCGCAAAAATTTACTGATTTTGAAATGGAACTTTTAAGAAAAATTCAAAATGGCGAATAACAGAAAGGACTTTTCCGACAAAGAAATAAAGTGTAAAAAGTGTTTTGCGCCGGTCGGCTGGCAACGTCTCAATGCTCAATGCCTTGTTATCGGGTCGCTCTGCTTTTTCAATTTCGCCCGGTTCGCTTGTTTGCGGTGTGAAACAATTAACGGCTGGCAATCGGTGAATTTATTACCTGACGAAAACGAATCATTAGACCGGCGGTTTCCTGACCGTCTGGAAGATTTACCAAAACCGGATAAACGAATCGTGAATCAATTAGGCGCACGAGGCGTTACACGAATGAAAAACGGAAAATATGCGGCTCGGATTGTCGAGGACGGAAAGCATCGGCATTTGGGTTGTTACTCGTCAATTGAAGCGGCATCTGCCGCATACGAGAAAGCAAAGCAACGGTTTTCGGGTTCGTCGGTCGTTACTTAATAAAAAACAGGCAAAGCATAATCAGAATTGTTAAGCCGATTAACAAGCCGATTAAAATTCTCCAAACTGAATTTGTGCCGGTCGCGGTCGCGGATGTTCCCGGCTCAAGATTCCATTTTTCCCGCTCTGCTTTATGTTTCTCAAGTTCCCGCTCAACTTCGACGGCTAAAAATGATTCGTTCCAATCTTCCATTGTGTTTTATCTCCTTAAAACATACCCGGTTTGACGCTCTAGGGCATCAAACCGGGCTTTTTTTCGTTTATGCTGCTGCTGCTGCGTATCTCATCAAAAGCCGGTGCATTGCTCGGTGTTTGCACGGCTGCGCTTTTCCGGCTGCGGTGCATCCGCAATATGTGCTGACTGAATAAATTTCGTTGGAAGTTTCCGACATAATCACAAAGTCAAAGTTTCGAGCGTCATAGCTCCAATAACAATTTGACTGCAATTCTTTGACGGCTTTTTTGACGGCGTTAATCCAACGGCTGCGGCTGGTGCATTTTGAGTTTTCCAGTTTGGTAACGGCTGCGGCTGCGATTTCTTCAAGTAATTCGGTGTTGATGTTTTGATTATTTAATTTCATTTTGTTTGCTCCTGTGTAATTCCTGACTACAAGAACAATTCTACCATTGGTTGAAACACAAAGTCAACAATTATTTTCAACAAATGGTAGAAATAAATTACTATCTTTTACCATTGGTAGAAATTTATATTGACTTTATTTTTAACCGTTGGTAGAATCTGAAATTATGAATAAAGACGAATTAAAACAATATCGTGAAAGAATCGGATTGAATCAAGGCGAACTGTCTAAGGCGTTAGGCGTGGCAAATAACACGGTTTCCCGGTGGGAACTAGGCGAAAGGTCAATTCCTGTGTTTCTACCGTTGGCACTGGAAACAATCGAAAGACGGCTTTCAACCGTTGGTAGTGATACCGTTTCAACCGTTGGTAGTATTGACAATAAATCAACCGTTGGTAGAGTTGTTGATATTTCTGAATTGAAAACGATAACTTCTACTGAGATGTTTGACCATCTGAGAAAAAAAATTAGCAGTGGCGAAGGTTTTAGTCATTCGGTTTTAGACATCGTGCAAAGTTCGTCTGATAACGAAACATTGCTTTCGACTGCGGATGTTGCTCAAAGACTCGGCATCAATGAACGCACGGTAAGAGATAATTATAATAATGGTAAATTGCCATTCGTGAAGCGTGGCACAAAGAATTTAGTCAGAGAGTCGGATTTTATTGTTTTTCGTGATAGTCGAAATTCGGCATAGACGATGAAACCGTAACCGGCTTTCAACTCTTTACTTTATCTACTGATTTAATTCTTGCCTTTAATTCGATTAAATTTTGTTTGTTAAATGATTGAGAAAAAAAGATTTACTTTTTGCTTGACAGTCTTTGTTTGCGGGCTTTACTCTTAGTTCAGTTATTTTTGAAAACCAAAATGGAAAGACACCGAATAGTAATCAGCTATTCGATGTCTCTACAAAACTTATACCAACTTCAACTTGGTAATGTTTGCTCCGATAAAATCCTAGCCGATTTACTTCGTTATTGTCAATCATTTCCAAACAAGGAATTGATTTGACAGCCATACGCTACAAACAAGAATTAACCAAAAAAACCATAGATGACTTAAACGGTTGCTATGGCGGGCTTGCCGTGCGTCCTAAAGAGATTTACGGGCTTACTGAGCGTCTCGGACATTGTATAGACGATTCAAACCTTTACATCGGCGAAGACTTGCACAATCGGGAAACCGGCGAATGCTTCGACGGTCGCGGCTCGCTCTGGTCGTGTGATAGTCGGTTCTGTGCGTTCTGCGTCGGCAAACCGTCTAAACTGAATCGCGCCAAGATTCGTTATGGAATGGATAACGCCAAGTTGAACGTCGGCGAAGATTGGTATTTTAATACTTTTACGATGCCTGACTTGGCTGTTAAAGGTTTGACTTTGGAACAGATTGCGGCAATTCATCAAACGGCTTGGGAAAAGTTTGCACATTACGAAACGAATCCGAAAAAATCTCAAACTTGGTTTCAAAAGCACTTTCGGGGCGGTTTCAAAAACTGCGAATTTACCTATACTAAATATGATGTTTTTCACTACCACTTACACGGCTTAATGATTGGTTCTTACAAAATTAAGCGAAACAATTTTTTTGAGATTCGTTGGGAATGGACAAAGGCTTTACAGTTCGCATTCAAAAAACACGGCGTTAGATGGCGATGCGGCACGAAAGACGGTTTAGCCGTCGTCAACGTCCAGAAAGTTGATATGTCGAACAAAGAGAAAATTGTATTCGAGCTTGCCAAATATGTTACAAAAGCGGATTCGTGGTCAAAAATTCCAGACAAGCAACTTGTCGAGATAGCTACGATGGCTCGCTTCTTTCGTATGTTTGAATCTTTCGGCGTGTGTCGCCGGATTGTTCGCCGAATGAAGGAAAAGCCCGCTACAACCAAACAAACGACTGTTTTCAACTTACTAAATTTACTCTCGAATCTCGTCCAAACGCCATATCTTGATACTACGAAACTAATTCCTAGCGTTTTGGCTCTACTCTCCGAACATTTTCCGAATGCTCCGCCGAAGCCGAAAAAAAAGAGTTGGTTTCGTCGTCTGCGAGATGGTGAAATCAGCCTAGACGACTACGCCGATGAATTAGAAGAGACGGTAGCGAAGGTTGTGAACTTTCGCAAGATACAACTGCGCCGAATGTATCCATACGCCACTTTTAAGACTTTAAGCAATCTGGCATTTTAGTCATTATCGGACGTGATTTTAACCGACAGTCTAAATCTTGCATCGCTCTCCGAAGCTCTTCCGTCGCCTCTCTCAACTCGATTCTGCGAGTCTTCGAGCAGTGGAGTCTCCGAGATGGTTTCGGGAGTTCGGCATAGGTTTGAATCCTATATTGGATGGCTTTATTTTGTTTCGGTGCGTGTGCGATTAGTCGCACTCGCACAAACCAAATTATAGCCTCCGATAATTACTAATATCATAAGCTATTTTAGTGTTTCCTATATCCTACTAACATTGTTTAATCAAGCTAATGTCAAGGATTAAATAGTTGATAACAAACGACTTATTATCTTTACACTCAAACCAATTCAAGATATACTGATTATGTCGAATAGCTCATCTCAAACTTTGAGCGGTTTGAAATTTGTAGCAAAATTCGATTCTCCGATGACGTGAGTTTTTTCATTGACTTCTCACGTCATCACAATTTTACTTTTGCCGTGCTGTCAACATCACACGGCAAAATCCGCATCGGTTTTCAATAAAATGGATTACTCGCCGGTGCGGAAAAACTTTGGTTTGTTACAGAGTGAGCAAGCCAAAAAACGGACGTGGATTAAGAACTCAAAGACCGAGATTCACGTCCGCCAAAAATTTATGTCATACGCACTTGAAACAATAAATAAATCAATCGCCGAATGTTTGAGCGGGTCGGGCAACTACGAAGACTTGAAACTATTACGCGCCGAAAAAGCCGAGATTGAAGAGAAAGCCTACTTCGATTCGGTTCAATCGTTAAAAGCCGAAATTTTAGGCTTAGAAGGTCAAAGATTGGTAGATGTCGAGACGCAAAAGGCTCTCGAATTAGATTTACAGGTTGCGGCGTTGGAAGTTGACCGGCAAGCGGGAATTTTGCAACAAGCTCGTGAAGCTCACGCCGACATTAACGGTCGGTTGCTACTTATGAAGTTCGGCTTTGATAACAATCGCTTGACGACAAATGAGAAAAAAGCAGAGTTGAAAAATTTAATCGAAAGTAAAATAAACACGGAGCAAATTTAATGCGAACTAAAGAACAACAAATAGAATTTCTGCAAAAACATCTCGATTGGTTGGCAGATGAAATTGATTCGAGTATTGCCGAAGATGGGGAAATTGATAACAAATACGCCGTTTGTATGCGTCTAACTCACGCTCAAACGTCGGCACTGTTACACCTGATTAAAAAGGGTCAAACGAATCTCGAATTTAAGAATAGGTTAGGGGAATAAATTATGAAAGATTTAACAGATGCGGAGCGTTTGACGGTGCAACGATTGACCGACGAACACGCAAAAACACTCACGGAACACAAGGCAAAACCGACTGATAAAGACTTCGGACAAGCTGAACGGATGGAAGCAAGTTTTTCTGACCTGCGGCGTTTGACGGTTCGCCACTCGGTAGCCGACAGCATCAAAAAGTTTGTTCTCAAGCGCAATACGGAAGCGCAGAAAAAGAAAGAAAAAGCGAAGCAAACTGATAATACATCAATGCCTTTTTGGTATTAAAACCGATACTTTTCTAGTCCGGTGCATACTTTTCCTCAAGCCCGTGCCTTTGATATGCGGACTGCCCAAAGTCCTTACTTTTATTGACTTTTGAGAAATACCGGCAATCCGCAAAAATTCAAAATTTGAAAAATAAGTGGCTATTTGGAGCGTTTGAGCCTACTTTTTCAAAAATATCTCATATTGTCGCTAATTAGCAGGGATTGACAGCCTTATGAAAAATGTAACCGAGTTAAATCACGCTCAGATGCAGATGTGTTTGTATTTGACTTCTGGAAAGTCCTTGAAAGATACTGCGGCGGCTTTGAAGCTGAGTGAACGAACTCTATACAGATACTTAGAGATGTCGTTGGTGCAGTCGAAAATAAGAAACATCCGAAAAGTGATGATGGAACATAGTATCGGTCGGCTGATGCGTCTGAATGATTCTGCAATAGATACGCTTCAAAGAAACTTAAATTGCGGAAATTTTGCGGCTGAGGTTCGCAGCGCAAATACTATTATCCGAATGAATCACGACAGTTTGGAATACTGGAATTTTGATTCGAGATTGGCTTTAGTGGAGTCCAAATTTAACGATAATGAAAAATAATCGACTACAAAAATTTGAATCTAAAACCGCGTCTGAACCTTCGCCGGAACAAATCAAACAAGCTCGTGAAGCTGCGGTAAATATGATTATGGCGGTTTATGACCGAATGCCGAAGGATAATATCAAGCCGGTTAAAGAATCCTTCCAAGAGCTTGCTAGACAGGCTAAAGAGGGCGTTCTTCGTCAATCTACTATCATTCAAAGTTCCGAAAGTGATACTAAGATTATATCGGGCGGGTCGTTGGAAGTTCCGCCGAAATTTACTGATATTGATACTGGAACTTCGGAAAAAGTTCCGCCGAAATTTACTGATTTTGAAATGGAACTTTTAAGACAGATTCAAAATGGCGAACAATAAAAAAGATTTTTCCAACGGTGATTTGAAGTGCCGAAAGTGCGGTGAAGTCATCGGGCGAAAAATTTACGATAATCAAATCTTAGAATTAAGTTGCGGTGTTCTGATTCATAATTGGGTTCGTGGCGAATGTTCTAAAATCCTCGCATCCGGTCGGTTGTGTATGAAGACGTTTGAATGGATTGCGCTGAAGTTGGAACGCTCCAAAGATGAAATATCGCCTGACTCACTCCACGAAATTTTAAGTGCGGCTAAGGCGCATCTGACGGACAACAACAAACGAATTAAGACTTTACAAGTTGCCTAGCAGTTCGCCGATAATGCGGATTAGAGCGATGCCAGCCACGAAATAAACTATTGACATTAAGCAACCTGTTTTCGATTTTGCGCCGGTCGCGGTCGGTGCTGACTTTTCCTTTTCATCTCGCAACCTGTCTAACTCCATTTCAATCGAAACTATTTCCCAATCGTCCATTGTGTTTTACTCCTTTGATAATCATTTGTTGCCGGTAGAAGCGATTCTACCGGCTTTTTTCGTGTTTTAGGGTTAGACGGTCGCTTTATGCTTTGCCAACGTGCAATGTAGCTCTAAAACCGAACACGAATGGAAACAGATTTGATTTGATTGACCGGCTTTGCAACTGCAAGTTACGGTTTTTTCGTTTCGGTCGTTGCGCTTGCATTCGACGGTGTAAAAGTTTCCTTTTGAACCTTGCACGGCATAAACGCCGAATGATTTGATACGAACAATCGGTTTTACGGTTCGTGCTTTGTTGGCGGCTTTTTCGAGTTGGCTAAGATTATTTAAGATATACATTTTGGTTGCTCCTGTGTAATTCCTTACTACAAGATAAATACTACATTATAAATAGTATAATGTAAAGGATTATTTTATAGATAATGAATTATTTTTGAGCTACTAAATTTTACTTACTTTTTTTCTTGTATTACTTATAAAAATTTAGTATCTTGTAATCTATGAGTAAAGACCAACCAAAAAATCAGTCGAAAATTAAATCTAAGGTTCGTGAACTTGCCGAAAAGCAACATATTAAAAGCAGTTACGGATTGCAAAAGTATTTGAATGTTGCGCCAACGGTCGCCGTCAATCTATGGAATGACGACGTAACCCGCTTTTCAGTCGAGACTTTAGAATTGCTTTGTAAAATGTTTTTCTGTGATGTCGGCGATATTCTTGTTTATGCGCCGAATGCGAGACGTAGCAAGCCCGCTCCCGCGCCTGAATCGGTCAAAGGTGAATCCGTGAAGGTTGAAGCCGAAAAGCCGGTAGAAGTCAAAAAGTCGGATGTTGACGAAGAATGGTTCAAAAAGAAAATGGGTTGGAATAATTCGGCTTTAGAACTCGCTCAAATGTCGTCTGACAATGAAACATTGCTTTCGACTGCGGATGTTGCTCAAAGACTTGGCATCAATGAACGCACGGTAAGAGATAATTACAATAATGGTAAATTGCCTTTCGTGAAGCGTGGCACAAAGAATTTAGTCAGAGAGTCGGATTTTATTGTTTTTCGTGATAGTCGAAATTCGGCATAGACGATGAAACCGTAACCGGCTTTCAATTCTTTATTTTATCTACTGATTTAATTCTTGCCTTTAATTCGATTAAATTTTGTTTGTTAAATCATTGAGAAAAAAAGATTTACTTTTTGCTTGACAGTCTTTGTTTGCGGGCTTTACTCTTGAGTCAGATTTTTTTGAAAACCAAAATGGAAAGACACCGAATAGTAATCAGCTATTCGATGTCTCTACAAAACTTATACCAACTTCAACTTGGTAATGTTTGCTCCGATAAAATCCTAGCCGATTTACTTCGTTATTGTCAATCATTTCCAAACAAGGAATTGATTTGACAGCCATACGCTACAAACAAGAATTAACCAAAAAAACCATAGATGACTTAAACGGTTGCTATGGCGGGCTTGCCGTGCGTCCTAAAGAGATTTACGGGCTTACTGAGCGTCTCGGACATTGTATAGACGATTCAAACCTTTACATCGGCGAAGACTTGCACAATCGGGAAACCGGCGAATGCTTCGACGGTCGCGGCTCGCTCTGGTCGTGTGATAGTCGGTTCTGTGCGTTCTGCGTCGGCAAACCGTCTAAACTGAATCGCGCCAAGATTCGTTATGGAATGGATAACGCCAAGTTGAACGTCGGCGAAGATTGGTATTTTAATACTTTTACGATGCCTGACTTGGCTGTTAAAGGTTTGACTTTGGAACAGATTGCGGCAATTCATCAAACGGCTTGGGAAAAGTTTGCACATTACGAAACGAATCCGAAAAAATCTCAAACTTGGTTTCAAAAGCACTTTCGGGGCGGTTTCAAAAACTGCGAATTTACCTATACTAAATATGATGTTTTTCACTACCACTTACACGGCTTAATGATTGGTTCTTACAAAATTAAGCGAAACAATTTTTTTGAGATTCGTTGGGAATGGACAAAGGCTTTACAGTTCGCATTCAAAAAACACGGCGTTAGATGGCGATGCGGCACGAAAGACGGTTTAGCCGTCGTCAACGTCCAGAAAGTTGATATGTCGAACAAAGAGAAAATTGTATTCGAGCTTGCCAAATATGTTACAAAAGCGGATTCGTGGTCAAAAATTCCAGACAAGCAACTTGTCGAGATAGCTACGATGGCTCGCTTCTTTCGTATGTTTGAATCTTTCGGCGTGTGTCGCCGGATTGTTCGCCGAATGAAGGAAAAGCCCGCTACAACCAAACAAACGACTGTTTTCAACTTACTAAATTTACTCTCGAATCTCGTCCAAACGCCATATCTTGATACTACGAAACTAATTCCTAGCGTTTTGGCTCTACTCTCCGAACATTTTCCGAATGCTCCGCCGAAGCCGAAAAAAAAGAGTTGGTTTCGTCGTCTGCGAGATGGTGAAATCAGCCTAGACGACTACGCCGATGAATTAGAAGAGACGGTAGCGAAGGTTGTGAACTTTCGCAAGATACAACTGCGCCGAATGTATCCATACGCCACTTTTAAGACTTTAAGCAATCTGGCATTTTAGTCATTATCGGACGTGATTTTAACCGACAGTCTAAATCTTGCATCGCTCTCCGAAGCTCTTCCGTCGCCTCTCTCAACTCGATTCTGCGAGTCTTCGAGCAGTGGAGTCTCCGAGATGGTTTCGGGAGTTCGGCATAGGTTTGAATCCTATATTGGATGGCTTTATTTTGTTTCGGTGCGTGTGCGATTAGTCGCACTCGCACAAACCAAATTATAGCCTCCGATAATTACTAATATCATAAGCTATTTTAGTGTTTCCTATATCCTACTAACATTGTTTAATCAAGCTAATGTCAAGGATTAAATAGTTGATAACAAACGACTTATTATCTTTACACTCAAACCAATTCAAGATATACTGATTATGTCGAATAGCTCATCTCAAACTTTGAGCGGTTTGAAATTTGTAGCAAAATTCGATTCTCCGATGACGTGAGTTTTTTCATTGACTTCTCACGTCATCACAATTTTACTTTTGCCGTGCTGTCAACATCACACGGCAAAATCCGCATCGGTTTTCAATAAAATGGATTACTCGCCGGTGCGGAAAAACTTTGGTTTGTTACAGAGTGAGCAAGCCAAAAAACGGACGTGGATTAAGAACTCAAAGACCGAGATTCACGTCCGCCAAAAATTTATGTCATACGCACTTGAAACAATAAATAAATCAATCGCCGAATGTTTGAGCGGGTCGGGCAACTACGAAGACTTGAAACTATTACGCGCCGAAAAAGCCGAGATTGAAGAGAAAGCCTACTTCGATTCGGTTCAATCGTTAAAAGCCGAAATTTTAGGCTTAGAAGGTCAAAGATTGGTAGATGTCGAGACGCAAAAGGCTCTCGAATTAGATTTACAGGTTGCGGCGTTGGAAGTTGACCGGCAAGCGGGAATTTTGCAACAAGCTCGTGAAGCTCACGCCGACATTAACGGTCGGTTGCTACTTATGAAGTTCGGCTTTGATAACAATCGCTTGACGACAAATGAGAAAAAAGCAGAGTTGAAAAATTTAATCGAAAGTAAAATAAACACGGAGCAAATTTAATGCGAACTAAAGAACAACAAATAGAATTTCTGCAAAAACATCTCGATTGGTTGGCAGATGAAATTGATTCGAGTATTGCCGAAGATGGGGAAATTGATAACAAATACGCCGTTTGTATGCGTCTAACTCACGCTCAAACGTCGGCACTGTTACACCTGATTAAAAAGGGTCAAACGAATCTCGAATTTAAGAATAGGTTAGGGGAATAAATTATGAAAGATTTAACAGATGCGGAGCGTTTGACGGTGCAACGATTGACCGACGAACACGCAAAAACACTCACGGAACACAAGGCAAAACCGACTGATAAAGACTTCGGACAAGCTGAACGGATGGAAGCAAGTTTTTCTGACCTGCGGCGTTTGACGGTTCGCCACTCGGTAGCCGACAGCATCAAAAAGTTTGTTCTCAAGCGCAATACGGAAGCGCAGAAAAAGAAAGAAAAAGCGAAGCAAACTGATAATACATCAATGCCTTTTTGGTATTAAAACCGATACTTTTCTAGTCCGGTGCATACTTTTCCTCAAGCCCGTGCCTTTGATATGCGGACTGCCCAAAGTCCTTACTTTTATTGACTTTTGAGAAATACCGGCAATCCGCAAAAATTCAAAATTTGAAAAATAAGTGGCTATTTGGAGCGTTTGAGCCTACTTTTTCAAAAATATCTCATATTGTCGCTAATTAGCAGGGATTGACAGCCTTATGAAAAATGTAACCGAGTTAAATCACGCTCAGATGCAGATGTGTTTGTATTTGACTTCTGGAAAGTCCTTGAAAGATACTGCGGCGGCTTTGAAGCTGAGTGAACGAACTCTATACAGATACTTAGAGATGTCGTTGGTGCAGTCGAAAATAAGAAACATCCGAAAAGTGATGATGGAACATAGTATCGGTCGGCTGATGCGTCTGAATGATTCTGCAATAGATACGCTTCAAAGAAACTTAAATTGCGGAAATTTTGCGGCTGAGGTTCGCAGCGCAAATACTATTATCCGAATGAATCACGACAGTTTGGAATACTGGAATTTTGATTCGAGATTGGCTTTAGTGGAGTCCAAATTTAACGATAATGAAAAATAATCGACTACAAAAATTTGAATCTAAAACCGCGTCTGAACCTTCGCCGGAACAAATCAAACAAGCTCGTGAAGCTGCGGTAAATATGATTATGGCGGTTTATGACCGAATGCCGAAGGATAATATCAAGCCGGTTAAAGAATCCTTCCAAGAGCTTGCTAGACAGGCTAAAGAGGGCGTTCTTCGTCAATCTACTATCATTCAAAGTTCCGAAAGTGATACTAAGATTATATCGGGCGGGTCGTTGGAAGTTCCGCCGAAATTTACTGATATTGATACTGGAACTTCGGAAAAAGTTCCGCCGAAATTTACTGATTTTGAAATGGAACTTTTAAGACAGATTCAAAATGGCGAACAATAAAAAAGATTTTTCCAACGGTGATTTGAAGTGCCGAAAGTGCGGTGAAGTCATCGGGCGAAAAATTTACGATAATCAAATCTTAGAATTAAGTTGCGGTGTTCTGATTCATAATTGGGTTCGTGGCGAATGTTCTAAAATCCTCGCATCCGGTCGGTTGT
>MWWK01000180.1_pt1 | contig 11603 bp, 10 predicted proteins | sample 1047241 | NCBI WGS metagenome assembly MWWK01 (sample SAMN06349964, study PRJNA376086) | soil metagenome | isolation source: BG12-3 sample Antarctic (ecotone) soil | place: Antarctica | reverse complement strand
AGTCCCGCCACTCATGCCGCCAGTCCTCCGGCGCAAGGTACGCATTGCAGTTGCTGGGCCGCAGCTTGACCGCCCAGATCGAGCCGTCCCACATGTGGCGGTATTTGCCCTCTACGGTCCTGACGTTCGCGGCGTGTGCCCCACAGTCGATCAGTCCGGCCTTCTCCAGCTCGTTCGCCAGTCGGCGGATGTGGCGTGGGGTGTACTTCAGCACGGCGGCCACCAGAATCTGTGGCAGGTGGAACGCGCTGCTGGAGGGAATCACCCGGTAACGGCGGTCCTGGCAGGTGCCGACGGCGATGTAATGCAGGACCTGGAACAGCTTGCGCGCCCCCCTGCTGACGTGGGGCGCACGGCTCAGGACCGCCTCGGCGCTCAGCTCGCCCCAGGCAGGGCCATCGACGACGGGACGGGGCAAGGAGACCTGCACACTGCTGCTGGCCCGCTGGCGGCTCTCCTGGAGGTTGGCAGGCACCACGAAGTCCGGGGCGGCCTCGTCGGTGGCTGCTGTCAGGAGCTGGTGCAGGCGGGCGCGCTGATCGGCGCGGCGCTGCTCGCGGCTCTCGCGGGCCTGCTGGGCCAGTCGGCGGCGGGCGTCCTGGGCGATCTCAGGCAGCACGGCGGCGTCCTGGTCCTCGCCCTGGTCTGAGATCAGCACAGAAGGGGTGGGCGCGGGGGCTGGGCGGCTGGCCTTCTGGAACTGCTTGCTGGGCTGCGGCCTGGCGCGGCGGGTGTCCACCGGCTCGCCACGCAGAGCGGCAAAGCTCATCTCCAGGAAGGGAGACGCGCTGGCCGCCTGTTTGGGGGTGAGGGAGGGCGTAAAAGTATTCAGGAGTGGAAATACGGGAGCGTTCTGCCGTACCCTATGGGTCAGGCTGTCCCCTTGTTGGTTTTTCATTCGCATGGGTCCTTCGGGGTGGGATAGCAGAGTCAGGACGTTGTCGCGTCGCTGGCTCACTTCAAGCTCAACAGTAGCACCCCACCTTGTGTGGGGTGTTGCTTATTGGACTGCCGTGGGCAGGCATGGGCCGTTTCTCCCGTTCCAGGGCGTGGAAGTGGGCTGCTGTGGTATCCTGACGGTGCTAGGGCAGACGCTGACTCGGTTCTAGTTCCGCCGGTTTTTCCGGTCCCAGCCAAGTGCAGGGACAGCCCCTTTGGGGTCAAGAGACTCAGCCTCGCGCTTGTCGCGACTCCCGCAATGGCCCACACCTTCTGGTGTTGGGCTGTTCGGTTTTACGGGCCTGGCCGAATCGCTCAGCGGGGTGGACGGGTGGGAATGTTGTGCTGGGTGTTCCGCAGCAGCAGGCCAAACCGGACCTTCTGGAGCTTGTCCTGTTGCTCCCGCAGATACGCCGACTGCACCCGCAGGCGCAGGCCTGCCCGTCTCTCCATCTTCGAGAGCGAGAAATAGACGTTGTACTTCTCGCCGGTGGACAGGTCAACCGTCACGAAATTCTCCTGACTCCCGAAATAGCACTGCCGGTTGAGCAGGTCTTTGACCAGGGCAGGCAGCAGCAGCGAGAGCTGGTAGCGCTGCGGATCAAAGACCCGGACCTCCCGCACGGTCTGGGAGATGAACAGGGCCGAGTCATACGGCTCGCCCAGAGCCACCCCCTTTGTGTAGCAGTGGTCATCGAACAGCGCGCGCACGGCGTAAGAGGCGGGCGCGCTGGTTTTGGGATCTACCGAGGTGTAAGTGTGGTCAAAGCCGTTCAGATGCCCCAGCGTGTACCGCTTGCCCTGGTGGGTGAAGTCGGGGTGGTTAACATGGGGCGGTGTGTTCGGGTTCGTCATGGGGGGTTGGGGTGACGGCATGAGGCCAGCGTGGATGGCCCCCTGGGCACGAGCTGCAACTCCCGGCTGTTCCGTCCCGTCCGGGACACTCTGTCACGGCTCGCTGCATAGCGTTGACGGCGGCTGTGTTCGGCGCTCTCCTATAGAAATCAAGGCAGCCTGCGGGCCGCTTTTTCCGTTCCCATTGGCAACCTCAGCGCAAGGGAAAAGTCCTGCACCCCCTCTGTGCTGATTTCTTTTTCTTGGTTCAGGTCAGCGGCTCTAGATTGCCCGCTTCTGCCAGCTTCACAAGCGTGTCTCGGCGGATCACGTCGCCCTGGGCGGTGTTCCACTTGTCTTTGCCGTCTTCGTGAATGAGCTGGATCACCTCGCCCTGGGCCAGCAGGGCTTCCATGCGCGGGTAGTTGGCAGCGGGCCAGCGCAAGCGGTTGCGGGTGCGCTGGTCAATGCTGGCCGACAGCACCCGGAAGGCGGTCACGTTCTCTAGGCTCTGCGGCTCTGACAGCGTGCTGAGAATGGCGGGACTGGCGGCGACGGCCCGGTAGGCGGCGGTCAGCAGTTCGCCCGGCGTGACGACTTCCAAGATGGCCCGTGCCTCTACCGCCGTCCACACGGTGCGCGGGAGGGTGACACGCACCGTGACGTTCTCTCCAGGCTTGCGCCCTGCGCCCGCTCGCTTTCCGCCTCTGCCAGTCATGCTTTGATTCTATATATAAATCAATTTCTGAATTCTGCAAACAATCAAAAAACGTTTTGATTGTTTTTAACCAATCAAAGAACACAATCCCAGAGGGCATATTCAGATTGATTGATTGTTCGCAAAAAATCAATCAACGCCCCTCCGGAGAGACGCTTTGAGGACGGACGGGACGGGCAGGGCTGCCCTCTCTGCTCCCGGCTCAGCCTCCAACAGCGCCACCGCGCCTCAGCATTCGTCCGGCCTGGTGGTGGACGGGGTATGGGGTGACGCTAGAGTTGGAACAGAATTTCCCGCTAAGGAAACTGGAGCAGTTATTCGGCGAGACGGTTTCCTTGAACCTCATGCGTTCCTGTTGAGACTCCACGCCCCGGCCTCAGCCTGAAGGCCATGCGGACCTGAGTACAAAGTGGGTGGGCGCAGGCCACCTCAAGATTGGCGATAAAATCAAGCAGGCCGACGGCACCCTGGGCGTCATCGCCAACGTCGTCACCGTCCAGCAGACCCAGGAGATGTTCAATCTCACGGTCAGTGAAGCGCATACGTACTATGTGGGGCAGGATGGGTGGCTCGTTCATAACTGCTCGAATGACTATTTATGAGCAGAACTCAAAGAGTATGCCAAAACTGTTCCCGGAGGTCCCACAACTAAAATTTCTGTTGCTTTTGATCCAAAAACTGGTAAAAGCTATTTTGGTTATTCTGGTGAGGGAACTCCCACTCCTAGGGTCTTGTCCGATCGTCTGCCATCACAACAACAGCTCGCAGGAAAACCCTCAGCAGCCTGGGTAGGCCACTGTGCAGAAGTTAATGCCTGTTCTAAAGCTATAGCAGGCGGCGTCGATAACATCGATAGTTTAGTCTTCTATACAGCGCGTTGGAATTCTGCGCCAAATTTAGTACCGGCCAAAATGTGTGATGCTTGTAGATTGACTTTCCCAAATAACAAAGCGGGTAGTAAATGACAGATTTTCTGAAATCTCTATCTGAGCATAATGTAGAAATATGGAAGCTAGGTAGATATAAATATCGTATGTCTCCAAAAGAAGTTGAGAATCTTCTTAATACTTTGGATCTAAATCCTAATTCTGATATATGTAATCTTCTATCATCTATCGGAGGGTACATTCATGCTAAAGATTTGAATTCACCAGAGGATAATTTATGGAACTTCGATATTAGACATATTTTAGATATTATTTATCATGGAAATATGGACGTTAAATCAGTAAAAAATTATTTTACATCACTTTTTGGCAAAGAAGTTTATCCAATTGGAGGCATTGATGCCAATAATGCTTTAATTATGATGGACGACAATTTAAACATTTATATGGTCTGGGAAAGTGATGTCTGGCTATATGGTAGTAGCTTAAACGATTTTGTCGATACTATTTACGGAAAGCAGGAGGCTATAAAATTAAATAGCCCTTCAGGCAATACTGCAAGTATATAAGTACATTAAACTCCATTGTAGTATTCTCATATAGCATTTCTCTACCTGAGTAATATCTAGCATTGCTTCGCCTAATTTATTACTATCTCATGTCCGATAATTGACTCAAATTTGTCCCTTATATACGCTTTTTCCCCAGCGCCCGCTTACGGCCCCAGTTCCTATTGTCTTCACTGAAAAGAAAAGCATCCAGATGAAGCGCAGCAGCCCCTGAGTCAGGGGCTGCTGCGCGTTTCTATCGCTTGCCTTTTGCTCGGTTTGTACCTGACCAATTGAGGTATACCTCAGCCTAACGTCAGATTTACCTCATACCAACGCGAAAATACGGCAAAAAGTGGATAGTATCTCGTAGCTTATGCGGCTTTAAGAGCCTATCCTGACACCTCATAATCCGATGTCATTCGCTACTCTATTGGTTCAAGATGATCTATCAAACGATAATAACCTAGTTTACGAAATCTTTTACTCTAATAAAATAATTTTTAGAGACAACCATTTTTGCAATTTCTCGGATATAGGTAATGATAGATGATCAGTCAGTCCAGGTGATCTACGAAATAATGTAAGTACATTTCTTAGAAAACCTAGTCGCATAACCTCTTCATTATCCAATATTCGCCAAATTTTATTCTTCTCAATCACATCATTAAAGTCATAATCATTAATAATATTGGATATCCAGTCGTTAACTACTTGATATAATAAACTTTCATCTGGATATCCCAAAATTTTCAATAACGAAACAGCTATTTCGATTGATTTTAGTTTATCATTTTTATTTCTGGTAAACGCATAAATACTTTCTTGTATTTCTATAGCGTCTCTGGCGTACATTTCTGCATCGAATGAATTAGACTCGCGCATTAGATAAATTAACTTTTCTTTTTTTTGCAAAAGATCATTTATATCCACGAACCATCCTTACAATTAAAATTCACTAGCAGTTTTCATGAGTTTGGAGTATCTAAAATACTCGAACCGCCACTCTCAGTAACCTTGGTCGAAGTCGTACTGCCGCTGACGCTGGTACGCCCGGTCCTCGTCGTAGCTGCGCTCGTGCTGGTGGAGCTGGGCCAGCTCCTGCACGCTGCCGTGGTCCTGATACAGGCCCAGCTCGCGTTGCTGCTCGCGCTGGTACTCGTAAGTTTCGCGCCCATACGTCCGCAGGTCCGCCAGCTCGTCTTTCTGCAAGGTCCGGCTGGTGGCCGCCAACACATGGAGGTGATCGTGCTGGCCCTGGTCCGTGTGGCTCACGCCCACCCACGTTTTGACCGTGTTGCCCTGGGCCTCGATGCGCGCCACCTGCTCGGCGGCCCATGCCTGCCGTCCGTATTCGTCCAGGTCTGCGCGCCCCTCGCCGGGGTTGAAGGTCAGCCGGTAGAAATAGGTCTTGCCGTCGCTCTCGGCGGCCCGGTCCAACCGTTCGTAGACCTCCTGGCGGCTCAGCTCACCGTCCTGACCAAACAGCGGGCGGGCCTGTCGCTCGCCTGCGTCGTCCTGGCGGTGCTGCATGTAGCGCACCGAGCCTTTGGCTTCACCCGCGCTGCGGGTGTAGCTGGCCTTGACCACCGAGAAGGATCTGGCTCCTGACATGACCTACTTCCGCCCGCCGAACATCCCACGCGGCTTGCTGGCCTCCTCCTGGGCGTCTTGCAGATGGCCGATAGCCATGACCAAATGCCCAGTCATGGTGTGAATCCGGCTCGCCAGCTCGCCCATGCTGCTCTGGGTCAGTTTCTCCTGACCTTCCAGGGCTTCCACCCGCCCCGCCAGGACGCTGACCACCCCGAGACCCTGCTGAAGTTGCTGGGTGGCTTCCGCAAGGCTGACCAGCGCCGCCGGTTCCTGAGAACCGGCTCCCTCGCTGATTTCGTTCAGGGTGGTCCGCACGCCGGGGGTGGGATTCTTCAACTTCTCGACGGCTTGATTCCAGGCGCTGCCATAGAGCTGCTTGGCCTTGTCTTGATCGCTGCCATAGAGCTTGTACAGCGCGTGGCCTGCGGTGAGCCGTCCGGCCATGCTTTCGATGGCAGTCCGGGCCAGCAGGTGGGACAGGCGGTGGCCCTGGGCCTTGACCTCGTTGCGGGTCTTGACCCCCAACTCCTCCACCATCTCCAGGAGTTCGGTTCGCAGGGTAGCGAGGGCGTCCTCACGGATCGCCTCGTGGGCCTGGCGCTCCCCGGCCTCCACCAGGCGGACCACCGTGGTCGTCAGCCGATCTCCGCGCACGTCGGCCAGCCGTTCCACGCGTTCGGCCAGCTCGGCGGGCAGCACCACCGACACTTTGCGGCCTCCGCTCGTGGTCTTGACGTTCGCGGTTCTATCCGACTGTTTTTTGCGTGGTGGCACGGTGTTTTCCTCCTGGATTTGCGAGAAGTGCTTTTGAGCTTTGATTCTATCCGACTCCAGAAACTCAGTGTGGGCTAGTGTTCAGGAGACAACTTCGCAGAAGTCGGAAACTGAACTTATCTTGCTTACTTTCCCCCTGCGACGGTAAGAGTCAAATTGCAGCCCAAAAAAACGAGCGGGTGTGGCTGGGGGAAACGTTGCTCCGCTTAGGCTTCGGCGCTCTGAAAATTTGGGTTCTTGTTCTGGCTCTATCTCAATTGGTGGGTGTGTCACTGCCCAGCCGCACCGTTACATCTGCACCTGATATGCCTGAGACCTGCACTACCTGACCATGTCCTACATCCTGCAATACCCGCGCTGCTTGAGTTCCACTCACAGTAGTGATGGGGCTGCCTTGAGAACCATTGGATACGCTGACCTGTAAGTAGCCTAGGCTTTCCAGCTTGGCCTTCAGACGGCGGGCGCTACCAGCAGGAGCAGCATTATTGACCACCGCGATATTCAAGCGGCGCGGATCATTAGGATCGCGGAAGTTATTTTCCACCAATGTTGCCAGCGCTGCGCGGTCTGCCAGCCAGGGACCATCACCAAAATCACCAGGGACGGAATACATGGTGACTTCAGGGCCACCCAGGATCACACCCAATACCTGAGCCACTTGTTCGCGACTCAGATTGCTCTTCATGTTGTGATCTATAGCTCCCACGATGCCCGGTAAACGCCACCAGTTGAGCGGACTCCTAATCTTGCCCAACAGTGCGCTCAGAAAGTTCTGCTGTCTTGCCACCCGCCCGATGTCGCCCAGATTGTCGTAGCGAAATCGGAGGTAGCCCTCAGCTTCAGCTCCGCTGAGGTGCTGGCGACCCGCTTTCAGGTCAATGTGCAGTTTCCCTGCGTTGTCGTCGTACTTCATATCTTGGGCCACATTGAGTGTCACGCCGCCTACCGCTGTGGTCATGGCCCGCATGGCGTTCAACGACAGCAGAGCGTAGGCGTCCACCTTCACACCCGTTAGGTTTTGGACTGTTGAAACCAGCGTATCGGGACCGCCATGAGGATTAGCACCGTTGATCTTGCCCCAGCCGTAGTCCGGTACGTTGACCCAGGTATCGCGCGGAATGCTGAGCAGTTTGGCGGTCCCATCAGGCCGCAATTGCGCCAGCACAATGGTGTCAGCCAGGCCGCTGTAATCCTCGGGTAGAGCAGGCCAGGGCCAGACAGGGGCAGATTTTGGGTAGTTGGGGGTTACACCTGCAAGCAGGACAGCCACTGGCCCATCAGCTTTGCGTGGCAGTGTTCCATACCGTGTCAGAAAAGGAAGCGCGGGAGAGACGAGTGCCACCATCCCTGCCAACACCACAAGACCAACCACACGACGACGCACCTAGCGAGAATAGCGACAAACAGGCATGGGGCCATGCAGGACTCGATGATCGGCAGGGTATGGTCTCCCTGCCCTAACTGAGATTAGGCAAGAGAAAATATGGGGATTTTATCCGGGTAAAACTGCTTCCTGGCTATTCTCCACACAGCGGTATGAGTGATCTTTTAGCGGTGCCAAAATACTTTGTGTTTGAGTCTTTACCATTTAGCTGAAATTGAATCATCCAACAGATCGATCACATTCTCGCTATATAAAAGTTTCATACCTGTCCTCTGCTTAGATATTCCTTCTTGCAATTTAAAAGTAGCCTTTAAGTCGAATGAATCACCATCCACGGTGAAGCAATAACATGGTATTCCAAATCTTGATGAACATAATTCAATTGTATGAGTCAAGTGAGAGGTTAGAATGAAATTTGACTTCTTAATACATACGAGCTTTGAAATTACGACTTCTAAGGCTTCTTGAGCATCTAACAAATTCGTGCCTTTAAATGGCTCATCCAAAACGGCAAATACTGATTCCCCTCTATTTAACCTAATAGCTAGCTCTTTTATTCTTAAAACTTCATTAAGATAGTAACTCTTACCTGCAAGTATGTCAGATTCTATGTTCATATAAGTATATATAGAATCATATAAAGGGATTTTTGCAGATTTAGCAGGCACGGCACACCCTAAATGAGCGAGATGGACAGAAATGATGCAAGCTTTTACAAATGTTGTTTTACCTGACATATTTGCGCCAGTTAAAAGACACATGGTAGTCGAATTAGAAAATTTTACAGAATTTCCATAAACATCTTGTATCAAAGGATGTCTTAAATCCTCAAAGGATAAATAGCTAGAGCCGATTTCCGGGAAAGACCATTGATTAATTTTTGAGGCTTTGCTTAGAGAATAAAGAACTTCATATTTTACAAAAGTTTCAATAACATTTAGTAATTCCTTGTTGCAACTCTCTCTAATATTTTTATCTGCTTTTAGCAAGATGGAAAATTTGTTTGGCTGATTAAGAGCAGATATACAAGTTTCATATATAGCGATGAGTCTTTCAATTTGAAAATCTATTTTTAAATTTAATCTTTCAAATAGATCTGTAAGTTTAATAATTGATTGGATAAATGTAATATAATTATCTATACCAGAAATTATTTGCAACTTCATTTCTAAATGGAAATTGGATATTAAAAAACTATCTAGTTTTTCTGAAATCTTATTTTTAGTCTGATTGACTGTCCAGCGACTTGAAATATACGACATAACCTCATCAACAGCCGCATTAGCAAATATATCTTCAAATTCTTCCAAATTATGATACATTTTTTCAATTATTATTCTATTAGCTAATATTTCTTCTGATGACTTCCACGAATTTTTAACAGTATTTCTTAGGCTACCCCTACCGTTTTTGCTAAAACAATGATTAAGGAGTTCAATTAATCCGCCCTTCCACTTAGCGTTTCCACCTAAGTCCATATCATTAAAAGTTATGTCATCTATATACATTTTATTACTCCTAAATTTTACATTGTGAAACCTTTATTACTTTAGTAGAGACGGCTCATTACCAATGATGTTATAAGAGTCGAGAGATTGGCAGTCTTTATGGAGATTAAGCAAGAGAGTATTTTACGCTACCAACAGATGTCCCCTAGCGGACATTAGCCATAAGCGTAATCAACCTCAAGCCCGCCTTCGCAGTGCCTGGTCTTCGGGCGCGGTCCCCGAAGGTCAGGCGCTGCGAAGGCGGGCCGCAAACAGCGCCCCAGGGTTTCTCAGCTCCGCTGACTCCCCCACATCCGCCATCAGCCGCAGCAACTGGGCCGAGAATCCTTCCAAACTGTCGTTCCGGGTGGCCGCCCACAGCAGCCCACACCAGAATCTTCGGCTGTGGCCGTCCCCCAGCGCGTGCGAGATCGTCGCCGCCGCGCTGCCGATGGCTGCGGCCAGTCGCGGCCCGCTCAGCTCCCCCAGCAAGGGCAGAGAGTAAACCGTGTCCTGGACGCTCTTTTTTTGCTCGGCCTGAAATGTCCGCTCTAAAGACAACGAAGTAAATTTCAGATTGGGATTAACGGCCCACTGTTTGACGACGTGGAATTGACGTTCAAGATCTTTACAGGTCTTTAGATAGGACATTAATTTTTCTGCCGTCCTGCCCGCCATTAAGTCCGCCTGGAAGTCCCGCCACTCATGCCGCCAGTCCTCCGGCGCAAGGTACGCATTGCAGTTGCTGGGCCGCAGCTTGACCGCCCAGATCGAGCCGTCCCACATGTGGCGGTATTTGCCCTCTACGGTCCTGACGTTCGCGGCGTGTGCCCCACAGTCGATCAGTCCGGCCTTCTCCAGCTCGTTCGCCAGTCGGCGGATGTGGCGTGGGGTGTACTTCAGCACGGCGGCCACCAGAATCTGTGGCAGGTGGAACGCGCTGCTGGAGGGAATCACCCGGTAACGGCGGTCCTGGCAGGTGCCGACGGCGATGTAATGCAGGACCTGGAACAGCTTGCGCGCCCCCCTGCTGACGTGGGGCGCACGGCTCAGGACCGCCTCGGCGCTCAGCTCGCCCCAGGCAGGGCCATCGACGACGGGACGGGGCAAGGAGACCTGCACACTGCTGCTGGCCCGCTGGCGGCTCTCCTGGAGGTTGGCAGGCACCACGAAGTCCGGGGCGGCCTCGTCGGTGGCTGCTGTCAGGAGCTGGTGCAGGCGGGCGCGCTGATCGGCGCGGCGCTGCTCGCGGCTCTCGCGGGCCTGCTGGGCCAGTCGGCGGCGGGCGTCCTGGGCGATCTCAGGCAGCACGGCGGCGTCCTGGTCCTCGCCCTGGTCTGAGATCAGCACAGAAGGGGTGGGCGCGGGGGCTGGGCGGCTGGCCTTCTGGAACTGCTTGCTGGGCTGCGGCCTGGCGCGGCGGGTGTCCACCGGCTCGCCACGCAGAGCGGCAAAGCTCATCTCCAGGAAGGGATTAGGGGCCGCCCGGTTGGGGGTGAGAGGCTTAACAATGGAGTTCAGGGGTGGAAATACGGGGGCGGTTTGCCGTACCATTTGGGTCCGGCTGCCCTGCTGTTGATTGTTCATCGGAAGTGAGTCCTTCGGAGTGGGGTAGCAGAATCAAGGGTGTGTTGCAGCACCTTTGACTGGCTTCGACAGCCACAGTAGCACCCCGCCCTCCAGCGGGGTGCGATCTGTTGGACTTCTGTTGGACTTCTGTTGGCTCCCCCTGGGGGCACGGCGGGGAAGGGGCGAGTCCTGCACTACCCCTTTTTGCTGATGTTTTCTTCCGCCTTCGCTGGTGCAGAACCGGATTCCACCGCTGCGGCCTGAGATCCAGTTTTTTGCCGTACCAGCGCACTAAAAACGCCAATCGGAGTAAGATCTTACTCCGATTGGCGTTTTCCCTGACCCGTTTGGGCCATATTTGCCCCTTCATCTGACTTTTTTTCTGGCTCTAGCACGAGCTTTTTTGTCTAAATCTGAGGCAAGTGCTTTTTATCTTTAATTCTATCCGACTCCAGAATCGTCGTGTGGGCTAGTGTTCAGGAGACGACTTCGCAGAAGTCGGAAACTGGACTTATCTTGCTTACTTTCCCCCATACGGGTGTTGACGGGGATTTGAGGGGTGGGATGTGAGGGGGTGTGGCGGGGGGAAACGTTGCTCAGCTGAAACTAAGTCCTGTCCAATTTGGCTACTATTTGCAGCTCTGCTGGATAATTAGCAGCCAGTCCGATAACACCACGAATTTCTCATCCCCCTACTCGCGATTTCCTTCAAAATTTTGACAACCTGCTCATCCTCTTCCAAAAGGTAAGTTCAAGTTGCTAGCGCACCACTCTGATGGGACGAGTGTACCTCCTGGGGCGTGCGATACCCCAACACTTTTCGGGGTCTGTAGTTCATCAGGTGCTGAACGGCTAGCACAGTAGACA
>MWWK01000179.1_pt1 | contig 11623 bp, 10 predicted proteins | sample 1047241 | NCBI WGS metagenome assembly MWWK01 (sample SAMN06349964, study PRJNA376086) | soil metagenome | isolation source: BG12-3 sample Antarctic (ecotone) soil | place: Antarctica | reverse complement strand
GAGAGGTTTATGCTATGAGCAGAGATTTATTTACAGACCAACAAAATAATTTTACCCGCAATTTTTTAAGAGATTATTCCAGCCCCTTTGCAATCCAGCAGCCCGAAGGCGAGCGCACTGATTGGCGCACAAAATACCATCCAGTTACTCCCGATCTTGTACACGCCCACCTAGAGCAGAGATTTTGGATAGGTACTAAAGCATCTTGGTATCCCGTATTTTTTAACCTAGATGTTGATAGACCGGACCCAAAAACGCTAAATACTATTTTTAGCCGCTTGGATTCTTACAACATAGGCGAAAGCCAAAGAGCTTTAATGACTTCACCGAGTCATGCAAAGAACGGCAATTTCAGAATCTACCTAAAACTTGAATATAACGACAGACTTCCCACCTGGAAGCTTGGAAATGAGGCACTTAATAACGCCTTTGGAAATTTGTGCGAAGTCTACCCGCAACAAAAAAGGAAGGATCGCCTTCCATGCGGAAAACATCAGGATTTAATAACAGAAGATGGACGGATTTTAGAGCACCTTTCTTGGCAAGAGGAACTTCATTATCTTTTAAAAATTGACCCCGTAGCAATTGAGAGCTTACCCCGCCAACGGCTTTTGGAGTTTCCCGAAGAATCCAATGCCGAGCAGCCCAAAGCTTGGACACCGCGCGGAGAAGTAGCGCAACTTAGAAATGAAGGATTACAAGCCCACAGCACGAGACATGAAGCGCAGTTTAAAATATTAAATGATTTGTGGCGTTCTAACTTTCAGCCGCAGGATGCTGCCCGATTTTTAAAAACATGGATCAGGAAAAACCATAACGGGTTTAGTAAATCCGCCGCTGCAGGATGTTGGAAAGAGATTCACGACGAGATTGACCGACAAGTAAAATGGATTTGGGCAAGACCCCAGACTTTACTACCCGACACACCCCATTCACTAAATTCAGCAATCACCAAAGCAGATTTAAAACTTGCAGCAGCATTATTCAAAGGCGATGCAGTAAAACAAAAACAATTTATAAAGCTTGCTTCATACATTAGACCCCGCCAGCATCATGAGTGGGTTTTTGTACCGGCTTGGGTTTGGCGTGAAGAAATAGCTTCAAAAGATACTTACAAGAAGTTGATAGCCGAGCTTGAATCAAAAGGAATTTTAGAAGTAAATAATTCTTATCGTGTGGCGCACTATTCGAGAAGATTTAAGTTAAAGCTACCTAAAACAAATGAGCAACCGATTAGCGTCGATGGAAGGAACGAAGCCGATTTTTATAACGCACTATGGAAAGCCTTTGATGAATCGATCAGGGAAATCACAGAGGCAACGGGAATAGACCGCACTACAATCTGGAGAAACTTTAAGAAGGATTAGATTTGTAACAAAACGCTCAACATATAAGGGATAGCCATTGTTAGCGTTTGCAGCCCCTTGGCGCTTTGTTTTGTAGAAAGAAGGGCAACATTTACAGGCTTTAAATTTCTAGGGCAGGTTGTTGCAAAACACCCAACATATATAACGTTTTCCCAGAATGCTTTGGGTTTCCTTTCTTAATTTATTTATACGTTTATCGGACTTCCCCTAAATTCGATTTTGTTTTGAGTGAGCAGCTTTAAAAGAGAAGGAGTGAGAAACCTTTTAGCTTGAAATTTGGGATTCAAGATGAGGAACCATTTTTTAAAAACCATTCATGAAATTTCGTTTCACTTATAAGACAATTTTTGAAAATTCAGACCACCATATTTTGTGGAGGAGTTTCATTTTGAAAAAGAGCGTGAAACATACCCTTTTGTAAAAAAAAATTTCGGACTCACATACTATATCTAGTAATTTTGGCGAAAAACCGCCACCCATTTTCAAAATTGCATCCGATAAGACTCATTATGTCCTAGATTTTGTCCAAAATAATCGACACATGCTGCGGCAACAGCAACGCTCGTAAAGCGTTGAGAAAACCGCTGGCGAGCGGTGCCGCTCGGTTGAGGATGATTCGTTTGATCGAACTGTCCCTCTGATTTAATTCTATCTTCCCGCTCACACTCAGCAGATCACGAACGAGGCGCAGGATGCCGAAGCGCGCCAGCCTCGGCGCAGTTTCGGTCAGCCAGTTGCGCGCCCACATCAAGACGTTGTGCGCGAGTTGGTTGAGGAGGACGAGCATGTCTTGAGCCTCGGCTTTCCGCTTCTGCCGCTTGACCATCCCGAAGCCTTGCTTGTCCTCTTTGATCTCGATCTCTACTGCGCCGCCGCGCTTGTCATAGAGTTGCGCGTAGGCGCGACACAGCTTCTCCGGGTGGCGCGCATCACTTCCGGGCTGACCAAGCAACCCGAGCACGTCACGCGGCGCGAGCGTCGAGATGAGCATCCCATAGCTCGTCTGCCCGTTGCGCTTGTGCCAGCGGATGACGAGTCGCTTAACGGGTCTGACGTAATCGGGTGTCGTCTCCGGTTCGGCCCACCCGACCTGACGGCCCGGATGTTGCAGGTCCGTATACCACTGCTTCACGGTGTAGGCCCAGCCTTCCGCTCGCTTGGCCGAGATGTCTTTCCCGTGAAGCTGATAACCTCTTGAGAGCATCCAGTTTACTTCGTCGAGTGAGCCGCCTCCGGCGTCAATGCGCAGGATGGTTCGGCTGCGGCGGTACTCGTTGAGCTCAAGCGTCTGCTCGGCTAAAGCCACCAACTGACGCAGGCTCTTCGTGAGTTGGACGTTGCCCGGATAGAGACGGTCGGTGACGATCTCCTGATAATGCGTAGCGACGACGCGACCGAGTTGCCGCCCGTAGCGAATGCCCTTCGTCGAGAAGTAGCCCTTCGCTGATAGCTCGGCTCTTTTACTGCACGGCATTCCCGTCATATCGATGTCGAGCAGTTGCCACTGCTTGCGATAGTTATGACGAAAGGCACGGCTGTGGCGGCGAAAGATGAGATCAACCGCCTGCTGCATCTCGGCGACGTTGCGCGGGGTGCAGGCGTTCAAGGTCTGCTGGACGACCGACTGCTCGGCGCATGAGGAGCGACCGAAAGCGCGTTGCAAAGACTCGTCACTTCTCAGGCGCGTGTTGATCTCGCACAGCCCGTGCGCGCCGGCGAGGATGGCGATGAAGGCATCGTTGAGCTTCTCGACCGGCGTATGCTTGATAGTCTTCTGCTTGACGAAGACATGTTCCTTGATCGTGTCAAAGAGCTTGAGCGAGCGAATCTTGATGCCGATGGCACAGAGCGTGGCGTGCGGCGTATAGTGCTGAGTCGTCTGTTGAGAGCGTGTCATGGCGTTCCTCCTGAAAATGAGGAACACTATAAATCTCCCGTCGCATCAACTGCTTACGAGCGCAGGTGGCCGCTATTTTGGACAAAATTTAGGTATGTCTTTTTGCCTTATTTTTAAATCCCGCTAGCGTCCTGTTCGGGGTTAGCGGGATTTATGATATAACCCCATTTTATGAGCAAAACTAAAGCCGAAGCAGCAGAATTTTTAGGAGTAGGAATAAGAGCAGTTGAAAGATATTCCGAGCAAGGACGGTTAACAGTTCGTTATGAAAAGGGAAAGACCCGTCCTGTTGCTGTTTATGATGATAAAGAATTACAGACGCTTAAAGAGGAATTAAAAGCTAATATTGATCCACCAATGCGCCCGCAAGTTATGAAGCCCGCTAACCCCGAACAGGACGCTAGCGGGGTTAGCGGGGCAGCAGCTACACAACAACAGAGTCTTGCATTAACAAGCACTATCCCGACAGCAACGAGAGCAGTTAAAGAGTTGGCTGATTTATTTAAATTGTTCGAGAATGCACGACAACCAACAATAATCGACCTAGCAAGTAAACCATTACTTAAATTAGATGAAGCTTCCGTCCTTACCGGACTTTCCCGCCAAATTCTGCGTGATGCTATCAAAACCAAAAAGCTAAAAGCCAAGATAGTAGGTCGAGCTTGGCGCATTAAAAGAGAGGACATCGATCAGTTTATTAAAAGAATTTAAAGGCAATGTTAGAAATAACTTGTTACTTCGATAGCAGGCTAAATTATTTCTATGGTAAAACGCATGTCAACTAACGAACAAATTCCGGTATTAGTAAATAACGACAAACCAATTCTATATCTTTCACCTAATCCACATCTGGGTGACTTTTGCGCGCCCTTAGTGCCAGTTAAAGAAATTAAAGAACCTTATTCAAAGTCTATATCAGCAGGGAAAAATACTTATGTTTATGATGCCCACACATATCACACGAAAGTTCCCCCACAGGGAATAGAATTGTTATTTGACTACTACACCCGCCCGGGCGATGTAGTGCTTGATCCATTTTGCGGCTCAGGAATGACAGGAGTAGCAACGACACAAAAAGGGCGTAAAGCTATTTTGTGTGACTTATCACCAGCCGCGACTTTTATAGCTTTTAACCTTAACACCCCGATTGAGGCTTCAAGGTACATGCACGCAGTTCATAGCGTCTTACAAGAGGCTAGAGAACTAGAAGAGAATTTATATAATACTCCATGCAGAACATGCGGGCAGCTTACGCCAATGCTTTACATGGTATGGAGTTTTGGATTGATATGCAGCCATTGCAATAACGAGTTTGTTTTATGGGATGTAGCCCGCGATGAACAACCTCGAGTAAGAGACAGCAAAATTAAGTCGGAGTTTGAATGCCCTCATTGCAACAAAACAATCAAAAAGCGTTCTTTGAAAAGAACGCGACGATATCCCGTTTCAGTAGGCTATAGGTGTTGTGAAAAGGGCTTAAAGGAAACCACTAATCCATTAACAGATTATGATCTTGCCACGCTTGAGAGAATAGAAAAGACCGAAATTCCTAGTGAGCTATGGTATCCAACGGCATCTTTTCCAGAAGGTCTAAATACCAAACAACCGATAGCCGCCGGCATTACAACAGTAAATAAAGCCTACACGCCCCGCGCATTGTGGTCCATGGCATATTTATGGAACAAGGCAACGAACTGGAGTGATCCAGACGTAAGACTAAAACTACTTTTTACACTAACTTCGCTTTACCAGCGAGTAACAGTATTTTCAGAATTTCGTTTTTGGGGCGGCAGCGGGAACACAGCTAATTTTAATGTTCCAGCAATAATGAACGAGCAAAATGTATTTAGAGCTTTTTCTCGAAAGGCAAACACCATCAGTTGGTATTTTAAAAGCACTTCATCAAAAGTTCGACCAGTTCAGGTCAGCACGCAATCAGCTTGTCATCTTACCCAACTCCCAGATAAATCAGTTGATTATATTTTCACCGACCCCCCTTTCGGCGGAAACATCAACTACTCGGAAATGAATTTTTTATGGGAAAGTTGGTTAGGCGTTTACACTGATAACACCGAAGAAGCAATCATTAACAAAGTTCAAAAAAAGAGCTTTGACGAATATAGCAGCCTACTATCTAGCGCCTTTTCTGAGATGCGCCGTGTTTTAAAAGATGAGGGATGGCTAACAGTAGTTTTCCATAATTCATCAGACCGCGTTTGGAATGCTTTACAGAGGGCAATCAACCAGTCCGGACTTATTATCAAAGGTACACAAACTTTCGATAAAGAGCATGGAACTTTTAAGCAGTTTGTTTCAGATAATGCCGTTGGCTACGACCTAGTTTTGCATTGTAAGAAATCAGCCGCAGCAGATGATTTAAAGCGCCACGATTATAACGATACGCTTTCCGAAGCAGAAAATTTTATCTCCAAAGCTATTAAGCACATTCCCGATAAATACGTTGTTCATTATTTGCACGTTACCCGCGCTGATGAATTTGACTATCGAAAGTTGTATGCCGATTGGTTAGCCATAGCTTTACCGAAATCTCTCGTTGGCATGAGCTTCGAGCAGTTCCGCGCCCTTGCTAAAGAAATCCTCACAAAGAAGGAATAGCAACACTTTCTTTTTATAATATAAACTCATGAACCGTCCTAAAACGCTTCTAGCCTTTACCCTAGATGAGCGCCGCGAGGCGCACAAACTTCTGGCAACAAGAGTAGCTTTTATGATGGGACGAACATTACAGGAAGGCGATTGGGCAGATGTTTATTGTGGAGCTAAAAACATACCAAACCGAGGTTGGAGCAACTTAAAAATTGATGTGATGCATGGGTCGCTTGGCGTAGAACATAAAATGCTTTGCTACCGTTCCCATGTAAACTTAGCGGAGGCGTGTGGACGTACTCTTATGCATCCATCAGCGACGCGCTCAATTCGAGTTCCACCACGCGACACCGACCCCGATGAAGCCATGCGTGATGTACTTACACAGTATGCCGATTTCATCGCAGCGCGTGGCGCTAAAGTTCAAGAGCAATCAGGAACAAATACTATCCCCGATATGAGAACAGGATGGCTGCTTTGGCAAGAGAGCCTGCGCCAATTCCTATATTTTGAAGAAGAGATGTTGCCGCCTAACCCAGACGACTACACAGCCAAATGGGTAAAAAGTGGAGGCGGCAGCAGAAAGGAAAGTAAAAACCTTTGGGTTTATGAAAAGGAGACAGGGAGAAAGAGATTCTCGGTCACAACAGAGGCAGGCGCAAAAATACAGCCATACTTCGATGTGCCACCTCCGACCGACCCGAACTTATATTTATTCACAGTTATTGGAGAAGTTATTGATACAGGATTTGTCAGAGTTTGGATTACAGAAACGACAGCGCGAGAACTTAACCGACTGCTTGGTAAGCTAGACACCGAAACAATAAGCAACGCAATCATTGAAGCAGCCACAGAAATTTCTAAGCTTGAACCTAGTGAAGAAGCCAAGATGGAAGTCGCACAGCCGCTTTCAATATCCACAAAAGCTTACGAGGCTTTACAAAGAGAGTTACCTGGCGTGAGTGATGAACACAGCTTTCAATTGTTAGCACAGCACCTGCGCCACTTAGATGAAATAGATCACGACGCCAGCTAATCCACCAAAATTCTCAATTCAGGACGCATTACCACTAGGGCCCACACCCGAAAAGCGTTTATAGGGCGATTCTGCGAGAAGTGAATTGTGCCACCCAAAGCCAAGACCCCAACAGATTGAGCACTTTTAGGACCGAGAGAAGAAAAGGGCATAGCAGCTTGTGCTATACCCTTTTAACTAACCTTGAAAATCGACACACTTCTCCCGTAAAAACGTGAGAGAGCGAAAATTCAATTTTCAATTTTGTTCAACTTCAACCCTATCCCAATCTATTCCTTGAACCCTAGAGTTCTACATCTTCAATGAGACGTAGCTCCCTTCGACCCCTAACCAGAATCTTCTAGTTAGTTATTCGCCGCGTTGACTTACATTCTCGAGAAGGACTAATCCCCTTGAAATGCCCGATGCTATTAACATCAGGTTAGCGGTTATTTTAGGTTTACTACGGAGCCTCTGTTGGCATCTTGCTTAGTTGCCACACCAAGCAGACCTACCAATCCCCGATTCAAAAATTTGCACTTACAGCTTGCTTCAGGTGTCTCGTGTTTCTTTACGAATTATTCGCTTAAAAAAGCTCCGCTTCCATCTTTCGATGAACACGTTTCGCGCTACGGGCTACCGTGGCTTGCGCTACTATCGTAATAGACTTTATGCCGAGATTCCTTTCGTCACCAATACAAGCAGGAGTTGCTTTCGCTTGAAATGTTGTGCTTACGCGCAAAGGTTTTTCTACCCAAGCACGCCAACATTCTCCTCGAAGTATTCAGCTTTTTCTAACAAAGCTTTAGCCCATCGACCTCATTTGAGGCAATGCAAAATTTTCTATCCAGGCGCACTAGACCCCATGGAATAAGGTTGCGCGTGAACACGCGCACAGCCACAGGGTGATGGAGTCGACTTTACTTCACAAGGCAGGAAATCCCACCGAGCTTGTAAACCCGCTCCCCGAACCGGACAGACCACTTTCGCAGTATCCGGCTCTCCCGTAGCCATCAACATGAATCTTTAAAAAGCGAGTCAAGCTTTTCTAGTAGGTTGGCAAACCTACCGCAATCTACATGCGACGACATATCTCAAAGATGTAAAGAACGTAATTCGGACGTTTATTGTTTGGACGTGCCGAAGCGCAGACTATTTAAAAATAGATCTGCACTTCTATCAAAACTCAAAATTCCGACCGCAGCAATACCTAATTTTAAAGACCCCGCCGCCGGACATTTACAACCCAGAGGACGAGAAAAAACAACAGAGGTATAATTTTCTCTAGCCCTTAAATTAATCACCTTATCTTGAACTATTTAAATGTACTTAAGCATACCAAATCTTTTTGCGTAACAATTTTATGCCTGCACTAACTAAACTCGAAAAACAAGTATCCAAAATCCAACAGATTTTGATGGATCGACCTTCAAAAATCGCAGACTCTTTAAAGCTAAAACCTTTAATAGAGTATTCACTTTTATTAGCACAGCACTACTTTCCACGTTCTAAATCGGAGGACTATTTAGTAACAGCAGCCGAAACTTTCGCCGTGGACTTAGCCCTTGCCCCTTACCTACACACCAAACCGCACCTTTGGAAGTACAATTTCAACGACCTCGACATACTTGCCAACTTCTATAAATTCACCAACACAACCCACAAATACTTTCACATTGCCACAGGAGAACTACCCCCGCCCACGCCCGAATCAGTAGAGAAAGGCGCAGCACTTTTGAGAATTAGTTTTAACAAACTAACCCTTGAAAAGCTTTTCGATGTGTACCACGCGGCAGGACTTAGATCACGAATCGCAGCCCGAATCTTGGAGCAGATTGCAGGAGTTGAACACGACCAGGAGCAGAATAAACTTTACGGATTTTTACTTGACCCATCAAAAAGAAACTTGAGAGCAGCACAAGGATTAGGGAAATACCGGTATTTAAGGAAGGGAAGAATTTGGCTTGCAGTAGGCACAGCAGAAGTTAAAGACCACACCACGGACCTAAGAAAAGATGATGTAGAAGCTTTCGACTACACCATCAGCTTTAAAGATAAAGTGAAAATTTTTATTACTAACAAATACATCGAAGCTTTTAAAATACAAATAAAAGAGATTTTAAATAGCGATTCATCCATCTTGATAAAGCTAAGACGCGCCGAAGCAGCTTATAAAAACTTCTACAATCAGCACAAATTCGCCAACACGACGAGCTGGAGCGCATTAGACACTTGGCTTAAAAACCAATCTAGCAAGGCGAGAAAACGCTACCCAAAATTTACATTTGAGATGTTCCGAGCCAGCACACAGCCCAGAGAAATAATCCACTTGCCAGCTAGAAGGAACTTCTTTTGGAATCCACAGGACGAGTTGAATTGTGATTTTAAAAAGATTTGGAACCCCTTTAATTGGGAAGAACCATAATCGTAATCGTAAACAACTATCTTGAGGCAGCCGCGCTATCAAAATGAAAGAAGGGTATAGCAGCTTGTGCTAGTACCCTTCTTGATGGTTTTACTTTTCATCTAGGTCAACAAGCCGCTTGAACAACTAATGACCAAGACCTAGAGAGACAACAGCAGTTTTGTGAGTGTGTTTGCATTACAGAGTAGCTCCTTTTCAAATTTGATTGATATCAAGTACCAACACAAGCTAGTGCAAACATAAGTCCACAACTCGATAAAGTCTGTTTTTTAATTCTCACATAAATGAGTAGTGTCCTAATTTTGCGGTACTACTTAACTTTGTCTCAAAAATGACCCATTTTGAGCTAACTACAAAAGAGTTGTTTGCGTCTGGAAAATACTCGAAAGCATTTTTAATTTATTTGTTACTTATAGCCCTTCAGCACAAGAAAAAACTATCGTAAGTTGGAAGTACAATGAATTGTAAAAATTTCATTTGTGAATTCACAAATTTTGTGGAAAGATTATTTTCATCACTAGAAATTCCAAGTATTTAAACTTTTTGGCAGGAGAAAAATAGATGAGTGAAGAATTACAGAAGATAATAGACAGTATTCCAGAAGTAAAATCCCAGGAACAGGCTAATCTTGAAAACATTCCAGAATGGACAGGTGTAAAGCAAGTCTTTGCTAAAAAAAGCACAGTGCGTCGTAATGGTGGGCGCATTTATGGTTGTTTTAACGACTCGTTTTCTGGTGCCTGCGATGAAACGGAAGAAACAAGTATTCAAGCATCCGCAGTTATTTTTTCGCAAGGTGCAGGAAATTGTGATACTGGCGGATCAGTAACTATATATACAATTTCATAGTGGTATAAGTTATCAATAAATAACATTTCAGCGCTTGCCAATTAACAATTGCACAATAACCTCACTTTAATGCATAACAAACTATAGTTACTATATTAATAAAGCAGGTATTAATTAGTATTTTGAAAAATAATCAATAGTTATGCCAGAATACCCAGAATACTTTGACGTTATCTTGCGGGGTGTCTACGAGCGTGGTTATTTTTATGCTTTCGGTAAGGTTACTGTTAAAGAAAATGCTCCAAAAAAGTTTAAAATCAACCTTATTTCATTAACCATGACTTTCGAATATTTGGGTCGGGGTCGTGATATTCAAATAATTACTAATGAAGGCGGACCCGACGGAACAAAACAACAAGAGCTAAGATTAACCTTTACAGGGGATGACGATTTCGCAATCATAAATCCATCTCGAAGGGTAAATGTAACTTTGGTTGTTGCAAGTAATGAAATTAGAGATGAAGAGAAAAAATGGTCGCAAGATTTTACATTTTGATAACCACTAGATTAGATAATCTTACTTAAAGCATTTTTTATAAATTAAGAGAGCAACATAATAAGATGTTAAATGCGAGGCGAACTAATCACTCTCTTGGACTGCTTGTCTCAAAAACACCCCTTTTTGAACAGAATCTAATATTTATCAATCACCATTAATAGTTTATCTAAAACTGTCTCAAAAGCTGTCTCATAACTAAAATTCCAAAAACGGATGGATTATAAGACAAATTTTTGAAACGAGCTGTTTGAATACTGAAACGCAATAATTCTCCAGCACCACAAAATTAGGACACTACCCATAAATGAAAAGACCCTTATTAGTAAGAGGTCTTTTGTTAATATCAAATCCCTACAATCACATCATCCTTGCGTAGGTCCCCTGACCAAATTGTTATCACGCAGCCATTGCTCCGCGCTTTCTTCTAAAATCGCTTGAGGATACGAACCTACAGCAAGCCAATAGGTAGGATAAAGAAACGTCCCATTGAAGCATCCATCATCGCCACCATTCTCAATTTTAACAACCCAATCCCCACGTATATTTCCCGGATGGTATCCGATGTACACACGCCTTTTTCTTTCTTCCATAACAAACCTTCCATCACAGTTAACTGTTTGCGCCCCATAGATTTTAACTGAATTTTAGATTTGTTGTGGGCATCAATGCACTAGTGCATTAGCAGAGACAGAAAGCTAAAGGATGAAAAGACGAAGCAGCGACAGGAAGAAACAAAATTAGGTATAATGCTTACATAAAGCGAAAGGGCGAGTGCTTGCAACACCCGCCCCATCTAATTTCGGTTTATGCTGGCGCACCACCGAACATTTACAAAAGCAGCATAGCATAAATCCGAAATCTCATCTACAAAGAGAGGTTTATGCTATGAGCAGAGATTTATTTACAGACCAACAAAATAATTTTACCCGCAATTTTTTAAGAGATTATTCCAGCCCCTTTGCAA
>MWWK01000099.1_pt1 | contig 11643 bp, 8 predicted proteins | sample 1047241 | NCBI WGS metagenome assembly MWWK01 (sample SAMN06349964, study PRJNA376086) | soil metagenome | isolation source: BG12-3 sample Antarctic (ecotone) soil | place: Antarctica | reverse complement strand
TAAATTCATCCGCTTTTCACAGTGGCGAATTGACCAGACAGGCTACGGCATTTTGGCTTTTGTTACGAATCACGGTTATCTGGACAATCCGACGTTTCGCGGAATGCGGCAGTCTTTGATGAAAACTTTTGACGAAATCTATATTTTGGATTTACACGGCAACTCGAAAAAGAAGGAACGCTCGCCGGACGGCACAACTGACCAGAATGTTTTCGACATTATGCAGGGCGTCTCGATTGGAATTTTCGTCAAGAAGCAATGTGAAGCGAAAGTTCCTGCCAAAGTTTTCCATCAACATCTTTACGGCGTTCGTGAAATCTGGACGGAAAACGTCAACAATGAAAAGGAATTGACGGGTGGAAAATACCAATGGCTAGCACGTAACGATATTTCGTCAACCGAATGGAAAGAGATTGAACCAAACAAGCCTTTCTATCTTTTCACGCCGCAAGATGAAACTCTACGCGAAGAATATCAAAGCTGTTGGAAAATAACCGAAATGATGCCAACGAATGTTTTAGGTTTTCAAACGCATCGTGATTTTTTCGCAATAGATTTTGATAAAAACGTATTGTTAAAACGAATAAATGATTTAAGAGAAACAAATAAAAGTGATGATGAGATTCGCAGACTTTATGGCGTAACAGACAGTTCAAGTTGGACAGTTTCAAAAGCAAGAAAAAAATTAAGAGAAAACAAAAATTGGCAAAGTGATTTGATTAAATGTGCTTACCGACCTTTTGACAATCGCTTTAGTTATTTCAGCTCTGTTGCAATGGATAGACCGCGCCGCGAATTAATTGACCACGTTTTCAAAAAAGATAATTTATGTTTGCTTTCATCAAGACAACAAGCAACTGTAGGTTATCAACATTGTTTTGTTGCGAAAGAACCGGCAAACGATTGTGTTGTCTCTACCACAAGCCGCGAAGCTAATCAGGTTTTCCCGCTTTATCTTTATCCAACCGAAAGGGAAACGATGCTAGGTGTAGTTGACCGTCTGCCAAATTTTTCAGATGAATTTATCAATGATTTTAAAGCAAAACTAAAACTTGAATTTGTTTCGGACGGCAAAGGTGATTTGGTAAAGACTTTCGCGCCGGAAGATATTTTTAATTACGCCTATGCTGTTTTTCACTCACCAACCTATCGTTCGCGCTACACCGAATTCTTGAAGATAGACTTCCCGCGTTTGCCTTTAACTTCAAATCTTACCCTTCTCCGGCTGTTGGTTAATTTAGGCTCTGAATTAGTGGGGTTGCATCTTTTGGAGGCAGATATAGAAACCGGTGTTACATTCCCGGAAAAAGGCTCGAACGAAGTTGAAACGGTGAAATACGAAAACGAAAAAGTCTGGATAAACAAAACGCAGTATTTTGAAAACATTCCCGAAACCGTCTGGAATTTTCACATCGGCGGTTATCAGGTATTGCAGAAGTGGCTCAAAGACCGCAAAGGCAGAACACTATCTTTTGACGACTTGGAACACTATCAAACGGTAGTTTCAGCTTTACTGCAAACAATAGAATTAATGAGCGCAATAGATGAAGCAATAGAGGAGAATGGTGGCTTCCCGATTGAGTGATGGAATATTCTGGAAAGGGACAGCAGGAATTCGTTATGAGCCAAGAGTATTCTTACACTAAAGAGGATTGGGGTTGGCTGATGCAGGAATTAGAAAAAGGCAACAAATGAAAAGTATAAAAGATTCTATCTCTAAAATTCACTTAGGTGATTGCAAGAAATTACTGAAAAAACTACCTGATAATTCAGTGGATTTAATATTTACATCACCTCCATATGCCGACCAAAGAAAAAGTACTTATGGTGGTATCCATCCAGATAATTATGTTGATTGGTTTTTGCCTATTTCCTCAGAGCTTTTAAGAGTAATAAAACCTAGCGGCACTTTTGTTTTAAATATCAAAGAAAAGGTTATAAATGGGGAGCGCAGCACCTATGTAATGGAACTGCTTATTGAAATGCGTAAACAGGGCTGGTTATGGACTGAGGAGTTTATTTGGCATAAAAAAAATAGCTTTCCAGGAAAATGGACAAATCGTTTTCGTGATAGTTGGGAGAGGTTACTCCAATTTAACAAAGATAAGAAGTTTCATATGTATCAGGATGAGGTAAAAATTCCAATTGGTGACTGGGCTAAATCAAGACTGAAAAATTTAAGTGAAACAGATAAAAGACGCGATAATGCAAAAAATGGCAGCGGTTTTGGTAAAAATATTTCCAATTGGATTGGAAAGGAAATGGTTTTGCCAACAAATGTTTTGCATTTAGCAACTGAATGTAGCAACAAAAATCATAGTGCTGCATTTCCAAAAGAGCTGCCCGAATGGTTCATTAAACTATTTACAAAACAAGGTGACACCGTCTTAGACCCTTTTGCGGGTTCAGGCACCACATTGATTGTTGCACAAGAAATGAACCGTAATTCAATTGGAATTGAAATTATTCCAGAATATTGTTCTATGATTGAAAATCAGCTAAATCGAACTAAGAAGAATCCAAAAGAAGAAAAATATGCCGCCGCTAATTGATGAAGTAAAAGAATATGTTGAGCAAAACATTGGTAATTTTCATCAGAAAAGGCTCACCAGTTTGAACAGTCTTAAATTAAAAAAGGTATTAAAAAGAAAAAATCCTTATTTATTTAAAGCCAAATATCTTGTTACTGCTGGAGATATGGTAAAGGCTTTAGCGGATGCCCATTTAAGTTCAAATGAGGAAACAATTTTTGGAGATTGGCTGGAGGGATTAGCAATTTTCATTAATGAGAAAGTTTATGATGGTTGGAAGTCGGGAATTCCAGGAATAGACTTAGAATTCGATAAAGATGAGCGGCGTTATATTATTTCAATCAAATCAGGTCCAAATTGGGCAAACAGTAGTCAAATAAGAAAGCTAAAAACAGATTTTAATACTGCAATCAGAACTTTGCGCACCACCAATTCAGGATTAAATGTAGTCGCTGTTAATGGCTGTTGCTATGGTCGAGAGGCTACTCCAGATAAAGGAGATTACTTTAAATACTGTGGTCAATTATTCTGGGAATTTATTTCAGGAGATCCTACTCTTTACACAGAAATAGTCGAGCCTTTAGGACATCAAGCTAGAGAGAAAAATGATGAGTTCATGATTTTATATAGTCAGACACTTAACTTGTTAACTAAGGAATTTATAGATGATTTTTGTAATGTTGTTGGTGAAATACAATGGGGGAAAATAGTTGAGTTAAATTCTGCTGCATAATTTGCCTATAAAAAATAGAGAAAAGGTTTTGGATTATAAGGGTAAAACAGCTACTTAAATACCTCTCTTCTTTTCAATTATCTAAAATTCTTTCCTCTATATTAACGGCGTAAAGTATCTATTTAAATTTGTATTAGTTTCTTTCAATTCTGAAGAATTTTTTTTAATTGTATTTTCTATAATATTATATCGAGTCCGATAATCGCCATTATGTGATTGATTTATCAGGGTTAGAGCTACAAAGCACAACATCTGGTGTTTTTAGATGAATTTATCTAAATTCTGTGCCGGTCTCAGACCACTAGATATTGCGGTTTTCCTTAAAATTCTCAGGACACATTATATGGTGGGTAGAGCTTTACTTTATCAGACGTAAAAATAGAGTTTATAACTGTCAGACTTACTAACCCATACCTTTATTAATGACTTGGAAGCAAAACAGTAGTAGAGCTTCTATCAGCCTCAGTTATCACCCACAGCCTCACATCACTGGCTGTTTTATAAGCCGGTAGAATCCGACAACCTTCTCTAATTGAAAACTCGTTCTCTTTCCTATCATCTTCGCAGACTAATCCCCAATTTCCTGCTTGATGTTTCGATAGGAACTCATTCGGCAATTGTTTCAGAGACCGGAGCGGCGCAATAAATATTGAAATCTGGAATCGCTGTGCAGCGCTTCCAGCGGCGGTTCGGTGCGGACGTAGAGCGGTGCGTCGCTGCGTTCATCATAGCTTTTTTCGAGCAGGCGCAGTGCCGTTTCCGTTTCTCCGAGCCGCAAATAAATTTCGATTGCATGATAAGACGGCACGTATTCGATTTGATTTTGTTGTCTTTGCGTTTCCAACTGTCTGCGCCAGTATGCCTGCCAGCCCGACGCCGCGAAGATATTCTTAAGTTCTTCGATTTCGCCCGGCGGATAATTCGATAAACTCAGCGATTTTAAATCGGCTTCAACAGCTTCCGCATACATTTCCTTTTGTTGGTAACAACGCATTAGTGAGATGTAAGCATTACGAAAATTCGGTTCAAGCTCTAATGTCTTTCGCGCTTGTTCAATCGCTTCGTCGTAATGGCGAGCGCGATAAAAAAGCCTCCCGACATCATCTTTAAGTGCTAACGAAAGCGGGTCGAGGCGTTCGGCTTCTTTTAATTCGGCTAAACCTTCGTCAAAACGTCCCATCAAGCCCAAAAATTCGCCGTACCAGTGATGCGCCAGCGCGTAACTCGGATTAATTTCAATGGCGCGGCGAAAATGATTTTCGGCTTCGAGCCAATTCCATTCGAATTTGTAGAGAATAAAGGCAAGCGAAGTATGCGCTTCGGCTAAAGTTTCGTCCAATTGCAGAGCACGCTCGGCGGCGGCTTTGGCTTTCGGAAAACGTTCGTTTGGCAGCAATCCGGAAGCCGTGACTGCGTAGGCGTCGGCGAGCCCGGCATACGCCTGTGAATAATTCGGGTCAAGTCGCACCGCCTGCTCGAAACAGACGATTGCTTTTTGCACCCATTCGGTTGTGCGTTTTGACCAGTAGTAACGTCCTTTCAAATAAAGTTGATACGCCTCAACATTTTCAGTGTCCTTTTTCGCCAAACGTTTTTGCTCATCACCCGACAGCTTCAGCATTAAAGCGCCAGCCAATTTCTGCGAAATAGAATCTTGCAGAGTTAAAATGTCGGCGCTCTTCTCATCGAATTGGTCAGTCCACAATGGCTGTCTATCGGAAAGACGCAGAAGCTGCACAGTAACGCGCACCTTGTCGCCGCTGCGCTGGATGTTTCCGGTCAAGACGGTTTCAACATCTAAAGCACGTGCTGTGGCGAGCGCGTCAGTTCCTTTCTCGCTATAACGGCGGACGGCGTCGGTCGGGCTGACATTGATTTTCCCCGTTTTGCCGAGGCGCGTGATAATGGCGTCTGCCATTCCCAAACCTAAAAATTCTTCGTCCGTTTCTTCTCCCCCGATTGTTTTGAACGGCATCACGGCGATTGATTTGATCTGCGTCATTTCAACCGGCCTGTTTCGATTCCAAAAATAAATTCCGGCAACTCCAACCACAAACAAAACTGCGAGAGCGGCGAAAGCTCGATCATTCAACAACGTTCGCGTAGATAGTGCCTGCGCCGCCTTTGGCAACAGGGGATTTTTTGCCGAGTCAAGCGTTCGTTCGCCGTTGTTAACGGATATGCCGTTTGTTTCGTCTTCGATTTCTTCGGTTGTGATGCGAGCGCGGAGATGGGTGGTTTTATAGATGATTAGCGGGTCTTCGGCGGCGGTAATCAGCCGCACGTCGGGGACAAACTTATAGCCGCGTTTCGAACGGGTTTCGATAAAAGATTTACCGTCGTGAGTTTTGCCCAGAATTTTGCGTAGCAGATAAATGTTTTGCGTTAGATTCGATTCTTCAACAAACGTATCCTGCCAGAGCGATTCCATCAAAAACTCTTTTTCGACCACGCGTTCCTGATTTTCAACGAGCAACAAAAGCAGGTCAAATGCCTTCGGCGGGAGCGAGACCAATTCGTCATCGCGTTTTAATTTCCGCTTTTCAGCGTCCAGATGAAATTTGTCGAAGCCGTATAAGTACTTTTCCTGCATCGGTTTAACTGCATTGAGATTTTTCTTGATATTTTTTGAGAACTTTCTTGAAGACTTTTCGGCTTGGATTGCCGCACAATTCTCGCATATTTAACGGAACAAACTTTACGCACTTTTTTAAAGTGATCAAAGATAACTTTAGGCGCAGTGTAGCATCCGTGTCCAATCCGAAACAACACAAAATTAATTCAATAAGTAAGATACGAAAAAAGAGTTCTTAATAATAAAAAGATAAATATTTTAAGAATTACATAAAAGGTTTCTACCTTATTTTATGCATTAGTAAATAAGACCGGGTAATTAGACAATACTAGAATCAAATGAAAAATACTAACAAAAAATCAAATTTTTCTGTTTGATTCGTGTTTTTCGCAGGCAATAAAAATTAGTTTTCAAACAGCTTCTTAGGAGTATTAACAATCAGGCAGAGATAAAATCAGGAGATTTCACAATGAAACGCATTTCTTTTTTAACCATCGTTTTCGTATTACTCGCTTTTTCCACGCAATTGCTTGCACAAAACTCGACAAGTGTACCGATTATCAGGATTGTCGAAGGTACCGGTTACGACGCTAATAATAGACCGACCGGTTTGAGCATCTACGGCTCAGGCTTTGGTTCAACGGCTTCGGCAATCTCGGTTACGCTTGCCGGAACCGCGCTGACCGTCAACGGATTAAACCCGGCTCTCGCGACCGCAGCGCCGAGCACGCAAATAATCAGTGTCGCTACTCCGGCAGGCAGTTCGCTGGCGGGAACTTATCTGCTCAACGTCACGGTCGGCAATAAAAGCGCTTCATCAGATGTTACCTTCGGCGCGAGAGGAGTAAAGGGTGATACGGGATTAACCGGAGCAACCGGACCGCAAGGAATACAAGGCGTTCGCGGAGAAACCGGATTGCAGGGAACACAGGGCGTTGCCGGAGCGACCGGAGCGCAGGGAGTAAAGGGCGATACAGGATTAACCGGATCGGCAGGACCGGCAGGAGCAACCGGAGCGACGGGAGCGCAGGGAGCTGCCGGAACAAATGGAACAAATGGAACTGATGGCGCGACCGGAGCAGTTGGACCGCAAGGTCTGCGCGGTGAGACAGGATCAACCGGATTACAGGGAGTAAAAGGCGATACGGGATTAACCGGACCGTCAGGACCGACAGGAGCAACTGGCGCAACCGGAACAGCAGGAGCAACCGGGGCGACCGGCGCGACCGGAGAGCAGGGATTAAAGGGTGATACGGGAGCAACCGGACCGCAGGGACCGCAAGGCATTGCCGGATCGGGCGGCACGCTTTCGGGCGACCAGGCGTTTAACGGCAATCTGTCGCAGACCGGCACATTCACCGATTTGAATTTGACTGACGGCTTTGTGGTGCGCGGTACGGTCGGCGCGGGCGCGGTTCCGGTGACGGGCGCGGGAACGAGAATGATGTTTTATCCGGGCAAAGCGGCGTTTCGCGCCGGCAGAGTTTTTAACGATCCTTACACCGGAGTTGACGAAAGCACGCTTTGGGACGACGCGAACATCGGCACGGGTTCGGTCGCGTTAGGCACCAACGCACTCGCTTCGGGCGAACGGTCATTCGCTTTCAACGGCACGGCGTCCGATCTCGGCGGGATTGCGATGGGGTTTGGAACGCAGGCAACTGGCGAGAATTCGCTCGCGCTCGGACCGGGTGCGATTTCCACCGGTTTCAACTCTTTCGCCATCGGATCGAATTTTGCCAGCGGACAATACGCCGCCGCCATCGGTTTTCAGAATCGGGCGCGGGGAAACTTCTCGCTCGCTCTCGGCAAAAATGCCTCCGATTGCCAGGAGAGAGACTGCTTCTTACCATCTTTTAACGGCGTGATTTCAATCAGCGATGCCTGCGCCAGTTACTCGAGCGACAGACTACTCGCCAGCGCGAACAATCAAGTTAACATTCGCGGGTGCGGCGGGATTCGTTTGTTTACCAGTCAAAATTTATCTTCGGGCGTTGAGATCGGACCGGGCGGCGGCGCGTGGAATTCAGTTTCAGACCGCAATGCCAAGGAAAACTTTTTGCCCGTCAACTCGCGCGACATTCTGCGTAAAGTTCTGAATCTGCCGATCTCGACGTGGAACTACAAAACGCAAGCCGCATCAATCCGGCACATCGGCGCGATGGGACAGGACTTCAAAGCCGCTTTCGGCGTGGGCGAAGACGAGAAACGCATCTCGACCATTGACCCGGACGGCGTGGCGTTCGCCGCGATTCAGGGCTTGAACTCGAAAGTTGACGAGGGAACGGCGCGGCTCGAAGCGGAAAACCTCGCGCTTCGTCGTCAATTAGCGGCGCTCGAAGCGAGACTGAAAAAACTCGAACAAACCGCCGCGCCCCGCAAAGCGCAAAAAAGAAAATAATCGATGTTTTTCGCCGCCTGGTTTCGGTATCTGCACAACCGAAACCACGCTGCGGTTTCAGACGAATCATTTTCATTTTATCCGAATCTACTCTGCTTTCTAAAGGATAAGCCGTGAGCGTTAAAACCTTGCGGCTTTCTGCTTTCAATGTATCGCAGCAGTCTTCTATTTAGGCGTTGACACAACACAAAGGTGAAAGGTTTGAGTTTTCCATTTGCCTCATGAATACACAGAAACATCAGACAAAACTCCTCATATCAGCCCTCTACTACCCCATATATGAGTCGTTAGTGCGCTGTGAGTGGGTCATCTGGGATACTAGTCAGATACGGGCAATTGATTGGCAACGCTAAGTCTATATATCACAACATTTAGAGAGGGTAATTCCGGAAAATTTATTTTCTGTATAAAATTCCCCTTTTATTACCCGATTATCAGCTAAGCAGTGTCATATCAAATACTTAACGCAAAGCAGATGTCTTAAATAGTGGTGTTCCACTTGCCAATAAAGAGCTACTAAAAGCGATAACTTTCTATTTTCCTAAACTTCCTCAGTACACAAAAGAGCCCAAAGTCCAGGAAGACCCCACCTACGTACCGTATTTTGAAAAAAAAAGCCTTCCATAATTGAAAGGCACTTTCTTATCGTTGTGGTTTTTGCTGCCAGAACTGGAAATCCTCTTCTAGTTCTTCCTCTGAGCTGTTCCGTGACAACTGTGACGACTGTGACAAGCCATTCCTTTTTATAGAAATCAATCTTTTGCCAGTGCCTGCTTCTCTAGTTCTTTTAATCTCGATTCCTTCAATCTCAAGATTTGGAGTTAGTCTTGACAGGGAGTTTGAAAAGCTCTGTGCGCTTTTGGGGAAAGCAGGATTCCTTCTAGTCACTTCATCTGCTTCATTATACATCTGAGAAAAGATAGTTGTCGCTGTTCCTTTTAATTCGTGCATTCTATCTACCAGATCAATAATCACGTTTGCTACCGGGTTGTTCTCGAAGGCAATTTTGTTGGAGTCTTTATAATTCTGATTGCATATTGTAACGAACTCACCATCGGCTAGACCTAATACCTTTTCTACTGCAACTCCGACTTTTGCAAAGTCCATCATTCTAACTTCACAGCCAGTCAGATTAACGTCACTGAAGTTCCTCAACACTTCACACACGGCATCCAGCAGCGCTCCCAAGATTCTCGGTTTGGCTTCTTCAAAGTCTGTCCAGAACTTTGCTTCATCCGCTTTTTCTTTTAACGTTGGAAGATTGATGACAATGCTTCGGTCTAACAAATCGCTTCTCGTTGTTAAGTCTCCGATGCCGTTTAACAGAATTGGATTCTTAGCTTTGAGAATTATCTCATTGGAGTCAGAATGAAGCTTTCTTTTAACGTAAGCTCCGCCCGTTGAGATCCTGCACAAAGCATCTGAGAAGTTTTCATCAATAAATGAAACGTTATCGAATGCGACCATCAAGCGATTAGACACCGAGATGAACAAGTCTTCTTCGCTTTTCGGTTTTCCAACTAATGCTGCTACGTTTGGATCAATCAGCTCGCACAGGACTTTCGCTGAAGTTGATTTTCCGCTCTTCTGCTGGCTGGAAAAGACAAGTATCGGATATGGAATACCTGTTTGCAGTGTGGTCATCAGCCATACTTTCGCCAGTATGAGGTCGTTTCCATGAATGTTAAGAAATTTGTCTAGCTCGGTTATTGAGCCTCCGGTAGCAGGAGTGGGAAGAGGCTTCATCGCTGCCGTTCTGCGGAACTTGACAGGACAGTCTGATGCGACGCTCCAGCCGTTTTTTGTGATCCGTACAACTTCCCAGGAGTCATTGCATAAGTCCAAATACAAATCACCGTTATAATCTGCTCTTCTTAAAAAAACGTCATGTTTTTCACCTTCGTATTTAGCAATCCCCGACAAGCTGGAAAGAGCGTCTTTCAATGCGTATTCCCCGACAACGCTTCCATAGGTTAAATAGAATTTTCTACCCAACCATTCCTTAAAGTTTACGGAATCGAGTGCCCAGTTTTCTTTATGCTCTTTAACCGAGATAGTGGCATACGGCTCATTATCCTGGGAGACAAAAAGCTCAATCTCACTGGCAAGATTAACTAGCAATGTCGCCTGAGATCGTCTTTGCTCTTTTTCGTCTGCTGCTGGTTTTTCCGGAAGCCCGAATGCTTTTAGTATCTGGGAGTGAGTGCATTCAGCCATGCATTTCGTAGCTTTTGTTTCAGGGTCAAAGAAAAGGACGGTTTCACTTTCTCCGTTGTGGACAGGACATCTCATCTCGTGTTTGCCGCTTGAGTTTCTAATGCCTTGCTGCATAATCCTTATGCCGAGTTCAAGATTTAACTCGCTCCATGATTCATAACTTTTTAAGTTATTATCGCTTGTCACACCTGTCACAGCTGTCACACTTGTCACAGTGTCACAATTATTTTTTGCTTGAGTAGGAGCTTTAGTAGTTTGAACTTCTGTTTTCGCTTCGATTGCAGGCGAAGGAAATGATTCTTTCATTTCTTCGACTGTGAATCTTCTGTCAGGCTCAAAGGCTGCTATTTCCACTTTCTTGTAATCATATTCACCAGTTTCTTTATCGAAAGATACGTGGTTAAAGAAAGGCAGTCTCATACAGCGAGATGGATTCTTGTTACTTGGGTCACAGTTGAAGTAACCAATCAATCTAGCTTGTATCTCTCTCCATTCTTCTTCTGAGCATTCGCCATTGATTAACCAGTAAGCATGAACGCTTTTTTTCGTTTCGATTCTGCTGCTTGGTTTGATCGGTGCGTTATCCAGAGCCTTATGCTGTTCCACTATGGATAAGTCGTCGTTCTCTATAAAGAAGGCATTGTAGCGGTGTATATCAGCATCATTATTCCCGCCCGAATTAACAACAAAGTAGATCCCGCTGTTTTTGTTTTCGTTGTTGAAGTTGTTATTCGGGAATCCTTCTTTCGCTAAGTTGTTGAGTGTTATGGCATAGGTTCTCGCTCCAATTCCAGAAGTTCCTTTTGCTCCAAATGTTCTTAAGTTAATCTTTTCATTCTCATCAGCATAAAATGCTGATAAGAACTCGTTTACTGTAATTTCAGTTTCCATATCGGTTCTTTTTCTTGCTCTTTTTCATCAGAGCTTCTCTCCTTGTTTCTTATCGTTTTCTCTAGTTATAAAATTCGGCTTGGCTGGCAATTTGATAAACATTTTCAAGCTGGTAATGTTTTGGTGGCTGTCTGACAGTGCATCTTGGATCCGAGCAAAAGGAATTACAGATTTCTGTGTACTCAATCTCCTCTTCCTCATTTTCTACTAGATAAAGGCAATCAGTTCTCCGACCCATAGCAAAAACTGCGTTGTCTAGATATGGATTAGACACATCATCCGAAAAGCTATTGCC
>MWWK01000178.1_pt1 | contig 11702 bp, 8 predicted proteins | sample 1047241 | NCBI WGS metagenome assembly MWWK01 (sample SAMN06349964, study PRJNA376086) | soil metagenome | isolation source: BG12-3 sample Antarctic (ecotone) soil | place: Antarctica | reverse complement strand
ATGGTATGCGGAACGAATTAAACCTTGCTCTAAGCGGTGCATTGCTGAGAAACGGCTTTGATGTGCTGGAAGTAAAAAACTTTATTGAAGCGATTTGCTTTGCGAGTGGCGACGAAGAAACTTCTAATCGTCTGAAAGCAGTCGAGGCAACCGCACAAAGATTGGAACGCGGCGAAAATGTTTGCGGCTTTCCGACACTTGCCCAATTGACCGACAAGAAACTTATCGAAACCGTTTGTAAATGGCTTCAGATTGAAAAATCTAATGAGAATACCAACAACGAACAAAACACGAATATACCGCAAGGAAACGGCAAAAACACATTTAATTTAGCCACTTTAGACGAACTTTTAAGCGAACCTGAAGAAGAACACGCATATATTTGGGAAAACACTTTGATTTCCGGCGGGCTTTCAATTTGTTCGGCAAAACCGAAAGTCGGGAAATCAACCGTTGCCAGAAATTTAGCCGTTGCCGTTACGCAAGGCGAAACATTTCTCGGACGCGAAACCGTCAAAGGCAAAGTAATTTATTTGTGCCTTGAAGAAAAACGCTCCGAAATTGCTAAACATTTTCGATTGATGAATGCGGGCGGAAAAGATATTTTGATTCATACGGGCGCAACGCCGGGAAATGCTTTGCGGGCTTTAGAATTTGCGATTGCTGAAATTGAACCGTGTCTAGTGATTATTGACCCTTTAGCGCGTGTCTTGAGAGTAAATGATTTTAACGATTACGGAACAATGTCACGCGGGCTTGAACCCTTTATTGATCTTGCACGAAAAACGAATGTTCATATTTTGGCACTTCATCACGAGGGCAAAGGCGACCGTGAAGGCGGCGATGCGCTTTTAGGCTCGACGGCTCTTTTCGGCGCGGTTGACTGTCATCTTCAACTAAGAAAAAGAAACAACGGCAGAACCGTTTCCACAACGCAGCGTTATGGTGTGGATTTACCGGAAACCGTGATTGAACTCGACAAGGAAACGGGCATTATTTCAGACAAAGGCGATTTGCAGAGTTTTGTTTTGCAGGAAAAGAAAAACGAAATTTTTAGTTCAATAACCGATACAGAAAAAGTTACTGAGGCGGAAATAAAAGAGCGTGTCGGCGGAAACTCCAAAGGAGTCATTTCAAAAGCACTCCGTCTTTTGTTTGATGAAAAATGGTTAAATCGTGAAGGTGAGGGCAAAAGAAACAGTCCATTTTTGTATTACAAAAACCTAGAAAACCTAGAAAACCTAGAAACACCGACAGGCAGTTTTTCGGAAAGTGAAAAACCTAGAAATAACGCCGATAAACAAATGACAAAAAGCGAAATATCTGTTTCTAGGTTTGTAGGTTTTTCTAATAGTGGAAACCTAGAAAACCCAGAAACGAATAATCAGAAGGAAAATCAATCCAAAACGCAACCGATAAGTGAAGCTGATTTTTATACTTGCCCGAATTGCCCGGCGCAAATTCCAATTGCTGAAGATGTTTGCCAGTCTTGCGGAAAACGTACGATTCAATTTTGAAAATGCCAAAGATCAGCAAGCCTTTGATAACTAATGCTTATGTGGAAAAGAAACAATGCGAAGCCACACGAAATAACAGCGAACCGTGCCGCGCATCGGCAAACTAAAAAAAGATGTTAGGTCATAACAGAGCGCATACACTCTAAAACAAAAACTGTAAATCCGGCTACTAAGATGAACGATTTATTAAACGGACACATTCAAAAGCGGCGCGTTAGATGCGGCAAATTTAATTGCAAATGTGCCAAAGGTGAACTTCACACTGCTTTTTATCACGTTTGGCACGAAGGCGGGAGACGTTTTCAGCGATATGTGCGACGATCCCAAGTTGAAAATGTTCGTAATGCCTGCAATTTACACAGAGAGTTACAAACAAAATTACGTGCCGGGCGTGCCGAATATAAGCAAATTCTTTTCCGCGCACGAGAACTTTTCAGTAGGCTTTCATAATGAATCATAATAAGAAACAACGTCCTTTTTCAATTGACCGCGATAAACGCAAAGCACGGCGAAATGAATTGCGGCGAGTTGGACGCACTTACGGACGAACGGATGAGGACGGCAACACAATTGACATTAAAAGAACTATCGAGAATAGCGAAGAACGCGCTGAAAGCCTATCTATCGTTCAAGAAATGGCGCGGGCATTTGCCAGCACAATAGAATTCTATAAAACAGATTGGGGCGGCGCACTTCTGCACGATGAAGCTGTCAAAGAAACGCTTTCAATGAATGAATGGCGGCGCAAAAATGTTGAGGGTTTGCAGCCGGAAAAAGTTGATTGGTCGCATCTAGCGGCGGTTGCCGAAATTGACGGTAATGATAGTTTGGAACTTTGGGCGCGTGTCCGTGAAGCGGCGGATAACGAACTCGAATGTGGCATCCGTGCGGGGTCTGTTGTCGGCATTCGCACAGAACCTTATGCGCTTGCTCAATTTCTAGCAATCCGTGATTCGTTTGCCGACCAATGGCAACCGAACGGCGGAATTGAATCGGCAATGATAGATATGATGACAATAGCCTTTTCGCTGCAAATGTATTGGTCAACAATCGCACATCAGCGAGCCGTTCAAATTCATAATGACCAAGAAAAGGAATTAAAAGGGTATAAGCATAAAGGTTGGAAATCACCTTATCAACACGAAGCAGGCGCGATAGACCAAGCGCATAGGTTGGCAGACGGATACAACAGGCAATTCCTGCGCGTCCTTAGACAGTTAAGAGATTTACGAAGGTATTCGCCGGTAATAATTCAAAACAACGGTGGACAAGTCAATGTTGGCACACAGCAAGTTAATGTGAAGCAGTAAAGATGTAGAAGCCGAGTTGAAAGAACAGAAAGCACGAAAATCAATGGAAATAACTATAACAAAAAGTATATTTCTGTCTTAAAGAATTCTCTAGTCAACTCTTGCTATCTGATGTTATTCTAAGTTATGGTATAATTCTTTCGCGGCGCAAATAAAAGGATAATTAAATAACTGGAGCAATTATGCTTGAAACTGAAAGAGCCTATTTTAATGCAAAATTAGAAGAATGGCTGACAACAAATTCTAACAAATTTGTTGTAGTAAAAGGAGAACAAGTTTTAGGATTTTTCGATACAATAGACGAAGCCTTGTCAGTAGGAGCTAGAGCGTGTGGCTTACAACCCTTTTTAGTGCGTCGAATAGAAAGACAGCGTGAAGATATTTCAATTCCTGCATTAACTCTAGGAATTCTTAATGCCAATACTACATTTCCAGCTTAACGGAACAGCAAAAGCTCCAGATGGCTCTGATATTCTAATTCCGCCAAATGTTGCTATGATGCAACGAGGTCCTTGTGTTCAATCTACTATTGGATTAGCAGATATTGTTGCTCAACAAATATTACAACAAGGAAAGCCTTTACCAATACCTATAAGCGGTTTTGCGCTAATTGATACAGGAGCAAGCAGCACTTGTATTGATGATGCTATTGCACAGCAATTAGGATTGCCTGTTATTGATGTTGTGCAAATGACATCAGCTTCACACACTAATACCCAGCAAAATGTTTATCCTGCCAAAATAACATTGATAAATGGAATAAATATAGACGTCCCCCGCGCCATCGGAGCTGCTTTACAGGCGCAAAATATAATTGCTTTAATAGGCAGAGATTTTCTTCAACATTGCACTTTGTTTTATAACGGATTGACAGGAGAAATTACACTGTCTCTATAAATAATACCCCGCCAGCCGTTAGACCACTAATTAAATCGCTAAAGTTTTGTGGATTCATTTTCTCAAATGGCTTTTGCGGAATCATTTGAAATCTCCATTCAACACCTATTAATTCTGTTACATCTTCACACCATTTTTCGGCGCGTTGATTTTTGAATTGAACATCTAAATCTTCACGCCCTTTTGTTTCTAAAAGCCAATGAATACCGTTAGTAGCAATAGCGACAAAATCCGGCTCGTAAAAACGCAGATTTGTTTCGCTGTCTAAATATTCAATACTTAGCTTTGTCGGTAAGTTTCCAAGATTCGCAAAAGTTGCAATATCCGGCGCATCATCTAAAAAACGTGCAAATGATTGTTCAAAATCATTCCCGCACGGCGTTAAATTGAAAATTGTTTTTTTCGCTTCGCAAACTTTGCCGGAATAAGGAAAAGGCGGCGTTGCCGAAATTAAGTTACTTTCTTGATACAGATTCGGAGTTTTATCTTCAACAATTTTCGGACGGAGTAATTTGAGAAAAATATTATTGGCTTGCATCAAAACGAGAGATTGATTTAATGCGCGAATTACTGCCGGTGAATCTAATACTACTTCTTTTCCAAACATCTTTTCACGCAAAAGCTGTTCAATCTTTGGCGCAAGCGTAGAAAAATGCGCCGGTAGTTTCAAACTGGATGAAATCACTTGAGAATAAAAAGCGATTATTTCGCCGGAAGTTTGCGCTTGCGGCATATTGTATTGCCGTTCGATTATTACTTCATTTGAGATGACATCGCGCCCTTCATAAGTAAAAGAATCAACAACTTTAGAATTAGTATCGAGCGAAAGCGGAACTCGCAACATAATCTTACCGATGTCTAAGTTTTCAATTATCTGGCGAATTTCTTTTATTCTTTCAATACGCGGGCTTAAAACAGGAATTGCAATATCGAGATCTTTAATTCTTTCTTGAACGACTTCAATCGTTTGAATTTTAAGACGAGATTTTTTGTTGCCGTAATCGAATGAATCAAGCGTTATTCCTTCTTGCTTTTCCAAATCTTCGACAATCTGCATAAAATTTGAATTGCCGATAATATCAACCTTTTCCTTGTAATCACCAAGACCGCGAAACATCTTTCGCAAACCGCGCCCGATGGCTTGTTCCGGTAAGATGTTCGCCCGCGAACTATACGCCCGCAAACCGGCAACAACAGTTACATTATTGACATCCCAACCTTCACGCAGCATCAAAACCGAAACGACGCAGTTAATCGGGCTGTTTTCGTTGTCAATTTCGCGTGCAGCGACACGCGCCACTTCCAAATCCTTTTCAGAGATTTCACCGTTTTTCTTGGTATGAATAACAAGCAATTGTTTATCGGTAAAATGAGCCGGATATTTTATCCTCAGCCAAAGCGCGATGTCGTCGGCTTCTTTGGTATCACCGAGCATAAAAAACAGAATCGGCTTTTTCTTCAAATTCTTTAGTTGTTCGACATATTCAAGCCAGCGTTCAACCGCAGCGACCAAATACGCTTCAAAGCGGATTGACGCTTTATCACTGTGAACTTCCGTGATGCCGTGCGGAATGCCTTTGAGCGGACGTTTGACGATGTTATCAATAATCGCTTGTTTGAGCGGATAATCGTAAATTGTCCACGAAAAAAGCGTTCCGTCGGGTTGGCGCGGCGTGGCGGAAAAATCAAGCTGTGCCGACAAACCGCATTCACCAAGTTTTTCGTGTAGATTGATAATCGTTTGATTCCAAACAACGGCATCATCGTTTGTGTGATGCGCTTCATCGTTTATCACCATACAATTTCCGCGTCGGCAAATCCTTTCTAAAAACTTTTCCATCGGTTGCAGATTCGGCGGCGGCACATTTCCGAGTAAATCTTCAACCGGATTCCTTGCCGTTGCTTCTTCTTCACGCTCGTAGAGTTGCTGAATGTTTGTGAGATACAGACTGCCTTCGCTCTGTGTTCGTTCGCCGTCGCCGCGAATATAAACGTCAAAATCCCAATTGATTCTAAAATCCGGCGGAATAATCGGATCGGTTTGGAAGACACGCCCGTTTTCAAAATCAAGTTTCAGACGTTCCAAAACGATGATATTCGGCGCGATCAGCAAAAAAGTGTTGGCATAATCCTTCCCTTCACCAAAAGCGGCATTAAAGTATTGCCACGCCATTGCTAAAGCCATCACCTTTGTTTTCCCGCTGCCGGTTGCCATTTTCACGGCAAAGCGGGCAAAGTCATCATCGGCGGGAAACTGCAAAAATTGACCTTTCGCGTATTCGTAAAGCAAATCTTTACGGTTACGAATTTTCTTGACTTCAAAAAGATAAACAAGCGTTTCGACGGCTTCGCGCTGTGCGTCGTAATACTTGAAAACTTGACCGTCTGCCGAACGATGTTCATTCTTGAACCAAAAATCGAACAGGCGTTTGGTTGTTTTCGTGATGCCGGGAAATCCTTGATCGCGCCATTCTTTAACTTCTCTATCTATTGCCGGAACGCAAATTCCCGTGCGTCCTTCGCGTCCGATCTCGAGAAGCGGTGTTTGTGCAGATGTGTTTGTTCTACGAGGCATAATCTTTTAATCTTTGATTTCAATTTGAAATGTTTTCGTCGTATCGTTTCCGAGAATATCAATAACTTTTACCTGCACCGAATAAACGCCCGGAGTTTCGTAAGCGTGTTTGCACGAAACGTCTATTTTGCGGTCTTTGCGTGTGCGGTAAGATTGCCATTGATTATGGAAAGTGTCGCCTTTGAAATCGAAATCAACCGCCCAATAATCAATCCAAGATTTCCAATCTTTTATCTTTTCCCGAATGTCTTGCGGAACGTAATCGAGCGGCGCGATAAAGTTGGTTAAATCAATCTGCAATTCGCGCTTTTTGATTTTCGTTTCGGTGAATAATGCGGCAAGCTCGAAAAATTGAATGTCGCCTTGTTCAACAGCCTTCTTTTCTAAAACTTCTTGTGGAATTTTAATGAAACGCGCATCAACGCCCGCTTCTTTGGCTTGCTGTCTGGCGGTTTCGTTCAAATCGAGCGCAAATTCCCAACCGAGAATATCAATTCCCGTGCTTTGCGCGATTGCCAGATTCTTTTTCCATTCGAGAATAATCGCTTTGACATCGCCCAAAGTTACGGGCGAATCAACCGCGCCGACGTGAACAACGCGCCCGTTTTTCACGCCGTGAAGCCACGCGAAACCGTTCAGCTTTTCGGCGTTGTAAAGTTCGAGAATAAATTTGCTGTAAGCGTCAATGCGCTGTTCCGAGTTTGCGCCGAACTCGTCTTTCTGCCACGCCTGCCGCTCGTATTTGCCGAGATTCTGCACGACAAACGGTTTGACATTCGGAATTGACAACAGCCGTTTCCGCGCCGTATGAATAGCAAAACGTCCCAAATCGCAGGTTATCCAACGCCGTCCGAGTTTTTCGGCAACGGCGGTTGTTGTTCCCGAACCGCAGAAACAATCTAAAATCAAATCGTTTTCGTTTGACGAGGCTTTGATGATTCGTTCGAGCAAGGCTTCGGGTTTTTGGGTCGGATAGCCAATAAGTTCTGATGACTGATTGTGTATTTTTCTAATGTCTATCCACAAATCTTGAAGTGGAATGCCATTAACTTCATCAGCATATCTTTTAAGTCTAGGAACACCTTTTTTTGGATAATGAATTTTCCCCTCTGCATCTAATTTGTCTAAGGTTTCTTTATTAAATGCCCAATGTCTGCCTTTTGAACTTGGGTCTATTCCTTTCCAAGGCTTTCCGCTTTCGCCCTCTTTTGTAGTTCCTGCGGCTGTTAAGTCAACTCTTGCATAACGTCTGCCTGTGCTTTCTTCAACTTGGTCAAAAAATTGTTCAATATAATCTTCACTAAGTTTCGTTCTTACATCATTCCAGCACCATTTTGTGCTTTTGGAGTAAAAAAGAATAACATCGTGAATAGAACCACATTGCTTAGCGTCGTTATGTGCATACGTTCTTTTCCAAACAATTTCATTCCTAAAATTATCAATTCCAAAAACTTCATCCAAAACACCTTTTGCATAATGTCCGACATGCCAATCGAGATGAACATAAATGCTTCCGTCTTCGACAAGTAATTCTCGCAAAACGATTACCGTTTCGTAAAACCATTGCAGATAGCTGTCTAAACCTTTGCCCCAAGTATCGCGGTAAGCCTTTTGTTCGATGATGCTCGGCTCTTTGGTAAATTGCTCGCCTTCGACTTCGACTTGAAAAGAGAAATTTGCGCCCGTATCAAACGGCGGGTCAATGTAAATCAAATTCACCTTTCCGGCAAATTCCGGCAGCAGCGACGGCAAGACATACCGTTTATCGCCCCAAATCAAACGGTTGCGCCATTCGGCTTGACCAGCGGCGGCAAACATATTGCGCTGCCGTTCTTGCACACTCTCATTAACCGTTTCCACTGTCTGAAAAGGCAAAGCGATTTTCAGCGGCGATTTGCGCCGTCCGTCCGCATCATATTTACCATCCCAAGTTAATTCAACAGGCATAGAAGTTTCCTTTTTTGAAAATGATTTTTCAGATTAAAAAGCGAAGTCTGTTTTTAAGTTTTATAAAGTGATTTTGAGTAGCAACCAAGATTAACACGGCGCAAACCGTCAGACAAGAAACGGCAAAATCATCGCATACCGATGACAATCAAAGCAAATTTGCGGAAAGTTTAGTTTCTTATTACAATCCAAGAAAAGAAAAAGCCCTTAGTTAGTTCACAACTAAAGGCTTCGATATTTGAAAACTGAATAAGCTATTTTGTTTTCAGGCAAAAGCAGTCTATCAAAGTATTGATTTCTTTCGCAAGTTTCCTGTATCTAAAAACGTATCTGTTACTTGCTATTACAGAGTGTTTTCGAGTGATAATATACTTTGAGAAAGTCAACAGATAACACTCTATAACACTAGGTAAATACAAGTAAAATAAAGCATTTATGCACTCGTGTTTAATCGAATTGTATTATTTTTGATAGTGTAAGTGCTTTAATTATCAGGTATTTACAGAGATTCGCTAGAGAGTTGAAAAGGTTGCTGTATCTAAAAACGTAACCTTTATCTTCAATTTAATCGCTTTAGACTGCTTTTGCTCTGACTTTTAATTTTGCCTTTTCCATTCGCTTTATTGCATCGGCTTTGAATGTTTCGGACGGATGCGAATAACGCATTACCATTCTTAAACTCGAATGTCCTAAAATTGAAGCTAGAACAACCAAGTCAACACCGTTTTCGACGGCTCGCGTTGCAAAGGTGTGTCGGCAATCGTAGAGGCGGAATTTCATTTTCAAATTTCCGATTGTCGTCAGATGTTGTTTGTCTAAACTATCGGTCGGCTTTGAAAAGTCTTTGTCGCCTTGCGGGAAAAGATTTTCGCCGGAAAACTTTTTCATTCGATAGCGCAAAACATCCTTTGCCTTTTCCGACAAATGAACGTTTCGGACGGATGTTTTTGTTTTGCCTTTGACTACTTTCAAAAAACCTTTTTCAAGATAAATATCCTGATGGCGCAACCGATACACTTCGCCGCATCGCATACCCGTTTCGAGCATCACGGTTGCAACGTCTTGAAGCGGCTGCGGACTCGCAAGAAGATACTTCTTTTCTTCATCATAGGTTAAAACGTGAAATTGTCTTTCGTTTTCGGAAAGTCTTTTGACGGTTCGCGCCGGGTTATCACGCAAGATTTTTGATTCAATCAAACGGTTGAAAATCATTTTGACGGTCAATAATTCGTGATTAACCGTTTCGCGTGTGATGAATGCGCCGGTCTTTTTGGAAGTTTGACCGCATCGCCAAACGATAAATTTTTCAATGTCTTTCGTTTCAATTTGATTCGCTTTTGCCTTGCCGAAATACTTTTTCAAAGTCTGACAGGAAAAGTAATAGCGTTTGTAAGTTGCCGTTTGCAAAGCGTGTTCAACCTTTGACCACTTGAGAAAATCTTCGACTGCTTTTTCAAAGTTTGGAATTTCCCTTTTCGGCTCGATGCCGATTTTGCCAAGTGCGAGCTGCGTTCGATACGCGCTTTCAACCGTTCCGGCATCGCGCTTGTTTGAGCATTTTGTTGATTGCTGGATAACTTCGCCGTCAAAGTGAAATTTCATCCACCAAAATTTTGAATCCGGGCGTTTATAAAGTGCCATTTTTATTCCTTATTTCTTTATAGCTTTGTTTTTTTCTTTCTAAAATTTCCCGTTTGTGCTTTTGATAATTCCTTTTGACATTTTGCCGGTTTCTACATTCATTCGAGCAATATTTTGTATGCTTAGGCTTTGCCCAAAATATGCGAAAACAATACTGGCAAGCCTTTATGCGAAGGACATCTATTTTCTCTAAATAGAATTGAACAATTCCGTATTCAAATTTGGCTGTGCCGTCTGGGTTAATAGTAAATGGATGTATTTTGTTGTCTCCATATATTGAATAGTTATCATTTTGCCAAGCTGAATAACCCGACCAAAGCCAACCGCTTGTAATAACTGTAACCCTTTGTATATTCCATCCAATTCTCACTAATCGGATAAAGTTTTGGACTTTTAGAACTGTTAATTCATTTTCATACGTTTCATTGCCTTTATAACTTTTAGGTAGCTCAAAAAAACGTCCTAAAACTGTTTTATGTGCGTTAGCCGCATATTGAGCCAAATGCAGATAATTATTGCTAATTTCGTCCCATATCTCATTTGTTACATCAAAAAGATATTCTTCACCTGATATTCCACGATCAATGGTTAGAAAATTTCCGTCGCTAAGTTGCATAGTGAAGAACTTATCAACTGCATGTACAAATGCTAATCCTGATTTTTCACCAAATCTAATATGAATTTCATCTGCATAATCAGGTATGTCTGAATAAGGCAACAAAAGATTTGCAATTCTAATGAGTTCTAAAATTTCAGATAAATAAGGCATTTTCCTAATAGGTTTTAACTAAAAGTTGCTAACTAATTTCATAATGCAATAGCATCAAGTTAGCCCTGAATATAAGGCACTAATTAGACAGCAATTGAGTGTAACAAGAGTCAGGAAATATTACAAGCTGTTAGGAAAAAGATAAGGAGAACGAATGTTAGAAATCATTACACATAAACCTAAAATGGCTTACTCAGTTGAAGAGATAAGCGAACAAACCACGCTTTCAAAAGCCTTTCTGCGAAACGAGATTCGCGCCGGGAAATTGAAAGTTAAAAGATGCGGGCGGCGTGTCTTAATTTTGAAAGATGATTTTATGAATTATCTGAATGGAGAAAATACAAATGAAAAGTAGAAAAGCCGTTGCTGAAACAACGGCTCGAAAACTAACTAAAAACTAACTATGGAAAATAATACACCAACTACATTCGACATTGCAAAGGATTATTGGAGGCGCGGCTGGCAACCGATACCAATCGCTTATCGCTCAAAAAATCCAAATTTACCCGGTTGGCAAAATCTAAAACTGAATGAATCTGATCTAGCCAATCATTTTAACGGCAAGCCGCAAAACATCGGCGTTTTGCTTGGTGCGGCATCAAACGGCTTGACCGATATTGACTTAGATTCGATTGAAGCCGTTAAAATTGCCGATTATTTTTTACCGCAAACCGAAGCCGAATTTGGACGCGCCAGCAAGCCGCGTTCACACCGGCTTTATTATTGTAAAACTGCAACTTTTGAGAAATTCAATAATCCGTTTCTTGTAAATTCTAAAGACGAGAAGGAACGAAAAAACGCTTGTATTGTCGAGTTACGAACCGGCAACGGATTGCAGACAGTTTTTCCATCTTCAACACACGAAAGCGGCGAATCTATCAACTGGCAGAGTGACGGCGAACCGCTTCAAGTTGACGCTCAAACTTTGCGCCGGGCGGTTGCGCTTGTGGCTTCAGCTTGTCTTATTGCTACCTTTTGGCACAATGGTATGCGGAACGAATTAAACCTTGCTCTAAGCGGTGCATTGCTGAGAAACGGCTTTGATG
>MWWK01000177.1_pt1 | contig 11718 bp, 11 predicted proteins | sample 1047241 | NCBI WGS metagenome assembly MWWK01 (sample SAMN06349964, study PRJNA376086) | soil metagenome | isolation source: BG12-3 sample Antarctic (ecotone) soil | place: Antarctica | reverse complement strand
TCTGCCGAGAAATTCTCTGCGCTCTTCAATCGTTTCAAGGCGGCTGACTTCATCGTACTTTTCAATTACTGTTTTTCGGTCAATCGTTTCTTGCGCCATTATCGTAATTGTAGAGAAAGCTAAAAGGACGAGAATCTGGATAGTTCTTTTCATAATTTTTATGGCTTTTCTCAAAAAGCCTGACCTCCATCTTTCGACTAATGTTGTGGATTATAAGGACAAAGTATAATTTTAGCAATTTTTTTAGGTTGTTAAACAAATCTTTCTGAAAACGTCTCTCAAAGTGCTGTGTTTATTGGTCTGGCTGCTCCGCTTTTTGACTGCCCAAAAAGATTTCTTAAAAATTAACTCAATTATTGTCAAGTGTTTTAATCTCAATACGATACGGGCGTAAAATAATCCGCAAGAGTGTGAAATTTATGTTGACTTTATATGCTTTGCGTCTGATAATAAATAGGGTAGATTGTCGCTCGTTCTGGGTGTTGAGCTATTCGGAATTTGAGCAAATGATAATTTGCTTCTCCGGCGGTTGGGTTATATCGGTCGTAATGATTCCGTCATTGTCCTGACCGCCACAAACTTTTAACCTTTGCATTCGTTGAGTGACATCAATATCAACCTGCGAATGCAGAAAAGCCGGAACGGATTACGCTTTGGGAAATGCTTTGTTCGTTCCGGTCAAACACTTTGGCTTGATACTTTGCCGTTCAAGTCGAAACGGTTTGTCGAATTTGAATGAGCGGCTGCAATTACGCCGAAGGTTCGGCAAACCTTACTTACTTTTAATTTACTAATGGAGCAAACAAAATGAGCAAAACGAAAAATCCTCTGACGGATTTAAGAAAATTAACCGACGTTGAAAACAGACAATTAACCGACGACGAAAAAGAGAAACTAGAAAAACGAATCGAGTTTTTTAGTCGAGATTTTTTAACGAATGCCGTAATGGACAATCAAAACAAAGGCTTTTTTCTTGAGCAAGCTATCGAGTTTTTAATTGATGACGTTGCGGACATCTTAAACGGTGAATCTCCGACACGGATAAACGGTGTTTTAGAAGTCGGTCAAAATTATTGGGACACGGAATTTCCGATTCCTGCCGGTTATCGAATGAATGCGCTTGAACGCTGGTATTACCGTCATCAAATTTACAATGCACAACTACGTGCGACGGATTACGCAAAGGAACGAAACGAGAAGGCTAAGACGGTTTAATTGATACGTTTCAATTACTATCTTTTGTGTATTACATTTGAAGGTGAAAACTTTATGTCGAATCTTAATGCTTTACTGAATGAAGCGGAAAAAACAAACGAACGGCTAAAAGATGCCATTACCGGCGGCAATTATGATGCGATGTGTTCGATTGAAAAAAGCCAAGTTGAATTATCCAGACGCATCTACTTTGCTAGACGTGATGACATCGCGGAACGGTTGAACGATTTAAGAATTGAAAAAGATTCGGTTGCGGAACTTCAAAGCGAACTTGCCGACGAACTGACAGCACAAGCGGCGGTTGTGATGGATGCCAAAAGCAAACTTTATGACGCTCAAACCATTTATTCAGAGATAACCGCAAAGCAGTATTTTTTAAGCAATCAAGCGGAGCTTTGCCGAAAGAAAATCAACGAAACTACTGTTGACCTTGACCGGCATATAAAAAGCCGTCTGAACACGGTTTCCGGCTCAAAAATAGACCTTATGGAGAATGATATATGCGAGATATTACCGAACTAGAACGAATCGAAGCGCAAGCGATGACCGATGCTTACGCCAAACAATTGAAGACACGAAAGACGGAAACACAAACCGACTTTGATTTTGACGATTTCAATAAAAAGGCAAAAGCAGAGACGGCAATTTTTACTATTAAACGTCTTGTTGCTCGGTCTGGGTCTGGCGTTCAAGCGAGTATCAAAAAGTATTTATTGCAAAGAAATTCTGTTATTAAACGGAACAAAGAACGCAAAGCCGAAGCGGATAAACTGCATAAAAACGGTTGGCAATCAACATAGAACGTGCGGCGAAGGTTCTAAAATTGTTTGTTTTGTTCACGGAAACGGTCAAAAATAGCCCGTCAGCCTTTTACAAAAGCCCCCGCCGTTGTATATGCCTTGTGCCGTGCTTCTGCGTTTCCGTCTAATTTGCATAAGGCTTTGACCGCATTTTATACAGAAAATAATTCTGCAAAAATTCGGGTCTTTGGTAGCCGATACAGCCTTTTGTTACTGATTTCCTCGCAAAAACTTTCACATTCCGATACTTAAACGAATTATATGCAACCGAAAAACGAGAATTTAAGCAGACGGCAAGAAAAGGTTTTGATTGCGCTTTTGCAGTTTCCGACAATCGAAGCGGCGGCGAAAAATGCCGGTGTCAATCGAACGACGGTTTTTAGATATTTGAACGATGAAGCGTTTCATCGTGAATATCGCAAACGTCGCCGTCAATCTTTTTCGGCGGCAACTGCTTTGCTCAATAAAGCCGCATCCGTCGCCGTCTCGGAACTCGTCAAGATGATTCTTGACACCGGCACACCGGCAACCGCTCGTGTCTCTGCCGCTCGTGCCATCCTTCAATACTCGGAAAGCGGTCTTGATACCGAAGTAACCAGTTTTGACGCAAATGTTTTAGCCGAAGAACTCGAAGCCGAAAAAAATAAGTTTTATGAGTAATAAAAAATCCGTGCAGAACTTCCGGCGGACACGCCGCAAAAGCAAGCCGGAAATTTCAAATGCTGAACATAAATTTAACTGTGAACGGGTCGCGGATATGATTATGTCCGTGATTGACCGCTTGCCGCCGAATCCTGCGCCGGTCAAAGAATCGTATGCAGAATTATTGGCTCAAATGAATTCACCGCACGTTGCGCCCGTCGTCGTCAATAATCAATCGGGCGAACTCGTCAAATACAATCTTGACGGGTCGCTAGAGATATTAAATTCGGGCGTTGTGCCGTCTGTGGCTGTTCCAATTCCCGAAAACGATACTAAGTTTGAATCTACCGCCGAAGATGAAAACGAGACTGCGAAACGGTTACTTGATGTGAAAAAAGAAAGGTTTGGAAAAAAAGATATTTCGCTCGGAACTACTCTAAATTTTCCATTAGAGATTACTAAAACGGATTCGGGCGCAACTGTTTTTACTGCCGAAGAAATGAGAATTATTGAAACTCTAAAAGATGGCTAACAACAAAAAGGACTTTTCCGACAAAACAATAAAATGCAAAAAATGTTTGATTGAACTTTTTGAGCAACGACTTGACGCACAAGTTTTAATCGTCGGCGGCGTGGCTATTTTCAATATGGTTTCGGTCGCTTGCCTTGCGTGTGAAAGCATTAACACTTGGCAAAGTCCGCATCTGTTACGCGATGAAAACGAATCATTAGACCGGCGGTTTCCTGACCGTCTGGAAGACCTGCCAAAGCCGGAAAAGCGCATTGCCGGTCAATTGCGTGTCAAAGGTGTAAGCAAAGCTCCGAACGGTAAATTCAAAGCTCGTATCATTGTCGGCGGTCAAACAAAGTATCTCGGTTTATTTGATTCAATCGGTGCGGCATCTGCGGCATACGAGAAAGCACGGCAACGATTTTCGGGTTCGTCGGTTGTTACTTAATTAAAAACAGACAAATCGTTATCAGAACGATTAAGCCGATTATTAAACCTAACAAAATTCTCCAGACTGAATTTGTGCCGGTCGCGGTCGCGGATTTGGTCGGGTCAAGATTCCACTTTTCCCGCTCGGCATTATGCTTTTGAATTTCCTTTTCGACTTCGTAACTCAAAAATTCTTCGTTCCAATCTTCCATTATGTTTTATCTCCTTAAAACATACCCGCTTTGAAGCTCTAGGGCATCAAAGCGGGCTTTTTATTGTTTAGACCGTCTGACGTTGCCTGACGATTGCGACGTGAAGTGACAAAGCACAAGCCGAATGCCAACAAACAAGACCTTTCGCCGCTCCGAGACATTCGCACGAAACTTGTTTTTCGTTGCCGACTCTTTCACATTTGACCGTGTAGAAGTTTCCTTTTGTTCCTTTGACCGAATATACGCCGAACGAGATAAATTTAACTTTCGTTCTGATTTTCATTGCTTTTGCGATTGCTTTTTCAAGTTGCGATTTTGATTTTAAGATAAACATTTTGTTTGCTCCTGCGTAATTCCTTACTACAAGATAAATACTACATTATAAATAGTATAATGTAAAGTATTATTTTATCTGTAATGAATTATTTTTTAGCAAACATTTTGAATGAATTATTTATTACTTACTTTTTTTCTTGTATTATTTGAAAAAAGTTAGTATCTTGGAATTTATGAGTAAAGCAAAAAAAAGAGACACACCGCCGAAAAACCAATCGAAAATTAAATCTAGGGTTCGGGAACTTGCCGAAAAAGAGGGTATTAAAAGCAGCTACGGACTTCAAAAGCATTTGGACGTTGCGCCAACCGTCGCCGTCAATCTTTGGAATGATGACGTAACCCGCTTTTCAGTCGAGACGTTGCAACTGCTTTGTGAAAAACTTATGTGTGAAGTCGGCGAATTGCTTGTTTATGAGTCGAATGCGAAGCGTAGCAAGCCTGTTGCCGCGCCTGAATCGGTCAAAGGTGAATCGGTGAAGGTTGAAGTCGAAAAGCCGCCAAAACGAAAAACTGGTATTTGGGCTGGTAAGCCGAACGCCGGTTCGCTCGCCGAAATCCTCGCCGAAGGAAATTCGGGCGAAGGCTGGAAAAGTTCGGTTTTGGACATCGTTCAAAGTTCGTCTGATAACGAATTATTATCAACGGTCACGGTCGCGGAACGGCTCGGAATAAGTCGCCGGTCGGTTGGTGATTACATCAAAGACGGCAAGCTCCCTGCGGTCAAAGGCAAGCAAGGTCATAATTTTATTCGTGAATCGGACTTGCTCGAATTTATCGCTCAACGTGATAAAGAATAGACTTTTACTTATTAACGGTTTTATGTCTTTGGTTTTATTCCTTGACACTAAATTGATTAAACTTTGTTTGTAAATTGTTGAGAAAAAAGAATTTGCTTTTTTGCTTGACAGTCTGCGATTGTGCGGATTACTCTGGAATCAGATTTTTTTGAAAACCAAATGGAAAAGCATCGAAGAATTACCAGTTCTTCAATGCTTCACACAAAACTTTTTACCGTTCGTGGCGGTAATGTTTGCTCCATCGAAATCTTACCCCAATTATTTCGTTATTGTCAATACATTTACCTGCTCAAAAAAGGTAGATGATTTGACAGACACAATTCCAAAAACTGAATACACGGCGGCGCAGACGGCAATTTACCGTCATAATATCACTGTCAAGATTGCGGACGGCTTAGAACAATCGGCGGTCAAGGTGATAGATGCAAACGCTGACATTGCTACGCTCGAACTTGCCGCCGAAACACTCGCCGTCTCGGATTGTCTGCGGGAAACTGCATCGCCGGAAAACATTTATCATTCGATTGACCAACTAAATCGGAAGACCGGCGAAACTTTCAACGGTTATGATTCGCTCGTTGCCGGTGTCGGCACTCGCCTTTGTCCGAATTATCAAGCGAAACAATCACGCCGGACGGCTAAAAAGATTGAAAAAGATTTCGAGGAAAACGGCATTTCCGATGAACACGGCAATCTTTTAATTGATGATAATGGCTACTTGAAAAGGTTCGGGCGTGGTTATCGAATGCGGTTTATTACGCTGTCAATGCCTGAACTTTTATGCTCTGCGATACTTAAATTACTAATCCTTGACCGTGCCTTAGTTTTATTCAAAAAGCGCAAATTATGGACGGAAAAGGTCAAAGGCGCATACCTCAATAAAGAATTTACTAACGGTAAAGCGGCATATTTTCGTTGGAATTTTCATTCTCACGCCCTCGTCGCTTCCAAGTGGATTGACCAAAAACAGATTGCTTTTCATTGGACAAGTTGCGTCAAGCTCGCCTGTGTCGAGTATGACGTTGATTTTCCCGAAACTGATACAAAAGGCAATTCTATAAAACTTCTCAATGTTTGGATTAGCGACGTAGCAACCTACGCAACCAAAAACGATAAGTCTTTGAAAGATGCCATTTTTGAAATATCAAAATATATGGCGAAAGGTTCGGACGTTTTGAAAGTGCCGGTCGGCGAATTGATGGAACTCAATAAAACGCTGTCGGGTCGGCGAATGTTTGAGCCTTACGGCGTTTTTAATAAACATAAGGGTCGGGAAACATTCGAGCAAACCGACGAACACGGTCAACCGCTTTTGTTCTGGCGTGATGATGTCGCATCCGAAGCGATGGACGTTGCCAGCACACCTTTACTTGATAAAGAGACACAACTGACGGCTTCGACCACGAGCGACACTCCGAAGGAAACACTTATCAGAATCGGAACACGGATGATTTTGGACGGAAAACGCAAAGAATGGCTTGCCGTCCTCGCAAAAAAGATGAAAGAACGCCGTGCCTTTCGCCGCTATCAACTAATGATGTTGAATCCTGACGCAATTTTCTTTACTTTGGACGGCAAACGGTTTGCAAGTTCCGACTTCGTGCGTCCGAAAAAGCAAAATGTTCAATCATTTATAGCGGTTGCGGCATAACTTCATTATCGGACGTGCGGTTTTCTGCGAGCCTTGCGAGCGGTTCGGGAACTCGCTGCAAACCTTGTATAAACCTTAATTTTATTCTGTTCGGTTTCGTTCCGCGAAGTATGAGCGGAGCGGGGCGAAACGAAGGAATGTCATTTCCAGCCTGATTTTAGCTAAACGCCGTCGCTTGCGGCGGTGTTTTGCGTCAATCAACATCAAAAACGCCGGTGCTTGCGCCGGTGTTTTTGAGTCCATCCTACTAAGGTAACAAAACTCATTTATCCTTCCGGCTTTTGATACTTTGCATTTGAGACGGGTTTTGATACACGAATATAGCCAAAATCAGTCATTTTTCGATACTAAAAAATTGAGTATCAAAACGAGCGTTTTTGATACAGATTATTCTTATAGGTAATTGAAGCTATTTCTTTTTAAGTGTGCTGCTGTCGCCCAAAATGCCAAACCAATCTCCGAGGTTCTTTTTACCTAACAATCGGCTTGCCTTACCCATAACTTCGTTATATTCCTGTCCTGCATCAGCTTCATTTTTACCTCTCACAGATTTAGCAAATTCTACGGTAATAAATTTCTTCTTGATGTCATCAAGAATCTCTTTTTGTTCTACTGACAATTCTATCCCTTTTGTTTTTCGGTCTATGTTTTCCAGCCAAAGAGCAACTTTCATTTCTTCGGTTTGTCTGCCGAGAAATTCTCTGCGCTCTTCAATCGTTTCAAGGCGGCTGACTTCATCGTACTTTTCAATTACTGTTTTTCGGTCAATCGTTTCTTGCGCCATTATCGTAATTGTAGAGAAAGCTAAAAGGACGAGAATCTGGATAGTTCTTTTCATAATTTTTATGGCTTTTCTCAAAAAGCCTGACCTCCATCTTTCGACTAATGTTGTGGATTATAAGGACAAAGTATAATTTTAGCAATTTTTTTAGGTTGTTAAACAAATCTTTCTGAAAACGTCTCTCAAAGTGCTGTGTTTATTGGTCTGGCTGCTCCGCTTTTTGACTGCCCAAAAAGATTTCTTAAAAATTAACTCAATTATTGTCAAGTGTTTTAATCTCAATACGATACGGGCGTAAAATAATCCGCAAGAGTGTGAAATTTATGTTGACTTTATATGCTTTGCGTCTGATAATAAATAGGGTAGATTGTCGCTCGTTCTGGGTGTTGAGCTATTCGGAATTTGAGCAAATGATAATTTGCTTCTCCGGCGGTTGGGTTATATCGGTCGTAATGATTCCGTCATTGTCCTGACCGCCACAAACTTTTAACCTTTGCATTCGTTGAGTGACATCAATATCAACCTGCGAATGCAGAAAAGCCGGAACGGATTACGCTTTGGGAAATGCTTTGTTCGTTCCGGTCAAACACTTTGGCTTGATACTTTGCCGTTCAAGTCGAAACGGTTTGTCGAATTTGAATGAGCGGCTGCAATTACGCCGAAGGTTCGGCAAACCTTACTTACTTTTAATTTACTAATGGAGCAAACAAAATGAGCAAAACGAAAAATCCTCTGACGGATTTAAGAAAATTAACCGACGTTGAAAACAGACAATTAACCGACGACGAAAAAGAGAAACTAGAAAAACGAATCGAGTTTTTTAGTCGAGATTTTTTAACGAATGCCGTAATGGACAATCAAAACAAAGGCTTTTTTCTTGAGCAAGCTATCGAGTTTTTAATTGATGACGTTGCGGACATCTTAAACGGTGAATCTCCGACACGGATAAACGGTGTTTTAGAAGTCGGTCAAAATTATTGGGACACGGAATTTCCGATTCCTGCCGGTTATCGAATGAATGCGCTTGAACGCTGGTATTACCGTCATCAAATTTACAATGCACAACTACGTGCGACGGATTACGCAAAGGAACGAAACGAGAAGGCTAAGACGGTTTAATTGATACGTTTCAATTACTATCTTTTGTGTATTACATTTGAAGGTGAAAACTTTATGTCGAATCTTAATGCTTTACTGAATGAAGCGGAAAAAACAAACGAACGGCTAAAAGATGCCATTACCGGCGGCAATTATGATGCGATGTGTTCGATTGAAAAAAGCCAAGTTGAATTATCCAGACGCATCTACTTTGCTAGACGTGATGACATCGCGGAACGGTTGAACGATTTAAGAATTGAAAAAGATTCGGTTGCGGAACTTCAAAGCGAACTTGCCGACGAACTGACAGCACAAGCGGCGGTTGTGATGGATGCCAAAAGCAAACTTTATGACGCTCAAACCATTTATTCAGAGATAACCGCAAAGCAGTATTTTTTAAGCAATCAAGCGGAGCTTTGCCGAAAGAAAATCAACGAAACTACTGTTGACCTTGACCGGCATATAAAAAGCCGTCTGAACACGGTTTCCGGCTCAAAAATAGACCTTATGGAGAATGATATATGCGAGATATTACCGAACTAGAACGAATCGAAGCGCAAGCGATGACCGATGCTTACGCCAAACAATTGAAGACACGAAAGACGGAAACACAAACCGACTTTGATTTTGACGATTTCAATAAAAAGGCAAAAGCAGAGACGGCAATTTTTACTATTAAACGTCTTGTTGCTCGGTCTGGGTCTGGCGTTCAAGCGAGTATCAAAAAGTATTTATTGCAAAGAAATTCTGTTATTAAACGGAACAAAGAACGCAAAGCCGAAGCGGATAAACTGCATAAAAACGGTTGGCAATCAACATAGAACGTGCGGCGAAGGTTCTAAAATTGTTTGTTTTGTTCACGGAAACGGTCAAAAATAGCCCGTCAGCCTTTTACAAAAGCCCCCGCCGTTGTATATGCCTTGTGCCGTGCTTCTGCGTTTCCGTCTAATTTGCATAAGGCTTTGACCGCATTTTATACAGAAAATAATTCTGCAAAAATTCGGGTCTTTGGTAGCCGATACAGCCTTTTGTTACTGATTTCCTCGCAAAAACTTTCACATTCCGATACTTAAACGAATTATATGCAACCGAAAAACGAGAATTTAAGCAGACGGCAAGAAAAGGTTTTGATTGCGCTTTTGCAGTTTCCGACAATCGAAGCGGCGGCGAAAAATGCCGGTGTCAATCGAACGACGGTTTTTAGATATTTGAACGATGAAGCGTTTCATCGTGAATATCGCAAACGTCGCCGTCAATCTTTTTCGGCGGCAACTGCTTTGCTCAATAAAGCCGCATCCGTCGCCGTCTCGGAACTCGTCAAGATGATTCTTGACACCGGCACACCGGCAACCGCTCGTGTCTCTGCCGCTCGTGCCATCCTTCAATACTCGGAAAGCGGTCTTGATACCGAAGTAACCAGTTTTGACGCAAATGTTTTAGCCGAAGAACTCGAAGCCGAAAAAAATAAGTTTTATGAGTAATAAAAAATCCGTGCAGAACTTCCGGCGGACACGCCGCAAAAGCAAGCCGGAAATTTCAAATGCTGAACATAAATTTAACTGTGAACGGGTCGCGGATATGATTATGTCCGTGATTGACCGCTTGCCGCCGAATCCTGCGCCGGTCAAAGAATCGTATGCAGAATTATTGGCTCAAATGAATTCACCGCACGTTGCGCCCGTCGTCGTCAATAATCAATCGGGCGAACTCGTCAAATACAATCTTGACGGGTCGCTAGAGATATTAAATTCGGGCGTTGTGCCGTCTGTGGCTGTTCCAATTCCCGAAAACGATACTAAGTTTGAATCTACCGCCGAAGATGAAAACGAGACTGCGAAACGGTTACTTGATGTGAAAAAAGAAAGGTTTGGAAAAAAAGATATTTCGCTCGGAACTACTCTAAATTTTCCATTAGAGATTACTAAAACGGATTCGGGCGCAACTGTTTTTACTGCCGAAGAAATGAGAATTATTGAAACTCTAAAAGATGGCTAACAACAAAAAGGACTTTTCCGACAAAACAATAAAATGCAAAAAATGTTTGATTGAACTTTTTGAGCAACGACTTGACGCACAAGTTTTAATCGTCGGCGGCGTGGCTATTTTCAATATGGTTTCGGTCGCTTGCCTTGCGTGTGAAAGCATTAACACTTGGCAAAGTCCGCATCTGTTACGCGATGAAAACGAATCATTAGACCGGCGGTTTCCTGACCGTCTGGAAGACCTGCCAAAGCCGGAAAAGCGCATTGCCGGTCAATTGCGTGTCAAAGGTGTAAGCAAAGCTCCGAACGGTAAATTCAAAGCTCGTATCATTGTCGGCGGTCAAACAAAGTATCTCGGTTTATTTGATTCAATCGGTGCGGCATCTGCGGCATACGAGAAAGCACGGCAACGATTTTCGGGTTCGTCGGTTGTTACTTAATTAAAAACAGACAAATCGTTATCAGAACGATTAAGCCGATTATTAAACCTAACAAAATTCTCCAGACTGAATTTGTGCCGGTCGCGGTCGCGGATTTGGTCGGGTCAAGATTCCACTTTTCCCGCTCGGCATTATGCTTTTGAATTTCCTTTTCGACTTCGTAACTCAAAAATTCTTCGTTCCAATCTTCCATTATGTTTTATCTCCTTAAAACATACCCGCTTTGAAGCTCTAGGGCATCAAAGCGGGCTTTTTATTGTTTAGACCGTCTGACGTTGCCTGACGATTGCGACGTGAAGTGACAAAGCACAAGCCGAATGCCAACAAACAAGACCTTTCGCCGCTCCGAGACATTCGCACGAAACTTGTTTTTCGTTGCCGACTCTTTCACATTTGACCGTGTAGAAGTTTCCTTTTGTTCCTTTGACCGAATATACGCCGAACGAGATAAATTTAACTTTCGTTCTGATTTTCATTGCTTTTGCGATTGCTTTTTCAAGTTGCGATTTTGATTTTAAGATAAACATTTTGTTTGCTCCTGCGTAATTCCTTACTACAAGATAAATACTACATTATAAATAGTATAATGTAAAGTATTATTTTATCTGTAATGAATTATTTTTTAGCAAACATTTTGAATGAATTATTTATTACTTACTTTTTTTCTTGTATTATTTGAAAAAAGTTAGTATCTTGGAATTTATGAGTAAAGCAAAAAAAAGAGACACACCGCCGAAAAACCAATCGAAAATTAAATCTAGGGTTCGGGAACTTGCCGAAAAAGAGGGTATTAAAAGCAGCTACGGACTTCAAAAGCATTTGGA
>MWWK01000176.1_pt1 | contig 11750 bp, 8 predicted proteins | sample 1047241 | NCBI WGS metagenome assembly MWWK01 (sample SAMN06349964, study PRJNA376086) | soil metagenome | isolation source: BG12-3 sample Antarctic (ecotone) soil | place: Antarctica | reverse complement strand
GAAGGTCAAACTAAATTAGAGCAGGGACAATCCGAGCTGAAACAGCAAGTAAATCAGGGGTTTGCACAGATTATTACGCTTATCAATGAGAGGCTGAAATGAAGTAATTCCCTACAATGCGAATGTGTACTTCATCACCCCCATGATAATGTTCAATGGGGACCGGGTAAGCTTTGTGCGTAGCTACGTCAAAAAGAAGAAGTTAAAGCAAGGTGACCCACAACAACTGTCAGTATTTGATGCCATTCCCCCGTTCAGCATAGGGTAAGCAAAAGCACCGTTTCGCTGAACGATTAACTGGCTAGTTATGGCCTACGGAATGGTGGAATAGCCGCAGAACTTGTACCCCTGCTTGGTTCTCACAAAAGCGAAGGCTTTTTGCATGCCCTCCCCCTGTCCAGCAGGGTACGGGTCAAGGTAAGTCACGAGCACTTCGTCGACATGCGTCGAGGCCGCTTGCGCAGGCAAAATCAAACAAGGGGCCACGTAGCCCGCTTTGTTGTGGTCGTTCGCGGCAAACCGCAGCTTGGCTGGATTTTGCAGACGCAGCTTTGTTTTGGCATCAAAAATCAAGGGAGCGTCCTTGCGCCAGGAGACCTCAGCGGGGATAAAGCCCAACGAGCCATACAGTTGGTCGTACCACGTATCGGGGTGTTGGTCCTTGTACGCTTCGAAGGCTGTTGCTTCGGGCGCCGTATTCGTCACGCAGTCTGTGCACTGAATGCACGCCGCCGAGAGTTGTCGCAAGGCGGGAAAGTTGCTGGCCTGAATAGCTTGGGCGAATTGCTTCCAAACCCGCTGCAGCTCCGGGTTAAGGGCCGATTCGTAAGGTCGTCGCGTGCCCGACTTCTTGGGATTACCGGGGGCATTGCCCAGCAGGACCAGGGCGACGGCGGGTAATAAGGCGAGGGAGCGCAGCATCGAATGGAAAGAGTACGGAAGGCAGGTAACGCCCCAAGGCAAAAGCAATTGTTTTAAATGTAACGCTCCTTTTGGTGAACGCCTAGCAGTTGGCCAGCCCCAGGTGCCAGCAGGCCACTGTAGCGCGGGGCGAGTTTAAGAAACCCGTCTACGATTCAAAGTTTACGAAATGCGTCGAGAGCATGAGTTTCGTGAACTCCTAGCGAGGGGGATGAACGGGGCGAAAAGTTAACCTATCAACCCTAAAAAGCTAATCGGGGAGGTCGTTCTGAGGCGGCTAGCCGAAGTAGCACCAGCCCCGATTTTGTTAGACATCCAGGACGGGACGTGGCTGGTGCCGCTACGCTAGCCGCTTCGCACCGACCTCCCCGATTGCTTTTAGAAGTTTGTATTTTCGCCGCATGACTGTGCAGTGCCAAAAATGTGGAAAGGACTATGAGCCCAAGCGCCGAGGGGGCAAATTCTGTTCGGTCTCGTGCCGGGTGGTACAGCACCAGCTCGTGAAAAAGGGGCAGGCCTGGCCGAATCCACCCAACGGGGACGAGCGGTATTTGGCGGATAAATTGGTCGCGGTTGGGCGGTCGGCTACGGAAGCACTGGCCCAGGTCGAGGGGTTGCCAGCAGCTGAGGCGTTCGGTTGTTTGCGGGCTTTGGTGCAGGGGTGGGCCGGGGTAGCGCACAACTCCATTATCGAAAAGGTGCAGTACAACGAGCAGCAGGAAATGAAAGCTCAGGCCACCCGAATGAAGCACATCCAAAAGAGTAAATAAGGGTATTAGCGTAAGTGATAAGCGTAAGTTTTGCCTATAATGTACCCTGAAAAAGACCCGTTAGCGTAAGTAATTAGCGTAAACAAGAGGCCCAAAACCGCGCAAAAATCCCACCGGTATAACCCACTATACCGGACTGCGTCCGGTGGGGGGCTTGCAGCCGGCCCTATGCTCCCGTAAATCTCCGTTCCCCACTGCCCCATGCCCTACGCCATTTGCCGAGTCGCCAAGATTAAGACCGCCCAAGCAGGTGCGGCCAAGACCGCGCACAACTACCGGCTGCGCGAAACGCCCAACGCCGACACCGAACGCAAGCCGATGAATCACGAGTACATCAACACGGCCAAACGCAATTATTGGGAGCTGGCCACCGAGCGCATTCAGGAGGCCGGGGCCAAAGTCCGGCCGGATTCGGTGCGCGGGGTGGAGGTGTTGCTCACGGCTAGTCCCGAGGCGTTCAAGCGCCAGGCCGATGGGAGCCCGCACGACTGGCACGAGAGCAAGTGGGCCGAGGCCAATATTGCATTTTTGAAGGCCAAGTTCGGGGAACAAAACGTGGTGAGCTGCACCCTGCACCAGGACGAGCTGACCCCGCACTTTCACGCCGTGGTGGTGCCCCTCACGGCCGACGGCCGCTTGTCGGCCAAAGACCTGTTCAACCCCAAGACCCTGCGCGCCCTGCAAACCGAATACGCCGAGGCCATGAAGCCGTTCGGGATGGAGCGGGGAATCCAGCACAGCCGCGCCAAGCACGAGGTCATGCGCCACGTCTACGGGGCCCAGGAGCGGAGCCGGGGCGAGCTAGGCGAGTTGACCACGCCGGAGCCGGCCACGCGCCTGCACATCGAGGGGCCGAGCGGGCTGGACCTGGTCAACCTGAGTAAGTGGCGGGCCGACCAGGAGGCGCGGCTGAACGCGGAGCTAACCCGGCAGCTCGCCGCAGCCAACGAGCGGGCTAATAAGGCGGCTAGCATCGCGCAGGACAGCGCCGGGGCCAAAGACCGGGAAAAGACCCTTGCTCGGCAGTTGGCGAGCGTAGAGGGCACGAAAACGAAGGAAATCGGGCGCCGGGACTTGTACCAAGGGGCTTGGACCCGCGCCGCCGTGCAGGTCCTGCAGGGCGAACCCTTGCCAGCGAAGGTGCTGGAGCACGCCCGGAAGGTGCGTGATGACAGGCAGGTGGAAACCGAAAAACACGTTCAGCAGGCTCTAAAAGCCCCTATTCGGCAAGCCGTGGACCTAACCGAGCAATTAAAAAAGCTCCCAGGGTACACCTACCGGGAGGACGCGGCCACCAAACAGGGAGAATTGCGCCACACGGCCACCGGCAGCCGGTTCGAGCTGGCCGAACTGAAGCCGGGCGGGGTGCCGATGAAGGAGGCGTATGACCAGGCCGTGCAGCTCACCGCACAACGCGACCAGAAGCAGAGCAAGGGGCATAGTCAAGGGCAAGGAAGGAGCATGGGAGGATAGGTGAGGCGACACTCAAAAGTCCCCCCCCCAATTGCATTGGGGGGGGGTAATTATTAAGATTAAGATACGCATGTCATAAGTTGCTGATAATCAAGGGGGGTCTGCTAACCAAAGGGAGACTCTTGCTAACCAATGGTTAGCAGTCATATTGTACTTTTCTCAGAAAGTGTCTTTTGGACTGAGTCGATAAGCCTTCGCATTATTGCTACCTAATAGGCATAAAAAAAGTTAGCAATGCGTTAGCTTATCTCTAACGCATTGCTAACTTTGCTTTACCATAACAGTTAGCTAAAAGCTGTCTTATGAAGTATGTGAAAGTAACCGAGTTCGTAGAGTACGAAACTAATCCATTCGTTGAAGAAGCTGTAAATGAACTCACTACAACAAAAAAGCGGCAGGTAATCAAGCCTCCCAAGGATAGTGATGGAGAACGTAAATTTTACGTTCTCGACCATGAGGGAAATATGGCTGCTGAGAGTATGTTTGTTAGAGAGATAGAAGTTGATAATGAGCAGTTTAACAAATTATTTATCGGGGAGTTTTTTCGCTTTTTCAGCATTACTACTCCTGGTATTCGAGTATTTGGCTATTTAATGAAGCGCCTTGGTAGAGGGGATGATAAACTCTACTTCCATATGGGAGAATGTATGGAATACACTGATTACAAGCACCGAAATCAAGTCAATACAGGGTTAGCACAGCTTTTAACAGCAGGTATTATTGCCCGTAGCGTAAGCCTAAATGTCTACTATATCAACCCTAAAGTGCTCTTTAATGGTAATCGGGTGACTTTTGCCAAGAGTTATGTTCGTAAACAGATTAAGGAAAAAGACCCTCAACAGTTGGCACTCTCATTCAGCCCAAATCTGAATCAGCTCCGCGAATTGTCGTCTAGAATTAGTAGCTCAAAGACGTAGTAATCCTCACGCTTATAAGGAGCAAATCACCTTTGTATACCACCCGAATATTTTGCTAAATGGGAAGAAATATCATCACAGATGCCCTTATTCGTGCTTTCTACTTATCAAGAGTCGAGATGCTATCCCCTGGTGATGGTCTTAGGCTACTGAACAAGGCGTATGGGGATAAAATAGGACCTCGTCTTTATAACGAGTTTGATTTAGCCGACGTACCGGGCTGGTTTTCCAGATTGGAACCTGAACACAAGAGTGTGTTTTTAACGAACCCTGTCTTTTACAATACAACACGATTAAACCATTTTCCAATGCCTACTCCTGAACAGCGCCTTGACCAATTGGAACCCGTCATTAGCGAAATGCTTGCTAAACAGGACGAAACAGCCGCCAAAGTAGAGCGGGTATCGGCCCAAGTGCGACAGCTCACAGTAGTTGTAACCAACTCACTAACCACCCAGAGCGATAACATCGAGTTTTTGCTAACTCAAACGCAGCAGTTGACAGAAGGGCAAGCTAGATTGGAACAAGGACAAACCGAACTGAAACAGCAGGTAAATCAGGGCTTTGCGCAAATTATTACGCTTATCAATGAAAGGCTAAAATGAAACAGCAAGGTGACCCAAAACCACCGTTTCACTGAACGGTTAACTAAACGAGGCCGCAACGCACTTACAGCGCAATGCTTCTTTCAGCTAGGCGCTCACGCTAGTTGTTAAGGCTTATCAACGGGGCGGGGAAGGCGCAAGGGCTGCTCTTGTTCGGGGTCGGAAATACGGCCCGCAGTGTAGAGTTTGCAGAGGTCAATGCCGCGGCTGGCAAAGTAGTCGGTTTCGTCGTGGTATGTCCGACTCCAGCGCGCATAATCGGTTTTGCGGCCCACGTAAAAGCTGACGTTGGCGACATTGTCCAAGCACGTCGACCGAGAAAAATACCCGTTGGTGAGCTGAAACACATGGCGGGCGGTGTCGTCGACCTGTGTGTGCTGGCCAATTGGAATTACCGTCAACGACGCGCTGGTTTGTTTGGATTTGAAGATAAAGGGCCGTCGGCCAGTGGGAAAAGGCATAGTGGCCACCCCCTGCGTTATGACAACCCGGCTCGGATGGGGCTCATTAGCACGCGGTGGCGTGACGAGAACAAGGCACGGTCCGATGTACTGCTCGTCGACCACGTATTCGATTGGTGCACGCTGACAGCCGAGGTTGCCTGTCACCAGCAAGAGGCCGAGTCTGGTCAACACCACGCCCTGTCTGGGGCCACGGACTTTTATGGAGTAGTTCATTAATCGCACTGATTCAAGCACTCGAAAGTAGTGTGTTCAGCGCTCGTTTAATCTTCTCCTCCTTTCAGTAAACCCCTCGAGCTGGCCAACACCAGGTGCCGGCAGGCCACTGTAGCACGGGGCGAGTTTAAGAAACCCGTCTACGATTCAAAGTTTACGAAATGCGTCGAGAGCATGAGTTTCGTAAACTCCTATCACCCCTAAAAAGCTAATCGGGGAGGTCGTTCTGAGGCGGCTAGCCGAAGTAGCACCAGCCCCGATTTTGCTAGGTGTCCGGAACGGGACGTGGCTGGTGCCGCTACGCTAGCCGCTTCGCATCGACCTCCCTGATTGCTTTTAGAAGTTTGTATTTTCGCCGCATGACAGCGCAGTGCCAAAAATGCGGAAAGGACTATGAGCCCAAGCGCCGAGGGGGCAAGTTCTGTTCGACCTCGTGCCGGGTGGTACAGCACCAGCTCGTGAAGAAGGGGCAGGCCTGGCCGAATCCACCCAACGGGGACGAGCGGTATTTGGCGGATAAATTGGTCGCGGTTGGGCGGTCGGCTACGGAAGCACTGGCCCAGGTCGAGGGGTTGCCAGCAGCTGAGGCGTTCGGTTGTTTGCGGGCTTTGGTGCAGGGGTGGGCCGGGGTAGCGCACAACTCCATTATCGAAAAGGTGCAGTACAACGAGCAGCAGGAAATGAAAGCTCAGGCCACCCGAATGAAGCACATCCAAAAGAGTAAATAAGGGTATTAGCGTAAGTGATAAGCGTAAGTTTTGCCTATAATGTACCCTGAAAAAGACCCGTTAGCGTAAGTAATTAGCGTAAACAAGAGGCCCAAAACCGCGCAAAAATCCCACCGGTATAACCCACTATACCGGACTGCGTCCGGTGGGGGGCTTGCAGCCGGCCCTATGCTCCCGTAAATCTCCGTTCCCCACTGCCCCATGCCCTACGCCATTTGCCGAGTCGCCAAGATTAAGACCGCCCAAGCAGGTGCGGCCAAGACCGCGCACAACTACCGGCTGCGCGAAACGCCCAACGCCGACACCGAACGCAAGCCGATGAATCACGAGTACATCAACACGGCCAAACGCAATTATTGGGAGCTGGCCACCGAGCGCATTCAGGAGGCCGGGGCCAAAGTCCGGCCGGATTCGGTGCGCGGGGTGGAGGTGTTGCTCACGGCTAGTCCCGAGGCGTTCAAGCGCCAGGCCGATGGGAGCCCGCACGACTGGCACGAGAGCAAGTGGGCCGAGGCCAATATTGCATTTTTGAAGGCCAAGTTCGGGGAACAAAACGTGGTGAGCTGCACCCTGCACCAGGACGAGCTGACCCCGCACTTTCACGCCGTGGTGGTGCCCCTCACGGCCGACGGCCGCTTGTCGGCCAAAGACCTGTTCAACCCCAAGACCCTGCGCGCCCTGCAAACCGAATACGCCGAGGCCATGAAGCCGTTCGGGATGGAGCGGGGAATCCAGCACAGCCGCGCCAAGCACGAGGTCATGCGCCACGTCTACGGGGCCCAGGAGCGGAGCCGGGGCGAGCTAGGCGAGTTGACCACGCCGGAGCCGGCCACGCGCCTGCACATCGAGGGGCCGAGCGGGCTGGACCTGGTCAACCTGAGTAAGTGGCGGGCCGACCAGGAGGCGCGGCTGAACGCGGAGCTAACCCGGCAGCTCGCCGCAGCCAACGAGCGGGCTAATAAGGCGGCTAGCATCGCGCAGGACAGCGCCGGGGCCAAAGACCGGGAAAAGACCCTTGCTCGGCAGTTGGCGAGCGTAGAGGGCACGAAAACGAAGGAAATCGGGCGCCGGGACTTGTACCAAGGGGCTTGGACCCGCGCCGCCGTGCAGGTCCTGCAGGGCGAACCCTTGCCAGCGAAGGTGCTGGAGCACGCCCGGAAGGTGCGTGATGACAGGCAGGTGGAAACCGAAAAACACGTTCAGCAGGCTCTAAAAGCCCCTATTCGGCAAGCCGTGGACCTAACCGAGCAATTAAAAAAGCTCCCAGGGTACACCTACCGGGAGGACGCGGCCACCAAACAGGGAGAATTGCGCCACACGGCCACCGGCAGCCGGTTCGAGCTGGCCGAACTGAAGCCGGGCGGGGTGCCGATGAAGGAGGCGTATGACCAGGCCGTGCAGCTCACCGCACAACGCGACCAGAAGCAGAGCAAGGGGCATAGTCAAGGGCAAGGAAGGAGCATGGGAGGATAGGTGAGGCGACACTCAAAAGTCCCCCCCCCAATTGCATTGGGGGGGGGTAATTATTAAGATTAAGATACGCATGTCATAAGTTGCTGATAATCAAGGGGGGTCTGCTAACCAAAGGGAGACTCTTGCTAACCAATGGTTAGCAGTCATATTGTACTTTTCTCAGAAAGTGTCTTTTGGACTGAGTCGATAAGCCTTCGCATTATTGCTACCTAATAGGCATAAAAAAAGTTAGCAATGCGTTAGCTTATCTCTAACGCATTGCTAACTTTGCTTTACCATAACAGTTAGCTAAAAGCTGTCTTATGAAGTATGTGAAAGTAACCGAGTTCGTAGAGTACGAAACTAATCCATTCGTTGAAGAAGCTGTAAATGAACTCACTACAACAAAAAAGCGGCAGGTAATCAAGCCTCCCAAGGATAGTGATGGAGAACGTAAATTTTACGTTCTCGACCATGAGGGAAATATGGCTGCTGAGAGTATGTTTGTTAGAGAGATAGAAGTTGATAATGAGCAGTTTAACAAATTATTTATCGGGGAGTTTTTTCGCTTTTTCAGCATTACTACTCCTGGTATTCGAGTATTTGGCTATTTAATGAAGCGCCTTGGTAGAGGGGATGATAAACTCTACTTCCATATGGGAGAATGTATGGAATACACTGATTACAAGCACCGAAATCAAGTCAATACAGGGTTAGCACAGCTTTTAACAGCAGGTATTATTGCCCGTAGCGTAAGCCTAAATGTCTACTATATCAACCCTAAAGTGCTCTTTAATGGTAATCGGGTGACTTTTGCCAAGAGTTATGTTCGTAAACAGATTAAGGAAAAAGACCCTCAACAGTTGGCACTCTCATTCAGCCCAAATCTGAATCAGCTCCGCGAATTGTCGTCTAGAATTAGTAGCTCAAAGACGTAGTAATCCTCACGCTTATAAGGAGCAAATCACCTTTGTATACCACCCGAATATTTTGCTAAATGGGAAGAAATATCATCACAGATGCCCTTATTCGTGCTTTCTACTTATCAAGAGTCGAGATGCTATCCCCTGGTGATGGTCTTAGGCTACTGAACAAGGCGTATGGGGATAAAATAGGACCTCGTCTTTATAACGAGTTTGATTTAGCCGACGTACCGGGCTGGTTTTCCAGATTGGAACCTGAACACAAGAGTGTGTTTTTAACGAACCCTGTCTTTTACAATACAACACGATTAAACCATTTTCCAATGCCTACTCCTGAACAGCGCCTTGACCAATTGGAACCCGTCATTAGCGAAATGCTTGCTAAACAGGACGAAACAGCCGCCAAAGTAGAGCGGGTATCGGCCCAAGTGCGACAGCTCACAGTAGTTGTAACCAACTCACTAACCACCCAGAGCGATAACATCGAGTTTTTGCTTACTCAAACGCAGCAGTTGACAGAAGGGCAAGCTAGATTGGAACAAGGACAAACCGAACTGAAACAGCAGGTAAATCAGGGGTTTGCGCAAATTATTACGCTTATCAATGAGAGGCTAAAATGAAATAGCAAGGTGACCCACAACAATTGTCAGTATTTGATGCCATTCCCCCGTTCAGCATAGGATAAGCAAAATCACCGTTTAATTAAACCAAATCACCAGCTCCGCCGCGGCAAAGGTTGGTCGGCCTTTGATAACGCCGGTGGTGTTGCGCGGACTTCCCGCAGGGCCCGTATAGGCAACGTCCGAGGTGTACGCGATAGGGGCGGTGCGCGTGATGTTGTAGTTGTAGCGCAGATTTAAATCGACCCCGTGGTAGAGGCGCAGGCCCACGCCCGCCTCGGCCCCGGCGACCCATGCCCGTTCCGGCGCCTGGTAATCAAAATTGATGGCCAGCTGGCTGACCCCAGGCTCGTAAAAGGAGACTTCCGTGCTTTCGTAGTGCAGCTGCTGGGTTTCGAGTCCGGCCACCAGGCCCCCAAACACACGCAGTTCTTTGGTGCCCCGCGCCACGAGCACCTGCGAGAGGCCCGTATAGAGGCGGTAGTTCTGCCGCGCGGCGCGCCACATGTACTTGACTCGGAAGGAGACCGGCACGACCGCCGCCACGTCGTAGTAGGTCGTCGTGGACAGAAAGCGAACCCCCACGTCCACGGCCGTTTTCGGGCCCAGTGGGTGCTCGGTGTGGGCCCCCACCTGGTACCCCCATTGCCCCTCGGCGTGCACAAAGTCATGCTGCGGTTTGGTCGAGAAGCCTTGCGGGTAGACAAAGCTGCGCACCAACCCGGCGGAAACGCCATACTTGAGGTGCTGGGCCGTGGCCGCGGGCAGGAACCCGACCAGCAAACCGGCCAGGACTAGAAAAAAACTGGGGGACTTGAGCACGTGGGCGGGGCGCCGCTAGAGGACGACCATGGAAAGGTATGGGAAAGGAGCAGCACTTGCTTGCTAGTTTGAGGAACTCTCCCAAAACCCTCCTTTCCCTGAACGACCAGCAGCAGCTCGGCACCAAGTGGCCAGGTGCCTGCTACGGGGCGGTACGAGTTTAAGAAACCCGTCTACGATTCAAAGTTTACGAAATGGCCAAGGGAGATGAGTTTCGTGAACTCTAGAAACGGGGCATAGTAAAGCAAAAGGAGAGTATGAACTGAGCAAAAAGTTAAACTGTCACCGGCTGACAGTTTAACTTTCAACCCTAAATTCTAATCGGGGAGGTCGTTCTGAGGCGGCTAGCCGAAGTAGCACCAGCCCCGATTATGCTAGGTATCCAGGATAGGACGTGGCTGGTGCCGCTACGCTAGCCGCTTCGCACCGACCTCCCCAATTGCTTTTAGAAATTTGTGTTTTCGCCTTATGGTAGCGCAATGTCAAAAATGCGGAAAGGACTACGAGCCGAAGCGCCGAGGGGGCAAGTTCTGTTCAGTCTCGTGCCGGGTGGTGCAGCACCAGCTCGTCAAACGGAGGGAGGCATGGGGGAAGCCAGCGAGCGGGGAAGAGCGGTATTTGGCGGATAAATTGGTAGCGGTCGGACGGTCGGCCTCGGAAGCACTGGTAGAGGTTGAGGGGATGCCGGCAGCCGAGGCGTTCAGTCGTTTGCGGGCGTTGGTGCAGGGATGGGCCGGGGTAGCTCACAACTCCATTATCGAGAAGGTGCAGTACAACGAGCAGCAGGAAATGAAAGCTTATGCCACCCGAATGAAGCGCATCCAAGAGAGTAAATAAGGGTATTAGCGTAAGTAATTAGCGTAAGTTTTGCTTAAAATGTACCCTAAAAAAGACCCGTTAGCGTAAGTAATTAGCGTAAACAACAGGCCCAAAACCGCGCGAGAAAAACAACGGTATAACCCACTATACCGGACTGCGTCCGGTGTGGGCCTGCGGCCGGCCCTACGTACCCGTAAATCTCTTTTCCCCACCGCCCCATGTCTTACGCCATTTGCCGAGTCGCCAAGATTAAGACCGCCCAAGCGGGCGCGGCCAAGACCGCCCACAACTACCGGCAGCGCGAAACGCCCAACGCCGACACCGAGCGCAAGCCCCTTAACCGAGAATACATCAACACGGGCGAACGCAATTATTGGGAGCTGGCCACCGAACGCATTCAGGAGGCCGGGGCCAACGTCCGGCCTGATTCGGTGCGCGGGGTGGAGGTGCTGCTCACGGCCAGCCCCGAAGCGTTCAAGCGCCAGGCCGACGGGAGCCCGAACGACTGGCACGGCAGCCAGTGGGCCGAGGCCAATATTGCATTTTTGAAGGACAAATTCGGGGAGCAGAACGTGGTGAGCTGCACGCTACACCAGGACGAGCTAACGCCCCACTTTCACGCTGTGGTCGTGCCCCTCACGGCCGACGGCCGCTTGTCGGCCAAAGACGTGTTCAACCCCAAGACCCTGCGCGCGCTGCAAACCGAGTACGCCGAGGCCATGAAGCCGTTCGGGATGGAGCGCGGGGTCGAGCACAGTCGGGCCAAGCACGAGGTCATGCGCCACGTCTACGGGGCCCAGGAGCGGAGCCGGGGCGAGCTGGCCAACCTGACCAGGCCGGAGCCGGCCACGCGCCTGCGCATCGAGGGGCCGAGCGGGCTGGACCTGGTCAACCTGAGCAAGTGGCGGGCCGACCAGGAAGCGCGGCTGAATGCGGAGCTGGTCCGGCAGCTCGCCGCGGCCAACGAGCGGGCCAGCAAGGCGGCTAGCATCGCGCAGGACAGCGCCGGGGCCAAAGACCGGG
>MWWK01000175.1_pt1 | contig 11756 bp, 14 predicted proteins | sample 1047241 | NCBI WGS metagenome assembly MWWK01 (sample SAMN06349964, study PRJNA376086) | soil metagenome | isolation source: BG12-3 sample Antarctic (ecotone) soil | place: Antarctica | reverse complement strand
TGTTTAGAAAGAAAAGTTATTGGTGTTTCGTTTGAATCTTCCAATGCTTCTTTTGCTCCAATTGTCATAACTGTTTGACCTAAAAGAAACAGCACTTTATTTTGCGTCTTTGTAATTGTATTCTGATCTTGCATCTTCTTTTTTCTCCAAAGTTAAGGGTTGATGTTGAGGGATAGGAAATGTTTTGAGCATTTACCTATCCCATTAGTTTTTAGTGAACTCTTTCAAAGTATCGCTGAACTAATCGAGCCAGTGCTCGGTGATAGCAAGGCTGTCCATCGAAATATGCTTTGCATTGACAAGTGCCGTTTGCTTCGTAAATCTCATTTGATTTAGACCAGATAATTAAATGCTTGTACTCTTGATCCCAAGCGAGAAACGGATTGTTTTCAAACTCGACAGTTGCCTTTCCAACAGCTTTAATCCATCGCTTGTAACAACCTTCAGTCAGTTGTTTGTTTTCAAATTGGTTGTGAATAGAAACTAAAGTTTCAGCTACTACTTTTCCCAAGATTTCATTGTTGATTGTGTCCTGTAATGTCATTTAGTTGCTCCTTTGTTTATTACTTAATTGCTTAAGTTGTATATATTTTTACATACTTGTATATACAAATCAAATTAATAAGTATAGAAAAGTAAAAAACTTTCTTGACTTGTATATACCTATTAAAATAAGATTAGGGCGTGGCAAATACAGAAGAAACAAAAAAGGAAATGGATAAGAGTATCTCAGTAAAAGTTTCAGCCGAGTTACTTGAAAAAGCGCGGGATAAATCAGCAAATACTGGTATTACTCTTTCTTTTGTTGTTCGTAAAGCAATAGAAGATTGGGTTAACCAAAAAGTATCAGAAGCAGGCGAATCCAGTAGCTGATAAGGAGAAAACGGCTAATGCAGACTATTACGTTCTCTAATCACAAGGGCGGGGTTGCCAAGACTACATGCGCTTTCAATACAGCAGTAGCTCTTTCTATGAAGGGCTATCGAGTTTTAGGAGTTGATGTTGATCAGCAAGGAAATTTTTCAGATTCATGCGGCATTGATTTGGAAGAGTTGGAGATGTCTCAACGCAATTCCCTACGCATGATTCTCGATGAAAAATCCGACTTTTCGGAGTATCGCCGCCAGAACATTCGTCCTGGTTTTGATGTAATTCCTTGCTCACTTGACGATGATGCCGAAACACTTATTTCAGGCATTAATATATCGCGTGAATTGCGACTTAAAAAGAAACTTGTCCAAGCTAAAAAGCATTACGACTTTTGTATTATTGATACTCCGCCAAATCTTGGCATAGTTACTATTAATGCGCTTGCTAGTGCTGATTTAACGATTGTTCCGATTCTGCCAAGCCGTTATGCTTTATTGGGTATTAAGCAGGTTTTGCGCAAAATAAGTCAGGTTCAAGCCGATCATGCGCCGAACATGTTGGTTATGGCACTGCTAACTAGATTTATTGAGCGACAGAAGTTTGACAAAGCCGTTCAAGCCCAAGTTATCAAACGATTCACTGAAACACTTGTCTTCTCTACGACGATTCCCAAAGCTGTTGCTATCGAAGAGGCTTCAGCTACACAAGAAAGCATTATGGAAGTAGACGATACCTCAGGTGCTACATTCGCATTTTTACGATTTACTAAAGAACTTTTGGAAGTTTTAGGTTACGAAGATGAAGAAAAACAACAAGCAACGGTTGGAAGATTCGCTAAGCGAAGCGATAAATCCTAAACCAAAAGTTAATCGGTTGGATAACGTCCATTCCCTGCTAGATAATTACCGTGCAGAATCAAAGCCGCCAACCGTGGCTGAAAATAACTCAACGTCCCAAACGAACAGTCAACCCAGTACAGTCAGTAGAGTCAGTCAACCCAGTACAGTTAACATAGGTAAATCGTTACCCGCTGCTCCCGTAAGAGATTTTCAAAAAGTTGCTAACTCTGTTGTGCGCGAAGTAGCGCAAGGTATCTTTAATGGAAAATCAAAGCAAATGTATGACTATCTCTACTCTTTAACCCGCGGCGCAATAAATCCTACTCGCAAAGTTCGTATTTCAAAACCGAAATTAATGAAAGGTACGGGAATTGGCTCGCCACAAACCTTTTACCGCAATATAAGTCACCTAGAAACTTTGGGTTTAATTAAAAAAAATGAGATAGTTGGTGAATGGGGTGGTAATGAATACGAAGTATTTCTCCCAGAAGAAATTAATCTAAAGTCAGTCAAGTCAGTACACCCAGTACAGTCAGTCGAGTCAGCGGAGAAACAAGAAGGACTAGTAGTACTAGAAACTGAACTGACTGTACCTACTTCCGAATCAATAAATACGGTCGCTCCAGGTTCTCCTAAGACTTCTTTTAAAGACAATACAAAGAATGATGATGAGCCTTTCAGCAAAATGAACGAGACTTTATCAAAAGTGTTTGAAAAAGTTTCAGGGAAGCGTCCTCAAAAAGCAGACTCAGAGAAATTAAACGAGCTTGCTGAACTTCTTGCAATGGAATTGGAAATTTCTGCTGCTCGAACAAAATCTATCTCAAATGTTCCTGCATTTCTGACCGAGCATCTTCGCCGCAGGCTTCTCGGTAGTTCTATAAAATCAGCAGAAGGAAAATTGAAAGCGGTTAAATCTGCAAAGGTAGAGAAGTCAGAGGAGAAGTTGGAAGAGTATAAAGCCGAACCGTTATCAAAAGAGGGAAGAGAAGCTGTTTTGAAGACAATGACCGAATACATAAAAAAAGGACAGCAGGAATTTGTGATGAGCCACCAGGATACTTACACCAAAGATGATTGGACTTGGCTAATGAAAGAATTAAAATAATAAACTTATATAAAAACCCCTTATTTATTGAGATGTTCGCTATCTTGAGTCCGATAACAGCCATTATGTAATGGAATTTTAGCCCCTTTTTGAATCTTTCCACCATCGGTTGTGGTTTGCCGCTCATTTAACAAAGTGAATTACAGCTGTTGATCCACAAGATATTGCGGTCTGAATCAAAATCTATATATGGTGGTTTATGGTGTACTTATCAGACACGTTAAATCAGTTTAAGGCTGTTAGATAATATGTATTATTTAAGAAACGGTTTTATGCTGGCTATTTGAAACTTCTGTGACAAGTTTGAACCTATCAAAATGAGAACTAATTTGTTTTGATAATTGTTCCATTGAATTAATTAATTCTGAGTCATCAACTTCTAAATGACCGCTTACTGGTAATATTTCATTATCCAGTCGGTCTTTAATCTCTCTTAGGCTAAGCCAAAACTGAGCTAGTTTAATTGAATCGTTAGTCATTGTTTTCCTCCCAAATCCAAACACCATATCCAATTGGATACAGTTTTTGCCCATCATTATTTATAGCTGGATAGGACTCGATTTCTCCGCTTACTTCAAAAACAAACTCGTCATTATTTTCATCAAACCAAGCCCTTTGACCAGTTGTTTTATGAGCATTAATTATTCTATCGGCTTCTTCAAACTCAAAATATGGACAAGCCCATCCATTTGAGTTTTCATTATCGGTAAATCCATTTAGCTTCAATCCAGGAAAGGTATCAATAGCAAATTCAGCTTTTCTCATAAAATCTCCTTTTGCTTTAATTATACAGGATTTCCGTTTCAGGCTTTTAATCGGTGTGATATTTTTGACTAGTGATAAAGCGAAATTTTTTCGTTAAATGGTATGAATCTCACGGGCGATATTTTCCCTGGCGAGCGGAGGGAGTTACGCCGTTTCAATTTATAGTAACTGAGATGCTGCTTCGACAAACTCGTGCTGAAAACGTGTCTAAAGTATGGAATAATTTTTTTATTGATTATCCAAATCTCTCTACATTATTAAAGGAAGATCGTGCAGTTTTGGGGGCAAAGATAAAGGTTCTAGGATTTGCTAATCAAAGAGCAGAAGCATTACAATTTGCTGCTAGTTGGTTAATTGAAAAACATGCGGAGATTGTCCCGTGTGATCTGGAAGAACTGTTGGCAATTCCACACGTCGGCAATTACTCTGCCCGGGCTGTCTTATGTTTCGCCTTTGGTAAAAATATTGAAATTGTAGATACTAATGTTTTGCGTTTGTTCTCACGCTATTACGGAATTGTACTTAAACCTGATATTCGTCGTGCGCCTGAAGCATGGCATTTAGCAAAATCGTTACTGCCTAGAGAAAAAAGGAAAGCTAAAGAGCATAATTTCGGATTACTTGATTTTACTGCTCAAATTTGTAAATCAGGTCGCCCAAGATGTGAAATTTGCCCCCTTCAAAAAACTTGTGCCTGGGGTAAGGTTCAAATCAATTTAAATAAAAAATGACTTGTAAAATTTTCTCATTCTTTTCTGGCGCAGGATTCCTTGACCTCGGTTTCGAAGATGAGGGATTTGATGTAGTGTATGTAAACGAGTTTAATAAGCCATTTTTACGTGCTTATAAGTACGCCCGTAATCATATAGGCAAGAGTGATCCAGTATACGGGTACTATCCTGATTCAATCACTGATTTCTACAATCTTGAAATGAATGCCACTCTGGCTGGTTTTGTAGTCCAAGCAAAGCAAGATTCTCTAATAGGATTTATCGGTGGACCTCCTTGCCCTGATTTCTCTATTGGTGGAAAAAATCGTGGAAAACACGGTGAGAATGGTAAATTGTCGCAGACTTATGTAGATTTGATAACACATCACAAGCCAGATTTTTTCCTTTTTGAAAATGTAAAGGGTTTATACCGTACAGCTAAGCACAGGGTCTTTTATGACAGTCTAAAGCGGCAGCTAAACCGATCAGGTTATAAATTGACTGAACGTGTAGTAAATGCTATTGAATACGGTGCGCCTCAAGACCGCGAACGCATTATCTTACTTGGTTTTCGTGATTCTATCATTCCAAAAGGGAAACCTCTTAAGTTCCCTTGGGAAAAACATATTCTACATAAAGCGGAAGACATATTTAGTTTGAATTGGGTAACCGCTAATCCTTTTGAATCTGATTCTATTCTTCCATGTCCAGAAGGAATTATCGAAGAATTAACTGTAGAGCATTGGTTCAAAAAGAATGAAGTAACCGATCATGCAAATGCGATGAATCACTTCCAGCCACGAGCTGGCTTGAATCGGTTTCTAACTGTTTCTGAAGGGGATGATAGTAAAAAATCTTTTAAAAGGCTTCACCGCTGGCGATATTCTCCTACGGCTGCATATGGCAATAATGAAGTTCATTTACATCCTTACAAGGCAAGACGGATTTCGGCTGCCGAGGCTCTAGCTATTCAATCACTTCCTAAAGATTTTATTTTACCACTTGATATGACCCTATCCGATATGTTTAAAACAATTGGTAACGGTGTACCATTCTTAGCTGCAAAATCAATAGCACGTTCACTGAATTCTTTTTTGGAGGAACAAATAGTTGGAAAGACTAACAGCATCGAACATTGTCAGAGCAATTTCACAACTACCGCGCAACCAGGACTACAATTATATTAATCCTCGAAACAAAGGCAAAATCTTTATTCATTCGATAACTGAACCAGAGGGTCCAATTTACATTAAGCGGTTCGATCCATCAAAAGGACAAACGCGGAATAGTGTGAATGCTGAACCAATGTCTAGTGAAATGATTTGGCGCTACGCTAACGCCTTTCGTCCAGGTGTTCCCGTCAATATTGATCGTGCTTTAGGAGGAAGTTATAACACACGTTCGGTATTAGAATCTTTACTTGCTCATAATCCTGAATTTTACTACTGCTATCCAGGCAGAATTATGTCTACGTCCTCGTTGAGTAACATTGAGAAGGGGCATAAACACCTTATTTGGTTACCAAACGATCCACATAAACCCCTTGTACTTGTAAAACGTGATGTAGATATGGTGATTTCTGAAATACCAACGTCTGAAGCTGTATATGAAGCGCTAGTTTTGCCAGAAACAACAATCCCACAAGGGATTGATATTGAAATAAAACGAAGGCACGCTCAAATGCAGCTTGCACTTGTCGAAATAGGAAAACATCTCGGATATAGGACTTGGGTTGCAAAGAATGATAAGGGAATTATTTACAAAGGACAGAAACTAGGTGAAATGGCTAGTGTTATTGGTGAGCTTAATGGTGAAAGAGTTTTAATTTCACATGATAACCAGGCAATCCAAAATGCTTTGTATATTGACTGTATTTGGTTTCAGAATTCTAGGTATATGCCTGCGGTAATAGAGATTGAACACAGCACAGGTGTTACTTCTGGTTTATCTCGAATGAAGAAACTCCAAGATATAATTCCTTCTATAATGACTCGTTGGATTATTGCTGCTTCAGACGAAGATCGAGATGATGTTTTAACTAAGGCTAATCTACCTCAATTCAATTCACTTAATACTTTTTATTTTCCCTACTCAGCAATTGAAGAACTCTTTATGTTATGCCAAAAACGAAAAATTAAAGGTGTAACCCAAGAATTTATTGAGTCCTTTATGGAACCATGTTTACCTGGATTGAAACCTTAAAAATATATTTACTATTACCAACTTATTGATAGACAAGGGTTTATGGGTTTCGCCGTTTAGACGCAGCAACACATTTTAATGTTTATTCTCGTAAAATGAGTGGCTTTTCTTCTAATGAGTTCTGCCTTAGACTATGAGCAATTTTAGGTTGGAGTATATTATGAAAAAGTTAAAATGTTTGCTTCTGGTGATTCTGTTCTTGGTTAGTGTTCACAGTTCCTTTGCTTTGCCTCTAGTGATGAAGAAGTCTGTGAAAACTACTTCAGATATGATCAAAGGCAGTGCCAGTGGTGGTCGCTCTTTCTCTTATGAGTTGCTGACTTTCGATTCGACAAAGTATAAGCAAGTTCGTGTTGCAGTCTATGGCTATTCTTCGGGTAGAGATAACAACATATATTTGGAAGCTGTTGAAGGCTCGGATTCCTTCTCGCTAGGTTCCTTCAGAATTTCGGGTGGTGTGGATGCGAGTCATAGCGGTTCTATGCTGATTGATGGAGCGCCGTCGAAGATAAGAATTGCCTCGTATGAGCAGGGTAGTTTTATAATTTGTATTTGGGCGCAGTAGTCATCTCGAAGCCGATTCCTGCCGACAAGTTGCAGCGTTCGCACGTTAAAGAGTTGTTGGAATTGTCAGGGAAACGAATGCTCGATACTTTTGGTTCATTCAGGAAGTTTTGCCAAACTCACGAGTTGCCGCCCGATGAAAGAGAGAAAAGAGAGAAATTAGAGGAAGGTCAATGTTGCCCGAACTGTGAAAGTAAGAGCAATTTGCTGTTTTCTCTGACGATGACGGAAAGGCAGCTTATTGATTTTTATAAGCGGATGGAATCGGTGCGCGGTTCGCCGTCGGTGATGATTCATTAGCGGTTAATTTGTATTTGGTAGAAAGACTCTCGTTAGAAATTTGGAAGGAGAATAATTATGCAAAAGTGGGAATACCAAACAACGGTCAGTGTGTCAGGGCTTAACGAAAAGAGACTGAATGAGTATGGAGCTAATGGTTGGGAACTGGTATGTGTGGTTGGATCATCTATTACTTTCATTTATTATTTCAAGCGTCGAATTGGTTAGCAATAGGAGAAATGTATGAAATCATTAGTAAAAAATCTGTTTCCGTTCTTTATTCTGCTTTTTGTTGTAATGGGTTGTCAGTCACAGGCTGAAATGGATGGTTACAGGGAGCGGAACAGGGTTGCTGAAGTGTTAAATCAACAGTTTGATAGGCGGGATCGGGTTCGTGAAGCTGCTGGTCTTCGGACGTATGACTGTCGTTTTCAGTTTCGTGCGCAGTATTCGGACGATAAGATTTTACTTGCCAGGCTTTGTGAGTCGAGTCCGCGTGTTGCAAACATATCTGATATTTTGACTCCACAGAATGTTGCTTTGATTAAGAATGCTGGATTTACGGAAGTCGTGCTTTACGATAGGCAGGAAGAGAAAGTTCTGGGTAGAGAAGTGTTTCGTTAGAAATCTGTATTTAGCCGTTTTGCTTACAAATAAATTGATTTTTCTGTGTTAAGTCGCTATGACAGTCAATCCTTTTGTTTAAAACAGTTAAATGGTTTTTGGGCAAAGGTAATTTCTTGTTAGCTCTGAGAAAATTGATACTTTATTTTGTTCCTTTGATGCCGAGCTATTTGTAAGCTGGGGGCTATAACTATTTGTAATTGACTAATTCGACTCATTCTTTTTCTGCTGTTTCAGCAGTTTTGACAAATCGATGGCACTCTTTTCAATTTGAAGTAATAAGTAAGTTTTGAGAAACCATTTGCTATTCAATTTGAAAAGAGCCCCGATTCTTTTGCCAACCAATTCTCCTAAGCTTTTAATCCCATTGAAAGCTTTTCCTCATTAGTCGGATATTGTGAAGCCGAATCAGTGATACTTTTAATTTCAGCATCCGTTACGGGGTCGTCACCAGTTTCGCAGTAAGTGTCTCTGATTGTTATCAAAATATCATAAATCTGTTCAGCACTGGCGCCTTTTCCTCTCTCGCGGCAAGCCCACTTAAAGAGAGTTAATTCTCTGCTTCCATCTTTAATGATGTAATCGGATGTCAGCGTTTTAGGCAGCTTAATATCCTGATGTTTGGTTTTTACTGATTCGCTGCTGAAGCTGCTTTGCGTATTTTCATTATTCTTATCCGTGTTTGATTCATTTTTATCAGAGTCTATTTCAATATTTGATTCATCTTTATCAGTGTCTAATTCAATATTATCAATTTCTGATTCCTCATTATCAAAGTTTGGTTCTACCCATTCGGCGGGAATAGTTGACGGCTTGCCTATTAAATTCCACTCATAAGTTTTTCCTGTTTTGTGGACGCTGCCAGGAGCAACAAGGAACCCGCCCTCGCTTCTGATATCCAATCCGTCTCCGACAACGCCAGCCGTATTCTTCAAATTTATATTTTTTAAGTAGATGTGCTGACCGTTGCTGCAATTGACGGTTAATGAGCGACTAAAATCAATGTTGTATTCGGAGCTTAAACGTTCAAGACTCTTATCTCCGTCATGTCTGTTATCAACATCAAGGACGCTGAAACCCATTACTTTGAATCCAATGTTGACATTGGGATTTTCTCTGAAGCATTTGAGAATGCCTTTTTTATAGTACTGGTAATTAAAGCCGTCAATGGTTTTATAACGAAATATCGAATGCTTGCCCTTGTTTGGGCAGTCGAATCCTTTCTTACAACTACATTTGACTCCTGTATCTGTAATTATCGGATAATATGTCGGAAGCACTATAAATCCGCAATCCATGTAAAGCTGAACGAGTTCTAACTTGCTCATTCTATTTAAATCTTCAGCAGTATAGCTTTGCAGTAAATACCAATCTATATCATTAGGATAATCAAATAACTCATCTTCCAAGTAATAGGGAATAGAGAATGACTCTTCTTCTTCTATATCTTTTATATTTTCTATTTTTTTTCTATCTTTTCTGTCTTCTATATTATTTATATGTTTTATATCTATATGTTTTATATTTTTGTTCTCGTCGTTCTTTTTCGCGTAGCCTTTTAGTTCAGTAATAGGGATCGTTTTGAACAGTTTGTGCTTTGGATTGTTACGTTTACCGTTACCTTCCAGCTTGAGTCTAAGTAACCCTTCATTGACAAACTTTTTCTTTAACCTCTGTACCTTTCTACGACTTATTTTTAATTCATTGGCTTGTCTTTTTTCTGTCATCCAGCACTCATCTGGCAAATATTCGTAATAACGCTTTTCAAGCCCCCTTAACTCTTTAACTTTCTCTAATAATTCCAAATAATTTAATTCTTTAGTTTGTTCATTCATATCAATCAAAATAATTCCTCATTGTTAAAAAATTCTATAACCCTCCTTATCAATAAAATGTGATAGCGTTCTGTTAATGTTGACCGTTATCTTAAAATGCCCTCTCTTTTGCGTTTTAAGCTGTCTCTCGCCCTTTTTTATAGCTAGCGAATATTAACCCTAGGACTGCGTTCAAAACGGACTTAAAATTCTCTTTAATCAGACTATCTAATAAATATCTATTATATAGATTAGCACAGGAGCTTTTGTTTGTCAATGTTTAACTAGCTCATTATCAGTAGGTTGAAGCTAAAATGTAAGCTGAAATACTTTTCTCCTCTTGAAATTCTAAGACGGTAAATGTTAATAAAGGCAATATTTAGAAGCTCTTATTTGTAAGCGAAAAAGTGTGGATTTTGACCAACGAATTTTAATGAATGGCGGGTGGGTTGTTGTTAGAGAATTTTCTATTGACAATTCGCTGCTAATTGAATTACATTGGTTTCAAGTTGTAAGCTGGCATTGTTCAGTAGGCTATCAATGTTGGTCTTTGAAAGATTCTACGAATCTAAAACTCTTAATCAATGTATTTGATAGCTGGATATATTGATGTGAAACAGACTGTAAAGTTTAAGTTCACTTTTATTGGGATTAGCCTCTTATGGCGCTGTTAAATCCATTAGTTGCCATTTTTATAATGGCTTAGTTTTAGATATAGCTGTTCAGCAAAAACGCAGCGCACTGATGAACCAGTCCTACTCGGCGGTAAAAAGGACGTTAAATAAGCCGTTTCGGAATCATCCGAGGTTGCTTTGACTTGTTGATTAACAAGCGTTTACCAAGCCACTCATTTTATAATGAGTTTAAACTCCGAGAGTATAGTTGCGTCTATACTAAGAGCTTTTTTATTAAAATTATAACCAGAGATCTTTATCAGTAGATTGCAGGTCATTGGAATACAAAGAAAGTAGTGTTATAAAAATTTGAACCGCTTTTTGTCTTAACTGTGAAATGCGTTAAGATCAACCACCATTAGGTAGTAGAGAGCGAAAACCCGAACACAAGTTGTTTTTGAATAATCCCTAATTGCGTCTATATAACAGAGTATTGAAGCGCAAAGTTAATAGGATTATAAAAATTTGAAAATGCTTTTAGCCTTACGTTTCGGACGTAGTGCAATAAAGAAAAGCCACTCGTGCATCGAAGATAAATAAACATTAAAGAAACGTAGCTGCGTCTAAAAAACGCGGCTATTTTTATGTCTAAAATCAGTTATTTTCTATAAGATATTGAGCCGTTGATTCAGCTTAATACACATCTTTAACTGTCAGAATAATTCTAATTTTTACATTTCGTCGTTAATACAGGTAAGTTCTATTATTATAACAGTTGCGGCTATTTGATAAATTTGAACCTGTCGTTGGCACTGGAAAAAAAAGACACTTTGTTTGCCCCTAGTCTCACTACCAATTGGTAGCGAGAAACCAACAATTTTAGTATCTTGCAAATAGTCAGAAATTGTCCGATTTTGAATTTTTAGTCTGTCGCTGCTTATTTCTCGATGATAAAAGGACTATTCCAACAAGGGTAAGGTGCTATAATTCAACTATTTACCGCCATTAACAGTTAATAAAAAAGAAGAGAGCTACTTATTTTCACTCTCTTGTTATAGCTCAGTTTTAATATTCTTCTGGAAGTAAAATTGTTGTAACTGACCTGTCTGCTTCTGTGATAATCCATATCTTTTCACCGTTAGCCGTTAAATAAGCAGAAAGCAGCCTATAACCATTTTTAAGAGAAAATTCATTCTCTTGGCTGTCTTCTTTTCCAATGATGCCCCAATCACCAGTTTGATGTTTAGAAAGAAAAGTTATTGGTGTTTCGTTTGAATCTTCCAATGCTTCTTTTGCTCCAATTGTCATAACTGTTTGACCTAAAAGAAACAGCACTTTATTTTGCGTCTTTGTAATTGTATTCTGAT
>MWWK01000174.1_pt1 | contig 11789 bp, 8 predicted proteins | sample 1047241 | NCBI WGS metagenome assembly MWWK01 (sample SAMN06349964, study PRJNA376086) | soil metagenome | isolation source: BG12-3 sample Antarctic (ecotone) soil | place: Antarctica | reverse complement strand
GTGGGGGCGTAAGGAACGCTCATTACAGGGCCAGGGAGGTTGAAGGCCCCGGCGACCAAACCACCAGCTTCTCTATCCGTCTCTCATTGCCCGTTGCTCTTCGCGGTAGCGGCGCTTCAGATCATGGTAAGCGGGGTCCCTGGCGATCTTTCCTATGGCAACCTCGTGGCTGCAGCGCTCCTTGCTCATCACCTCCAGGACTTCAACCTCGTACTCTGCGAGGACCTGCGAGTCTTCGGCCATCTTGCTAACGGGGTGCATCTTCTCGATAGGTTCTTTCGCGGCTCTCGCCTCGTCTACCTTGCGCATGCGTTCCTTGAGCTCAGGGTTTTGGCGTGCGCCCTTTGCGATCACGATGGCTCGTTTGTCTTTCTCTGATAGTTCCATAGGTTTCTCCTCTGTTGGTACTGGATCGGCGTCGGTCCTGGCTTCGCCGGGTGACACCCATCCGGGTATGCGGCGCTCGATCTCCTTGCTAAAGACGTCCACTACATCTCGCAGTCCTTTACCTACCTCATCGGCTGATAGATCAGGTGCGGCCAGCACAGCGCCAGCCGCGTCGACCATGGCGCCTGTGAGAGCCTGTACCTCCGCGCGTGCTACCTCGAGGGCCATCGCCTCGGGTCCGGTAGGCGGATCAGTAAACACGGACGGAAGACCCGCTACGACGTAGTTCGCGGGTGAGGTAGGCCAACTCATCACGTAGCTCATGGCGCGTCGGTGGCTCGTCTCCGTCCAGCGCAGCCGTCAAAACGTCGAGGATATGTATCGGGTCGAAGGCCGCGCGAGGTCCGTACTCGACTAGGCGGTCTTCCTCTTCTCGAAGGCGCTGCGCCTTCCAACCGATGAGCCTAACGAGCTCGTCGACGCCAGACGCGCGCCACTTGGTTACGAGCTCATCCCGTTCAGCCTCGGGGACCACGCCCCGCTGTAGGCGTTGCTCCGTCCAGGTAAGGTCCTCATGTGCCTCACGTACCTGCTCGCGGTAGGCGCGTAGCTCGTCTATGGTGGGCTCGCGGCCCTCGGTCCTAGTTGTCTCACTCATACGTTCCCTCTCTCCCGCGTCGGGGGCGGCTGGTTGAGAAAGAAGCGGCGCTCAAACTCCGCGGCTCGCTCATCGGCGGATAGCTGATAGTGGGCGTCCTCGCCCACGCCCGACCGTTCCACGCGGCCGGACTCCTGGAGGTCACTCAAAATGGCCCATGATCGCGGCTCATTCCCTGTCAAAGTCATGATCGGTATCAAGGCATCGCCACGCATCCCCCCTACCGGGTCCGCTTCGTACAAGGCGCTCACGCACCGCTGAGACATCTCATTTGCCGGAGTCTTTTTAGCGGCCATTACGCGGCCCATCCTTGATCGGCGGGGACCATGCGCAGATAGGCGGCTGAGGGAGTCCAGGCTTCCCGTTCGCCCCACTCTTGCGCGCCGCTCTCTCCCGCGCCACTGTCTCCCGCCTCGCCGCTCTCTTCGGCTTGCTCATCCCGCTTATGCCCACTATCCACGCTCCGCTCCTGGCCGGTCCTGTCGGGTGTCGCGGGGGCGGGACCGTATCCGCCCCCACTGAACACACCCTCAGAAGTATTATCGGTGTTTGCCGCGGACGTAACCACTCCTGGTTCCTCCAACCCTCGACCGGTGGTTGCATGTTCTGCTTCGACCGGGTGAGGGCCGATCCTCTCTAGCTCCGCGAGGGCGCGTAGAGGCGCGGGTACCTCGTCGGGGGCGGTCTCGTCTCTGCGCCTGTACGCCTCTCTCTCACGCTGGTACCTATCAGCATCCCGGCGGTGGGCGGCGTTCTCGCCCGCCCTCTCCCGCTCTACCTCCAGCGACTCCCGCCAGTCTCCGGCTAGGGCCACCACGCCAGCCTCTACCACCACCACGCCAGCCTCTACCAGCCTCGGGAGCGTACGGCGGCGCAGGTCTCGGGGCCTCTTGCTCCCGGTTCTGTCGGCTAGGTCCTGGAGAGTGAGAGACCCCCCGGCGGCCTCCAGGACGTCGACCACCTGTCCCGCGCTCTTCCCCAGGCGGCGGTAGCCCGGCGCGGACCACCGGAGGCGGGGCGCGGTGGGGGTGGCGGGGGGCGCGCAGGTGTTAGTCACCCCCTCCACCGCGCGCCCCCCCGTGGAGGGGGTGACTAACACCTGCGCGGCACCCCGCGCAGGGGTCCCACCGGGAGCCGCCACCAGCACGAACGCACCGGCCTCCTCGGGGAGCCGCCCGAGGTTATCGGCGCGTAGGAGGCCCGCGAGCTTTAGCCTCCGGATGGCTTTCCAGATAGTCTTTTTGGAGACGGCGGCAAGGAGTGCTAGATCACGGTAGGAGACCTCGACGCGGACGCCAGCGGGGATGCTCTCACCGTGCCGACGGGCGAGGGTCAGTAGGACCACCATCACGTCGCGGTCGCTCTTGCCCCCCATGCCGGGCCAGGGCCGCGCCCATAGATCGGCTTCTACGCTCTCCAGGGCCTCCAGGGTGGCTTCGCTGGGGGCGGGCTCCCGCGCGGGGACGCCCACCGGGTAGCGGCACACGGAGCGGGCGATCTTGTGGACCTCGGGAGCGGGTAGCGGCGGGACACACTGGGTATCGTTGGCGGCTGATAGGGAAGAAAAAAGGTGCGCGTCATCGCACCCCTGAGCCCTGAGACGGCCAGCTATCCGCGTGAGCCCGTGGTTTCGGCCGCCCTCGGGTAGGGTCTCCGGTAGCGTCGTGTCGCCTCTGGCGGTGATCGGGGGCGAATTCGGGGGCTTTGGGCGGGGTGGCGGGGAGACGGAGGCGCGAGGATGCGATCTAAGCGGCTCCAACAACCAGTCCGGGGGCGGGGCCAGGGGTACGTCCGATAGCACGGTGTAGGGTCCCGTGGTGTGGCTGGGCGGGGCGATCACGTAGCCGCCCTCACCCCGAATATCGAGACCGGAGCCTAACCCGTTGTACTCGCCCGAGGTACTGCGAATGTTGGAGCCCGGCGGGTAACGGAAGTAGAAATGCGCGCCACCGCCGCCAGTCCTCACGGTGTAGGTATCCGGTAGAGAGCTTGTCAGGGCCTCCAGGCTCTCAAAGCCGCCCTTGTCCAGGTCCACGTCCAGGACGAGTAGCCCGCTACGCTCTCCGGTCAGGACGCCTACGTTAGCGTTAGGCCAGCACGTCCACCACGCCTTGATCTGCTCGGGGTCGGTGGTCGCGGCCGTGGGCCAGCCTTTGATGCGCGGCTTCTTGTCCGGCCGACAGGGGAGGATGGGCCAGCCGCGCGCCGCGTAGTCGAGGAAGGCGGCGGCCTGTGCGGGAGTTGACGGGAGTGGGTTTAGCTCATGGGGGTGGTAACATGCGGGTGCGTACAAAGGCTGCTCCTTTGTTCGTTTTAGCGGCGGGTGTGACCGAACACGAACCCGCCGCATTTCTATGTTTGCTCTCATTATCCCAAAGACGTACGCCGGAATGCTTTACCCCATGCTTCAAGGTACGCGCACGGCTTGACGAAAGTCGCTCAGTTTCCGATAACTATGATTCCCGGCCAGACGCCGTACATTTGTATCAAGGCCGATACATAAGGGGAATGCTTGGGGTATTCGGGTCGGTTTCCGTGAGGATTTCTCGCCTCCCCGGGTCCTCTAGAGAGAGAAAAAAACTCGCCAGTTTGCTCGCCGCGCTCAAGAAAGTCCTCTCGCATTCTCGAGCCCGCCAGCCTACCCGGGGGTATGCGGGGTCTCTCGGGAGTCGAAACGGTCCTCTAAGCTCATGGGCTGATAGCTCATCGGGTCTGTCAAAGGCCATGCGCGTGCAGCCGCGGACTGTGTGCGCGGACACAGTTAACCAACTACACGGTTAGGCGTATGTTTTCACCAGTTTGGGGAGCGGGTTTTATTTCAAGCTGCGCGGTATCGGCGGGGTACCCGGTGCGGGAAGTGCCCCCCCCCGCCGGAATTCTGGAGAGAGAAGACCCGGGCGTAGCGTGTGCCGACTCACGCCACGCCCGGGACGGAAGAGAAAGATGGGGAGCGCGAGACGACTCTATTACAGGGGCCGGGGAGCTGAAACCCCGGGTACCCAACCACCAGCTCCGCTAGCTCTAGGCGTTTCTCATCGCGCGCTGCTCTTCGCGGTACCGGCGCTTTAGGTCGTGGTAGGCGGGGTCCCTGGCGATCTTTCCTATGGCGACCTCGTGGCTGCAGCGGTCCTTGCTCATAACCTCGAGGACCTCGACCTCGTATTCCGCGAGCACTGGCGAGTCGGTGGCTATCTTGGATATGGGGTGCTGTTTCTCGATAGGGTCCTTCGCGGCTCTCGCCTCGTCTACCTTGCGCACGCGCTCCTTTAGCTCGGGGTTGCCCCTCGTCATCTTTGCGAGCTCGACGGCTTTTTTGTCTTGATCCGATAACTGCATGTTCGTCTCCTCGATAGGTGTGTTGTATGCGTCGTCGTGCTCGGTCTGGCGGGGATCGGTGTCGATCCAGCCCGGGATCCGGCGCTCTACTTCGTCTGTCCACAGCTTTACGACGTCTCGCAGGCCCGCGCCTACCTCATCGGGGGATAGGTCGGGGGCAAACAGGGTAGCGCCAGCGGCCTCGGTGAGCGCCTCGGTGAGGGCGCTCACCGAGGCCGCTGGCGCTACCTCGCGCCTTAGAGCGTCCGCTGCTTTCCCACTGTCCCCACTACCAAACACGGGTGGGGCTCCCGGCGCGCCGGAGTTCTCTCACCACGTAGGCCATCTCGTCTCGGATCTCTCGCCGTCCAGGCGGGCTGTCCCCGTCCAGGCGGGCTATCAGCCCGTCCACACAGGACAGGGGGTCAAACACATCGCGCCGCTGGTGCTGCTCTAGCAGGCTCGCCTCTTGCTCCCTGAGGGCCTGTACGCGCCATCCTAGTAGCTGTATCAGGTCCTCGGGGCCGCTCGCTTTCCACTCGAGACCGAGCGTATCGCGCTCCGCATCGGCCATGGTCTGGCGCTGTAGGCGCGACTGCTTCCACTCGAGGCTCTGGTAAGTTTCCCTCACCTGCTCACGATAGGATCGAAGTTCCTCAACCGTGGCTTCCCGGGTTTCCATCATGTGCTCCTCTCCCGCGTCGGGGGCGGCTGGTTGAGAAAGAAGCGGCGCTGGAATTCGGCGCTGCGCTCCCCGGGTGAGAGACGGTAGCGGGCGCCGTGGGGTCCCCCGTGCGACGCCGCTCCCGCAGCCTGGACCACTCTCTCAGCCTCAACGAGATCTAAAAGGACGTTCCATGCGCGCTTCTCGTTGCCGGTTTCCGTGATCTTGGGTAGCAGATCATCGGCATAGATACCGCCCACCAGCTCCGCGTCGTACAGGGCGGCGATGCACCGCTCTTGCATGGCGGCCACGGGGGTCTTAACGGGGGTCATGCGGCCCATCCTTGATCGGCGGGGACCATGCGCAGATAGGCGGCTGAGGGAGTCCAGGCTTCCCGTTCGCCCCACTCTTGCGCGCCGCTCTCTCCCGCGCCACTGTCTCCCGCCTCGCCGCTCTCTTCGGCTTGCTCATCCCGCTTATGCCCACTATCCACGCTCCGCTCCTGGCCGGTCCTGTCGGGTGTCGCGGGGGCGGGACCGTATCCGCCCCCACTGAACACACCCTCAGAAGTATTATCGGTGTTTGCCGCGGACGTAACCACTCCTGGTTCCTCCAACCCTCGACCGGTGGTTGCATGTTCTGCTTCGACCGGGTGAGGGCCGATCCTCTCTAGCTCCGCGAGGGCGCGTAGAGGCGCGGGTACCTCGTCGGGGGCGGTCTCGTCTCTGCGCCTGTACGCCTCTCTCTCACGCTGGTACCTATCAGCATCCCGGCGGTGGGCGGCGTTCTCGCCCGCCCTCTCCCGCTCTACCTCCAGCGACTCCCGCCAGTCTCCGGCTAGGGCCACCACGCCAGCCTCTACCACCACCACGCCAGCCTCTACCAGCCTCGGGAGCGTACGGCGGCGCAGGTCTCGGGGCCTCTTGCTCCCGGTTCTGTCGGCTAGGTCCTGGAGAGTGAGAGACCCCCCGGCGGCCTCCAGGACGTCGACCACCTGTCCCGCGCTCTTCCCCAGGCGGCGGTAGCCCGGCGCGGACCACCGGAGGCGGGGCGCGGTGGGGGTGGCGGGGGGCGCGCAGGTGTTAGTCACCCCCTCCACCGCGCGCCCCCCCGTGGAGGGGGTGACTAACACCTGCGCGGCACCCCGCGCAGGGGTCCCACCGGGAGCCGCCACCAGCACGAACGCACCGGCCTCCTCGGGGAGCCGCCCGAGGTTATCGGCGCGTAGGAGGCCCGCGAGCTTTAGCCTCCGGATGGCTTTCCAGATAGTCTTTTTGGAGACGGCGGCAAGGAGTGCTAGATCACGGTAGGAGACCTCGACGCGGACGCCAGCGGGGATGCTCTCACCGTGCCGACGGGCGAGGGTCAGTAGGACCACCATCACGTCGCGGTCGCTCTTGCCCCCCATGCCGGGCCAGGGCCGCGCCCATAGATCGGCTTCTACGCTCTCCAGGGCCTCCAGGGTGGCTTCGCTGGGGGCGGGCTCCCGCGCGGGGACGCCCACCGGGTAGCGGCACACGGAGCGGGCGATCTTGTGGACCTCGGGAGCGGGTAGCGGCGGGACACACTGGGTATCGTTGGCGGCTGATAGGGAAGAAAAAAGGTGCGCGTCATCGCACCCCTGAGCCCTGAGACGGCCAGCTATCCGCGTGAGCCCGTGGTTTCGGCCGCCCTCGGGTAGGGTCTCCGGTAGCGTCGTGTCGCCTCTGGCGGTGATCGGGGGCGAATTCGGGGGCTTTGGGCGGGGTGGCGGGGAGACGGAGGCGCGAGGATGCGATCTAAGCGGCTCCAACAACCAGTCCGGGGGCGGGGCCAGGGGTACGTCCGATAGCACGGTGTAGGGTCCCGTGGTGTGGCTGGGCGGGGCGATCACGTAGCCGCCCTCACCCCGAATATCGAGACCGGAGCCTAACCCGTTGTACTCGCCCGAGGTACTGCGAATGTTGGAGCCCGGCGGGTAACGGAAGTAGAAATGCGCGCCACCGCCGCCAGTCCTCACGGTGTAGGTATCCGGTAGAGAGCTTGTCAGGGCCTCCAGGCTCTCAAAGCCGCCCTTGTCCAGGTCCACGTCCAGGACGAGTAGCCCGCTACGCTCTCCGGTCAGGACGCCTACGTTAGCGTTAGGCCAGCACGTCCACCACGCCTTGATCTGCTCGGGGTCGGTGGTCGCGGCCGTGGGCCAGCCTTTGATGCGCGGCTTCTTGTCCGGCCGACAGGGGAGGATGGGCCAGCCGCGCGCCGCGTAGTCGAGGAAGGCGGCGGCCTGTGCGGGAGTTGACGGGAGTGGGTTTAGCTCATGGGGGTGGTAACATGCGGGTGCGTACAAAGGCTGCTCCTTTGTTCGTTTTAGCGGCGGGTGTGACCGAACACGAACCCGCCGCATTTCTATGTTTGCTCTCATTATCCCAAAGACGTACGCCGGAATGCTTTACCCCATGCTTCAAGGTACGCGCACGGCTTGACGAAAGTCGCTCAGTTTCCGATAACTATGATTCCCGGCCAGACGCCGTACATTTGTATCAAGGCCGATACATAAGGGGAATGCTTGGGGTATTCGGGTCGGTTTCCGTGAGGATTTCTCGCCTCCCCGGGTCCTCTAGAGAGAGAAAAAAACTCGCCAGTTTGCTCGCCGCGCTCAAGAAAGTCCTCTCGCATTCTCGAGCCCGCCAGCCTACCCGGGGGTATGCGGGGTCTCTCGGGAGTCGAAACGGTCCTCTAAGCTCATGGGCTGATAGCTCATCGGGTCTGTCAAAGGCCATGCGCGTGCAGCCGCGGACTGTGTGCGCGGACACAGTTAACCAACTACACGGTTAGGCGTATGTTTTCACCAGTTTGGGGAGCGGGTTTTATTTCAAGCTGCGCGGTATCGGCGGGGTACCCGGTGCGGGAAGTGCCCCCCCCCGCCGGAATTCTGGAGAGAGAAGACCCGGGCGTAGCGTGTGCCGACTCACGCCACGCCCGGGACGGAAGAGAAAGATGGGGAGCGCGAGACGACTCTATTACAGGGGCCGGGGAGCTGAAACCCCGGGTACCCAACCACCAGCTCCGCTAGCTCTAGGCGTTTCTCATCGCGCGCTGCTCTTCGCGGTACCGGCGCTTTAGGTCGTGGTAGGCGGGGTCCCTGGCGATCTTTCCTATGGCGACCTCGTGGCTGCAGCGGTCCTTGCTCATAACCTCGAGGACCTCGACCTCGTATTCCGCGAGCACTGGCGAGTCGGTGGCTATCTTGGATATGGGGTGCTGTTTCTCGATAGGGTCCTTCGCGGCTCTCGCCTCGTCTACCTTGCGCACGCGCTCCTTTAGCTCGGGGTTGCCCCTCGTCATCTTTGCGAGCTCGACGGCTTTTTTGTCTTGATCCGATAACTGCATGTTCGTCTCCTCGATAGGTGTGTTGTATGCGTCGTCGTGCTCGGTCTGGCGGGGATCGGTGTCGATCCAGCCCGGGATCCGGCGCTCTACTTCGTCTGTCCACAGCTTTACGACGTCTCGCAGGCCCGCGCCTACCTCATCGGGGGATAGGTCGGGGGCAAACAGGGTAGCGCCAGCGGCCTCGGTGAGCGCCTCGGTGAGGGCGCTCACCGAGGCCGCTGGCGCTACCTCGCGCCTTAGAGCGTCCGCTGCTTTCCCACTGTCCCCACTACCAAACACGGGTGGGGCTCCCGGCGCGCCGGAGTTCTCTCACCACGTAGGCCATCTCGTCTCGGATCTCTCGCCGTCCAGGCGGGCTGTCCCCGTCCAGGCGGGCTATCAGCCCGTCCACACAGGACAGGGGGTCAAACACATCGCGCCGCTGGTGCTGCTCTAGCAGGCTCGCCTCTTGCTCCCTGAGGGCCTGTACGCGCCATCCTAGTAGCTGTATCAGGTCCTCGGGGCCGCTCGCTTTCCACTCGAGACCGAGCGTATCGCGCTCCGCATCGGCCATGGTCTGGCGCTGTAGGCGCGACTGCTTCCACTCGAGGCTCTGGTAAGTTTCCCTCACCTGCTCACGATAGGATCGAAGTTCCTCAACCGTGGCTTCCCGGGTTTCCATCATGTGCTCCTCTCCCGCGTCGGGGGCGGCTGGTTGAGAAAGAAGCGGCGCTGGAATTCGGCGCTGCGCTCCCCGGGTGAGAGACGGTAGCGGGCGCCGTGGGGTCCCCCGTGCGACGCCGCTCCCGCAGCCTGGACCACTCTCTCAGCCTCAACGAGATCTAAAAGGACGTTCCATGCGCGCTTCTCGTTGCCGGTTTCCGTGATCTTGGGTAGCAGATCATCGGCATAGATACCGCCCACCAGCTCCGCGTCGTACAGGGCGGCGATGCACCGCTCTTGCATGGCGGCCACGGGGGTCTTAACGGGGGTCATGCGGCCCATCCTTGATCGGCGGGGACCATGCGCAGATAGGCGGCTGAGGGAGTCCAGGCTTCCCGTTCGCCCCACTCTTGCGCGCCGCTCTCTCCCGCGCCACTGTCTCCCGCCTCGCCGCTCTCTTCGGCTTGCTCATCCCGCTTATGCCCACTATCCACGCTCCGCTCCTGGCCGGTCCTGTCGGGTGTCGCGGGGGCGGGACCGTATCCGCCCCCACTGAACACACCCTCAGAAGTATTATCGGTGTTTGCCGCGGACGTAACCACTCCTGGTTCCTCCAACCCTCGACCGGTGGTTGCATGTTCTGCTTCGACCGGGTGAGGGCCGATCCTCTCTAGCTCCGCGAGGGCGCGTAGAGGCGCGGGTACCTCGTCGGGGGCGGTCTCGTCTCTGCGCCTGTACGCCTCTCGCTCACGCTGGTACCTATCAGCATCGCGCCGATAAGCGGCGTTCTCTCCCGCTCTCTCCCGCTCGACCTCGACAGCCGCCCGCCAGTCTCCCGAGAGGGTCACTTCATCAGCCCCCACCACCAGCTCCGCTACGCCAGCCTCTACCAGCCTCGGGAGCGTACGGCGGCGCAGGTCTCGCGGCCTCTTGCTCCCGGTTCTGTCGGCTAGGTCCTGGAGAGTGAGAGTCCCCCCGGCGGCCTCCAGGACGTCCACCACCTGCCCCGCGCTCTTCCCCAGGCGGCGGTAGCCCGGCGCGGACCACCGGAGGCGGGGCGCGCCAGGGTTAACCACCCCCCCACTCTCCAGGGGCGCTGCGGTGTTGGGGGTGGGTAACTCTTGCGCGGGGGGGGCCTCGCCCGGCGCGGGGGTCCCACCGGGAGCCGCTACCAGCACGAACGCGCCCGCGTTCTCGGGGGCTCTCCCGAGGTTATCGGCGCGCAGGAGTCCCGCTTTCTTCAGCCTCCGAATGGCTTTCCAAATAGTAGGTTTAGAGACGGCCGCCAGTAGCGCGAGATCACGGTAGGAGACGGAGACGCGGACGCCAGCGGGGATGCTCTCACCGTGGCGGCGGGCGAGGGCCAGGAGCGCCACCATTACGTCGCGCTCACTCTTGCCGCCCATGCCGCGCCAGGGCCTCGCCCATAGATCGGCCTCGACGCCCTCCAGGGCCTCCAGGGTCTCGGGGTCGGGCTCCCGCGCGGGTACGCCCACCGGGTACCGGCACACGCTACGGGCGATCTTGCGGACCTCGGGGGCGGGTAGCGGCGGGGCGCATTGGTTTTCGTTGATCTTCTCCAGGGCTAAAAAAAGGTCCGCGACATCGCACCCACGAGCCCGAAGACGGCCCGCTATCCGCGTGAGACCGTGGTTACGCCCGCCCTCGGGTAGGACCTCCGGTAGCGTCGCGCTCCGCGAGCCTCTGGCGGTGATCGGGGGCTTTGGGCGGGAAACGGAGGCGCGAGGATGCGATCTAAGCGGCTCCGATAGCCACTCCGGGGGGTCGGCCAGGGGGCGGCCCGATAGCACGGCGTACGGTCCCGTGGTGTGGCTAGGCGGGGCGATCACGTACCCGCCCTCCCCGCGAATATCGAGACCGGGGGCGAGCAAGCTCGCGCTGTTGCGAATGTTGGAGCCCGGCGGGTAACGGAAGTAGAAATGCGCGCCCCCGCCGCCAGTCCTCACGGTGTAGGTATCCGGTAGAGAGGAGGTTAGGGCCTCCAGGCTCTCAAAGCCGCCCTTGTCCAGGTCCACGTCCAGGACGAGTAGCCCGCTACGCTCTCCGGTCGGGATGCCTACGTTCGCGTTGGGCCAGCGCGTCCACCACGCCTTTATCTGCTCGGGGTCGGTGGTCGCGGCCGTGGGCCAGCCTTTGATGTGCGGCTTCTTATCCGGCCGACAGGGGAAGACGGGAAGACCTTGCGCGGCGCGGGCGAGTGCGGCCTGTACGAGAGGTGACGGGAGTGGCTTTAGCTCAAGGGGTGTGTGGTAAGCTGGGGCGATCATGGGAGTTTGGGGCTCCTTTGGTTTTAGCGGCGAGGATCGGATGGACCATCCCTCGCCGCTTTTTCATGTCTGCCCGCATTGTCCCGCTTCCCGCGCCGGAATGCTTCAAGCAATGCTTCAGGGTTGCTTATATGGCTTGACGGGTGCCGCTCAGTGTCCGATAATGGTTATTCTCGGAAACCCAACCCCATACCCGACTATTCCCGATACCTATCAGGGGAACTAGCATTTTGCTAAGCCGGTTTCCGTGAGAATTTCTCACTTCCCCGCGTCCTCTAGAGAGAGAAAAAACCACCAGTTTTCTCGCCGCGCTCAAGAAAGATCGTGCGCATCGTCGAGCCCGCCAGCCTCCCCGGGGTCTACAGGGCCTCTCGGGGGTCGAAACCGTCCTCTAAGCGCAACGAGGAAACCGCTCAAGGGGTATAGGACCGGGCATGCGCCTATGCGGTTGGGCTGTGTGTACGCG
>MWWK01000173.1_pt1 | contig 11794 bp, 8 predicted proteins | sample 1047241 | NCBI WGS metagenome assembly MWWK01 (sample SAMN06349964, study PRJNA376086) | soil metagenome | isolation source: BG12-3 sample Antarctic (ecotone) soil | place: Antarctica | reverse complement strand
TTTTTTGACCAAATCAAAAAGATTGTTTTCTTTCATCGGAATCATTATCGTTCCGTTAATGCGATTCTCTGCCGTTTCGCAGTATTCCGGTGAAATATCAATGCCGATGTAATTTCTATTTAATTGTTTTGCTGCAAGCGCAGTCGTTCCAGAGCCGGAAAACGGATCGAGAATTATTTGCGCCGTCGTGCTTTCGATACAGCGTAAGGGTAGAGCAAGCGGAAAGGGCGCAGGGTGATTATTTTTCATCTCTTGCGTAAATTCCCAAACATCGCCGTATCCGTTTTTTTGTGGGGCTAATTTGAATTTCGGTTTTGCAATTAAATAGATAACTTCATACGTCGGGACGAAATAGCCGGGATTAAAATTAAAACCGCCTGCACGTCTCCAAATGATAATCTGACGAACCGGAAAACCGGCAACAATATCAGCGCGGTCTTGGATCAACCCGCCCTGCACACGCCACTTGTGATTATAAAAAATTGCGCCGTCCTCTTTCAGTAAGCGCATTGCCTCTGTCAAACAAGCTCTTTGCCACGCAACATATTTGTCGTGCGGCATTTCGTCGTTGTGGTGAGCGTAGCCGTTTTGAAGCGGATTATTTGCCCAACGTCCGGTTTTGGTCCCGGCTTTCATTCCGTTGCCGGTTGAATTTTTGAGATTATACGGCGGCGACGTAACGACTAAATCTATCGAGTTGTCGGGCATCTGCCGCATTACTTCAAGGGAATCGCCGCAAATTATTTTGTTTATAAAATTATCGGAAAAACTCATAGTAATAGTATCGTTAAGTATAAGTAGCCTACCAGATAAGCAATCAGTGTCAATGCCGGTAGTAATGGCACGGATAGCATAAACCCTCTTGATAAACACCCGTTTTTTTACAGCTTCGGCACGTCGCCTGCGTCGGTTCGTCAAAGTATTTTTTGTGTGAACGGGGGCAATAAAACACGCGCTTTCCTCGTTCAAGTTTAACCCGTAATGAAATATGGTGTTTGTCGCATAGCATAAAAAATTTCTCAATAAAAAATAAAGGAAAAATGAAAATTTAATCAAGCAAACTATACAAAGTATCGTCTGTCGGTGATGCCCAGTATTTGCGAAAAATAATGCTCGGATTTTTCAAAAATTCCGGCTTCCGGCGTTGTTGATTGCCCTCAATAATTTCTTGCGGTTTGGTAAATAATTCGGATGTGGTAAACCAAAATAGATTTGATGGTTTGTTGCCGGAAACGTCAAAACCGGCTGCTGCGCTCCGTAAAGTGTCCGCCCAAAACATATCGGTCGTTTCGATCAACACGGCACGGATACGTTTTAGTCCGTATTTTGCTTCGTGCTTCCGCTGCTTCACAATATAATGAAAATGCCCGCGCAGTTTCCGGTTATGTTTCGGGGTTGAAGTGTGTTTTCGGTCGGCTTCGTAGAAAAAATGGGTTTCATTGTCGCCGGTGGTGCGGGTTGGAAAGCGAAGAGTAAAAAATGCGTCCGGTCGGTGCGGTATCCGCTCTGTATCGTCGGTTTCTCGCCACTTCCCGCGCTCAAATGCAAATTTTGGCACATCTACACTATCCCAAAGGCTTGCGCCGCGTGTAAATTGTGCAAGTTCGATAGTTCCGCCGCTCGTTCGGCTGCCAAGTTCGAGCATCGCGTGAAAGCGGCTAATCATTACTTCGTGAAATAAAAATAAAAGTCTGCCCTGCATATCGTCAATGTTTGAGCCGAAGTTAATTGCGGCGTAATTTTTGGCGAAATTATGCCGCACATTTTCATAATCAAGGGTTTCCCGCACTGATCCGGTTTCAATGAGTAATTCGAGCGCGTGGCGGCTATCCAGATAATAATGAAATTCGCCCGGATTGCCGACACGCGGGAAAGCAAAACGGTTAATAAGTCCTTTATGATACAGCGCGTGTAAGTGGCGGCTGATATGTTTTTCGTGTCCTGAAATAAGCAGCGTTAAAATTGAGGTCGGCAGATACTTGAATCGGTCGAGCGCGGCAATGATTTCAATCGAGCGTTCCGTAATTTCTCGCTTTGGCAGTCGCTCCGGTGCGCGGCGATATTTGGGCATTCGTGATTGCATAGAGAGTGTTCGTAAAAGGTAGTCCCCGCCGCCGGAAGCGAAGCGCAGGCTAACTAGGTTGCAGTTTTTGACGATGTTTAATCGGAGAAAACCGAAGGCGGTTAGACGAAGCTGCGGTTAGCGAGTGGAAGCTAGTTAGCCTGCGGTTAGCAGGCGGCGGGAGTTAGTTAAGTAAGCCAGTAAATTGCTTTAGGTTATAGATACCTAGAATCTATAACCTAGTCTTCAATGCTCGTAAGGTTCTGTGTGAGCCATTCGTCAAAATTTAAGGGTGTAAAAGTTTGCTCAAAGAGTTTCGGGGAAAATAATTCTGCTATTTTGTGAAATTTTTTGAACTGTCCCGAATCGAGCATTCCGTTGAAAGTTTCTTTCTGTAAATGTTCGTTCAAAAGATATTCGCGGGTTCGGTTATAAAGTTTTGATCGTTCCTCTGACGAAAGATTTTGTAATGCTTCCACTGCTTCATTATTTTTATACTGCTCATAGGCTATTAACTGCTCCGGTTTTGGCTGTCTTCCTTGTTCAAGTTGTATTTCAGGCAGATCAGAAAATTCTACCAACTGACTGGAATTTCCAGGCAGTTCAATTTCTTTCGTTTCTTCGGGCTTATTTGCCTCTAGGTGAGGCGTTTTTTCCCGGAACGTCTCAAAGTCGGCAAACTCTACTTTCTCTCGAATTTGGCTACGAATATAGCCTCTGACGATGTTTGTAATCATTTCGTCAGACCAATCTTTTGCTTGTTTGTATGTTTTGAGTAATTTATCGCGTTGGGCAACGAATAAATTATTGTATTCGTCCGGCGGCAATGCGTTAATAGCTTTTTCTAGTTCTTCATTTTGATAATCTTCGTATGCGCTTTCGGCTTTTAATCGCTCTGTAACGGCGTTTTCCTTAGCCTCGCGTATCTTTTGACGTATGTTCTTCTTCCGGCTCGTCTCAAACGATTCCGGCACGGGTATATTGTCCCGAATTAGATAAATGTAAAAGCCGGGCGGATTGGTAAATTTTCCTGCCGGTGCTTGCGATAGCTGAAAATCTCCCCATTCAAGCTGATCGAGCGCGTGTTGATTGGCGGCAAGGCTTAAAACTAAAGTCTGTGCTGTGTCGGCTACAATGCCGCGTTTAATGAGTTCGTTATGTAAAATCTGTTGTTCTTCTGATAACTCCGGCTGCGGTCGTGGCTCTGGCTTTGGCTGTTTCGGTCGTGTGGCTCTCCCCTGCCCTATCTGTTTTGGTGCGCGTGGCTGATCCGGTGAAATATCAATCGTCTGCGGGCGGCGTGTAAAGGCGTTATATTCGGCGCGGGCTTTTGCTCCAGGTATGTAAAACATTATAAAGTCCGGCTTGCCTTCGCTGTCGGTGCTTCGTTCATACCAAGCCTTTTGAATGTAACCTGATTTGATATGTGGCAAATGGACTTTATACATTTGCTTTTTGAAATGATCGTAATCAAAATAACGGGCTTGCGCTGAAAACGTGCAGTATTCGGAATATAAAAGTTTTGCGTGTGGGTGTTTATATTTGAAAGCTGCAAAAAAACGATAAGAAATAATTTCGTAGAACCTTTGCGGCGCGGGTGGCAATTCTTTTAGATAACTGTAATTAAGAGGTCGTGCCGGTGCATTATCTAAAACCTCTTTATAAATGTCATTCAGAACTAAATAAACCGCGTCGGCTTTCTCGCCGTTTGGCAATTTCTCGCCGGTGAAGATTGCGCTGTATCGGTTAAAATCTGCCTCTAAACTTCGCTCTGTTCCATCGCTTGCTTTATAAGTTAGTTTTGCTGAAATCATTGCCCCGACATTTTGCCGGAGTGCGGTTCTGACTTTATCGGTGTTTGATCCTAAGTCTAGAGTTTTAGCAATTTCCCTCAAACTTCCTAACTTTATAACTTTTGGTAATGGTCTTGATTCTTCATCAATCTTTCGATTAATTACGAGCGTATCGAGTTTGTAAGCTAATTGTCTTGGTTGCCCGTAGCGGTCGCTATGTGAAACTTCCCATTTTAAGTCGGTCTCTCCGTGTTCGTTTTGCCTTTTAATTTCTATGTTCACTTTCCCCTTTTTAGCAAGATTATGAATCGGCATTTTTGAAAGTACGGTTTCAGTGCGAATAATGCTTAGTGTAGCAATTTCGCTCCCCTGTTCTGGTTGATTGGTTATTTCGTTTTCTGTTTGTATTGCTTCCATTGAATTTAATGGGTCTGATAAATATAAATTGCAAACATCAGTTCTTTGTCTGTTGTTTGTCTTATAAGTCTAAACATAGTCTAATACAAAGTCTAGGAAACGAAAAGTCTTTTGTTTGTAATTAGATCGGGGAATTTCGTCTCCTCAAAGTATGCAGACTGTCTCCTGAAAGTTAGCAGTCTGTCTCCTCAAAGTATGCACCTCGTCTCCTCAAAGTTAGCAGTCTGTCTCCTCAAAGTATGCACCTCGTCTCCTCAAAGTTAGTGCTAACTTTGAGGAGACGATTTATATAAATTTGATTGTTTCTTCGCGTCCCAACCCTCGCTACGCTCGGCGCGAAGCATTAAGAACCGGCTCGCGGCAAGTCCTCAAAACAATTGCCTAGTAGGGGAAGATTCGGCTCTTGTTCATGTTGCAATAGCGTGTTGGGCAGACGCTTTACCCGCGTTTCTTTCCCTACGCAGAAACGTCGGTTAGTAACAGGGAAGCCGCCGCGAACCGGAAAGCTAAGTGTAGCTGAATTTGGTTGCTCTTGACACCCCTTATCAGACTCGTTTCAGTCAGGCATAATAACCAATCAATACAACATTTAGGAGGATATATGGAACAAACCGAATGGGTAGATTTTCGGGCGGTTAAAGCTGCCGTTTCGATGCAGGAAGTGATCGAACATTATAAAATAACCGGACTGCGGAAACAGGGCGAAGATTTGCGCGGCATTTGTCCGATTTGCAATACAGTTGATAAGAGGGGATTGTCTGTAAATTACAGTAAAAATGTATTTCAATGTTTTGTCTGTAAAGCGCGTGGTAACGTCCTTGATTTCGTCGCTAAGATGGAAAAATGCACGGTCAAAGATGCTGCGCTTAAATTACAAAAATGGTTTTTGGATTCAGAAGTCGAAACAGAAAAGATCGAACCGCCGGACATAGTAGGTGATACAAGCAGCGACGAATTATTTAATATGGTAAATCGTGCAGGAGCGTTAATCTGTGAAGCTGCGGCATTACTTAAAAATGTTGAAAACCGATTAGAATCTACACGGACGTAAAAGGTAAGTGTTTCGATAAACATCGAAACACTTACACTTAAATATAGAGGGCTTATGTATTTTGATGAACTCGACGAAAAAATAGAATTTTCTATTACAGACGATAAAATTTCCTGCGAGTATGGAACTTTAGATTATGAAATTGACGGCGACGGCGCGATTGTAAATGCAATAAGTGTTTATAAAAAGCGTATGGGCATCGGCACAAAACTTGTCGAATTGTTTGAAGATATAGCAGTCAAAGAAAATGTAAAATTTGTTGAAGTTCCGGTGTCGCCAAACAAAGAAGCAATCTTATTTTGGAAAAGTTTGAAATATAAACCATCGGGAGATGATGCAAAATTTTGGACGCGGAAAATAACGCGCAGTCAGAAAGAAGATTCTTGGGATATTGTGCAAGGCGTGGTTGTAATGGAAAAAAGTTTTTCGTAAGTGATCTGCTATAATAGGTGAACAGATGTTCACCTATTTTTTAATATCAAAAATATGTCTTATATACGAAAAACAAAGCCTTGCAAAGAACACTTTTTAATTCTTTCTGACAAAGCAAAACTAAATTTTATGGTGTGTGATAAGTGCGTTTTTAAGTTGCTGTGCGCTGATCTATTTAAGCCGGTGAGGTTTGATAATAGGTATTACTTTGACTATTAAAGATAGTGTAAATTTATAATTTAAGCCTATAATCTGCTGCAAAATTATCTATATGCAGATTATAGGCTTTTTTCAATTAAACCCTGTGTTTATAAGCGTTTGGTATTTTAGATTATAGTGTTTTCAACTACCAAAAAATATATTTTTGGTATCAATTACGCCCGCGTTTTCGCTAGTCATTCCTCTATAAAATGCTGCGTCGTCGAGCGTTGAAAATTCGTCTAATAAGGCATAGGAAATAAACGGTTGCGTGATCTTTTTTCGGGCAAGTTTCAAGTCTGATAGCTTCTCAAATATGAAAGTAACATATACGCCTTTATCAGCTACCGTCTCATACCGAAGTGCCTTGCTAATAAGTTCAGAAACGCCCTCTGTGCCTCTATCAATTTCAAAAAAAGCGGTTATCGGGCTGCCGTTCTCTGTTTGAAATTCAATGACTAAATCGGGCTTCAGGTCGCCGACTATGGCATTAAATTTCGGTTGTTGTATTGTATAACCAGAAGCGCAAATTTTAGTGAATACATCACGGATCATAAGATTATGCGTCGTTGGGTTGCAGGTTCTACCGATAAAATAAATTTTCGGTCGCCGGTCGTCAAGTGCTTTTATTTGTCCGGTCTCGACGAGTTTACGCAGTGCGGTTGAAGCGTTCGACGGTTGCAGTTTAGAAAGCGCGATAATTTGCGGTTGGCTTAGATACTCTGCCTGTCTGACGAAATGTAAAATTTTCTCTGTGTTTGTTGCAAATGTCGGCGGCGGTTGTTTCGTCGGTCGAGAATCAATGATAACCGGCGTAGTGCGTTCGGTGGGGGATTGGATCGCTTTTTTTGTTTCAATGGCTTCCGGTTCTGTCTTGCCGTATTCGCGCTGTGTCTTTTCAATTATGATCGGCGTAAAATCTTTTTCCGATAATCTGCTTACAGGCGGGATCGTCTTGAAAGAAAAAGTATCTTTGGCAGCGGTCGCTGGTCGGCATAGTGCTTGATATTTTGGAAGATTTGCAATGTCAGACGGTTCAAATTGTCCGAGTTCGTGCCGCGCTGCGCCTAAATCATCGGGGGACATTCCGAAAAAAATCATAGTTCCGACATTTCCAAAAAGTGCTTTTTGTATATCTGTCGGTAACTGCGATACAAATTGATGTGCGACGGTGAGCCGCAATTTATATTTTCTAGCCTCGCTTAAAATTGTTGAAAACGCACCTGTTATAAAATTTTGCACTTCATCAACGAAAAGCGAAAAAGGGGCGCGTTGCTCACTCGGCAAATGTGCCTGCCGCATCGCGGCAAGTTGTATTTGCGAAACGATAATCGAGCCTAATAAGTGGCTTGTGCTTTCTCCCAGATGCCCTTTGCTTAGATCAACAAGTAAAATTTTGCCCTCTGTAATAACGTCGGAAAAATTCACGCTTCGCGGGTGTTGCGTCAAAACGGTTCGCAGTGTCTGGCTGATAGTCAAACGATCCATACGGATCAAAATTGGTTCTGCCTGCCGCATATCAAAGCGGTGCTGCCAAAAGTTGGTAAGCTGCGGGTGTTTAATCTTGCTAAGTGTCGTCGCTCTAAAATGTTCATCGGTCAAAAGGCGAGTTATATCGGTAAACGAACTGCCCGGAACGCGGAGCAGCGTTTGAAATGTCATTTGCAAGATTGCCTGCATTTTATCGCCCCACGCTTCGCTCGTTCTTCTGAACATCGTAATTAAATCATCACTCAATAAATCTATTTCGTGTTCATTGTCGGCGGCTAAAATTTCGAGCGATAGCGGGCAATTTTTAGGACTGAACAAAATACAATCATCAACACGGTGCGGCGGCATCCACTTTATAAGGTTTTGAATCATATCGCCGTGCGGATCAATAACAGCAACGCCCATACCATCGCGCATATCATTCAAAGCGATTTGTTCTATAAGGGTTGATTTGCCCGTGCCTGATTTTCCTACAATATACAAATGCCGGTCGCGCACTTCTTCGGGCAAACAAACATTCTGTATTTGTCCGCGTGCTTCTGACGTGCCGATAAGTGTTGAGCCGAATGTATAAAGCTGCGGTGGCAATTTTGATTTCATTGAGACTGTTTCGAGCCGGTCGGCAACAAGTTCGGATGTGGGGAAACGAACAAGCGCAGATAATTCATTGTTGCTAACAATGTAGTGCGCGGTGTCGTGTCTATTCTGTTCTTCCGGCGTAAAGGTGGTGTTTTGTCGTTCCGTATATTGATTGAAAAATTGGCTAGTGATCTTTTTACTGATCGAATTATTACCGGCGGCAATTTCCGCTTTTAATGCCCACGCTGACTGTTTGCCTTCAAGTCGTTTAATTCGCTCTCTCACGCTTAGTGATCCGTCAGCACTTTTATAGTCTTTTGAACCTTCCAATAAATTGCACATTAGCGAAAGGGATTCAGCCGCAAACGGCGTGATGGTGAACGTAATCGAAACGCATTGATTAGGTTCTTTTGCAATAATATCGAAAAGCTGCTGATACGGTTCTATAACAAAATCACTCACATTTTTAAGTTTTTCTACAATGCCGGAAGTGGGCGCAAGCCTTGTAAAAAAAACATCGTTCTCATTATCAAATAAAGGTCTTTCTATGTAAGTTGTTTGCTCTGTTATCGAAGCTGTTGGAAAATAAAGCTCGAATTGTCGTTTAATAATTTCTGCATCGTCTTTCGCGCACGTTAAAAAGTAAGTGATCTCGTCTGGCGTAGCCTGAATTTCCCATTCAATAGGGGACTGCACGGCTCTGATGCTGTCAAAAAATTGTGCGTATAATTGCGACGGTGCGGTTTTTTCGCTCGGTAGTATCTTAAAGGTGCATTGTAAAGATAAAAAATCCCACTGCGGGACGGGTATTTCTCGCCATAATTCTTCTTTGAAATAGTCGCTTTTAGGGATTGGCGTTTCCAAAAATAATTTGTCCTTGAAGCCCCAAAAATCACCGGCAATGTCGGTGCAATACGTCATTCGCTGTAATATATCTTCAAGCTGCTGCGTATCGTAAGAAATTTTTTCGAGCGTCGAAAAAATCCAGTCTTTCGGTCTCATTTGGTAATCGTGATAAGTTCCTATCCATTTATTTTTCAATTTGTTAGGCAACTCGTTAAGGTGGTAGTAAAAGGCATAAGGGTTTCGATTAAACCATTCTCCTTCATATTTTTTTGTAACGTATAAAAGTCCGTTTTTTAAGAAGTCATCGCGGACTAAATCAATTTCTTTTTTTTCGCCTGTAATAAAAAAACAACTGTAAACTTTATGTAGCCACTCGAAATTATAATGGACTCTGTGATTATTGTGTCCCTCAATAAAGGGAAAAGTGATATGCGGGGGTAGCTCAAATTCGGTAAAAATCAAACCGTCGCTTTTCATAGAAAGGGTTTTTATCTCGCGTGGTAGAGGTATTTGCAAACTTTTGAGCGTGGCTGTCTCTGTGGCAATTATTGGATCAAGTTCTTTTTTGACCTCATTAAAACGCCACATATCTAAATCTATTCTTTCTTGTTCATAGCTTTTTTTAATCTTTGGCGGTTTCGGCGGTGGTTCTGGCGCGGCGAAAAGTTTTTTGAAAAATCCCATTTAGTAAGCCTCCTATTTGGTCAATACATATTGCCTCAAAAATGCGGCAACTTTGAAAAATGTTTTCGTGCTTTCTCATTACGGCTACTTGATACAAGGTGAGTATAAATAATAGTGTTTTGAATGTTGGAATGTCCTAACCAATCCTGCACAAAACGAACGTCGTCGCTGGCTTCAATTAAATGTGTTGCAATCGAGTGTTTAAGGGTGTGGAAGTGCATTTTTTCCGGTGGTAACTTCGCTTTCTCTCCGTATTGCTTTATCAAAACATCAAGCATACGCCGCGAAATTGGCAAGCTGCGATTCGACGGAAACAAAATCGGATTGTCTTTCAGTCGTTCGGTCGCGCCGCGTTCTTTCAAGTATGATTTTAGTATTCGCGCCTCGTCTGCCTCTAGCGGGTGGTCTCCCGAATAACTACCTTTAAGCCGGTGGCATTTGATTCGTAGCCTTTGCCAATCAATATCCGATATGTGAAGTTTGCCAACTTCCGAAGCCCGAAGCCCGTGCCGGTAGGCAATTAAAAAAATAGCTTTGTCGCGTTTGTTGGTGATAACGGCAAACAGTCGGCGCACTTCGTCAAGCGTTAAATAATTGATGGTTTCAAGGTGGTTGGATCGGGGCATAAATAATTGCTCATAATAACTGTTTTGAGCAATTATACCACACTTACAATCAATGTTTAGTTAATGATGGTTAAAGTATTAAACAGCAAAATCTAACTGTAATGAGCAATTCGGAGTTTTTATGTTTTTTTCTTTTACTTTCTAAATTGATAATAATTATCACTCTTGACAACAAGATCAAGTGCTATTAACTTTAATTAGTTCAAAAACAAACAGGAGATAAGCGCAATAATGGAATTGAAAGATAACAGAGGCACAATTTTACAAATTACTTTCGATATTCTTTATCCAAATGGTCAATTAAAAACTGTAACTATGTCACTCGCGGACACAAGCGAACAAAAAGATGTAGGTCTTATTGTCTTTAACGAAGATTTACTAAAAAAATTCGTATTGGATAAACTTGATGAAGATAAGGCAAAAGATATTTTGGCGAAATGGAATAGCAAAGACGTTATGTTAGAGGGAGGAGGCGAAGCTCCTTTTAACCCTGCTATGGTTCTCGTTAGTTCTGATGAGGAAGTTACCCTCAAATGCGGCGGACACGGTTCTAGTGGACATATTGGACACGGCACTGCTGTAAATCGCTATATGTAAGAACCAGTCCTTAATAATTCAATAAAAAGCCGCTAAAGAGCGGCTTTTTATTTTTGTCATTGAATATTAATAAAAAGTTTTATTAAGTAGCTCTTACTTCACAATCAAATTAAATTTCTTCTGCGTGTTCGTATAAGTCCGGCAGTCGGTTTTGTCGCAGTCGAAATTTTGTTCCGTGATTATGTCCGGTTCGAGCGTCAAAATCTACAAGCACAAATCCCTCAAGCAAGCCTTGTGCAAATTTATCAAAACTAAAATTGGTGAGTTTCAAAATTTTATCGTAATGATAAAATTCCTGTCCCTGCTCTCGCTTTACTTTCGCTTGAACGTAAAAACAGTTGTGCAGTTTGTTTCTCGCTTTAGCGGCTAAGTCATCAAATCCCCAATATGGCTGCGGGTCAAGTTCGGCTAGTCCAGCGCGTGTTTCAACCGATTTAAGCCACGCCAAATGTTTGACCGCAACCGCTGAACTGTCAAACGAAATCAAAACTTTTCGTTCGGTCTCATCTATCACAACCTTAAAACCTCTATCGCTTGGTGATAATCCGTGAATCGTTTGGCGAAAACTCATTTCAGTTTCAGGATAGCCGCCGCCCGCTTTTTGATGTCTCCATCCGTATTTTGGAAGCATAACGGCGGGAACAAAACGAAGTGCCTGCGGCGACGGCTCGACGTGAAAGAGTGTCGTTAATGAGGTCGTGTCTAAACGCTGTGTTTTCAATTCCCATTCTGCGGCGTTCGGTATCGGTAAATTGTTTTCTTCGATGCCAAGTAAATCTTCAAGTGTATTGCCTATGCCGCCGTGATTGCCGTGTCGGGCATTTGAGATAAAGCCGGTCTCACGAATCTTTTTTAGTTCTGCTATAAGAGATTCTTTTGTGTAAATTTTCATTTTTTGACCAAATCAAAAAGATTGTTTTCTTTCATCGGAATCATTATCGTTCCGTTAATGCGATTCTCTGCCGTTTCGCAGTATTCCGGTGAAATATCAATGCCGATGTAATTTCTATTTAATTGT
>MWWK01000172.1_pt1 | contig 11805 bp, 17 predicted proteins | sample 1047241 | NCBI WGS metagenome assembly MWWK01 (sample SAMN06349964, study PRJNA376086) | soil metagenome | isolation source: BG12-3 sample Antarctic (ecotone) soil | place: Antarctica | reverse complement strand
GAGCAGTATGTGAGGAAGCTATGACAAAGAGTAAGTGTCCATACTGCGCCGATCCTGATTTGCTCGACAAGATATTAAATCCACCGGCGGGTACTTTATACAGCGCGCTTCCGGGCGCTTCCATCAGGCGTTTTGGTAATCACTGGCCGAAGGTTAGAAAGCCAAAAACCATCAAGCCGCCGCGCAATGTCAGCAACTTTCACTCCTTCGGCATAGACTGTCGAAAAGTCGTCACTCTCAAAACGCCTGAAGTCCATCATGGCAAATACATCATCAAAACCGTCACGGACAAAGACATGGTTGCCCGCTATGCTGGCTTCATTGTGAAGATCATCGGCGTGAAGTGTAAGACCGAGCCACCCGTACCATCCGGGCCGTTCCTCAGTCGCACATGGACAGATGAGGGCAATGGTAAGGGCAGCAACTATGTTTCATTCAATGCCGCGCGCATCACTCATCAAGACAGCTCCATCGTAATTGATATTCACTGGACGCCTGAACACGGAAGGGTCGTGACTGTGCGCGGCTTCTCCAGCTATCAGAGCCAGCCGGAAGAGTTAGCGATTATCAATAGGGCTTTTGAATTCTACCGAGCAGAGAAGCGCGGCGGGGCGAAGATTGACCGCGAGAATTTGATGCGAGCAGTTCGTGAGCAAGGCGACAAGGTGACACAGAAGGCGGTCGCTGATGAGCTGGGCGTTACCACGCGCGCGATCCGCGATCAACTCGCCCGGCTTGGTGCGACCTGGGACGAGTTAAAGCAGGAGTCCACAGGCACGACGTAAAAAACTTGCAATCTCTTCCGCATGTGTTGTAGGATGGGGTTCAGTTGTTTTGATGATTTGATTTCTAAGGCAAGCGAGGCGGCCACCGGGAAAGTGAAAACCGCCAAGCAAGCTTTTGATTAACGCCATTACTGGCGACTGTTCCCGTAAAAGATACATGGGAGTCGTCAGCGAAGGCAAGCCATTTTACGCTGGCGACGATGATGACCTAACAGGTCATGCCAGAGATAAGCTCGCAGCCTCCCCGGTTCGGCTGTAGAGAACAACGCAAAAACCATTAGCTGAAGTGGAGTCGTCGCCACAGATGCTAGTGGTTTTTGTATTTGACAAAGAAAAAGAGCCGCTCGTGAAAGCGGCTCTCTTCAAATCCTGTTTGGCGACAGGTAGAACGGAACGAACAATGAAAGAATACCTGCAAACACCAATCCGCGCAAGCGTAAAAACTTGCCGCGCTCATCTTCAATCCCCAACACTACGTTTGCGTGAATGGCGCTCTCTGGCGTCCGTTCGACGTAGCCGCTCCCTGCGAGTGATCGGAGGTGCGGCGTGAGTCAATCATCAACACCCTGTAGCCGCTGCCGACACCATGCGCCCAGGCGCGGGAGAATGAGCGCGTCCGTCACCCTGCCGAGCGGTCGCGCCGTGCGTCGGTATCTATGCCGACATTGTATTGCCGAGCTTCAGGCGAGCAGGAGGGCATCATGAGCGCAAGTCCTGTCAGAGAGTTCAAGCCCTTCACACCTGAAGAGCGCGCATCATTCCTCGCATATCGTTTTGGCTCCACGCTGGATTGGGCGAGCAGAATTCTTGTCGCCATAGATTATCCCTACGATCTGCGATGGTTCGTTGATGCCGTGCAAGGCGTCTGCAAAGGCAAGGAACGACGCATCGCGCACGCCACGCTCGCCACACGCGCGCAGCGGTTTAAGAATCCTTCGCAAGCAAAGTCGCTGGCGATCCGCGCCGTCGAAGCCAATAACGAGTGGGCGCGGATCAAGCGCATGATGATCGTTGACATCGAACGCCCGAAGCCAGGAGAGCGGGAGGGCAAAGAGAAGCGGGCGCGCACGCGCTACACGGACTATCTAACGCCCGCCGCTGTCTGGGCGCAGGAGGCCGAACAGCGCGCAAAGAAAGCCGACGAAATCAAGTGGAAAAAGGATTCCAAGTATCGCTTTACGGTGCGGGAGGGAATTCTCAAGCGCGCCGTCGAGCAGTTGCCTAGTTTCGGCTGCGTCGAGGATATGCCCCCGGCGACAGCGGCGAAGAAAGACACTGAGCCTTTGCCTCTGAGCGATTACGTTGCTGCTCGGGAGAGCATCATGCTCGCGGAGCATAAACGCATCCTCGGAAAACTTCAGGACGGCCAACCGACCGACATTGACGAGATTGACGCCCGGCTCGCCGCGCTGGAAGTCTATTACGCACGCACGAGGATGGCAGTTGAAAAGGGTTACGAATCCGCGCGCGCCGCTCTCTTGAGCCTGCGCGACTCCCGATGCAGGCGCATGATGGACTTCTCGGACCCCGACGAAGTGGTCGCGGAGGTTGACGAAATCCTCGCTGCTAAGGGTAACGCCCACGACACCCTTAGTACTTATCTCTTGAGTGGTAATGATAGTACTAAGGGTGTCGCCCACGACACCCTTAGTACGCCGCCAGAGGGCTACGAAGAAATCCTCATCGAGGAAGAGTTGCAGCCTGACTCGCCGCCGCTCTCGCAGCTTGATTGTGCGCTGAGTTATGCCGCTCTCGGGCTTCCTGTTTTCCCTACCAAACCGAACAAAGCGCCCTACACGGCGCGCGGCTTCAAAGAGGCGACGACAGACCCAGCGACAATCAAATCGTGGTGGACGAGCCAGCCTGACGCTGGAATCGGCATCCCGACAGGGAAGGCATCCGGCTGGCTCGTGCTTGACCGTGATGATCGTCACAGCGGCGATGCCAGCTTAACGGCGCTCATCGAAGAGTATGGCGAGCTTCCAGCGACATCGGAGGCAACGACGCCAAGCGGCGGCGCGCACTACATTTTCAAGTATCCGAAGGTGCAGATCGGAAACTCTGCCGGGAAGCTCGGCAGGGGCTTAGATGTTCGCGGCGAGGGCGGATACATCGTCGCGCCCGGCATTGACCCGGCTCGCCGCTGGGTTAATGCGCTTGATCCAGTTGACACGCCACATTGGATGATTGCGGCGCTACTCTCGGAAAAACACGAGCCTGTAAACACTGACCGGAAGGTGCTGCATTACCCAACCGGGCAAGCGCGAGTCTTTGCCGATGGCGAGCGTAACAACGGCCTGCGCGATGTCGCTTGCGGGCGCTGGACGCATGGGTATGCGACCGACGTAAATGACCTTTACCAGCAGTTGCGAGAGGTGAGAGATACACGTTGCGCTCCTGGTAAAGACTTGCCTGCGACTGACGAGCAGCTTTGGGGTTTAGCGCAGCGAACATCTCGCAGATTCGCACGCGGCGAGCGCCAACAGGAGGCACGGACATGACTCTCGAAGATGTGTTCAACGTCTGCCGTGCGCGCGGCGTTCATCTCGTCGTCACGGGCAATCAGATGCGCGCGCGCGGGCGTCAGGGAGCTGTCAATGACGCTCTCAAGAAAGCACTCGCCATCCATAAGCAGACGATCATAGATGCGTATGGTGATGGCATCTGGCCTGATGAATCTTTACCAGACGAGATTTATATTCCGGCGTCCACGCCTAACACGATTGAAGCTATCCGAGCGTGCATGAATGCACAGAGGTTAAAAGCAGCATGAACAACTTGATAAATTTTCCCTCTTCGCTCGTCGGTTACTGCTGGCTAAGTCATTGCGGCGCGCCTCTCTATGAAGGGCGTCATGATGAAGCAGAGGGGCTGTGTTGGGGGTGCAGTTGGCTGTTTGATGAGATGCTGGCAATGCCGTTGCCCGTGCTCTCTGAACTGGAAGTAAAGAATTTGATGCGCGCGGTTACAGCGCACTTGAACTGATGAGCGAGCAAGAGCAGAGAAGGGAACAGTCGCCCGCGCCGAAACATAACGACCTGGCGCAGCAATGGTTGTATAATCTACGTCGCATGGCGCAGAGAGCTATTAACCGCCCGGAAGAGGCGAAGAGGTTATTACCTCAGATCATTTCAGAGTTAGATAGTCAGTTGAAAAATAGCTAGACAGCTACGGACTCATAGCCGTCTTCCCAGGAAGACGATTGATGCTAGTAACCGCGCCGTCACGATGGGCAGAGATGCTCACTTGTGGCGGCGTTTTTGTTTGGAGTATGCGATGAGCATAGAAATCACAATCCCAGTGAAGTGGGAGCCGAACGCATTTTATGACCGGCTCATTCAGATGAGGCGCACGGACCGGAAGACGTTTGACTCTCTGTCCACTCCCACGCACTACGCGCTCGCTGAATATGAAAAGCAGCGGCGCGAGCATGAAGCAGGCAAACAGATTGCGGCGTCTCGGTAGTCCCCGGACGCTCGCGAGCGGAGGGTGCTGTTTTTCAGATTGTTCCCGGTTGGGCAGCACCTTCCGCAAATTAACGAAAGAGGTAAGACATGAGTAATCCGATAACAGAGTGGCAAGAGAAGCGAGCACGCCAGCGTGAGCAGTTGGAAGAGGCTGAACGTGAGCGCACGAATGAACAGTTACGAACGAAAGCACGGCGCGCCTACATGACGGCAGGGGGAAGCGACCGGGGTTTTGAGCAGGAATGGCCGGAGCTGCGTCGTGAACTGCTGAGAGAGCAAACAATTCAGAGCGTGAGAGAGGGGAAGCAATGACCGACACACAACCTTTAGAGCAGGAACTACAGGCCGCTCGCGATGACCTGGCGGCGCTGCGCCAACGGGATACCGGCATCCTTGCCGAAACCGGCGAGGCGACACGAGCAGAGGACTTTGACGCGGACCGGCTACTCGACTTAGAGCGCGAGTCAGAAATGTTGCCGAAGCGCATCCTCGCGGCAGAGGCTAAAGTCTTATCGCTGCGCCTCAAGATCATGGAAGCGGAGCAGCCTGACCTGATTGCTGCCGCGCGGGAATTGGAGCCAGTGGTAGCAACCAAGCGCAAGGCATTAGCGCAGGCGCAGGCTGAATTCAACGATGCCAACGGGCGCTATCAACAAGCCAGTTCAAACGTGCAGACCGCACGGCTCGATATGGCTGAAGTGCGGCGGAATCTACAGGACACTGTCGGGAAGCTCCAAGCGCCTCGCGGTGCTGTCGTGCGCTCAATGATTCACGCCTGAGGCGTAAACCAATCTCTCGGCGGTGGCTGCACGAGCCGCGCGAGAGGTGCGGGCGGGCGTCTGTGTATCCGGCCTGCCCGCACAGATAACTGAAAGGATGAAGGATGAACGAGCAGCAAGTTAATTCCATTGTTAGCCTCGCGCCTGTACCGGCGCGCAGCGCGCTGCCTGACCCGTACCGGCAGATCGTCCCGCACGCGCTGGCTGCTAAAGGTGTTCCGTTCCGGCTTGGGGGCCGTGACCTGGGGCGTGAGCTTTGCTGTTCGGGGCTGGTCGCTTCATCTGCCGAGGCTGCGGGCTTCCGATGCCCACGCTTGATGGACTATGCCGCGCTGACCGGGAGATGGTCGCCGGACCCGCCGCCTTTCTCTGAAGCTACGCGCCTGCGAGATGCCCTGCGCTCGGCGCTGGATGATGATTGCGAGCGCGTCCATCCGGCACACGCGCAAGTTGGCGACGTGCTGCTATTCAAGATTCCGCCGCTCGCCTTCGGCGCAATCCCTGTTCAATATCATATCGCGCTCATCTCGCACACTGACCCCTGGACGATGCTTGACACGCACCCCTGGCGCGGCGTGTCTGAGAGGCCAATACCACTTGATAAGCAGAGGCGAGGGCAATTCCTTGAAGCGGTATATCGTTTCAGAAAACTGCCCGACATAGCAATGTGAGAGGCTTTGATTCTTGGATTGATAAATCGGCTTTTTCTGCCTCTGCGGTAGAGAAAAAAGCGCGTTGATTATTTTACCTTTCAGCCCTTCATTTCGTCTCTAAAATCTAACGAGTAAGCCAGCAAGAAAACGAGTAATAGCAGCGAAAGACGCGGGCTAAATGTTACCGAAAGAAATAACGAGTACGGCGATGAAGATAACGGGTAAGTGACGAGCAAGTGAGACTCAAGTATGGGACGCGCAAACATCACAGAATGTGGCAAGAGGTTCACGAGTGAATATCAACCGGCGGGACGCGGACGCCCGAAAGGTTCATTGAATCGCCGCACGATACTAATGGCATATCTTGAAGCCTTGGAGCCGCGCACGCCTGAAGATGTGATCCGTGCGATTCTTGAGACTGTCTTTGGAAAGAAGAAAGCCAGACGCATGAAACTAAAGCCTCTGCCGCGCCGCAAGCGCCGTTCTTACCCCGCGCTCTGAAAGATTGAATATTCAATCTTATTCAATTCCGTGATAGCATCTCCGGCCATGCACACTAAACGTCTCGCGCTCGCCGCTGTCTTTTGCCTGCTCATTTCCTTTTCATCCTTAGCCCACGCACAGGGGCAACGATTTGAAGACTACTCCGTTAAATCTGTCTACAGTGGCAAGAATGCGCCCGCCATTATCACGCGGGATGATCGCATGTTCCAGACTCGGCTGCGGTGGGCTGTGAAGAACCAAAAAGCAAACTTCGCCGGCCACTACATCTTTACATCGTGGGGATGTGGGGCAAATTGCATCATGTTTTCACTCATAGATGCCCGCACGGGGCGTGTTTATTCTTCGGGCTTCTCAGTATGCTGCTGGCCTAACACTGTAGAAAACCCGATAGAGTTCAGAGCTAATAGTCGCTTGATGATTGTTCACGGCGTGCGGAATGAGGAAGGGCTGGAAGGGCCGCACTATTACGTGTGGGAGAACGGCAGACTTAGGCAGATTTGATAGCGTTGCGCTATACTTCAAACGCCAGAAGTAATGACAGGGTGAAGTAAATTAAAACCTCAGAAAACCTCAGATTTCACCCATTCTGAAACCTAAGATTTCCTAAGATTCGGACTTGAGAAAACTTCACATTTCGCCGCTACATCTTGGGGAGATTTCAATACCCATTTATCACACGTTTATGCACGTCCGTCGCATGAAGTTGGGTTCTACGTAGAACTGAAAAAGCGCAAGGGGTTGTGAATTTTACCGCCGGCGGGAAATCTCATTTCAAAATGTATTCGCATTATCCTCATTCCTGGAAATGAGTCCGATATAAAATCAGGTTTCATACTTTAGTTAAGTCACATTAAGTATCCGTAATCAGACGCATTCCGTTCTCCTGACTTCTGAGCTTCACCATTGTGTTCCACTTGGATTAGCGGTAAAACTCAACTCCCAGATGTATTAGACCGAACGTTGCGGTAAAACAGGCTGGATTGGCAATTTAGACCGAAGGCTGCGGTAATTGATACTATTTTGGTATGTTAGGCCGATTGATCCGGTCTAATTGTAGTTGGGCGGCTTCGCTTTCGGTAAATTGAAACAATATCTTTGGAGAGATGCTGTGTCATTAGCAAAGCTTTCTGATAGCGAAAGGCAAATCATTTTCCAATGTCTGAAAGCAATCTTGAAAGGGCGCTTCCTTGAAGGCGAGTTTCATACGAGGTTGGGTATTGAGCCGGAAGAATTGGAGGGGATTGTCACGGCATACCCTGACGTTGATAATTCAGATGATAATTCAGATGCGGCTATCGCCATCAATAATTGCCTGAATGAAGTGTGTCACGGAATAAGTTTCTCGGATCGTGAATGGTCACAGTGGTTCACCGTGAGCAAGCCAGAGATTGAAGAAGTTTATCGGAAGTGGGCGGTACTTCGTGGAAGGTCACATTCAGGCATCAGATAAAACCAGTAGGTGCTCGGTTCAAATAACGCGCCGCCCAACAACGGCATGCACCCGACCGCGAATAGCGCGTCTCTCATCCGCAAGACTTGGCCGTGTCGGCGTTGAATGCGCGGCGGGTGATGCCGGGCGTTAGATGTGGCTATTGTTCCCCCTTGCGTTTGTGCTTAAATATGAAGATGCAAACCTTTAAATCAATTCTTGTGAGCTTATCCCTTCTTCTGGTAATGGCCGGAGCGTCATCTGCGGCTGTTGAGTCTCGTAAGATTGACGAGATCAGTAATTTTAATTGGGAAGACCTCATGGCTCGTCTCGACTTTTACGCCATTCAATTGCAAACCGAGCCTGGTTCTTCTGGTCATATTATTGTCTATGATGGTCGGCGTAGCAGGCGTGGTGAAGTTCAAGGTTGGATGGATTGTATAAAGAATTATCTCGTCGAGCGTCGTGGCGTTGATGCTAATCGAATCATGATCGTGGATGGTGGCTATCGTGAACATAAGACAGTGGAGATGTGGCTCGTCCCGCGTGGCGAAATTGTGCCTAAAGCAACTTCGACAATTAAGCCTAAAGATGTAAAATTCAGAAGGGGTAGGTTGAAGAAAAAGAATTGGGGAAGCTTGTGTGATATTTAGGTAGGTTGAATCTTCGGTACGCAAGCCCCATCTAACAACTCATTCAACCGGAGCGCGAATAGCGCGGCTCTCATCGAGAACTTGCATGATTGTTCAGTTGTCTCAGCGCCCGGTTAATTCGAGCGTTAGGCGGCTTCATATTGGCTGGGCAGGGGCAGGAGTCGAACCTGCTACCTCCAGGCTTGCTGGCGAGCTACCGTTGATCCACCCCACCCAAGTTGATACGCTCTGCGTATTCTAACATGGTGATATATAATCATGCGCCGCCTAACAACTCATTGAACCGGAGCGCGAACAAATACCCTTTTGACGACTTTTCGCTAACCACAAATCCTGCTCGCTCGCCTGACTGTAAATTGATTATGTGAGTTTTTGAGTTGACACAGAAAAGAGTCTGAAACTGTTCCGGCAAGCCGGGCTCCAATTGCCCGGGACGGGAACAACTTCAGACTCCTTGCCGATTCTCTCACTGACACTCCGTACTGGTCAATGCCTCTTCGGAAATCTCTCGACGACGGTAAATTTGCCCTATATTTGCCCTGTAAGCTATTTGCCTATGCTGTGAGTCGTCTTCCACGCTAAAACGCAGCCCTGTGAAGCGTATCAAGCAGCATTCATGGCTTCATGGGTATTGACGCTCGGTGTTTGTCCGACATAGAATGCGCGGCACAAAGGGACGGGTGCTGAATGTGTCCGTCTCATGCGCGTTGCTGGTGTGAGGACAGTGACGCGCGATTCTCCTTAAATGTGAGAAAAGGAAGGCGGCGAGGCTTCCAAAAGGCTTCGCCGCTTTTTATCAAAATTATGCACGTGCAGAAACTCCTGCTATCACAGCCTGATTGAATTGAACCTCAAAACTATAGAACGTTCTATAGTTTTAGACCCATTGGGTCTAAATTATTTAATGCCCACGATGGGCATTAACTCCCCGCGCGCGTGGGCTTGATGTTCCCGCCGTCACACCGGTGTGACGATGTTCCTTATTCATTGAAGCCCTGCGCGCGTGGGCTTGATCTCTTCGACCTTGAGCTTGGCAAGGTCGCTTTCATTGAAGCCCTGCGCGCGTGGGCTTGATTTTATCGAATCGTTCCCGCCAGACTCCCTCCTCTTTCATTGAAGCCCTGCGCGCGTGGGCTTGATACTGAAAATGGGCGAACAAAAAAGGGGGCTGCACCCTGACCGTGAAGCCAAGACGCAGCCCGTTAGTTTTTCTACCAATGGTGGAATTACCTCTTGAGTGGATACGAGACGCTGACGCCTCGCTTCACTGGAAACGGCAGCACGCGGCGAATGGTGGCGCGTGGGACTGACTTGTTATCTCGGCGTCTCATTGTGTGCCACCTTCCTTGATGAGCGAGTGAGCAACAGTGAGCCTCTTAGCCATAAGAACGCGCACGGCATCGGCAACACTCGGCGCATAAGGCATGAGGGCGTTTTCAATCCCTATCAGGATCGCCTCACGCTTTCCCATATCCGGCTCATAGCAAATGGAAGTGATGAGTAACAGGAAGTCACCTATCGTTTCATCGTCACAGAGGAAAGGCATCACCCAGGAGTCTGCGAGTGCTGCTGCTTCCTCTGGTGTGAGTCGCGCGCCGTCGTCTATTCCGGCGATTGATCCTTGCTTCTTAGCCATTATCTTGCGCCTCCTTTCCGCTTCTCTTCCTTTGCGAAATAGGCATTAACGCTGCGCTCGATCATCTCAGCCGTGTTGTAGTCAATCTCTGACGACATATCGGTGATGCTATTGGCGATGTCGTTGTAAATCACGGTCGGCGTCTCAGGGTTGGCGAGAATGCTGGCGAGGTCGCGGATTAGTTGCTTGCGAAGCTCGATGCGGTTGCTGGCTGCGCTCGGGCGCGGCGTGCTAGATTTCCTACTGCTCATGATTTCCTCCTGGAATTCGTGTGAAGGAGAGCGGCGAGTCTCTTAAGGTTCGCGCCGCTCCCCGGATAGAGAGGCTTAGGAGTACCGGGGCTGGTATTCCTAAGCCTTTCGCTTTTAGTGCGAGGTCTGCGACATCAAGGCGATGTGCAAACCAAGTGCGGCGTACAGGTGCTTGCAAACCTTCGGAGCGCGCGTGCTATTCATCGGATAGCCAGCGGCACAGTTGCAGGCTCCAAACCGCTTGCCGTTCAGGACTGAGAAGAAGACTTCATAGGTGCGGCCATTCGTGCGATTGGTGACGGTGTAAGAGCGAAAGCCTTTGACCCTGACAAGCATTCTTTCCTTCTGGCATCTTGCGGCTGCGTTGGTGAATTGGCTGGCGTGCTGAATTTGAATCATGTTCGGTTCCCTTTCCGGCGTCGTGCGCCTCTGTGATGTAAGGAATTATAGTAACCCTGCTAAGGTTTGTCAACATAATTATGCTTGGGGTGCTAACTTTTTCTGGATTATTTTAGACAGGCGTGCTATCTTTCCTAGCTATGAGCGCAGAACTAACAGCCGCGCAAGTCGCGGATCGTCTTGACGTGGGACGTTCAACGGTAAATCTGTGGTGTCGCCAGGGTCTTTTCCCCGGCGCGCACCGCCAACAATCGCCCGTTGGAATATATTGGTTAATCCCTGAGAGTGATCTTAAAGGATTCGTAAAGCCGACTCCCGGCAGGCCAGCAAAGGCAGGAACGGCCACTGTAAAGCCAAGTAAGAAAAGCGGGAAGAAGTAGCAAAAGGTCGAAATGGGACAAAACGAGCAGACCATCAAAGTTGGTTTAGCTGCCTTGATAGTTTTTATGCTGGTGATTATGGCGATCTATTTCTTAACAAGGTAATTACCACAGACGCCAGGAATGCTTTAAGGCTGTATTTATGCGGGTATGACAGGGTGTGACCACACGGCTGGCATACCTGTCACAGTTGTCACACATGGACAATTTGAGCAAACAACAAGCGGCAGATTATCTCGGCGTAAGCGTTCGTACACTCCTGCGGCTGACCGGGGCAGAAGATGGCATCGCACACCTCCCCAAGCGCCGGGAGTCAGCGCCGACGATGTATGCGAAAGCTGAACTTGACCGCTATCTTCAGAGTATGACAAGTGTGCCAGTCGTCTCCGGCGTTGTCACACCTGACACACTTGATACGGATAAAGTGCCCGTAAATATGGGTGTGTCACGTATGCCAGATGTGCCAAGTATGACAGATGGCATACCCGACAAGCGGCTTTTGATGATAGTCGCGCACATGGCTGAAGAGATGTTCAAGCGCCTTCCGGCTGCGCTGCCTCCTGCGCCGAACGGCCACACTGAGCCATCAGTCTCGGACATCGCTCACAAGCTCATGCTCACGCTTAAAGAGGCATCGCAGCTCGCCGGGCTATCACGCGATCATCTACGTGGGGCAATCGAATCGAAGAAATTGAAGGGGCGCATTATTGGCCGGGGCTTCAAAGTGAAAAGGGAAGACCTCGAGCAGTATGTGAGGAAGCTATGACAAAGAGTAAGTGTCCATACTGCGCCGATCCTGATTTGCTCGACAAGATATTAAATCCACCGGCGGGTACTTTATACAGCGCGCTTCCGGGCGCTTCCATCAG
>MWWK01000171.1_pt1 | contig 11817 bp, 8 predicted proteins | sample 1047241 | NCBI WGS metagenome assembly MWWK01 (sample SAMN06349964, study PRJNA376086) | soil metagenome | isolation source: BG12-3 sample Antarctic (ecotone) soil | place: Antarctica | reverse complement strand
TGGTAATGGAATATGTTGAAGGTGAAACTCTCCACCGTCTTTTAAGACGAGAGGGAACTTTACCGGTCAAGCGAGCCGTAAAGCTTTTGCGGCAAATTGCTGACGGAGTAGAAGCCGCCCACGATGCCGGAATTCTGCACAGGGATTTAAAGCCCGCCAACATATTTATTATGCAAAAAGGCAAAAAGGACGAAGACGGTTTTATCAAAGTCGGTGATTTCGGGTTAGCAAAAATTGTCAATCAAACCGTTACTGATGCCAACTCAAATGCTACGCCAACATCACGTGGAATTATTGGAACGCCTGAATTTATGGCTCCAGAACAAATGCAGGCGGAATTAGGAGTTGACGCGCGGGCGGATGTCTATGCGCTCGGCACAATCGCGTATCTGATGCTTGGCGGAAGAACACCTTTTACCGGTGATTTGATGCAGCTCGTGATGCAGAAAATTATGCACACGTCGCCGCTTCTTTCGACCTTGCGAACTGATATTCCGAATGTTGTCGAAAAGGCGGTGATGAGCGCACTGGAAATTGATCCGAAAAAACGACCCGCCACGGTTTCAGAATGGATGACAAAATTAGATGCGGCGGCGGCTGATATCAAAGATAAAAATAACGTCGGCACATCACGGCTCATTATCTTAGCTCCCGTCAATGCAGAGGTTTATGTCAATGATGAACGCAAGGGAAGCGTCGGAAGTTCAGGCAGATTAGTTTTAAGCACAGTGCCCGCCGGGCAGCACGTTTTAAGAGTTTCCAAACCGGGCGAAAAGGACGATGAGCGCGTTATAGAAGTGAGGGAAGACGCTGACGAACAAGTTATTCAAGCACAATTGAAACCGTTTAACGAAAATAAAAGTCAGCCCTCGCCCTCGCAATCGGGAACAAGCAGCGCGCCGCAACCGAGCGTAATGCCTGGGATTGTTTCCTGTACAAACTGCCAAGCGCGTTTTGCCCAAGGCGTAAAATTTTGCGGGCGATGCGGAAACCGGAATTTTACGCGCATAAGTGAAACACTGGATAAACTTATATTTAAGTGTCCGAGATGCTCGACCGATCTACCTCAATATTCCAAATTCTGTGGACGCTGCGGATTTAATATCAAACAAATTGCGAATGTATCGGTCAAAAGTTCGACAATAAATCCAACAAGTTTTTCGCCAGATGGTGCCAGACAGGTTGAAAGAATTTGCGGACGCTGCGGTGCAAAGTCTTATCCGAATGTAAAGTTTTGCGGACGCTGCGGAAACAATCTAAATTGAATTTTTAATCACGATGAGGTGGTGTACTAATCTCGGAGCGTTGAAATTTTTTAGAAAGAAATAATTAGTCAGAAGAGTTAATAATGATGGAACAACTTGAACTAAGCAAAAAAACTATTACGGCTTTTTACGATTTAATTTTAATCAATCTAAGCTTGCTGAAGCGATCGAGAAATGTGCCGGCGATGTTTACATTTAACATAACCTGTTGGTGGCTGACGGTAAGGAATGCTTCTTCGAATACTTTGAACGAATGTCGCGCAAATACCCGGAAAAACGCGTTCACTTTAAGCGCTTGTTTGCTTTAGGAAACTACGTTGTTCTGCATTGTTTCTAGGAAGGGCAAAATGCTGATATTTGGGCTGGTATTGACATTTTCAGGCTTGATGGAAGCGGGAAGATTGTCGAGCATTGGGATGTTTTGCAAGTTGTTCACGATGAAGCTGCAAATAGTAATACAATGTTCTAAAAGTCAGCACTGTAAGATTAAGATATTACCCACAATATTAAATCTGTTTATTTCAATAAAAAATAAAGTATAATACAAAAAATTATATTCAAATTATTTACAGTATAAAAAAAGAATTAAATGAATGCCCAACTTAATGGAAAAATATTTATTGATTCAGAGGTTTTTTCTAATATTCGGCTGCCGACAAATTTTGTTATCTTCCATAATTAACGTGAATGCGAGTAACGTTGCGAGTAATTGCGGGTCCGCAAGTCGGACGCTTTTTTATATTTGAATAACACGAAACATTTATGATTGGGCGCAGCGAGGATTCGCAATTTTGGCTGCCGCATGATCGTTATTTTTCGCGCCATCATTGCCTTTTGGAGATTGCTCCGCCGCAATGTTTTATGCGAGATTTAGGCTCGACCAATGGAACATTTGTAAATGGATTAAAAGTAGAAACAGCGCATTTGAAAAACGGCGATTTCATCCAGGGCGGTGAAACGGTTTTGGAAGTCGAGGTGACGGCAGATGTAGTCAACGATTTTTCCGCCTGTTCTCCAAATCTTAAACAAATCATTCCTTCCATTGTTATTGTTAGCTGCCTGAACTGCGGGATTTTATCAAAAGCTGAAGTATCTCGACCCGATGCCGCACATTCATATATCTGTGATGACTGTCGCGAAAAATTGCGGAAAAATCCGCAACCGATTCCGAATTATCAGATGATTCGCCTGCTCGGGCAAGGCGGAATGGGAAGCGTAATGCTTGCTCGCCGCATTTCGGACGGTCGCGCCGTAGCCATCAAAACTTTACTTCCCGAAGTTGCCGTCAGCGAAAAATCCCTCAAACGATTTATACGCGAAATTGAAGTTGCTTCAAGATTGCAGCATCCGTATATTGTCGGTTACATTGAACACGGAACGCGCAACGGAATTGTTTATCTCGTTTCGGAATACGTCGGCGTAATGGACGCTTCAAAACTCTCAAAACAACGAGGCGGCAGGCTGCATTACAGAGAAGTTGTAAAAATTATTGAACAAACGCTTGCCGCGCTCGATTATGCTCATTCTCTCGGACTTGTTCACCGTGACATCAAAGAACAAAACATTCTAGTCGAGGGAGTTTTTCCAAATTACGTTTCAAAACTTACTGATTGCGGTTTGGCAAAAAGCTTCAGACAAACGGGTATGAGCGGCGTTACAATGGTCGGCGACGTTGCCGGAACGATTGCTTATATGCCGCCCGAACAGGTCAGAGATTTCAAAGAAGTACGACCGTCGGCAGATATATATGCGGTTGGAATGACGGCTTACAGCCTTTTAACCGGAGCTAATGCTTTGGACATTTCACCGGAAGCGGGAATTTCCGAAATTGTTAAAGCTATTTTTGAAAAACCAATTGTGCCGATTAATCGGCACATTCTGGACATTCCGCCACAATGCGCTTTTGTCATTGAAACTGCTCTTGCCAAAGAAGTCGGGAATCGCTGGCGCACGGCTGGAGAAATGCGCCAAAAATTACTGCAAGCAATTGATTAAAACTTTTAATAAGTTTAATTCAAAAATTCTTCAACTCTTTCACCAAGTCTAGTTTGAGCGAGTAATCTGCCGGTAATAATCTGAAACAATTTTACTTTTTTTTGCCTCAAAAATTCGATAGCGAGCCAACTTTAATTTCTGCGCCAGAAACTTTATTGAAGTTGCTAAAACACCGAAACCATAGCGAACACTACGCGGAAAATTGATTGACGAGGCTTCGGCAAAATATCGTGCCGGACAGGAAATTTCGCCCAAACGAAAATTAAAATAAATGACTTGGGCAAGCATTTCGTTGTCAAAAACGAAATCGTCGGAATTTGCTTCAAGCGGTAATGTTTCCAAAACTTCGCGCCGAAAACCGCGAAAGCCCGTATGGTATTCGGAAAGTTTGTAGTTCAAAAGCAGATTTTGAAAAGCCGTCAGCAGACGATTAAAAACGTATTTGTAAAGGGGCATTCCGCCCGCCAGCGCCCCGACGCCTAATAGCCGCGATCCGAGCACGGCATCATATTCCCCGGAAGTAAGCATAGCTGCCATCGGCGCAATCAAGCGCGGCGAGTACTGATAATCGGGGTGCAACATAATGATGATATCAGCTTGGCGATTGAGTGCTTCGCGGTAACAAGTTTTTTGATTTCTTCCGTATCCGAAATTGTTCGCGTGTTGAAACGTCGTCAAATCTAATTTCCGGGAAAGGGCGGTGGTTTCATCGGTGCTCGCATCATCTACCAGCAAAATTTCATCTACAATATCGCGCGGAATTCCCCGGACGGTTTGCTGCAGCGTCCGCGCGGCATTGTAAGCCGGCAATACGACGATGATTTTCTGATTATTTAGCAAAATTTCCTTTCTTTTCCGTTTGACCAGCGTTTTGTTCAGCAAAACTCGCTATCAAGCCGATTAAAATCCACAAATGTCGCGCGTCCTCAAACGAACCGGCTAAACCTTGATACAAAAATGCGCTGACAAATGCAAATTCCAAACCCGTTTTGACAAAAATTTGCGGATTGTTTTCAAACCGAACAGGCAAAAATGTTTTGAGCAGAAAAATTAAAAGTATTGCGAAAACGGCAAATCCGAAAAAGCCGGTTTGCGCCGCGACGCTCAGAAAGGTGTTGTGAGCATCGCCCAAAACGTGCAATTCATTAGACAGTGTCGTGTAAGACAAGAAAGCTGCGTCAGTTCCTAAACCTTTACCGAAAATCGGGTATTGGGCAATTGTCTGAACGGCTTGTTGCCAAATAAGTGGACGCGCCGCTGGTTCGATTGTGTAATTTACGAGCGGTAACGGAAAATCTCGATTAGTGTTTGCCGTGTCGGGATGCGCGACCGCCGCAACGAAAAACGCTAGTGCCAGAGATATGCCGACAAACAGCGAGCCGAGCGCAAATTTTCCGCTTGTTTTCCGATGTTTCGCCCAGTTCCATAAACCTTGAGCCAGAAACATCCCGCCGATTCCGGGTGAAAACGTGAATAGCGCGGCAAACCAGATTGCTGTTTGCAAAGCCAACGAAGGCAATCGTTTGAGCCATTGCGCTTTAACAGCAATAAAAACCAAAACCAAACTGACGTTTAAATAATTGCACATCATATTAGCGTTGGAGAAAAGCGCTTGCAAACGCGGAAAATTACCCGAAGGCAATGTTCCGTATTGAAAAAGTGCAAAATTATCAGTTTGGTTTTTATAACCAGCGTAAAAAAGTGCAAAGCCAAAAAACGAAGCCGCGATTGTCAAGATTGTCCCGATTGTCCATGCCCAGAAAAGACGCCGCAAATCCGTTAAATCGCAAACTAAATTAAAAGTCAATACACCAAGCAAAATTAAATAAAATTCACCCAAAAGTTTGTAAAAACTTTGTTGGGGGGAGGTAGAAAAAATCGTCGAAACTGTTAAAGCAAAACCGTATAAAGCAAGAAAAAAGTAAAATTTACTAATTCTCAATTTGGTTTCACGGCGCAGAATAGCAATCAACCAGAATCCAAATGCAAACAAAAAAATAAAATCTGTATACGGGACAAGCAAGCCGAACAAATGGGTATTAAATGGGCGGACGAGTGGTAGTGAAACAACGAGTAATAGAAAAAAAAATTGTGTGATTCGTAGTGTCATTATTGAAAATAGTTATGATAACGATTCTCCTAATCGCGGTTTGCCGACGCTGGCAATTGTTTCATATCGTTTTTGTTACTTTAGAAAGCGAACGCGGAGCATCTGCATCAATACCTTTTGCCTTAGCCAGAAGCGCGGCAAAAAGTTGCGCCGGAATTATAAACGGAATCGGTGAAAGAAATTCTTCAATTTCTTTCGGCATCTGCAATACGCGCGAACTCAAAGAAGCAACGGTTTTGTCATTTGTAATCGAAAAAGAATCGGCGTGCAGTTCTTTCAAGCGTTTTAATAAATTAATATTACTTGTTTTCGTGACGCCAGACGGGGCGAATAAAATGACCGGAAAGCGTCGTTCAACGATTGCCAGCGGACCGTGAAAAAAATCCGCCGAAGAAAATCTCTCCGCAACGACATAACAGGTTTCCATCAACTTCAAGGCAAGTTCATACGAATTGCCGTAATTTAATCCGCGTCCGACAACGACGCAGTTTTCCATAAACACATATCTCTGAACCAATTCTTCTATTTCGGTTTCGAGTTTTAAGGCAGCATCACAAAAATGCGGGATTTTTTTATACCCGAGTTTAATGCCGGAGAGCGCGGATGCGAGCATATAGAAATGGAGCACCTGACCAGTGTAAGTTTTTGTGGCGGCGACACTTCTTTCGGGACCGGCATGCGTTAAAAGAGTTTCGTCGGCAATTTTTGCCATCGAAGATTTTGCTTGATTCGTAATTCCGATTGTAAAAGCGCCGGAATTCTTCGCGCTTTCGAGTACCTTATTTATATCAACGCCTTCGCCGGATTGGGAAACACCAATCACTAAAGCTCTTTTTAATTTTAATTTTGCATTGTAAAGCGTAAATACCGAAGGCGCGCATAGTGAAACGGGAGTTCCGGTTGTAATTTCAAAAAGATAACGTCCAAAGAGCGCGGCGTTGTCGGAACTGCCGCGAGCCACAATGACTATTAAATCAATATCTTTTGTTTTTAAAAATTCGCCGAGTTTTTTTACTTTTTCCTGTTCGGCTTGAATCGTTTGTTCAAGCGCAACAGGTTGTTCGCATATTTCCTTGAGCATTAATGACATAAAATCAAGTTGTAAATTAAATATTTAGAAAACAAGTTCTGTAATAGTTAAAATATGACTACTTTTTTCTTTTGAAAAACATCCCGGCAAGAAATCCAAAAATCGAACCGACAATCAAGTTCGTAGAAGATTTTGCGCTGATTTTTTTTCTGTCTTCTTCAGTAATCGTCGTCGGCGAATCAATTTCCGATTCAAACACCTGGTTTTCCATTGTTAATAATATTTCTTCTTCCGTTACGCTTGCGTCATTATTTTTAGTTTTAGAAGTCAATGTCGGAATCCTTTTATTTTTATCAAAATTATCCTTAGCCGACGCTAAAGAGGTATTTTCCGGGTCTTTGACAACTTCTAGGGCAGCTTTTTTCTTTTCACCGGCTTCGGCTGTTTCTGGGTCGGTGTATTCCTGCAAAACGGCATTAATCGAACCGCCGAGTAGGATAACCAACGCTGTCAGGTAAAGCCATAGCATCAAAATAATCAATGCCCCGAGCGAGCCGTAGGTTTTGTCGTATGTGTTGAAATATCCAAGATAAAGCCGAAAAGCATAGGATAGCGCAAGCCATAGTACAATGCCCAAAGTTGCGCCGGGTGTAACCCAGACCCAACTCGGCTTTTTATGTTTTGGAAGGTAGTTGTAAAGTAGTGCAAAAGTTAAGACTAAAACGACTAGGACCGTCACCGTTTGCAAAAATCCCAAAAATAACGGTGAGGTAATCGGCAAATTTATCCAATCGAGAACAAAAGTGAGAAATTTTCCGCCGTAAAAAATAATGCCGAGCGCAATGGTAATCAAAATTGCTAAAATAAATGTTAAAAAAATTGAAAGTAATTTGGTTTTCCACCAGGGACGGGTCTCCGTTAAGTTATAAACTCCGTTGAGCCCGATACGGATGCTGTCAATTCCAGCGGAAGCCGAATATAATGCAACCAAAATTCCTAAGGTCAGTTTTCCGCCCGAACTGTTTTCCGTCACTTCAGCAATAGTTTTTTGCACCAAATCAATTGCCGAGCCTGGCAGTACTTGACGCAAATAAAAGAAAAGTTCCATTCGCATATCTTCGGCTGATTCGAGTACGATGCCAAACAAACTGACCAAAAAAAGTAGTAATGGAAAGAGCGCAAATACAAAGAAAAAAGCCACTTGTGCGGCGCTGCTCAATAAATCTTCTTCGTAAAAAGCTTTGTCATAAATACGGTACAAAAATTCCTTTTTATTAATATTCAATAAATCAGAATATTTGAAGTTAAAAATTGCCATCCTCCATTCCTCCTTGTTCAAAAAACCTAATTAATTTTACACTGCGAAACAAAAATTACCTTATCGCTTTTATTTCCTTTGGTGTTGATTGCTGCTCTCTCGAAATCAAATTCTTTAGTTCGTAAATCTTCATCAAAGCCTCGACCGGTGACAGCGTGTCGGCATCGATTTCAGATAATTTCATCTCTATATCAGTCGAATTAATATTAAAATTCGCGTCGTCGCCTGTTTCTTTTTCGTATTGAAGAAGTAATTCCTCTGCCCTTCGGATAATCGGTTGCGGCAATCCCGCAAGTTTTGCAGCGTAAACACCGTAACTTTTTAGCGCCGTGCCTTTTGCAATTTTGTATCTGAAAATCAGCTTATCTTTTTTCTCTTCGATTAGGAAGAAGTAATTGTCAAGATTCTTCAAAACTTCGGCAAGTTCAGCGAGTTCATGGTAATGCGTAGCAAATAATGTACGCGATTTTATTTTCGGATGATTGTGAATAAATTCCACAACAGACCGGGCAACAGCCAAACCGTCATTTTGGAAGGTAGTTGTAAAGTAGTGCAAAAGTTAAGACTAAAACGACTATGACCGTCACCGTTTGCAAAAATCCCAAAAATAACGGTGAGGTAATCGGCAAATTTATCCAATCGAGAACAAAAGTGAGAAATTTTCCGCCGTAAAAAATAATGCCGAGCGCAATGGTAATCAAAATTGCTAAAATAAATGTTAAAAAAATTGAAAGTAATTTGGTTTTCCACCAGGGACGGGTCTCCGTTAAGTTATAAACTCCGTTGAGCCCGATACGGATGCTGTCAATTCCAGCGGAAGCCGAATATAATGCAACCAAAATTCCTAAGGTCAGTTTTCCGCCCGAACTGTTTTCCGTCACTTCAGCAATAGTTTTTTGCACCAAATCAATTGCCGAGCCTGGCAGTACTTGACGCAAATAAAAGAAAAGTTCCATTCGCATATCTTCGGCTGATTCGAGTACGATGCCAAACAAACTGACCAAAAAAAGTAGTAATGGAAAGAGCGCAAATACAAAGAAAAAAGCCACTTGTGCGGCGCTGCTCAATAAATCTTCTTCGTAAAAAGCTTTGTCATAAATACGGTACAAAAATTCCTTTTTATTAATATTCAATAAATCAGAATATTTGAAGTTAAAAATTGCCATCCTCCATTCCTCCTTGTTCAAAAAACCTAATTAATTTTACACTGCGAAACAAAAATTACCTTATCGCTTTTATTTCCTTTGGTGTTGATTGCTGCTCTCTCGAAATCAAATTCTTTAGTTCGTAAATCTTCATCAAAGCCTCGACCGGTGACAGCGTGTCGGCATCGATTTCAGATAATTTCATCTCTATATCAGTCGAATTAATATTAAAATTCGCGTCGTCGCCTGTTTCTTTTTCGTATTGAAGAAGTAATTCCTCTGCCCTTCGGATAATCGGTTGCGGCAATCCCGCAAGTTTTGCAGCGTAAACACCGTAACTTTTTAGCGCCGTGCCTTTTGCAATTTTGTATCTGAAAATCAGCTTATCTTTTTTCTCTTCGATTAGGAAGAAGTAATTGTCAAGATTCTTCAAAACTTCGGCAAGTTCAGCGAGTTCATGGTAATGCGTAGCAAATAATGTACGCGATTTTATTTTCGGATGATTGTGAATAAATTCCACAACAGACCGGGCAACAGCCAAACCGTCATAAGTTGAAGTTCCGCGACCGAGTTCATCAAGCAGAATTAAGCTCTGCGGTGTGGCGTGATGTAAAATTTCGGCGGTTTCAATCATTTCAGTCATAAATGTTGATTCGCCGCTGCCGATTTTGTCATACAAACCGATGCGTGTGAAAATTCGGTCGCAAATGCCGATGACCGCTTCATCTGCCGGAACAAAACTTCCGATTTGGGCGAGCAAAACAATTAAAGCTATCTGTCGTAGATATGTTGATTTGCCGGAAGCGTTCGGTCCCGTTATCAAACTGATCTGCGGTGCGCCATTGCCGCCGAGAGCCGCGTCGTTGCCAATAAATTCTGCTTCATCGGCACGAAATATTTTCTCTAAAACCGGGTGACGACCTTTTTTTATCCTGAGAAGCGAAGTTTCATTAACCGTCGGACGCGAGTAGTTAAAATCTTCCGCAACTTCAGCCAGCGAGCAAATTGTGTCAAGATACGCTATTGTCGAAGCGGCGAGTAAAATCTTCGGACGGTTTTTCGCGACCTCCAGACATATTTGCCGGTACAGATTATTTTCTAATTCGGCAATTCGTTCCTGTGCGTGAATGACTAACGATTCATATTCTTTTAACTCTAAGGTGACGAATCTTTCGGCGGGTAGAAGAGTTTGTTTTCGCGTATAGTCACTCGGTACAAGCCGCAAATTTGGCTTAGTTACTTCAATATAATAGCCGAATACTTTGTTAAAACCGACGCGTAAACTCTTTATCCCCGTTTTTTCACGCTCGCGTTTTTCGAGTTCCGCCAAAAAGCCTTTTCCGTCCTTCAAAATATTTCGGAGTTTGTCGAGCTCGACAGAAAACCCTTCGCGAATAACGCCGAATTGGTCAGCATATCTCGAAGGATGTTCGTCTGAAATTCCGCTTTCTATTAAATTTGCTGTTTCAGCACATTCCGGTAAATGCGATAGAATCTGTCCAAAGCGGATTGCATCAGTTCTTAAAATTTCCTTTATTTTCGGAATCAGTTCCAGGCTTTTTCCAAAAGCTTTGAGCTCGTAAGCCGACAAAAAATTCGCTTTCGTCCGGCTCGAAAGCCTTTCTAAATCTTTAATATTTGACAAAATCTCTCGTAACTTTTGTCGTTCAGACGAATTTTCCTTGAACCAGGCGACGTGTTCTTGACGACGAAAAATTTCGGTCACATCGAGCAGCGGTTGGCGAAACCATTTTCGCAGCAATCTTCCGCCCATCGCCGTTTCGGTGCGGTCAGTCACTGACAGAAGACTTGTTCCCGCTCCGCTTTCAAGAACTTCCAAGCTGCGCAGCGTGCGCGAATCGAGCATCATAAACGCACGGCTGTCGTAACTGTTTAGTCTGGTAAGCTGTTCCGCCGTTGTACCTGTTTGGGTTTTATTCAGATAAGAAATTAAAGCGCCCGCAGCGGACACGGCTAAAACCGCATTCTCGAGACCGAATGGTTTTAGTGTTTTTGTTTTGAAATGATTAAAAAGCGTTTTTTTGGCGTTTTCAAATGAAAAGAGCCGGGCGTCTAATTTGGTTACCGTTTGCGGCAGATCCCTGTTACTAAATTCTTCCTGCGATTCGGCAATTAAAATTTCAGCGGGCACGAGGCGTTGGAGTTCGGCAAGAGCGTCTTTATTATTGATTTCCGTAACTGCAAAATCGCCGGTCGTAATATCAGCATAAGCTATTCCGGCGCGAATTCCGTCGCTGACAAACGAAACCAAATAATTATTTGTTTTACTATCGAGAAGCTGCGGTTCGATGATTGTTCCAGCCGTAACAATTCGGACGACTTCGCGCGTGATAAGTTTTTTTCCATCTGTTCCTTTAACCGGCAAGGCAGAAGTCTGTTCACAAATCGCCACCCGATGACCACGTGAAATGAGTGTCGCCAGATGTTTTTCAAGAACAAAATGGGGTACGCCGGCGAGCGGTACGCGCGCGTCTTTGCCCATCGAACGCGAAGTTAAAACGATGTCCAGCTCACGCGCCAGAAGCTTTGCATCCTCGTCAAACGCTTCATAAAAATCGCCCAGACGGAAAAGCAATATAGAATCTTGATGATTGGCTTTAATATCCAGATATTGCCTTCGAATCGGAGTTTCACTGCTCATTTTGATGAAATCATTTTAACAGAAACTCTCTCACAATTTCAGCGATATTTTTGAGATTAGAGTGAATTTTTTTGACTTGGGCGAAAGTAATGACGATTAGAACCGTGTGTAAATCTTGAAATTCTCTGGTTAGAGATTGGCGCGCGCGGTTTAAATCGGTTTCCGAAGAGATAACGAGAAACGGTTTTGTACGCTGGGCTTCGTATGCGCGTTTTAATTTTGCAAATGCCGAATCGAGATTACCTTTACTTTGGACTTCGAAGACGTGTGAGAGACGCAAACTTTTTCTGTT
>MWWK01000170.1_pt1 | contig 11828 bp, 6 predicted proteins | sample 1047241 | NCBI WGS metagenome assembly MWWK01 (sample SAMN06349964, study PRJNA376086) | soil metagenome | isolation source: BG12-3 sample Antarctic (ecotone) soil | place: Antarctica | reverse complement strand
GATACTTATAAAAAATTCATTGCCGAGCTTGAAGGTAAAGGTTTGTTAGAAAGCATCAATTCCTATCGAGTAGGACACTACTCAAAACGCTTTAAGTTAAAGCTTCCAGCCACCAGCGAAGAACCGCTTACATTTGATGAAAGGAACATCACCGATTTTTACGATGCACTTTGGCAAGCTTACGGCTCGGTTACGGATATTGCAGACATTACAGGTTTGAACCGTAAGGCTATTTGGAGAAACTTTAAGCAAGGCTAGGCTTTTAGCGAATACCCATTAGAAGCCTTTACAGGCTATTTGGGGAAGGTTTTCTAGGAAGTAGCACATAGAGACGGGCGGAGAGCTTCTAGGGCAGGTTTGGGACAAAACAGGAAACATATATAACGGTTAAGTTTCTTTGGGCGGACGGTTTCCTTTATTTATTTATCAGACTCTTGTTAAATTCGACTTTATCAGAAGTGATCAACTTTAAAGTTAAAGAGTTGAGAAACCTTTTTACTTAAAATTCAAGATTCAAGATGGAGAACCAATTTTTAAAAACCATTTATGAAAAATTGGTTCATTTAAGCAACAAAATTGAAGATTTAATACCCCAACATCTTGTGTTCAGCATCAATTTTGAAAAAGAGCTTAAAAATACCCTTTTGCCAAAAAAATTTTCGGTCCAAACCACAACATATAGAAATTTTTTCGCTTCGCGCCCTCCCATTTTCAAAATCGGGTCGGATAATGCCGAGTTACGTTTTTATGGTTTGAGGTTGCTATTCACGATTTGAGTAAGTTTTTGGGCGCCGAAGCCATAGTTCAGAAAGCTTCGGCGCCATCGTGAGACTACGCAACGGATATCTTGTAGTGACACCAGACGCGGTAATGACCACCGTCACCGACGAACTCAGTTGCGAAAAGTTTGGAAGGAGCTGTTGTGAATCCGGTCGATGCGTAGTAAGAGGCTGTCGCTGCCCCAAGCCAGAGCGTCATGGGTTCGACTGCTACTATATCGTCTTCGTTGTCGAAGAGATTGATAATCCACTGAACAAATGCTCCTACGATGAAGCCTGCGATGGCACCAATTACACCCCCAAAAGCCGCTCCGATTAGCGTTCCGATTGCTGCCCCCACTGCTTCTTCAACCGCTGCTACTACCTTCCCGCTGACCATTTTCCACAATTCCACGAGGAACTCGTAGAACCCGCCATCATCTTCTTCGGACATGGCCATGAGGGCTGGATAAGCCTTCGGCCAACCGGCGCTGTCATCGGAAGAGATGTTCCATTCAGCGAATAGCTTGCCATTGCCAGGGTATTCCTTTGTCTCATTTTCTTGAAAGTCATCATCAATGTTATCGACGACTTTGAACTGGTCGATCTTTTGGGTAGTTCCATCTAGGTCGATAGCAGTACCACCAATAAGGATACTGTCGTCACCTACTTCATCAGTCTCTTCCTGACAGTAGACTGACTTAATAAAAAGCCTGAGCTTCTTGAACTGTGCTCCCGCTAACTTGTCCTCGTCAACAACTGGGACAACCGGCGGTTGCACAACCGGCTGCGTAACCACCGGATTCAATGGGATCAACTTGGCACCCTTCTTCTCATAAAAAATTATGGGTAATGTTGTGCCTCTCGGGCCCAGTCCGCTTGGCTTTTTGAGAGTGGCCTTCAAACTAATGGAATCCACCTGGAGCGTGTCCACTTTCGTGGAAACACCAGCGGATCCAACCTGACTATACTGGTTGAGAGTCAGCTTGCCGTAGCGTCCGAATTTTTTCTCGCGACGGGCGACTGGCTCTTCAAGGTAGATTTGTGATTTCTGCTTAGCCACTGCTCGCACGGATGGCTTCCGCGTCGCGAGGTATTTCTGGAACATGACATCTGCGCTACCCTCCACCTTCATCTTTGAAGGTGCCTTGGCCGTAACTGCATTAGCCATAAATGAGAATTTCATCTGATTCAGAACGTCTTGAGCTATTTTGCGGAGTTCTGGATCAGAAGGGCTTTCTTGTTCGAGTGTGACGAGCACAGGTGAGGGCAGACTCAACACAACTTTTTTGGGCTTGGTTGGAGTATCTGGCATGGTGTTCTCTCCTTGTGGGGTTAATGAGCCTATCGCTCATTAACGCGCCGAGTCTTCATATATCAAGCTGTAGCTACAACAATCGTCTTAGCTTGTCAATTGGCCTCGTAAAGGCTTATGACATAGATTAAGACCGCGCGCCGCAAGCTAATGCCCGAGTTAACCCGCCGCGAGCGAACAGTATTCTAGTAAATCGGAGTGAATGGACATGAGAGGCACGCTATCAAGCGGTCGGGTTGAATGAATTGTTAGGTACTGGCGTATGCAAGAGCACTTCGCGCTCATATTCTCTGAACAATGGCAGAAGAAGACTCACTCTTGATCGCGTAATAGATTAAGGAGTTGTCTGCTATGACTTCGTTCATTCAAGAGGCTTGAGTGAACCTGAAGCGACGGCAGCAAAAGTCCCATCCTCAGATGTGACGCGGGAGTAGCTACCCTCATGGCTTACCAACAGCACTTTAGTGCCAGCCTTAAATTTACCCTCTGGTGGACTTGCCTGCTGCGGGCCATTTAGGTAGTAAGGTTCGTCACTTGTTAATTCATGTGAGAAGCGATCTGGTTTTGAAGTCTGCTCTTTCATATCATCCCTCCGAATGCGCATTTGTTGAAGATAAGTTTAGCCTATTATCACAGAATTTCATGACAATCCAGGGCATCGGTACAGTAAGTCTCCTACAACTCGATGTCAGCGCGAATGATTTAAGGAGTAGGAAAACCTACCCACCGGCATAAAACCTTTTGCAGGGCGATTTTGAAGCACTTTAACAATATGAGAAAAAAGGCATAGCAGCTTGTGCCATACCTTTTTCTTAAAATCGACGCACTTCTCCCGTAAATGGTGAGAAAGTAAAATTCGATTTTCAATTTCAGACTTTAATTTTATTCCACTCAATTCAATTCTTCGAACCAAAGTTCCACATCTTCAAGACGTAGCTCCCTTCTGCCCGCAATTAGATTTTATCTAATTGCCTATTCCTCCCTTACACTTAAATTCTCGTGGATGACTAGTCCCCTTGAACTGCTCTCCGCTATTAACGGAAAGTTCAGGATTATTTTGGGCGTTACTACGGAGCCTCTGAACACCTCACACTTGATTGCCAAATCAAGCAGAACGATGTTTCCCCGATTTTGAAATTTGCACTCTCAAACAGCTGCAGGTGTCTTGTGTTTCGTTACGCATTGTTCGCTTAAAAAAGCTCCGCTTTCATCTTTCGATGAACACGTTTCAGGCTATGGGCTACCGTGGTTTGCCTTACTATCGTAATCGACTTTAAATCAAGATTCGCTTTCACTCACCATACTGTTAGGGGTCACTTCCGTTTCAAATATTGTGCTCACGCGCAAGGGTTTTTCTTCCCAAGCACGCCAATATTCCCCTCAGTGTATTCAAGCTTAAAAAAAGCTTTTAGCCCACCGACCTCATTCGAGGCAATGCTAAAAAATTTCCTATCCAGGCGCACTATCCCCCGTGGAAATAAAATTAGGCGCTGAAAAACGCCTACTACACGGGTGTTGATAGAGTCGAGTTGACTTCACAAGGTAGGATTTCCTACCAAGCTTGTGAACCCGCTCCCCGAGTCGGTCGGGCGTGTTTTCACGCGATCCGGCTCTCCCATGATCCACTTTGTGCACCTATAAAATTCGAGTCAAGAATTTCTGGGGGACGGCTAATCCCCCCGCAATTTGCGCAAAGCGATCTATCTCAAAATGATGTATTAGAACGAGCATCGGGCGATATTTTTTGGTCGCGCCGAGCGCGATTTTGTTCGGAACAAAACCATACTTATATCAAACCTCAAAAAAGCGTCCGTTGCAATACCCTTTCTGAAAATAAAATTCCGCAGTTCAAGCCCCCGCTCTAGTGCATTTTGAAGCAGAAAAACGCAAAAACCGGAAAAGAGGTACTGTATACCTAGCCCTTAAATTAACCACCTTATCTTGAACATTTTAAAGTAACTTAAAGCTACAAAATCTTTTTGCGTAACAATTTTATGCCTGAACTAACTAAACTTGAAAAACAAGTAACCAAAATTCAACAAAGATTGATTGATAGACCCTACGAAATTGCCGAGTCTTTAAAGCTAAAACCTTTAAAAGACTACGCGCTGGAGCTTGCAAAGCATTACTTCCCCCGCGCTAAAGCAGAGGACTATTTACTAACAGCAGCCGAAGCTTTCGCCGTGGACCTTGCCACAGCCCCCTACCTTCACACCAAACACCACCTTTGGAAATACAATTTTAACGACCTAGACATACTTGCAAACTTCTACAAATTTTCTAACACCACACACAAATACTTTCACCTTTCCACAGGAGAACTACCACCCCCCACACCCGACTCGGTAGAAAAAGGAGCATCGCTTTTAGGTATAAACTTTAAAAAGCCAACCCTCGAAAGGCTCTTCGAGACATACAACGCGGCAGGACTTAGATCACGCATCGCAGCCCGAATCTTAGAGACAATCGCAGGAGTTGAACACGACCACGAGCAGAATAAGTTATATGGATTTATGCTAGACCCTAGTAAAAGAAACTTGAGAGCAGCAGAAGGATTAGGGAAATACCGGTATTTACGAAAGGGTAGAACTTGGCTTGCAGTAGGCACCGCAGCAGTTAAAGACCACACTAAAGATTTAAGAAAAGAGGACGTAGAAGCCTTTAATTATGTAATCAGTTTTAAAGAAGGGAAAGTTAAAACAGCAATCGCTAATCAACAGATCGAAGCTTTTAAAATACAAGTAAAAGAGATTTTAAATAGCGACACATCAATCTTGATGAAGCTAAGACGAGCCGAAGCAGCCTATAAAAACTTCTACAACCAACACCGATTCGCCAACACGACGAGCTGGAGCGCACTAGACACTTGGCTTAAAAACCAGAGTAGTAAGGCGAGAAAACGCTATCCGAAATTTACATTCGAGATGTTCCGAGCAAGCACACAGCCCAGAGAGATAATCCACTTGCCAGCTAGAAGAAACTTCTTTTGGAATCCACAGGACGAATTGAATTGTGATTTTAAAACAATTTGGAACCCTTACAATTGGCAACAACCTTAAACATCAATAACTAACTAGAGACTATCAATTACTTGGCAAGGTCAGATAGAAATTTTCTACCCACCGGCGAATGAACAGATATCATTCCAGACCCACCACAAGCAGGACATCCCATATATCTATTTGCAAAACGCCATAGTGAATAACCCAAAGCAAATATAAGAATTAAGACGCCGACGATAAAAAACAGTGAGAGCAAACCTAAGAGCCACAAAAGAATTTCCAACCCAAATCCCCCCTTCATGTAATTCTTTTGATAACCAACATACCCACACTTAACACAAAGAAATTCAGGATAGACAGATGGAGCCGTCGCAGGAACAGAAAGAACAGGAGCTGCAACAGGAGCAGCAGTAATAGGCTGGAAGCACTTCCGGCACGTAGAAACACTATCCAAGTTATCAACACCGCAGCTTGCACACTTAATAATATTCATAAATAAAAAGACCCCCGATATACAGCGGGCCCCATAATCCGAAACGAGTCAAATGGTTTTTAAATTTCAACGAAAGGTGTATTACACCTTTTTCTTTCGAGCTTTCGACTTTAAAGCAGCCAGATCATTATCTTCCGCCTTCATCTTTTCAAAATGCTTATCTAAAGCTTTGAAAACTTCCCTTTGAACTTCTGACAGACGCAGCCGATTAAATTCACTTTCCCGCTCTTCTTTTTTAACTTCGAGAGGCGCACCTTTAAATTTTCCACCCAGACCCATGCGCTCTTTAGGCTTTAAAGGACGCGGAACATTTAAAGCTTTGTGAATGAGAAAATGCACCACATAGCCGAAACTATGTTCCTCTATCATCTTCTCATATACCTTTTGTTCATCAGACGTAACTATTAAACGCCAAGTATCTTCATCTATTAAAACTAACTTCCCGTTTCTTTTAGCCATAAATTCACCCCTTCAAAGTTAAAGTTGTATTACACCATTCATTATACCAAAGGTGTATTACACCTTGCTTGGAGAAATGCACTAGTGCATTAGACAAAGATTAAAAAGCCAGAAAGAGGAAAAACAGAAGAAGCTACGGGAAGGCAGGAAATAGATTATAATGCTTGGATAAAGCGAAAGGGCGAGTGCTTACTACACCCGCCCCATCAATTCGGTTTTATGCTTGCACGCACCGAACTTAACAAAGACAGCATAGCATAAAACCACAAATCAGAAAAGTGAGGTTTTATTGCTATGAGTCAACCCCTATCTATACCCGAAAAAGACTTCGCCCGAAGTTTTGTAAGAGATTTCTCCAGCCCCTATGCGGTGCAGCAGCCCGAAGGACGCCGCACAGATTGGAGAACTAAATACAAGCCTTTAAGCGATCCGCTTATCCATGCCCATTTACAGCAGCAATATTGGATTGGAACTAAAGCCCCGTGGTATCCCGTTTTCTTTAACTTGGACGTGGACCGCCCCGAACAAAAGACCCTAGACAGAATTTTTAACAGGCTAGATACCTTCGGCATCGGTGAAAGCCAGCGAGCTTTGATGACCACGCCGAGCCACCGGAAAAGCGGCAATTTTAGAATATATTTAAAACTTGAATACGCGGATCGCTTGCCGACTTGGAAGCTTGGCTACGAAGCACTTAATAATGCTTTTGGCGACTTATGCGAAGTTTATCCACAAAAGCGAAGAAAGGATCGATTGCCTTGCGGAAGAAGCCAAGATTTAATAGTTGATGATGTAGTGTTATCAAACCTTACTTGGCAACAGGAATTACATCATCTTTTAAAGATTGATCCTACACCCATTGAAAGCTTACCCCGCCAGCCGCTTTTAGCTTTCCCCGACGAGAAAAACGCCGAGAATCCTAAGACTTGGACCCCGCGCGCCGATATAGCAGAACTTTTAAAAGTAGGGCTGCAGGAACACGGCAGACGCCACGAAGCGCAATTTTGTATTTTAAGTGACCTTTGGCGCTCGAACTTCCAACCCGGAGCCGCCGCCTTTCGTGTTAAAAAATGGATCCGCCACCATCATAACGGCTTTAGTAAAGACGCCGCGGCGGGAAGATGGAAGAACATAAACGCCGAGATTGATAGACAAGTAAAATGGATTTGGGCGCGACCACAAACATTACTACCCGACACACCACACAGCTTAAATCTAGCTTTAACAAAAGCAGATTTACAGTTTGCAGCAGAACTTTTTAAAGGTGACGCGGTACGCCAAAAGCAGCTTGTAAATCTAATTTCTTATGTAAGACCACGACAAAGGCATCAATGGATTTTTGTGCCAGCTTGGGTTTGGATTGAACAAGTAGCTTCAAAGGATACTTATAAAAAATTCATTGCCGAGCTTGAAGGTAAAGGTTTGTTAGAAAGCATCAATTCCTATCGAGTAGGACACTACTCAAAACGCTTTAAGTTAAAGCTTCCAGCCACCAGCGAAGAACCGCTTACATTTGATGAAAGGAACATCACCGATTTTTACGATGCACTTTGGCAAGCTTACGGCTCGGTTACGGATATTGCAGACATTACAGGTTTGAACCGTAAGGCTATTTGGAGAAACTTTAAGCAAGGCTAGGCTTTTAGCGAATACCCATTAGAAGCCTTTACAGGCTATTTGGGGAAGGTTTTCTAGGAAGTAGCACATAGAGACGGGCGGAGAGCTTCTAGGGCAGGTTTGGGACAAAACAGGAAACATATATAACGGTTAAGTTTCTTTGGGCGGACGGTTTCCTTTATTTATTTATCAGACTCTTGTTAAATTCGACTTTATCAGAAGTGATCAACTTTAAAGTTAAAGAGTTGAGAAACCTTTTTACTTAAAATTCAAGATTCAAGATGGAGAACCAATTTTTAAAAACCATTTATGAAAAATTGGTTCATTTAAGCAACAAAATTGAAGATTTAATACCCCAACATCTTGTGTTCAGCATCAATTTTGAAAAAGAGCTTAAAAATACCCTTTTGCCAAAAAAATTTTCGGTCCAAACCACAACATATAGAAATTTTTTCGCTTCGCGCCCTCCCATTTTCAAAATCGGGTCGGATAATGCCGAGTTACGTTTTTATGGTTTGAGGTTGCTATTCACGATTTGAGTAAGTTTTTGGGCGCCGAAGCCATAGTTCAGAAAGCTTCGGCGCCATCGTGAGACTACGCAACGGATATCTTGTAGTGACACCAGACGCGGTAATGACCACCGTCACCGACGAACTCAGTTGCGAAAAGTTTGGAAGGAGCTGTTGTGAATCCGGTCGATGCGTAGTAAGAGGCTGTCGCTGCCCCAAGCCAGAGCGTCATGGGTTCGACTGCTACTATATCGTCTTCGTTGTCGAAGAGATTGATAATCCACTGAACAAATGCTCCTACGATGAAGCCTGCGATGGCACCAATTACACCCCCAAAAGCCGCTCCGATTAGCGTTCCGATTGCTGCCCCCACTGCTTCTTCAACCGCTGCTACTACCTTCCCGCTGACCATTTTCCACAATTCCACGAGGAACTCGTAGAACCCGCCATCATCTTCTTCGGACATGGCCATGAGGGCTGGATAAGCCTTCGGCCAACCGGCGCTGTCATCGGAAGAGATGTTCCATTCAGCGAATAGCTTGCCATTGCCAGGGTATTCCTTTGTCTCATTTTCTTGAAAGTCATCATCAATGTTATCGACGACTTTGAACTGGTCGATCTTTTGGGTAGTTCCATCTAGGTCGATAGCAGTACCACCAATAAGGATACTGTCGTCACCTACTTCATCAGTCTCTTCCTGACAGTAGACTGACTTAATAAAAAGCCTGAGCTTCTTGAACTGTGCTCCCGCTAACTTGTCCTCGTCAACAACTGGGACAACCGGCGGTTGCACAACCGGCTGCGTAACCACCGGATTCAATGGGATCAACTTGGCACCCTTCTTCTCATAAAAAATTATGGGTAATGTTGTGCCTCTCGGGCCCAGTCCGCTTGGCTTTTTGAGAGTGGCCTTCAAACTAATGGAATCCACCTGGAGCGTGTCCACTTTCGTGGAAACACCAGCGGATCCAACCTGACTATACTGGTTGAGAGTCAGCTTGCCGTAGCGTCCGAATTTTTTCTCGCGACGGGCGACTGGCTCTTCAAGGTAGATTTGTGATTTCTGCTTAGCCACTGCTCGCACGGATGGCTTCCGCGTCGCGAGGTATTTCTGGAACATGACATCTGCGCTACCCTCCACCTTCATCTTTGAAGGTGCCTTGGCCGTAACTGCATTAGCCATAAATGAGAATTTCATCTGATTCAGAACGTCTTGAGCTATTTTGCGGAGTTCTGGATCAGAAGGGCTTTCTTGTTCGAGTGTGACGAGCACAGGTGAGGGCAGACTCAACACAACTTTTTTGGGCTTGGTTGGAGTATCTGGCATGGTGTTCTCTCCTTGTGGGGTTAATGAGCCTATCGCTCATTAACGCGCCGAGTCTTCATATATCAAGCTGTAGCTACAACAATCGTCTTAGCTTGTCAATTGGCCTCGTAAAGGCTTATGACATAGATTAAGACCGCGCGCCGCAAGCTAATGCCCGAGTTAACCCGCCGCGAGCGAACAGTATTCTAGTAAATCGGAGTGAATGGACATGAGAGGCACGCTATCAAGCGGTCGGGTTGAATGAATTGTTAGGTACTGGCGTATGCAAGAGCACTTCGCGCTCATATTCTCTGAACAATGGCAGAAGAAGACTCACTCTTGATCGCGTAATAGATTAAGGAGTTGTCTGCTATGACTTCGTTCATTCAAGAGGCTTGAGTGAACCTGAAGCGACGGCAGCAAAAGTCCCATCCTCAGATGTGACGCGGGAGTAGCTACCCTCATGGCTTACCAACAGCACTTTAGTGCCAGCCTTAAATTTACCCTCTGGTGGACTTGCCTGCTGCGGGCCATTTAGGTAGTAAGGTTCGTCACTTGTTAATTCATGTGAGAAGCGATCTGGTTTTGAAGTCTGCTCTTTCATATCATCCCTCCGAATGCGCATTTGTTGAAGATAAGTTTAGCCTATTATCACAGAATTTCATGACAATCCAGGGCATCGGTACAGTAAGTCTCCTACAACTCGATGTCAGCGCGAATGATTTAAGGAGTAGGAAAACCTACCCACCGGCATAAAACCTTTTGCAGGGCGATTTTGAAGCACTTTAACAATATGAGAAAAAAGGCATAGCAGCTTGTGCCATACCTTTTTCTTAAAATCGACGCACTTCTCCCGTAAATGGTGAGAAAGTAAAATTCGATTTTCAATTTCAGACTTTAATTTTATTCCACTCAATTCAATTCTTCGAACCAAAGTTCCACATCTTCAAGACGTAGCTCCCTTCTGCCCGCAATTAGATTTTATCTAATTGCCTATTCCTCCCTTACACTTAAATTCTCGTGGATGACTAGTCCCCTTGAACTGCTCTCCGCTATTAACGGAAAGTTCAGGATTATTTTGGGCGTTACTACGGAGCCTCTGAACACCTCACACTTGATTGCCAAATCAAGCAGAACGATGTTTCCCCGATTTTGAAATTTGCACTCTCAAACAGCTGCAGGTGTCTTGTGTTTCGTTACGCATTGTTCGCTTAAAAAAGCTCCGCTTTCATCTTTCGATGAACACGTTTCAGGCTATGGGCTACCGTGGTTTGCCTTACTATCGTAATCGACTTTAAATCAAGATTCGCTTTCACTCACCATACTGTTAGGGGTCACTTCCGTTTCAAATATTGTGCTCACGCGCAAGGGTTTTTCTTCCCAAGCACGCCAATATTCCCCTCAGTGTATTCAAGCTTAAAAAAAGCTTTTAGCCCACCGACCTCATTCGAGGCAATGCTAAAAAATTTCCTATCCAGGCGCACTATCCCCCGTGGAAATAAAATTAGGCGCTGAAAAACGCCTACTACACGGGTGTTGATAGAGTCGAGTTGACTTCACAAGGTAGGATTTCCTACCAAGCTTGTGAACCCGCTCCCCGAGTCGGTCGGGCGTGTTTTCACGCGATCCGGCTCTCCCATGATCCACTTTGTGCACCTATAAAATTCGAGTCAAGAATTTCTGGGGGACGGCTAATCCCCCCGCAATTTGCGCAAAGCGATCTATCTCAAAATGATGTATTAGAACGAGCATCGGGCGATATTTTTTGGTCGCGCCGAGCGCGATTTTGTTCGGAACAAAACCATACTTATATCAAACCTCAAAAAAGCGTCCGTTGCAATACCCTTTCTGAAAATAAAATTCCGCAGTTCAAGCCCCCGCTCTAGTGCATTTTGAAGCAGAAAAACGCAAAAACCGGAAAAGAGGTACTGTATACCTAGCCCTTAAATTAACCACCTTATCTTGAACATTTTAAAGTAACTTAAAGCTACAAAATCTTTTTGCGTAACAATTTTATGCCTGAACTAACTAAACTTGAAAAACAAGTAACCAAAATTCAACAAAGATTGATTGATAGACCCTACGAAATTGCCGAGTCTTTAAAGCTAAAACCTTTAAAAGACTACGCGCTGGAGCTTGCAAAGCATTACTTCCCCCGCGCTAAAGCAGAGGACTATTTACTAACAGCAGCCGAAGCTTTCGCCGTGGACCTTGCCACAGCCCCCTACCTTCACACCAAACACCACCTTTGGAAATACAATTTTAACGACCTAGACATACTTGCAAACTTCTACAAATTTTCTAACACCACACACAAATACTTTCACCTTTCCACAGGAGAACTACCACCCCCCACACCCGACTCGGTA
>MWWK01000169.1_pt1 | contig 11828 bp, 15 predicted proteins | sample 1047241 | NCBI WGS metagenome assembly MWWK01 (sample SAMN06349964, study PRJNA376086) | soil metagenome | isolation source: BG12-3 sample Antarctic (ecotone) soil | place: Antarctica | reverse complement strand
TCGCCGGAAACGGCAAGACGCTTTATTGGTTGGCGAAAGAGACGGGCATCTCTTACAACACGCTTCACCGGATACAGAACGGCACTTCACAAGGCATCACGTTCGACGTACTAGACCGCATTTGTACGTCGTTGGCTTGTGCGCCCGGCGACTTGATTATTCAAGTGAAGAAGGGCGGGAAGAAGTGAGCGAACCAGAAGAAGAAGTGAGCGAACCAGAACCAATTGACTACAGCATCCTACCCTATGAACCATCGTACCGTTTGAGAGAAATGAGGGTGTTTACGGCGGAGTGGGGGAGCGGGTACAGAATGGTAAGCGGGGTTAACGAGTACCACACGAAACAAAAAACCGGCAAGGTGATAGCTGAGGGTCGCGTCATGCTAGAAACGATCATTGACCCCACATCCGACACCAAGACTGTCATAAAGCTACTTCGTGCCATCGCAGATCGGTTAGAAACGGAAAACTGGGATGAGTTTATCAACGTGGACTAATCTCAAAAAACGGCAGACCGCCGGACACGAAAGCGCAGACGAAAGCGAAGGCGGCGAAGAAGGGCGGGAAGAAGTGAGTAGTAAAACAGCAACCGAAGCGAAGCCTGCAATGCACTACTTCTCAAGGGTTAAAGGCATCTCCGGCGGCTTTGAAGACGGCATCCTGTATAGAGGCGTCATGTTTAGGGTATCGGCAGAATGCGCGCCGGGTAGCAAAGAGCATCTTGCCATTGAAGATATGTATGACCCGCGCGTTATCTTTCAACCTGATGACGAATCCGAGCCTCTACCCGGCGGCACGATTGAGCGTTATGAAGTATTCGACATTGAAACCAGGGGAATGATTGTGATGTACCGAATGCCGTACCGAGAGAAAGGCGGTAAGCGATGAGCGACGATCCAACCAAAAGATTCGATGAGCAGGGCAAGACGACTCAGCCGATGCTAAGTGAGTTGCTTGAAGAGGTGCGTGCGATGCGGGTCGAGGTGCAAGAGTTCCGCGCGGAAACCAATCAACGCTTCGAGCATTTAGAGATTCGCATTGACCGGATCGAGAGCATGACGAACCAGACGCGCGCCGAGATGCTGACCTTGCGCGCCGACTTCCGTGAGTTCCTCAGCCGTCAGAAGGAAGTGGCTTGAACCTCGCCACTAATCCCGCCATGCTGTTCGGGGTTGTCGCTATTCAAACATGAACAAGCAAGATGCGGCTGAATTTTTAGGTGTGAGCGTGCGCGCCGTCGAACGCTACACGCAGCAAGGGAAGCTCTCCGTCACATACACGAAGGGGCGGACGCGCCCCATCGCCGAGTATCGCCAAGACGAACTTGACGCGCTTCGTGCCGAGATCAATGCGAACCTTTACCACCAGCGCCCCGCGCACGAAAAACCTAATCCCGCCAACTCCGAACAGGCTGGCGGACTTGTCGCTATTTCGCCTTCGCTGTCCCTACAACGCGCCGCAAGTCCGCAGACCATAGAAGCGCTAGGGCAGGCGATTGCGGACGCGCTACAGGGCGCACAGACACACGCGAACGGCACATCTAGCGTTCCACTCGCCGACAAGCTGATGCTTTCGATTGATGAGGCGGCGGCGCTCGCCGGGTTGTCGGCGCATCACGTCCGCGAAGCGATAAAGGCGGGCAGACTGAAAGCGAAGATCGTCGGCAGAGGTTGGCGTGTGAAGCGTCCCGACTTAGATGCTTACGTAAAGAAGTTATGAGCAGTATGAACACTGACACAGGGGAAAACGGGACGCCGGTCGGCGATGACGACGAGATAACCGACCAGCAAGTGACGGCGCTGATTGACCAGCTTTTTCAGAAACTTCCCGAAATTTACGAGGGTACACAGTTTTACAGAGTCAAAACCGTGCATGGTGATGCAATCCAGTTCGCCGTGCAGACCCACACGGGGCGTAGTTATCACATCTTTGAACTCGACCGCATGGCGAGGCTTTGCCTTCAAGACTGCCCGCCTCACCTTCGCTCTGATTTCGCCTTAATGACGCTAGGTGCATTCATAACCAAACTCGTTCAGATAACATCACTAGGTATAGAAAACGCGAACGACTTATCTAATTTGGCGGTGAATGAAGTGATTTCTCCCATTGCGGCGGCGTTCAGAAGAAGGGAGACCGGCGATAGTGATACGTCCCTTGAGAAAAAGCGAACTCAGTTGCTAGATCGTGTCGAAGTTAGAAACAAGGTGATGTTACACCGTCCTTTTGATAACCCGCTCGCAGGCGTCTCCATTCCGAGGTTAATAGGCGCACTGGCGGCTTCGCGGATAGCGAGGGATGGCGAGGAAATCACGGTCGGGATGCTCGCTGGGCATTTGGGATGTAGCAACAGCGCTGTTTACAAAACAATATCGCGGTATGGGATCACACCGGACGAGTTCTTTAATGTTGAACCCAAAAAGTGGCGACCTAGACGATTGGACAAGCTAGACCTTTTTTTGTCCAAAATTAGTGACGATGACGAATGACAATTCAAAGTACAATGTGTGTGGATATTTGACGTATTGAAAATAGAAATAGAGGGCGCTTTCCAGAACTTTTCCACGGAACGAAGAAGCAGCCCTCTACCCAAATCCGCGCTTATGGTTGGCGGCTTCCTACATTTTAGAGCCTACCTTTAGCCATAAGCAAACTTAAAACTCAGAAGGAGTGCTTATGGCGTTCGACATTTTATGCTCAAAAGACTTCAAGACCATTTCTGAATTAGCTTCGGAGTGGCGCGTCTCCGTCCCGCACATTCACAACCTAATCAACCGGAAACAACTCCCGGCGCACAAGATCGGCGCGCGGATCATCATCAAGCGCGCCGATGCGCAAAGGTTCCTTGAGCAGCACGCGACGGCGAAGGTTGCCGCGTGATGACGCATATCTCCACGGGCGGCGCGCGTCGCTCATTCCCACAAACGCAAAACCGCCCCGATGTGGTTAGCATCGGAGCGATTTCGATCTCTGTTAGCGGCAGAGAGGCGATACATCATCGGAAAGGCAGTTCCAATGACACAACAAGCATACCATAGCCAGACATCGGCACAAACCCCCTTCGTACCGTTCACACCTGAAGAACGCGCATCATTTCTCGCTTATCGTTTCGGCAGCACGCTGGATTGGTCGAGCCGCATCCTTGTCGAGATCAATTATCCCGTCGAAGAAATCCGCTGGTTCGTTGATGCCGTGCAGGGCATCTGCAAGGGCAAAGAACAGCGCATCGCACACGCCACGCTCGCCATCCGCGCGCAACGGTTCAAGAATCCCGCACAAGCCAAGTCACTCGCCAAGCGCGCCATCACCGCCGACCGGGAATGGTCGAGACTCCATCGGCGCATGATCTTCGACATCGAATCGCCGAAGCCGGGCGAGAAGGAAGGAAAAGACAAGCGGGCGCGCACACGCTACACGGATTATTTGACGCCTGCCGCTGTATGGGCGCAGGAAGCCGAGGGGCGGGCTAAAAAGTCTGATGAGGTGCGATGGAAGAAAGACCCGAAACACAGGTTCGCCGAGCGGCAGAGGATTCTCGCCTCGGCAATTGAGATGCTGCCGTCTTTCGAGTGCGTCGAGGATATGCCGCCGACTGCGCAACCGAAAGACCCGAATCCGCTTTCGATCAGTGAGTACGTCAAGCAACGCGAAGATAGGTTGCTCGCCGAAAACGAGCGCGTGTTGTCACGGCTCACTGAAGGCGAATTGATAGATGCAGATGATATTGATGCTCGCCTTGCCGCGCTGGAGGTCTTTTACAACCACGTTCGAGGTGAGATCGAAAAGAAATTTCGATCTACCCGCGATGTTCTCGAAGGGCTGAAACTTACAAGATGCGTGCGCGCAATGAACCTCGGCGACGTGGACGAAGCCGACGAATCAGTCGCCGATTCTGCGGACGAAACTCCCGCTCATAAGGGGTACGCCCACGACCCCCTTATGAAAAAGAACCAGAATGGTAAATATAGTACTAAGGGGGTCGCCCACGTACCCCTTAGTGACCCGCCTTCTCAACCCGACTCTGACACCCCGAAAGCGACCGGAGCACCCGTCACTAAGGGGTACGCCGGCGTACCCCTTAGTGGTTCGCCTGCTGAAGCCGCCAGCGGCGAAGTCGAAGAGACTGTTAGCACCGCTTCGCAGCGAGAGACACGCGAAGAACCCAAAGCTAAAGATTCGGAATCAACGCTCGCTTGGGCGCTATCTTGGGCGGAGCGGGGCATCCCTGTGTTTCCAGTGCATGAAGTCTATGACGGCATCTGTACGTGCTCCGCTGGCTCTGAATGTAAGAGCAAGGGGAAGCATCCCCGCACCCCGAACGGCGTTGATAACGCGACAACTGACCCCGAACAGATAAGAGAACAGTGGCGTAAATACCCGACCGCGAATATCGGCGGCGCGATGGGCGGCGAACTTAGATTGCTCGCCGTTGACGTTGATCCGCGAAGCGGCGGCGACGCTTCAATGCACGATTTAACGGAAGCGCACGGCGATGGCTGGCTCGACACGATGCGGAACAAAACCGGATCGGGCGGTTTTCATCTCTTTTACACAATTCCAAAGGGTATGACGTTTCGACGGGGGAAACTCGCTCCCGGCATTGATTTGAAATTTACAGGCGGCTACGTTGTTCTTCCGCCTTCGATTCACCTCTCAGGCAACAACTACGCTCTTGGCGAACTTAAACCGCCCGCGCCTGCAACTGATTGGTTGATCGAAGAATTGACGCGCACGCCGGATGTTCAACCTTCAAAGGTAGTCAACTTTCAAGAGCGACCGCAAAGGTTCAGCACCACGGCGGCGCGCTTCTTCGGTGGAGGCGCGCGCAACGACGGTTTGCGCGATGTGGCGTGTGGGCGATGGACCCACGGCTACGCAACGGACGCGGGCGACCTGTATCAGCAGATGCGCGAGGTGCGCGACACCCGATGCGAGTTTGTACCGGGCGACCCGCCGCCCGACGACGCATGGTTGCGGGAAATGGTTCAACGAACCACGCAGAAGTTCGCGCGAGGGGAAAGGGCGTCATGACACCGACAATCATTATTACCGCGACGCCCGAAGGCTACTCGCTCAAGTTCAAGGGCATGACGAAGGAAACCTTTACACCGGCGATTGAGACGCTCAAGCGCACCGTCTCGCCGAACCTTCGAGAATATGAGCCAGACACAAAGCAATGGTTCGTTGCAGACGCGGCGCGCACGCAACTCGACAGATGGCTTGGATACCTGTTCGTCACGCACGGGGTAGAAGCGGAGTGGATCACGGCTGACGATGCAGGCGACGCGCACGAGCGAGCGCGCAAGCCACACAAGCGCACATCTTCACGCGCCGAACTTTACGCCGCGCTCCACCTGCGAGAATCCGCGCCGCCCGAACTCATCAAAGCGGCTTACCGCGAACTCGCAAAACTTTCGCATCCAGACGCGGGCGGCACACATGAAGCGATGTTGAAACTAAATAAGGCTTACCGCGAACTTGCGGCATGAAGCGAGCAGGATTCCCGCATAGCGGAAAGCCGTTGAACCGCACGACACGACCGATAACGAAAGGGAAATAGAACGATGAGCACCGCGCCGACGCCGATTTACGAGTTCGCGCGGACGCTCAGCGCATGAGCCTCACACCGCGACGGTCGAGACGCTTTTGAAGGGGCATGAAAGTCTTTGAAACCTTCCAGCCAAAATTTAACGGCGAAACAGGAGCAAGCGCTCGTGGCGCTACTCGCACACGGCACGATTGACGCCGCATACGAAGCTGCTGGCGTGTCGAAGACGACGATGTGGCGGTTTCTACAGTTGCCGGAGTTTCAAGCGCGCTACAGGGCGGCGCGGCGGCAACTTGTCGAGGCGGCAATCGCGCAGTTGCAGAGTGATTGCACCATCGCCGTGCGCGTGCTGCGCGAAGTCGCCGAAGACGCTGAAGTGCTCGCCTCATCGCGCGTGGCAGCCGCGAAGACGATCATCGAAATGTCACTTCGCGGCGTCGAGCTTTCGGACTTGGCGGAGCGCGTCGAGCGGTTGGAGAGCTTGTTAGAGAGCCAAGAGAAAGCGAAGGGTAAGAAATGGGCTTGAAGGAAACGGTAAAGCGATTGGAAGCGGCGACGTGCGCGAACGAAGTTTGTTTCTTTTGTGCTGTTATTGATGTTGGCGCGCGTGCGTTTTTCGGCACGCTCAAACGGCACGGCGTGGATGTTGATGCGCTTCCCCTAGAACCGGACGAAGAGCCTTGCGTAGAGTGCGGTTCCTTGTGCGTTTCCAACACGCACGGCATGGATGAACAGATGCGCGCCGAGTGGCGTGCGCTAGACGCCTCATTGTCGCGCGACTTCGCGGCGCGCATCCCTTACTCGAAAGACTCGGAGCGGAGGTTCAATGAATTGTGCGAACGCGACCGTGCGCGCCGCGTCCGTCTTTACGGCACGCACTATGATGCGGCGCATGATGCGGCAATCGCGGCGATGGAAGCTTGGGTAGAGGAGCACGACGCGGAAGTGTGTGCGGCTTTGAGCCGTGCGCCGCTTGTGCAACGAAGGGGACTAGCAGCATGAATTTAGAAACGCGAATCGGCAAGTTGGAATCGGTGATAGGCGACGCGGCGGCGTGGGACTTATCGCTTTTGACGAATGCGGAGTTGATCGGCATTGAAGCGCGCCTCAGTAAAGCGGCGGCGCGCGGCGAGCGTGTGCAGATCACACCGGAACTAGAAGCAGCACTTGAGAGGGTGAAGCGATGAATCTACAAAGTCGAATTGATAAACTTGAGACTTCGACACGCCCACAGCGAGCGGACGGACATTGCACGTGCGTACCCGTTAATACGCGCGTCATCTATCCCGGCGGCGACGAACGCGACGCGCCGCGCCATGATACCTATGAGCGGTGCGGAGTATGCGCGGGTGAGCGGCAAATATACAAGGTTATTTACACTGACAGGTCGCGCGACTTGGAAGAAGCATCGGCTTGAGATAACTAGACCGCCCGCTAACATCTACTTAACGAGCGGTCTTTTTCTGTTCTGAGTGCTGTGGCTTAGGCTTCCGTGTTGTGAGCCTTCCGTCTCTTGCGCACCGCTACTCCGACTCCTGCAAGTCCTGTGATGAGTAGAGTCATGGTTGCAGGTTCAGGGATGGGTGCCGTAACCGTGTAAATGTTCTGCGTGATGTTGTATAGATCGGGTCGCCCTGCAGCAGCGCCGAATTGCGCGAACACATTCCCCATACCGCTCAACTGTAGGGTGAAGAGCACATCTCTTTCTCTACTCGTGCCGGGAAGGAAGAGGTCGAGTCTGCCGCCCAAGGTAAACGGCAGGAGGAAGGAAGCGTCACCCACGGTTGTAGGAAGCGTCACGGAACCTGCAAAGCCCTGCGGGAATCCAGTCAATAGGTAATTCGTGCCGTTGAAAACTGCCGTGCCTCTTACGTCGCCATCAATTGCCTCGAAGCCGAGATTGATGGTTGAGCCGGGGAGGCAGGGACGGCACCTATTGACGGGATTCATCGCGGCTGTAAAGAAGGTTTCGACATTGAGCAACACGCTCCCGTCGGCGTTGCTAAACTGGAAGAAACCAGCGCCGCTCCTGTTGAATGACCCGCCTCCGCTGGTGATAGTGACAGGGACTACAACAGGGTCTGCTTGCAGGCTGGCAGCACAGAAGCAGACGAAGAGTGTTGCAGCGAAGAGTTTAAGCGGGCGCATAGTCAAGATTCTCCTAGGGTGAGCTGATGGATCAAAGGGCGACCGGAGGGGCGGGAGCATACCACTAGAGGGTGACGAGCGGAATAGTTATCTATGGATGGTTCCACCTTTGTCACCGTAGTAAATCCTTAAGCTTCGCCAAGCTGATTTGTGCTGATTACAGAAGTATGTGTTTCAGAGAAGCCGCTGACTGGAGAACCTGACACCTACGCCGCACGCCCCGCTGGGCTTCAACTCCCTCCGCACTACCCTGCCCCGCATCGCCATCCGCGCAGCACTTTCTTCGCCGAAGAGTTCGACGATAAAGAAGAGCTTCATTTGCTCCTCCTCAGGCAGTTCCACTTCAGGGCAGATCGCAGGCGGTAAGTAGAAGTAGAGACCACCCCGGCTGATGTTGTCGAGCAGGGTAGTGAACCTGAACCGCTCGCCGCTTCTGTTAACACCAGAAACGGTGGCACGGAAAGGCTCATAGATGCGAGGTTTGCTCCGCCGTTCCATTCTCCTCCACTAAAGGAGACGCCAGCTAATCACGTTAATGTTGATAGGTGAGTAGGTAGAAGGTTCAGCGCCCCTGAATTAAATGCTTCAATTGAAGCATTTAATTCCGTGCTGATAGGTAGAAGGCTAGAAGGTTCAACGCACGTTTGTCCCACGGGACAAAGGTTTTCTTCCACTTTTGTGCTGATAGGTAGAAAGTTCAACGCACTAGAGAAAACGGACACCGGTGTCCGTTTTTGTCCGTTGAACCACGCACGCACCTATACGAAACGATGTGCTTTCACTTCACCTTTTCGGGAGATACCCGCAAAGCGCCTTATAAGTGGTTCAACCGATACGCCTTAGGGCGTGCGCCGTGTTGATAGGTGAGTAAGTGGAAGGTTCAATGCACGTAGGTGTTTATTTCCGGTACAACGCGACGGCGCAGTGTTGATAGGTGAGTAAGTGGAAGGTTCAATGCACTCAACCTGTTGACAACAGGTTGAATTATGGCAGCAGTGTTGATAGGTGAGTAAGTGGAAGGTTCAATGCTGTACATTCCGCGAGAACATTGAGCATTCGTGCGCGATAAAAGTGAGCCACCTCGACGCCTAAAGCCAGTACCCTGCCGGAGTCTTTTGGACTCTGCGGGTCACTGGAGGAAGGATGTTAAGGATGGATCAAGTGCATGTCATCAGGCACAAGGTATTAGTCGAGGGTGCGAGCATTCGCGGCGTTGCCAGCGCGCTCGGTATCAGCCGCAACACCGTCGCCAAGTATCTCGACGAACCTGCCCCGCAACGCCGAGCGAGTACCACTCGATCCGCTCCGTCACGCGACCTCGTGCGTGAGCGTATCGCCGAGTTGATTAAGGAGTGGCGACCGCGCACGACACGCAAGCAGCGCATCACGGGTTCGCGTCTTCATCGTCAACTCGTCGAAGAAGGTTACGGGGTCGGCAAGACGACCGTTTATGAAGTTTTGCGCGAACACCGGCGACAACTCTCCGAAGTCTTTATCCCGCTCGTGCATCGCGCGGGCGATGCCGCACAAGTGGACTTCTTCGAAGTCACCGTCGAGACAGCGGGAGAGCGTCGCACCGTCTGGAAGTTCGTGATGCGCTTGATGCATTCCGGGTATGACTTCGTGTGGCTATATGAGCGATGCGATCAACTCGCGTTCCTCGACGCGCACGTGCGCGCCTTCGCCCACTTCAACGGCGTGCCCGCACGCTGCATCTACGACAACCTCTCAGCCGCCGTCCATCGCAAGGTCAGCGCCTTCTCCATCACGCGCAAGCTGACCGAACGCTTCAGCGCACTCTCATCGCACTACCTGTTCGAGCCATGCTTCGCCAGACCCGGCGAAGGACATGACAAAGGCGGGGTCGAGGCACGCGGTAAAGGCATCCGGCTGCAACACCTCACTCCGATCCCCGAAGGCAAAACGCTTCACGAACTCGCCACCGTGCTACTGGGTGAAGTTACCCGGCACGCCGCCATCAAGCATGACACGCAAGGCAAAAGCGTGACGGAGCGATTCCGCGAAGAGCACGTCTCTTTGCGCGCGCTACCGGCGGTCGCTTTCAACGCTCGTCACACGCGACTCGTCACCGTTAGCCGTCAGGCGACGGTTCAGGTCGAAGGCGCGACGTATTCGGTGCCATCCACTTGGGCGCGGCTTGAAGCCACCGCGCACATCGGCGTCGAGGATATCCGCTTCACCTGTCGCGGCGAACAAGAGACGCACCCGCGACAACCGAGCGGAGGTAAGAGCGTGCGCTACCGCCATTACTTGCCGGAACTCGCCCATAAGCCGCAGGCGGTCAGGCAAGTTGCGCCCGAGTTGGTCGCCGAGCTCGGCGAGCCATACGGTCGCTTGTGGCAGTTGCTCGTCGCCGCACATGGCGGGTTAGAAGCCGGGCGTGTGTTGGCGCGCGTGCTCGGTGCCATCGGCGCGCACGGTGAAGCGACGATCACGGCAGCGCTCTCCGCGGCGCTGGCTCACGCCGGGACTCAGAGCGGTGACATCCCTGAACAGATGCCGCTGACTCGCAACGCAGTGCCGACAGGCTTGCGCTTCTACGAAGTCGAAGAGGGACGCGCCGCTGACTACGACTGGCTGTTGGCAGAACCTACCCCGATGCTCTCTCACCCGATGATGCAGGGAGGTTCGCGATGAGTAAAGCCCCGGAAAAGACAGCCGTGAAGCCTACCGTATCGGACGCTGCCCGCGTCGCACGCGAGGCGGTCATCGGCGAGTATCTCAAGACGCTAAAGTTGCCGACCATCGCTGCTGAGTACGTCGCAGCGGCTCGTCGAGCGCGTGACGCTGGTAGTGACTATGAAGAGTTTTTACGCGAACTGCTCGAAGCAGAAGTCCGGGTGCGCGCCGACAAGAGCGCGGCGCGACTGCTCAAGCGCGCCGCCTTTCCCGATGTGAAGACCTTAGACGACATCAACTGGACGGCGCTCGAAGGCGTCTCGCGACCTAAGATCATGGAGTTGGCGAGTTGCGCGCACATCCCACGCGGCGAGGATGTCGTCTTGGCAGGTCCTATCGGGACGGGCAAGACGCACCTTGCCATCGCGCTCGGAGTCGAAGCCACAAGGCGTCGTTTTCGTGTGGCGTTTACACGCGCGGCGAACCTCGTGCGCTCACTCATCGAAGCGCGTGACGAGCGGATGCTAACGAGGTTGCATAGTCGCTATCAGAGAGTCGATCTACTAATCATCGACGAACTCGGCTTCGTGCCGTTCGACCGCGCCGGAGGTGAGTTGCTGTTCAACTTGTTGAGTGACCGTTACGAACGAAGGTCAACAATCGTGACGACGAACTTAGCGTTCTCGGAGTGGGTGCAGGTCTTCGGCGGGGACGAGAAACTGACGACCGCGCTACTCGACCGTCTCTCACATCACGCGCACATCTTGACGACGCGCGGCGCTTCGTTCCGCCGTCAAAAACAATCGCGGAGACGAGCCGCATGACCTGCGTTGGAGTGGCTCACTTCTCGCGCGCACATTCGCTCACTTGCATCGCGGAAAGAACATCAATGCACTTTGCTTGTCCCAAATTTGGGACAAGCAAGACATTGCTTCCACACACGCACGGGCGACATACAAAGGTTACGTCGTTACCTTTGTTTTTAATCATTGCTTCCACACACGCACGGGCGACATCTGTTTCAAGGTAATGACATTACCTTGAAACCCATTGCTTCCACACACGCACGGGCGACATTCTCCACACGCCTGCATTGCCCGATGGCGGCTCATTGCTTCCACACACGCACGGGCGACATACTGAAACTTGCACGAGCGAAGCGGGCGCGACTCCGAAGAATCACGCCCGCGCTCGTTGAACCGCTAGATTGTCCTTGCGTAAGGACGTTTCAACCCGCCACTTCGATAAACTCCGACCACTCATCTGTGATGATCGGCGCGCGTTCAAGATCATAGATTCTCCGCAGCACGCGGAACCGTTCGCTTTCATCCTCAATGCTCGTCAACTTGTCGAGGCGTTCGTAGAGTTTGGCAATCTCTATCTTGCGCTTTTCCCGTTCAAGGCTCTCCGTAGTGCCGCGCTCGATGAGCGTGCGCCGCGTGACGGCAGTTAGTAGATAGACAATCCAAAAACCTTCACCGTGCATATAGTGGTAC
>MWWK01000064.1_pt2 | contig 11840 bp, 17 predicted proteins | sample 1047241 | NCBI WGS metagenome assembly MWWK01 (sample SAMN06349964, study PRJNA376086) | soil metagenome | isolation source: BG12-3 sample Antarctic (ecotone) soil | place: Antarctica | reverse complement strand
AAGATGGGCAATCGGTAGTGTTTTCCGTTAGCGATACGGGCGAGGGCATCCCACCCGAAGCATTCGGGCGTATCTTCGAGAAGTACGGCCAAGTCGAATCGCGTCAGGGGGGGCACATCATGAGCACAGGTCTGGGCCTGACTTTTTGCAAGCTGGCCGTCGAGGCGCATGGCGGCCACATCGGGGTCGAAAGTGCCCCCGGCCAAGGCAGCACATTCTGTTTCACGATTCCGCTACCGTCATCATCCGAGTAAGCGCTGGAGGTAATTATCCGTAAAGTTGTCCACACGCTCGCGCTGCTCTCCACGTTTTCGCACACCTGATCCACGATCACACGTTACAACTCCCGCCATTTAATTCTACACGACGCAGGGCTGGCCGATAGGGATGGCGCAACACTTTGCCGCACCTCGCTGCCTGAACGCTCACAGGGGCTTATACGCAAGATTCCCGGCGAGGCGTGGAAACAGATACCCCATGCACGCTTTATTCGTCGGTGCGCTCACCATTTCTTCGACAGCATCATCAATGCGCCGCCCACGATGACGCACACGATTGCTGCCGGCGGCGCGGTGCGATCCTGGCTGAAGATGAAGACCCCCAGATACAGGATGCCGATGACGATCAGCACAAAACCGATTGTTTTCCCGATGGCTCTCTTTTGATTGTTTGCTTCCATGTATCCCCCGTGTCCGCAAGAAAGCCATATAGTAAGTTCTCAAACACATAGAGACAACCCAGCGAAGAAAAGAGGGACTATAGCGGTTTTCACTCGGATACGTACAAACTAAGTCAGCCGAATATCAGGCCATTCAAAGCGCTCTTGAACCAAGTCCATTAAGTGACAGACGCACTCATGTAAGACCCGCTATAGAGCATCACGCGGGAACCAAACCTTCCTCTCCCACAAAGATTCTTTGCAGTATGCAATAGACTCTTCAACGTGGGAGCGTTCCCATGCTGAGCCGTAAATCTCAACCGTCTCTGGAACATTTGCCATTTGGATATTCACTCAAGTAAGGCATCTAACGCCGGAATTGAGATGCGGCGGGCGCAAGCACACAACCTGACCGTAAGAACGCAACATGAGAAGGACGCTATCCCGCCGTCATCTCCAGCGACTTATAGGTGTACGCGGGTCATCTCCGCTGTAATCTTTACGGTGAAGATGGGACATGCCGGGTGGGTGTGACGACTCTCGAATGAACGGCGGTTGCGACGCCTGTAACAAGCGTGCCGCACACCCTGCCCGGCGCTTTCGCTCACCAGACGAATACTCAGATGCTGCCGGTGAACGGCTCTACTATAAGTTCTTCGCCTGAGTGAAAGCCAGCATGTTCCATCCTCTGTGTGACCTTATTTTCATGACAAGGAGCGCAACATGGAACAGCCCGCACACTTCGCCGCACTCGTCGGCCTCGACTGGTCAGACCAAAAGCACGATGTCTGCCTGGTAGACTCCTCAACCGGTGAGCCAGAGCTATCGGTCATCAAGCATCAACCGGAATCCCTTAACGAATGGGCGCTCTCGTTACGCACCCGCTTTCGTGGAGGGCGCATCGCCGTCTGTCTGGAGCAGTCGAGAGGCCCCGTCATCTATGCCCTGATGAAGTACGACTTCATCACTCTGTACCCCATCAACCCGAAGATGCTCGCCCGGTTCCGCGAGGCGTTCACGCCCAGTCGGGCGAAAGACGACCCGCGAGATGCCGCCTACCTCGTCGAACTGCTCCTGCATCATCGCGACCGGCTCAAAGCGTGGCTGCCTGACTCGGATGAGACGCGCACGCTCCAACTCCTCGTCGAGCATCGGCGTCGTCTGGTGGGTGATCAGACGAGGATCAGCAACCGGCTGACGGCGCTCTTGAAGGGCTATTTCCCACAAGTCTTAGCGTGGTTCCCCGACATCCGCACCGCGTTGGTGTGCGATTTCCTGCTCCGCTGGCCGTCTCTCGATGCGTTGAAGGGAGTCCACCGCACGACGCTCTTGAAGTTCTTCCGCGCTCATAACTCGCACCGTCAGGACACCCTGGAGACGCGCCTCGCCGCGATCAAAGAGGCGACCCCGCTCGTCACAGACACGGCAGTTATCAACTCATCGGTGTTAATGGTCAACGCTCTCGCTTCTCAGATGAAGACGACGCTCGCAGCCGTCCACGACTTCGATGTGCGGATCGAAGAGCTGTGCCAGGCGCATGAAGACTTCGAGGTGTTCGCCAGCTTACCGGGCGCGGGGCGGGTCTATGCCTCGCGACTGCTCACCGCAATGGGCAGTAATCGGGAGCGATGGGCGAGCGCCGACGAACTATTGCGCTTTAGCGGAGTGGCGCCTGTGGTCGAGCGAGAGCGGCAAGTCATCATGGACGAGGTGGCGCTACTTCTGCCCAAAGTTCGTGCGGCAGTCCTTCGTCGAGTACGCGGGTGAATCGGTGAAGCACTCGGAGTGGGCACGGGCTTTCTACGTCTCGCAGAAGGCGAAGGGAAAGCGTCATCAAGCGGCGGTGCGTGCTCTGGCCTACAAGTGGATCAGGATCATCTGGAAATGCTGGCAGACCAGAGAGAAATATGACGAGGCGAGATACTTGGAATGCCTGCGAAAGAAGGGGTCGGCGTTAGTCTCGACGCCGGTATGAAGGAAAGAAATCGCTTGACACGACCGCCTTAGTTAGCTTGATAGGCTTCGTCCGGTGAATCATTGCTGCGAATTATCTGCGGTGCCGGACAGCCGAAGCGTACGCGAGTCAAACCATTGCCGTTAATGAGGAGGTTTTTTTGCCTGCCTGCGGGATGATTCAACTTTGGTCGGGCCGTCTCCCAATTCAGGATGTCGACTCGCCTTCCCTCTCCCGATTGCCTCCTCCGTAATCGTGTTTCATTCACGTTGATGAAACCCTGCTTTTTGTTTCGGATTACCGATCTCCCTGTCCTACGGTTTAGAATCTCTGCGCGCCTTCCATGAACTTCAACTACCGCATCACCTTCATCAACGATCAGCCCCGCCTGACAACTTTCAGCGAAAGACTGACATCCGTTGCGGCGTTCGCCCTCGACATCGAGATGATCAATTGGTGGCAGCCGCAGACGGAGCGGGTGGCGCTCATTCAACTCGCCTATCGCGTCAACGGCGAACTGACAGTGGCCGTCATTGATGCGCTCGCCGAGCTTGATCCGACAGTCCTGCGCGCCCCGCTCGAACTCGGTTCCACCAAGAAAGTTATGCACAACGCGGCCTTCGATGCCGTGCGCCTCTCGCGCCATTTCCAAATCAGCGCCGCCCCGATTCACGACACGCTCGTGGCCGCGCGGCGCAGCGGCGAAAAGCGCTACTCCCTGAAGGCTCAGGTCGAAAAACACTTGCACCTCCCGCTCGACAAAAGCGCGCAATAGAGCGATTGGAGCCTGCGCCCTTTGCGCCCCACACAACTCGATTACGCGGCGCGGGATGCCGCCGCCACCCTCTTGCTCTATGAGCATCAGATCAATCGCGGGTTAACGGGCGACTACCGTTTACGCGCGGAGGTGGCCGGGAAACAAACCGCTCTGCCTCTCGACGCTTCCCTGCACGGCGGCGTGCAGACAGAGCGGCATGAACCGACGGATCAACAGCCGCCTTTCAGTGCGCCCGTGTTGTCCGCCCCGTCACTCGCCCTGCTGGGGATCATCACAGAGTTACCGTCTCGCTACTACCCGGAGCAACTGGCGACTTCCATCGGTGAAGATCGAGTGGGACTCGCCGGATGGATTATCGATCGGATACTCGGTGAGGATACAGATTTAGATGTCTCAACGGCGAAGATTGTGATCGCCGGATTATGTCAAAGCGGGCTGGTCACAGTCACTCCCACACGCCGACTCGAAGCGAATGAAAAGGGCAGACAAATCTGGCGCGCTCACCAGCTCGTCTGAGATAAACTTTTACGTTTCCTGATATTTCATTGAGCATTCCGCCAGTTAGTCTCGCCCGGTTGGTATAACTTTAGTTATACTCGGTTTATGAAAACTGATCTCAATTCCCGATCCTATCTTTGAGGAGGCTGAAGAGGCGGCGAAGGAGCTGCGCATGTCGCGCAGCGAGATGTACACCAGAGCCTTGCGTGAGTTCCTCGACGAGAAGCAGACCACGCACATTACCGAGCGCCTGAATCAAGTTTATGAAGAAGCATCTTCAGTTCTCGATCCGGTTCTGGTGCGCCAGCAAGCGGCTTCGCTTTCCGTCGAGGAGTGGTAGTGCGGCGCGGCGACATCTGGTGGGCGAATCTGCCGGAGCCCGCCGGAGCCCGTCCCGGCTACCGCGGTCCGGTGCTGGTGCTGCAATCAGACGCTTTTAATCAAAGCCGCATCGGAACGGTCGTGGTACTCGTCATCACGAAGAACCTTGAGTTGGCGAAAGCGCCGGGTAACGTGGTGGTAACGGCGCGAGTGACCGGGCTTGCCGTGGATTCGGTCGTTAAAGTCTCGCAGATACTGACGCTGGATAAGAGCCATCTCACCGAATACGTCGCAAGCGTCCCGTCACCAAAGATGACTAAAATCGGAGACGGCGTTCGCCTCGTACTCGGCATGTAAGAGTTATTCGATCTCAGGTTGCGACCAACTCATGACGGTTTCGACGTGACATGATCAGCCAAAGTTGATCCCGGCGAGATAAGTGACGAGATAAGTGAATTGACCCTCTTTAACAGTGCGGCCTTCAACTACCTGCCCTAACTTGAGAGATCCAGAAGATGGGCGCGCTGGCGAGCCGTAATCTCTTCGAGGTTTGTGCGTTGGAGGTTCGTCAGCGGCGAACCATCTGCCGCCTGTCCGGTGCGAAGTCGTTCCTCGTTGGTGGCCACGCGGGCGCGATAACGCTCGAGTTCAGCCACCACCTTGTCCGCTTTCGCCTGCCCGGGCTTCTGGCGTCTCGCTTCAGACCTAGCGGCCTTCTGCGGGTGGCCGTTACCTTCCGCCTCTAGTGCCGAATTTTTTTCTTTCATTCGTTCATACCTTCCTTATCCCACAGACCAATTTTATTCGTCATCATACCCTAAGAAGTTGACGGCGTTCTGGTCAAGATTCTCCCTGCTATAGTCATACCGCATGACAGTCTTCGGGTCTTTGTGCTTACTCATCATCTGCACTTGTCGGTAGGTGAGACCGGAGTCCAGCGCTTTCGTGATGGCAGTCCGCCTCAAGTCATGCGGCGACAGGTCGCCGACTCTGGAGTAGTCCGCCCATCGCTCCACGATTTTCTGCACCATCCGCGTCGAGATGCCTTTCCTAAACTCCAGCGTCCGGTAATTGACGTGTGGCTGAAAGAGGAAAGCATCTTCCCTCCCCCCTTTGACCTTGCATCTCAGGATCCACCGCCCGTGACTCCACTTGACGGACGAGGCGCGTAAGCTACACACCTCCGAAACTCTCAAGGAAAGACGCAGCATGACGAGCATTAGAGCGTAGTCTCTGGCCCCCTTTGGCTTCTCTCGATCCGGCCCCAACAACAGATAGCGCACCTCTTTGGACGTCAGCGCACGCCCTGCCGGTTCCGTCGGCAACTCAGGGGGCGAGACTAATTTCGTCGAAGCGGGATTGAAGGGCACGACTCCGGCAGCCTTGAGGTACTCAAAGAAGGAGCGGATGACGGAGAGTTTGAAGGAGACCGTTGCCGGGCGCTTTTTCTGGCCTCGCAGCCAATCGCGCCATCGCTGTACGTCTGCTGGCACAACCTGAGCCGGATGCTTTCCTCCGGCGAACCCGAAGAAGTCAGCCACCGCCAAGGTGTAAGCGCGACGGGTCGCTTCCGAGACTGACTTGTCGACGAACGGAGCGACGCTCTTCGGGTCAAACTTCAGCGGGGCGACATCCCCACCGCGCTGAATTTCGGGCGGCACTATTTCAATAGACAACAAGTGAGAACCTCTTTGAAGCAGTTTAGCGTGCAAAATTAAGAGAATGGTGCCTCAGGATGTTAAAGTAGTCAAGAATTTTATTCGCAAAATAAGCATTATCGGAAATGCTGTAAAGAAAACCGTGAAATGTATTAAACCTCTGATTGTTTTGTAATCAGACTGTCATGCTTGCAACGAGCAACGCCTTTCTCTATCCCGTTCGGGTACCACCATCCTGTATTATTGCAATCAGGGCAGGTCTGTCCTTCGGGGATGATATTCGTCGTGCATGGTTGATCCGGCAATTCCTTACCCTCGGCCTGCGCCTGTCTCTTGTCCATTTTCCAGAGCCTTCGGCGCAAATGTTCGGCGAGGAATGACGGTACCGATGAAACTGTTGTGCGCCCGGCGGCGATACGGAGTTCCGTTAGTAAGACTTGGGCGAGTTCTCTGTACCGCTCTCGCTCAGTGGGTGTCGGGTATTTGCCGGTCAATTCTTTGACAACTGTTTTAAACTCCATGAGGAATCCAGCGAACGGTTCATCATCGACTTCGGGGCTTAGATCATTTGATGATGAACTGCTTTTGGAAATCTCAGAACCGCCAATATCATTTCTCTCTTTATATAGTCCTGTAATTTTTACAGGAGTAACTCCTGTAAATTCTACCCCAGTACTACTGTAATTTTTGGTATCACCAGCTGGTAGACCAGCTACAGTAGTAGCTACAGTAGTAGCTACAGGACTTGTGATTTGCTTTGTCTGCGGATCAATTTCAATATCTGCCAACTTCCGACGCCTAATAATGTCCTTAGGCTCATAGATGCGATAACGTGGTCCTTGAGGGAAATATGCTCCATGGGATACCACCTCAACCGAGAGTTTTCGACAGAGGCCGCGTATAGCTATCCTCACAGTTTTGTCAGAGCGAATTCCGGTCTTCTTGCAAATCTCGGTCGGGCCGTAATGCCGTTCGCGGATTCCCTTGCTGATCGTCTCCCGATACATCACAGAATAGATACGTTGTTCAGAAGCGGTGTGTGTGGCATCGAGGTATTGAGCCTGATTAGGAGAAGTAGAGTTTACAGGAGTACTTACAGGAGTAGTTACTATGATATTTACAGGAGTAGACAGCGATTTTATAGAAGCTGGATGAGCTGGCTCAGATGCAGGTTCGGATTGCTGTTCGGCTTCAAGCGCTTCTTCCCTCTGCTTTCTGAGCAGTGCGGCGAGCGGGTCTTTGGTAAGAGGCTTTGACATAACTCTTAATCCCCAAGAGAGACTGAATGCTCCGCGATGTTGAGGTACTCAACGGGAATAGAAGATTGCTTATGTGCGAGCATTAGGTCGTAAGCAAAAGCCGAGAGACGTAAAACAGCACGGGGAACACCCATAGAAACCACATACAATTGCTCCAGCGTGGCCGCTGGAAAGGGATTTGGTATCTTCACAGCCTTGCACCTATGCGAGAGCATTTCAGCCATCTCGATAGGTGTCAGCGTACCCAAAACGGACGACGGCATGAGGCGGCTGCGGAGCGCCTTCTGCTGGTCGCTAAAAAGCCTGTCGCGCAATTCCAGCTGGCCTGAGAGGACGATCTGGATTAGCTTTTCTTCTCCGGTCTCATAATTGAGCAGGGTGCGGACGACTTCCAGCATTTTGTGTGTGAGTTTCTGCGCCTCGTCAATGAACCAGACAACGTTGTATCCAGCCGCATACTGTTCGACGAGCCACTCATTAAGTTCTTCCTGGTGGGCGAGGATCGAGCGGCGTTTGGGGAGACCGACGTTGCCGCAAAGCGACTGCATCATCGCAAACTCACTGGCAAAACTTGGTGTGGGAGTCATCAGAGAGATAACGTCGTCGCGCGCATCGTATTCGGCGTGGAGATATCGTACGAGAGTTGATTTTCCCAGTCCGTTATCGCCGAGTAGCACCGTCAGACCTTGTCGCCGGTTGATCGTGAAGCGTACTTTGAAAAGCACGGCTTCAATAGCATCTGTAACGTAGAGGGTGAGGGGGTTTGGGCTGACAGAAAAGGGAGAAATATCTTTCATAATACGCCTTATATCACAATCCATCAAAGAATTAAAGCTAATTTTTAGATAGAAAAGGGAATTAAGCCTCTTCAAATCATGCACAGAAGATATTCTCTTGATTTGTGATGATATGCTAGGGGCAGGATGTGTCCTATCCTAAAGGACAGGCAATAATAGCGCAGTGCGCATGTGGTAATGTCCGCCATCACCGAATTGGAGCACGCGGCATACTTTTGATTCACCAATCGCTAATGGACTATATGAGGTTCAAGAAAGGAGATGGACGAAAGAGATAGTTCGCAAGTTTGGTCAGGCGTGCGATTTAATCTCAGTTCTCTCTCTTCAAGTTCGAGTGCTTACACTTCACCACGCCCTTCTCCATTCCCTCCCAACTCTGCGCACCCTGGCTCATATTCTTTCGTTTTATCCGCCGCAGTGGGGCGAGCCGATGTCGTTTACTTCCCCATCCGGCTCGACATCGTAGCCACCAATTCCCACCGCCCGTCCGTCTGGACATAGGTATTGCGGAACCTGTATTGCCCGTCTACCCTCTGACCCTTGAACATTCCCTTGACCGTATCCAGCCCGGTCGCGGCGGCTGTGTTTTGAGAGATCGTCACCTTACGACATTCACGGTGGAGTTCTTCGTAAACCAGTTCACCCGATTTGAGCGCCGCCATCACGTCGCCCTTGTCGAGAATGACACCACCCGTGCGGGTCATGGTGTAAGAATCAGGCACTAACCGCTCGATGGCTTCAATGTCTCGCGCGACGAGCAGCGCAGCGCGCTCCTGTTCCAGCCGAATGATCTCCCGTATGTTTCCGTCCTCTGCCGCATCGCCGCAATCCACCGTTCCTTCCGTCAATTCCATGTCACACATCTCCCGCTATATAAGACCTCATAACTTCCGCACGTACAGATCAAGATCGTCTCGCTTCACCTTTCAAGGCAAGGATAGCTCTGTGGCGCTGACGCCGTCGTTCGCGTGTCCGGTTGGTTCGCGTCTTCGTCGCTCATTTCCCCCGCCTTCCTTGTCTGACTTAAAAGCTACACATGGGTAGTGCGTCGGGTGTCCGGCAAATAATGGTCAAGAATGTCATGCAGTTGCCTGGGGGAGTAAGGCTTTGGGATGAAGTCAGTGAAGCCTACGTCATGCGCCTCGCTGGTAGGATGCCGGGCCTCTGCCCCTAACGCGCTATCGCCCGAGACCGCGATAATCGGGACATGCTCACTGATGTTTGCTAATGCCCTGATGCGGCGGGCAGCGTCGAAGCCATCCATCTTGGGCATATGCAAATCCATAAAGATGAGGTCGGGATGTTCGCTGGCGGCGACGGCCACCGCGGTGCGCCCGTTCGCCGCTTCGACCACGCGGCAATTGAGTTGCGTCAGCCAGACCCTCAATAAGACTCGCAGATCGTCGTTATCATCAACCAACATGACGGTGGCGCGGGTTTCCTCTGTGATCCCTTGTGGACTCATTTCTTACTGCCTTTCTTTGTTGCTTTACAGGTAAGCGTTGAGTGCTTCCGACTCGTCACCATATATCGCGAAGATGGTCTGCACCCCGGTGATGGATAGTAATTCTTGAATTTTCCCTCTCACCTTCAAGAGCTTGATCTGCCCGCCCGCGCGCGTGACGGACACCAAGGCGGAGACCAGTTCACCAATGCCCATCGAATCAACCCACTTGACGTGAGTCATGTCCAGGAGAATCTTCCCGTGGCCTTCTGCGAGCAGGCGGCGGATAATGCTCCGCACCGTGTCCGCACTTTCGCCGGTGATGATGTTTCCCAGCAAGCTGAGAATGATGACATCCCCAACTTGTCGCTCTGTGATGCTGACTTTAGAAACTTTCGAGGCGACTCCGAGTGCCCAATCTTTCAGATCGTTCATGAGGCAAATCCCCTTGATTTAGCCGCCTGCTTGCGGGCTTTCTCTAATGCGCCGCCACGATGTGTTGCTCGAACAACCCGATCAACTTATCCAGCCGCACATCCGTCCTTCCTTGCGCTTCCGCTAGTCCGGTGATGCTCTCAGTGGTGGCGCGGATAAAGGCGCTTTGCATCTCCGCATAGGTTGATAGCTGCCGGTTCGTCTCCGCGATCTGCTTGTCTGTGCGAGCCTGGCGCGCGGAGATGTCGGCCAAGCGAGACTCGTAGTTCGCCTGACTCTGCAAGAGGAATTCAATGGCGCGCTCCATCTCTTCGCCGGTCATACGTTGTTGCCCTTTTTTCCCAACCAGACGCGCGGGGTACTTGCCCCGCGCGCGTCCGTCAGAGTTTCATCGTCGGTGTCGGCAAGCTCGGGCACCTCGCCCCGCTGTTCGGATGTGCGGATGTCCACTCCATTCCGGCAAATCAATTCGATGATTTCGAGACGGCGCTGAACATCCGGCGGCGCATCATGCCGCGCGATTAGCTTTAAGACTTCATCGCGGACGGCTGCCAGAGCGTTTTGGTATCTTTCGCCACTCACTTCTTCCCGCCTTTCTTCGCCGCCTTGTTATTTCACGTTGGTAGGGGCCGTGCCGTCGCCGCCGGTCTGTTCGAGCCGTCCGGGTGCGGTCTTGTCCATCACCTCGCTTTTAACTTTCGGAGGCGGAGCCGGGTAGTTGTAATCAGTACCCGCGCCCGGTTCACCGTCAACGAGTCCATCATCGCCGGGAATGCCGACGCCGGGATGTTCAAGTTCGCGCGGGTTCAGTGGCACATCGTTGTGCGCTTTGGTCATTTCTTGTTGCATTTCTTCTCTAACCGCACTCTGGGTGACGGCAGGTGCAGCCGATCTCCATTAGTTTAACTTTCGCCGCTTCTTCGCACTCTTCACAGCAAGATGCGCTGCCATCTGCCGCCGGACAGCCGCAAGTCTCACGAGCGCATTTGTTTTTGTTTTCTTCGTCCGTCATGTCAATTTACCTTCCATTCTTTGTGTTGTTGAAGATCACTTCTTCCCGCCTTTCCGCTTCGTAGAAGTGCCATTGCTTGTGCCTGCTGCCCCTGTGACCGCTTTTTTTTGTGTGGCGGGCAACGACGACTTGGGCGGTCTGCCGCCCTTGTCCGGCTCAAACGCTTTGACTTCAGCCCGGTACAAAAAAGGCTTGCCGCCGATCTCCACCGTCTTGAGTCGTCCACGCGTCACAAGTTCGTTGATGGATGCCCGGGACACGCCGCGTAGCTTCGCCGCCTCCGCTTGCGAGATCAAGTCCTTCGGGTCAAACAAATCAGCCATTTTCACCCCTAAAATTTATCAACTATTTTCTCTCAACTTCTTGACAACGTAAAGAGGTAAGAGGTAATACCCTAACACCGTCAAGGCAAGGCACGCAAGAAAAAAGAGAAGGTAAGCCACACCATGACCTCTTACCAGATCGCAGCCGTGTTGAATGTCAGCGCGAGCGCGGTTCAATCAAGGCTCCGCAAACTCGGCATTGCTCGAACTAAGTCAGAGGCACAGCGCGCCTATCACCTGCCGAAAGCTGCCCTCGTCGATACCGGCATCCGGCAAATGAGGTCTCACTAAAGGTAAGGGCTAGGGAGTGAGCGGCCACCGTCCAAAGTTTTCGCGAACACTCGTCGAGCCCCTTTGAACAAAGAAGGGAACACAATCATGTCAGATACAGGAATGAAGGAAGAATATCGAGCCACGGCAGAACGGGTTATTGCCCTATTGGAAGACCCAAAAACATCATTGGTCAGCGACAAAAGGTCGAGCACGCGCCGGACACGCACTCCGCATTTCAATGCATCGCGCCGTTCGGCAATTACTTCATGGCACAGGCACATGGCGATTGCATGAGGGCGAGAAGGAACGCAGAGGGAGCAGGCAGCTTGTCACCTGTCACTTGTTACCTGACAGCGCCCGCCTGGTAGCTGGCGTCGGATAATGCAGTTTCTGCCAATGTCAACCCTTTCGCCGCATCAACTAATCTGCC
>MWWK01000168.1_pt1 | contig 11841 bp, 12 predicted proteins | sample 1047241 | NCBI WGS metagenome assembly MWWK01 (sample SAMN06349964, study PRJNA376086) | soil metagenome | isolation source: BG12-3 sample Antarctic (ecotone) soil | place: Antarctica | reverse complement strand
GCGTTTCCAAAGGCTTTTCTGCTGCCGAGCGGACAATCTATAAAATCTATATTTGCGGCGTCTTTCAAAATGTCTTGTGCTTCCCTGTTATCCTGTCCGCGCGGGTCGGCTCGGTTAATAAATGCGTATGCGCTTAGATTTGAATTTACGGCTTGTATTTCTCCGATTAGCTTTGAAACTTTGTCGAGCGTCCAGACATCGAGCGAGCGCGGCACGAACGGAACGATTAAAACATTTGCAATCGTCAAAGCTGCGCGTTGGCTGGTCGTGTCGCGCCCGCCGGTGTCGATAAGAATATCGTCGTATTTATCGACAAGTCTTTTCGTTTCCGTCCTGACGTTGGTATCGGTCAGTTTTATACAGGTATAGCCCGCGCCCGCGTCCTGCGATTTGTTTCTAAGGGCTGTAAAGTCGCTGGCACTCTCTTGGTCGTCCGCGTCAATCAAAAGCACGTCAAAACCGGCGCACGCGCGCATTACGGCTAAATTTATGGCGACGGTCGTTTTTCCCGAACCGCCTTTAACTCCACCGATTACTAAAATCATAGGATATACTTTCGCTATGTTAGAGATATACTTGTGCTAGACAATTTATACACCGTTTTATCAAACATCTCCAATCCAGACGAGATGTTTTTTCAGCGGAGTGTTTTTCAGCGCGTTATAAAAGCGTTCGTCCGCTGTTATAAATTCGCAGGATAAGGAAATCGCCAGAGCCAGATATGACCAATCGTAGACGGTCTGACCGGATGCCTGCGCTCCGGCGAACGCCGCGTTCAGCAAATCTCGGTGCGAGTGGAACACGATTTTCTGTTTGCCGAAAGCGTCGATTATTCGCGTCGCTTCTTTTTCGGTTAGCTCGTTCCTGCGAACCTTTTTCCAGACGATACTTCCGAATTCCGGTAAAATCAGTTCAGGCGCGTGAAGCTCATACGCGCCCGTTAATAATTTCTCAGCTTCGGGCGTGTTAATTTCCGGGACATACCATTTTACCGCCACGCTCGCGTCGGCAACCAATATCATCGTTGCCTGTCCTCGCGAAGCAGTTCACCGCTGTCGCTTTGCTTTTTAACCTGAAGTGATTCCCTGATTTTTCTCGCTGTTTCCAGTTCCGATAAAGGCTCGGCTTTCGCCGCCGCGTCTTTCAAAATTATCTGCACCTCCGATTGCAGGGAGCGTCCGTTTCCGGCGGCTCTGATTTTAAGTTTTTCGAGAATTGCTGTTTCGACATCTCTGACCAATACATTAGGCATATTTAAAGGCTCCTTACTTTATTGTTTGCGCTTGCATAATGATAGCAGAAAAGATAACGAAAATATAACCACAGAATGAATACGCCACAAGAAAAAGTAACTATTATCGGACGCATTTAGAGCAACCTTTAATTGCATTACGACGCTTTTCTCGCTAAAATTTCCACAGCGTCAAAATGCGGTAACTCATTGTAAAATATAATACTTACAAGAAAAAATTTTTTTTGGGTCGCTGCCGGAAGAATGGCTTCGATAAAGGGGTCTGATAACCCAAGGTAAGCGTTATATATGTCATTCGTTTTTTCCGAGTATATGACATTCATTTCTTCCGATTTTTAAACATTTAGATAATTGAAAATTGTGCGCGGATTTAACTGCGTTACTTCTGCAATCTCTTGTCTATCGTTAAATGCCGCATGTAAGGCTTCGCTGTAATTGTCGATGTTTCGTTCATCGTTCATTAACAGCGGCTTGTCGGTTCTTGGTAAATCAAGCTGATAACGTCGTGAATATTTACCTACTTTGTAATGATTGTTTGAACGCATAATGCCGCGTTCCTGTAGCTCCTGTTGAAATTTCCGGTAAGTGGTGTCGTGCGCTATTTCTTCCGTCCAGATGCGCCAGGAGATAAAAATCCATTCGTGGTGTTTTCGCGCTCGGCAATAACTCGCCAATTTAAAAAACTGCTTTTGCCTTACGGCATCGCTCGGAAAGAGCTTCGCGCCAAATATCAAATCCTCTTTGGTAATTTCTCCGTGCAGGTTATGTGTCGAGTCTGGCAAAGTGCGCGGATTTTTCCAAATCCAAACCGCTTGGCGGTCAATTTCTTTGTCAATCTGACACCAATTCTGCGATTTCGCCGTCTTTGAAAAGCCATTGTGGTTTTCTCTTATCCACATTTTGACGAATTCCACCGCCGTTTCCTGAAAACAATTTTGACGCCAGAAATCGAACAGTAGATAATATTGCGCTTCGTGGCGCGTTCCTGCTGCCTGCAAGCCGCTTTTCAAAAATTCCTTAGCGTCCGCTCGCGGTGTCCAGTTTCGCGGATGGTCGCGGAAACCTTCCAGTTGGTCAAACAAAACCGGCTGATGGGGCAAACCTTCAATCGGGGTCGCGTCTATTTTCATCATCAGCGCCAGTTCTTCCTGCCACTTTAAATTACTCATTCGCACACCGTCTTTTATGACGTCCGCGCCAAAGCCGCACGGCAAACGGTCTTTCCGGTTTGTCTGCGGGTAAATCTCGCACAAATCGCTGAAACAATTGTGCAGCACGGTGTGGCTGAGTTTATGGGTCGGCGTTTTATCTTTGTATTCGAGTTTTAAGTAAACGCGGTGATTCTTACTCCGGTTGTAGCTCGGCGTTGTCATTACGAGCATCTGACTTTCGCCGATTCCTAATTGGTCGAAGCGATTATAGATTTTTTCGATGGTTTCGTCTTTGGGATTATCAATATCGAGCGAACAAAAAGCTGGATACCACGCGGCAGGTAAAGCAATCGCCAGTTTCTGACGTAAATGCGCTTTAATCAGCTTGTCATTCGTTGGTTTGTGGATGGTCTGCCATTCGCCTCGCGGTCGCTGCACGGCGTAAGGGGCGCGATGTGAGGCGATAAAGGTGGCTTTATACTGCTGTTCCTGCGGGTTTAGTTTTTCGTATTGGTTCATTTGCTCAAGCCCTTTTTGTGTAAACAATTCAGGCTTGAACAAAAGACAATTTTGAGATAATCTTTTTGTAGAACCCGAACCGCCGATTTCGGTTTCGTAGGTTTTAGAAAGCGTCGAGAACTGCAATCCTCGGCGCTTTTGTATTTTCAAAGACAATTTAATTTACGCAGGATTTCATTATTTTGCAATAGCAGCTTTTATTTACCGGGTTAAACATTCAAAACATTATACCTACTCCCGACAATTAAATGCCTCGCATCACGGTTATTTAATTAATTTCAGCACAGTTCCCAAACCGATTAAGAACCCGAATATAATGCCGCCAATAACGTAAATGAGCGGCATACCGTAGCTGCTGAACCAGCCGGGCTTATCACGGTCGAAATTCTTTTTCTCCGATACCAATTCGTCGCTCCGCATACGAAGCTGCTCGCGCTCGCCCGCCGTCGCGTCCGAAATTATTTTTCGGAATTCCGGCGCGTGCTTCTTAAAGGCGTCAGATGCTTCCGGCGAAAGAGCGCCTGCCGGCGTCAGTTCCGTTTCGACGTAATAATAACTGCCGCCGCTGATAATTGCCGCAAAAAGGACAGACGCGACGATGCCCGCGAGCATACGTCTTTTATATGTTTTCTGACGAGCTTCTGCCTTCGCTGCCGTTAAGCTGAGTCCTTCAATGCGTTCATCTCTGTTCTTGAGCTGCTCGCCCGCCCGTTCGAGTTCTGCGGTTGCCTGATTGCATTTGCTTGTTACGGCGCTTAATTTACCGGACTGGTCGTTGGACGACGCGCTCATCCGGTCGTAATCACGAAGCTTTGCGGTTTGAGCGGCGGTCAACTGCCCGGCGGCAAGCTCGGCGATGCGTTTTTTATCGAACGCCGCTTTCTTCGTCAGCGCGGCGATAATCTTCCGCTGCTCGGCATCCTGCTGATTACCGGATTCGATAACTTTGATTTTTTTGTTCGCTTCGTCGAGTTCGGCACGCAGCGCGACGTTTTCCGCTTCGATTAAAGTATTTTTTGTATTTTCGCTCATTTCGTTCACCTCATTACAAGGGCTTGCTTTATTTCAGATTCAACATTTTCCCCTTTTTGCCGCGCCACGGTTTCAACTTCCTTCTCCGCCTGCGAGAAATCGAGTTTTCTGATTTCATCACGGCGCGTCATTGCCAGCTCTTCGCCGTAAGCTCGCGCCGCGCGTTGTTTGGCGTTGTCATCAAATTTGCTGCCGATTGCCGATAAAACCGCTTCGGTCGGCTTGCCCGTCAGGTTTTGCAGCAGCATCACGCTCGAACCGTCGCTGATTTTATCGCCTGTCGGTAAGAACGCCTTGTTGTCGGGCGTGACGATTGCCCGGATTTTGCCGGGGTCATCAATTTTCAGAATGGCTAATCCTTGCGAAGTTTCCACTAGCCGCTCCGGTTTGGAGAATGCCGCCGCGACATCACGCAGGAATATATCGGCGCGGTTTTTTAGTTGCTGGTCGAGAAGCCGGCTGGTGTTCTCCAGCATCAAACGGGTCTGTTCTTCGTTTTGTTTTGCAGTTTCCATATTCGTTACCGCCTGGTCGTATAACTGAATTTTGCCGTAATGTCTTTGAATTTTTTCGTGTTCGGCGGTGCTGCCTCTGATTCCGCGCTCGAGTCCGAGCGGTTGCATAACCTCGGCGAACTCGTCCTGGTATTCGGACATTCGCCATTTGTTTCCGCCGAGATGATATTTGGCGTTGAGCTTCCCCGTCGGGTCGAGCGGAACGGCATAGGCGGCGATGTGCGGTGTGGTTTCGTCAACGTGCATCACTGCTTTGACAAATTTGAATCCGCGCGTTTCGAGCATCTCCATATATTCCATCGACTTTTTGGCGAACTCGACGGTCTTTGTCGGTTTATCGAAATATTCTGGCGAAGCGGTCATTAGAAATTCGACGCACTCCACCGAATCCTTACGCGGTTTCCCGCCCGCCGCTTTAATTTCCTTGTCTACCAAATCGCGCAACTTTTCGCCGGGTTTGCCAATCAGTCGGATGTTGTCTTTTAACTTTTCCTCATCGGCATTCAGAGTCTTGCGCTCCCGCTCGGTGTGTTTGTCGGACGCGCTGACCGACGCTCCTTTCAATTTCTCAGTCCTCAAAATTGCGAATGCCATTTTCTTATTACCTCGTCTTTAGGTGATTTTCGTTTTGTTTTAACCGTTTGATTTTATCCGCTATCAGTCCGGTGAGCGGATATACAGATGCATCGAACGAATCGTTTTGGCTCGGCGCGCGAACCTTTTTTTTGCGCTTTGGCAAAATAAAGGTGGAGTAAGTCCACTCTATATAAACACCCAATTCAAAGCATAGTTCAGAAACTTTATATAGAGTGGACGGAAACAAAAGCAGGGGTCAAAATGAAAATCAGAAATTACAGCCAAGATACAAATTAAGAAGAAAAATCAAGTCCGATAAATAAATTATGAGTGCATTGTTGAGAGGTAAAACCAATAAAACCAAGCGAAATAAAAACAAATTATTAATCAAAAACAGAGTGTAAATGTTAAATAATTAGAAAATAAAAAGAATTTAAAAAAAGTTCAAAAGAAATAAAACTACAAATAAAAAACAGAATGAAATCAAAATAATAGCCGAACAAAAAATAAACCTCTCCGATAAACAAGAAATAAAATTAACGGTAAATAAAATCGAAAATAGTATCGGAAGGAAAATTGACAAGGAATGAAATCAAACCTAACGAAACAAAACAAGAAATAAAGGCAAAATAGAAATTCGGTAAAAATAAAAGCGGCTCATCAGAAACTTAAACCAAAAGCCAAATCGCTCCATAACCAAAATTAATCCCGGCACAAAATCAAGCCTTAAAAATCAAAGCATCGCCAGAGAAAAAACTACTTCTTTGGTATAAATGTTTTTGTTACAATGATAAAGATGTTTAATTATTTTTCGCCGTAAAAGTTAAAATTTGGAAGATTAGGCGAGATAATTAAATAAAATCAACGAGTAAAAACAGGTAAAACAAGTAGAAAAAAACAAGGAAATAAATAAAAATGAAAGAGAAATCGCACAAGATTCTGCAAGTTGCCAATCGAAAGACTTCAGTAAAGTTAACCGTCGAGTTCACAAAAGAAATCGATAACGCCCTCGATGAAGTAATAAAAGGTTTGCCCGAAATAGAAGGCGTCGCCATTACCAAAGAAAACGTCGTCGTCGCCGCTACCGAAAATTATTTAGACGTTTTGCGCCGAAATGAAAATAAAAAATTGAAGGCGAAAAAGACTGAAAAAACTCCCCCGGTTATTAAACAGGAAAGTTTGCTCGATATGGAAAGCATCGGCTAATAGATTACAGCACCGGCTTTTATGGATTTCGTCAATCTATTTCCTTTTGAATTCGAAGCCCGGAAGATATTTTTCTTAAATTGAAGGGTTGAAGATTTTGATGTGCGGAAATTTCTTGAAATCCTTATCGCAGGTGGCAACAGTCGCTCCCGAAGCGAGCGCGGCGACGCACAGGTGCGCGTCCATTACCATTCTGGATGAAATATCGTGTTTACGACAGAACTGTTCAAAATGCTGAAAATGAGCGTTTGTCGGGGTGAACAACACTACGTTGGCTTGAGCGAGCAGATTCTCGACAGCGGCGGCGATGTTCGCAACGGTTAAGGGATTGCTCATAGCCTTTTGATTTGAGGCGATGCGGTAAAACGACAAAACTACGGTTTCCGTCAGAATAACCGCATCACCTTTGTTAATTATCTGTGCCAGCCACACGGCGACTTTCGCGTGCTGCGGCATATCTTCGCAATGGGCGTAAATCAGGACGTTGGAATCGAGCAGAAATGTCATATTTCATCCAGCAGTTCTTCAAGACGTTCCGGGGTGATGTTCGGTCGGAGTCCGGTTTTGAAAGTTTTTAATTCAAATTGTTGCTGCCGGATGAGAAGACTGTCGGCGACTTGAAAACCTTTCCGCAGCAAATCATTAACGAGCGCCTTCTCCGACAAATTGGTTTCGGCTATCTTAGCCGCCAGCATATCGGCGATGTCCCCCTCAATGGTCAATGTCTTTCTGACCGTGCGGCGATTTTTATAAGTTTTGATGTTGTTCATATTGACATTATACGGAAAAAGAAGGAACAGGTAAAATCTTTTCGTATCCTGATACAGTTTTATTCATTCTAATTTGTGTAAAGCGTAATTTGTTTCTTCTTGAGACGAGCCGGTGAAGGGCAAAACTTCTTACGCCGGAAATATATTTCTGCTCAAGGTGTGCGTCAGAACTATTTATTTTTTATATTTCTAGGCGATAAAAAGCCCGAATAATTACATATTGCCGATTATCGGGCGCGAAATGCTTAAGATTCAGAGACTTACAAGTTTTTTTTCACTCGAACCGCAATATCTTGTGTTCGAGCGGTTTCAAAATGCTCTTTTTGGGTCGTTTTCCGGCATTTTTATTAAACACAATATCTTGTGCCTACCATTTCTAAATTTCTTTTACTTTTCGGTATAAAGACATCATTTGATTTTTGCCTTTTATAACCTTTCCGTAATTGTGTTCAACGCGAGCTTCAAAATCAATTAAAAATCTCTTTGCAGGAGACTTACCTAAAAAATATTGACAAATAATATTATCGGGTATAGCTTGCTTGTATCGTCCTTAGCAACTCATAAATTGTAAACCAACACAACTTGTCTTTTCTTATGTAGAAATACAGAATTTTTCTCTTTAATTTTAGTTATGCGACGTTTTCCCATAATACGGTGTCGCTACCAAAAAGCCATAAATATCGAGTCTTAATTTGTCTCGTGTTTATGGATTTTCTGTTTTACGGGCTTCTTTCAACTCTTTTATTTGCCGGAGAAAATGAAATGTTTAAAGTATTTCCAACCTTTTTTGCCGATTCTATTTGTAGAAAATCGTTTCGCTTCACACTCTTGGGTTTATTGATTGGGTTAAGCGGTTTTATATCTGTTCCAGATTACGAAGTTACTGCCCAACAAACTCCGGTTCAATCGTGTCCGACCTGCAAGCCGCCGTCAGCGCAGGTTATTTATACGCCGCTGATAAATTTGCCCGAAGCGACTTATGCCGAAATCAATCTCAACTGCCGCAGCGCGCACTCTATCGATGTCGCGCCGATTTTTTATACGATGGACGGAACGGCGATTGCCGGCGAGACGATACGTTTAATTCCGGCGGAGATGCGCTTTGTCGATGTGCGGTCTCTGATGCCGCAGGCAGAGCGCGAAAGGAGCGATTGGGGCGGAATGTCTTTGTCTTACACGGGAAACCCGATGGAAGTTTGGGCGCAGATGACGTTTCACGGTGTCGGAAAAAACGGAAGCGCCAATTCGTTGTTCGTCGTCATCGACGCGCCACGCTCAAGCATTCGAGAAGCGGTCTGGCGAATGCCGAAAAACGCGACGGCGACCATTGCGTTGGGAAATTATTCGGACGCGCCTGCCGCCGCTTCTCTGACATTTTCAAACGGCGATGTCGAACAAATCAATATCGCGCCATATACGACGGAAATCGTGCGCCGGAAAAACAGCGGGCAAAACAATACGGGCGTCGAAGCCGAATCGGTAACGATAAATTCGAGCGGTCAAATCGGTCGGCTTATCACAACTGGATTTGTCGTCTCCGCAAACGGCGATTTTGCCAGCAGCATTCGCTTCAACGATTCGCAGAACACGGCGCAGCCTAATTTGTATTCGACCAACTTCAGACTTAAAAATTCGACGCCTCGTATCGTTCTAAAAAACACGACGACAAACGCGATTACGGCGCAACCGCGTTTTCTTCCGGCGGCGGGCGAAGGAAGCGGCGTTGTCGAATTGGCTTCGGTTGCGATTCCGGCGAACGGCATCAAGGAAATAAATTTAACGCCGCTCGTCAGCGCCGCGAGAAACAGACAAGACCTCGATTCGGTCGCCATACAAATTATCAGCAGCGGCGCGGCGGGAGGTCTCGTCGGCGCGGCGAACACGACGAGCAATCTGACGGGAATCGACTACGACATACCGCTGCGCGACTCGGGCTTGGCACGCAATTCAACGGGCGGCTACCCGGTGCGGCTCGACGGCGATTACACGACCGTTCTTTCGATAACGAACGTCAGCGACAAAACATCGAAGTTCACGATGCAGATTAACTACGGCGGCGAACCTTACGCTTTTTACCCGCAGGACATAGCGCCGGGAGCGACCAGGGTTTTCGACATTCGCCGGATGCGCGACGAGCAAGCGCCCGATAGTTCGGGGAGAAAACTGCCGCGCGATTTAACGGTTGCTCAAATTCGCTGGAGTCTTATCGGCGATGATTCGACACGATTAATCGGACGCAGCGAGATTGTCAGCGCGTCGGGAAAAGTAAGCAGCAGCTATAGCTGTAACACTTGCTGCCCCAACAGTGTAAATTACGTATGGATGAGTCCTGAAAGGTATGACGGTTATCCCGGCGATACGAATCAGTTTATTGCGATGCAGCAGGATCGGGATTGTTACGGCAACTCAATGAGTCCGTATGAGGTTGCCGCGTATAAGATTACTTGGACGAGCGGCGACAGCAGTATCGCCGCGCTCGGTTACAACGGCTTGGCGACGGGAGTTGACGCAGGCAATACGTTTATACAAGCGGATTGGACGGCGACCGTCTGGCAAGAGGAATTGACGGGCATCTCGTGCGAGCCGTTCGACGTGGCGATGTCTGCTATGGGCAATATGATTATCAGCCCGAAAATCGACTCGATAAGTCCTGACCGGAGCGTCATCAACCGAACGGTTGACGTAACAATTAATGGCAAAGGATTTGCCGCTAATCCTAGCATTCGGGTTTCAGGAATCGGCGTAACAGTTAGTAATATTGTAGTTGTGTCGTCTACCAAAATCACAGCCAAGTTTGCAATTGCTGGCAATGCAACTCAAGGAAATCGTAAGGTTATTGTTACCATTAATAATCAACCCAGCGGACAAGAAGATTTTTTGGTGCAAGTTCCAGCTAAACTTGAGGTAGTTGCCGATACCGGAAATGTTGGAGTGCCTAACTGTTCACCTACCGTCAGACGGCAAGTTACTTATAAACTTATTGACCAAGATGATAAAGAGATAAGACAAGCCGTAGATATAATCGAAGATTTATCTAATGTTTCGGCGAATTCCTGTAACAATGGACTGCCGATGGCTTCTAGCTGCGCCGCAACTGACCCACCTCCACAACAAGGTCAAGCGTATCGGTTTACCGACAGTATTAGTGTAAATTTCTCTTGTGCAAGTCCAGTTGCCCTACAAAGTTGTCAGTCTAATTCCTCTTGTGGTTACAGTTATACGCAAAAGTGGAAAACTTGCGGAAATGACGGAAGCATTCAATTATTTAATGTTTCGGGTGCAACACTTTGCAATCAGATTAAGTTGAACAACTCGACACAATTTTCAGTGGGAACAAGACCGCCAAATTAAAAATACAATGCAAAGGAGTTTGTTATGAAAGAAAAAATTTTCTTGCTCGGAATTTTATCATTTGTTCCATTTTTGCTTTTGGTATCTTGTGCCGAATCTAATATGAGATTATTCGCACAAAAACAAGAAAGTGAACAGCAAGCCAAAAATGTAACACAAGAAAAAACACCAGACAAAAAAGCTGTTATTAGCGGAATCGTATTTTATCCAAATTCGACCAAAACTGTGGACGATGCTTTAATTTTCTTTAATAGAGAAGATTTAGATAATGATAATCCCCCAAGTAGAAGAACCATTACGGGTGGTTCGGGAAGTGATGGAAATTACCGTTCTGAAGTGCCTGTCGGAGTTTATACCATTTGTGCCTGGAAGCAATCGGAAAACTATTTGCTATCGAATGTTCTACCCTTTGGATTACCGACAGGCGGAAAATGCGAAACCGTTAATGTGTCCGCAGGTGAAAAGAAAGAAGTAAATTTGATGTTGGCAAAGCAAAGCGGTTCGTTAGAAGGAAAAATTACAAATTGGGAAAATTTGTTTCTTCCGGCAGATACTCAAGTCGTGCTTTACAGACCACTAAAATTTGTAAAAGGAAAATGGGTTTTAACTTCATCCGAAGAAGCGACTTGGGATGCGAAAGCCGAAGTCAAGCCGGATGAAAACGGTAATTTTGTCATCAACGGACTGCCGGAAGGAACTTATTTTCTAAGAATCGAAACTCCCGGACTGGAAGCTAAATACTACAAAACTAAAAATACGAAGGGCGAAGCATCGCCGATAGAGATTAAGAATGGCGTTAAAAATAAAATATCGTTCAAGCTGCCATAAAATCTAAAATGCTATCAGGAAGAATTGAGGCAATTTTTGGCAATGCAGCAAGACCGCGACTGCTACGGCAACTCGATAAATCGCTAACCCAGTTTGCTTTTCGCCGCGTTCTGCTCGCTGCCGAGAAGTTTGGCAACCGATGTTATTTTTGCCTTGCAAGTTTTTCCAAAATCGCTTCTAAAATCCAGGTGTTGCGCGGCGTCTTCAGCGGTCGGGCGGTCAAGTCCCTATCTACCCGGTCGAGCAGCTCATTAGGTATGCGAATCAAAATCTTTTGATTTCGGGTCTTATCCGTCTTAGCTACGCTGCCGCCTTTTGAAATTACGGCGTTTATCCGGTTTTCGCTGGTTTCTTCGTTCTGTGTCGGTTTTTTTGCAATCGGCATAATATGTCTAATGTATAGTAATAGTATATCTATTGTCTATCGAAGATATATTTATACAAACATTTGATTTCTTCGGTCGCCTTCTCGTCCTGCGGTTTTAATTCAATTACGCCCGCGCCCGCGCTGGTGGCGTTTCCAAAGGCTTTTCTGCTGCCGAGCGGACAATCTATAAAATCTATATTTGCGGCGTCTTTCAAAATGTCTTGTGCTTCCCTGTTATCCTGTCCGCGCGGGTCGGCTCGGTTAATAAATGCGT
>MWWK01000167.1_pt1 | contig 11872 bp, 11 predicted proteins | sample 1047241 | NCBI WGS metagenome assembly MWWK01 (sample SAMN06349964, study PRJNA376086) | soil metagenome | isolation source: BG12-3 sample Antarctic (ecotone) soil | place: Antarctica | reverse complement strand
TTTTTTTGATTTCACGTAGATACGGCAAGACCTGTGTTTGCACAAGCGGTTCGCACAAGCCGAAATAACAAAGATAGAGAGTATGAATGTTCACAAGTTTATTTAGAGGTTCGAATTTAGTATCAACGGTGAAGATGACAAACCAACCAGCAAGCACTTTATCAAACGGCAGGTTTTTATTTTCCCATTCGCCATTTTACACGATAAACGAATCCGGCGACTTCCAATTTTAGATAAAGTAAGTTTATCGCCTTCAATACGAAACCCGGTTTGAACGAACTTAAAAGATTTGAAACCGGTATAATTTTTGTAACGCGGATAGCCGGGAGTATCGCCGTTTTTAACCCGTCGAAAAAAGTTATCAAAAGCGTGTTCGGCTTATTTCAAGACGCTTTGCACCACGGTTGAATGAATCTCTTTATAATCGGAATTCAGTTGTTTAATAACCAGAAACTGTGCAGATTGCTATGGAAACTTTGTTTAACTTATAGGCTTCGCCTCTTTCCTGAATACAAGCGTTATACAAATCGGCGCAGCGATTTCTTATCCATTCGAGTTTGGCTTCAAATACTTTGTTCGTTCTTAATTTGTATTCAAATGTCGCAATCATTAGTGACTTATTATACACAAACCTTTAAGCCGTAGCAAGCTACGCGGTATTTAACCCATTTAAGACAATAAAATTACTCAGCATTTTGATTATAAAAATCAATTGAATTCATGGTTAACATTATAATCTTCAAACTTTGCAAAGTAAGATTAAAGGTTTTTGGAAGATTTATGTTTTGTGATGGTAAATTAAATTTTTAACAATTTGAAACAAGATTATCAAAAATTTTTCTATAAAGTTGATAAATTTATTGTTAAAATAAAAAACAACACAAATTGTAAAAAATAATGTATAATTATCAGGTAATTAATTAATTGATTTATTTATTTATTTATTTATTAATAGTTTTACTAAAATATAACTAACACTTAAAAGGGACAAAACAGATAAATAACTCATGAATAATTACGTCAAAAAGACGCAGTCAATGCGCTAAATGAAAAGCATAAACAACACCTGCTTTTCGGAACTCAATTTTTATAAAATGCCTTAACTTTTCTTTGGGAAATCTACGTAAAACTAGATTATGTCATATATTATTTTTATGATATTTAATGTGCATATAAATGCAAAAAATTTAAATATCAGTAGTTAAAAATTTGCATAAAGTTAAATTATGAACACATCAAAATACCATTACAAAAACGTATATAACGTTTACCTCAAAAATTTAAATCACCTTAACTTGAATCATCCAAAAGCGATTCAAGCAACTATGACCGACTTGGATGTCAGCATCCGAACGGTTCAACGGTCGCTAAAAAAATGTCGTGAAGAAGGCGTTTTTACCGACGCCATTTCAGGTAAGAACCACGAGCCTTTTGATTTATCAAATATGGTTCTTCCCGAAACATCGCCGCAAATTCCCGAACCCGAGGATTTATTCGGATTCGATCGAGAGAAAAACAAACTTCGTTCTCAAATTCGCTTGCTTGATGCTAAATACAGATATGTATCAAAAACTCTGGAATTAGTCGAACAACAAGTTGAAATACTAACTGAAGTTAATGCCGGAAAATCTGATATTAAAATTATTGGTCGTCCTCAATTAGAAGGAAGCAAGCACGAAGCTATTCCTTTTATTCAAGCAACTGACTGGCATCTAGGCGAACGCGTAGACCCTTCAACGGTTAACTATTTTAATAAATACGATCCGGATATTGCCACGGATTCGGCGGAAAAGTTTTTTCAACGCAGTATTAAATTAGTTGAAAAAGAGCGTCAGGATGTAATTATCAAGCGTATGGTGTGCCATCTGGGTGGCGATATTATCACCGGATTTATTCATGAAGAATTGCTTGAAAGTAATTATTTTTCACCGGTTGAAGAAGTAATGTTTGCTTTTAACATTTTAGTAGCCGGATTTAATTATTGGCTGAAAAACGGAAAATTCGATGAGATATATGTGATTTGTAATTATGGAAATCACGGTCGAACGAATCCACACAAAAAAATATCGACCGGAGCTCGTAACAGTTATGAATATCTTCTTTATAACCAATTAGCTGCTCATTACGCCAAAGAATCGCGTTTAAAATGGTTAATAGCCGAAGGCGATTACGCTTATTTAAATGTATGGGGCAAAGATTATAGATTTACCCATGGAGATACATTAAAAAGCGGAGGCGGTATTGGCGGTTTGGAAATTCCATTGAAAAAAGCGATTTTCAGATGGAACGCTCAACGTTATTCTGCCATGACGTTTTTAGGACATTTTCATCAAATGCTTCTGGGTCAGGATTACACGGCAAACGAAAGTTTAATTGGCGCCAACGCTTATTCGCAAAGTTTAGGATGCCCATCGCGTACGGCACGCCAATCATTTCGTCTTCTCGATTCAAAACGAAATGAATTCACTGCTTCCTTGCCTATCTTCGTAGATGATGGAGATAGATGTCGCCGAAAAACATCTTATCGCCCGTTAGGGATGAGAGAGCAAGTAGAATCTGGTTTAATAATTAAATAGTAATATATATTTGTATATGTATTACTGACTAATTTGTTCGGAAAGAAAATGGAAAGAAAAATGGTAAGTAACCTTCGTATATTGATTTTCTTTTAAACAGATTATAAAAAGAAGCCGCAGGAATTTAAATTCCTGCGGCTTCTTTTTATAAAAATTTTAGATGAATTTTTATGTAAAATTGAAAGTTAAAACTTTTGAAAAAAAATTGGAAATTCGATTGTGTTTGTAGTTTACTAATCGTATTAGTTTTTTTCACTGGTATTTTCAGTTAATACTCACGCTCAGGGTTATCTATCTCAATTTGATTTGATTAGCACTAAGATTGGAGAAAATTTAGTTAAATAAGTGAAAACGACTTCTTTACGTGCTAAGGCGACTGGCACACCTTCTTCGCCCGATTCATCCTGGTCGCCTCCGACTCCGATCAAAAAAGATTTAAAAGCAGAAAAGTTAACTAAATTTGATATGAGTTATAAAACTGAAGGCAAGAGGTTATATGCATTCAGTTTCTTTTTTAGTCGGCTAAACAGGTAAAGAATTTAAGGTACAAAGACGTCCACCTCGACCATAAAGCAGTGAATTTTGTTCCTTACATTTTTGGCATCTTTTTTGAGGCGACAAAAGTTTAGGTTCTATACATTGAATACATATAGCATAAGTCTTTTTTGGCGGATTACTTCGTTTACAATTACATTTTTGACAAGATAGAACTAAATTATCTAAATTATTATGACCACCCTTAATAATTTCATTAACATGGTCTACGGTAACAACCGGAAGTGTGATATTTTTTTTATTAAATTGGAAATTTACATAAAACTTAAAATTTCCATGTTTATTTTTATTAATAATAGATTCTTGCGGTAGTTTTTGCCACCATATCATCAACCGATTGCACCAATGACAGTTTTCTATTAACCGATCACCAGTTTTTTTCATCATTAATTTAACAGCTTGATGCCGCAATTTATCCGCTTTACCCATAAAATTTAAATTCTAAACTTTAGAATTTTTAATATTGAACAGCCGTCGCCTTAAAAGATCCACACTATTAATCTGTTTGATAATTAAATTTTATTTATTACTAAAAGGTATAATTATTAATTATGCCTTTTTATTTTTATCACTGCAAATTTTAATTGTTCAAATAAATTTTTGGCATAACACTTGCCAATATAAAAACAGATATTGAAAACAAATTCAATTTATCTAAAAAACCTTACCCAAATCAGGTAGTTTAATTGGAAAAAGTCAATAAAATTTAAACTATAAAAATTTATTGAATTGGTAATATTATATATTCCATACATAATTATGGATAATATTACTTGAAATTATGAATAAAATTATGAATAAAATTATGAAACTAAAATTTGCTTTAATTGTACTCACCTTTTTAACTCTCGGCGCACTAAGTGCTGATACAATCAATGCCCAAACCGTATCTTCGCGTCAAGAAGGTTCATTAGCTTATCAGTATCAAAATATTGATGACGGGCAACTTAACGTAACCACTGGCAACACGGAACGAGCAGCAGCTCAAGGCTATAAAGTTGATTACGGGTTTAACTTTAAAAATAATGTCAGTTTTATTGCTGAACATTCCGGTGCTTTTAACACTCGCCGACAATTTGATAATAATTTTCGTACACATATAGAAAAATATGATTTTTTGAGCGGTGCTCGATATAATTTTCGTAATGAATCAAAAGTAACTCCTTTTGTTCAATCAACGATTGGAGCTGCTTATGCTCGTACGCGACTTGAAAATTTGGTTGCTAATACCAACTTAAAAGATACCAATACAGCTTTTGCATGGACAGCCGGCGGAGGTATGGATGTTCGCTTAAGTAAAGTCACTTCTCGTGATGTTCGTGTTCGTTTTGGAGCTGATTATAACCCTACTTATTTTAATGATACTACTCAACATACGGGTCGTTTTTCGATTGGTTTCGTTATAGGAAACAAATAAGTATTTTTAATTTTCGTTAACTAAACTTATTTGATAAAAAGACGTCATTGTTTCAAACAATGACGTCTTTTATTATTCTCCTGCTAGATTAATGTCGGTAGTGTTTTAATTAATACTAGATGTAAAATTTAGAGTAAAGGTATTTTTCATAATTTCACTCTAAGTCATGATTTTTGGATGTTTAGAATATTTTTAGTATTATTTGGTTATGGTAAATAAAAAATTTAATACAGATGAAACTCGGTTAAACGAAGATGATGCGGTTGAGGTTATTACAGATAATGACGGCGGCGGCGGCGATCAATGGGCTATTGGAAAATTCGGTCTCGTCAAATCAATTGATCAGGACGGATATTGTGAAGTTGAATTAAAAGGATTCGGTCAGGATACTTTTTTATTTGCTAGTTATCAACTTGTAAAAATTACCGACTAATTAATACCTTTTAATTAAAAATTACTAAATAGTAAATTTATGAACACAGCAATAGAAACTACAACCAAAGCATCTAAACAAAAATCTAAAATCAACAAAGAATTTGATAATGCCCATGAAGCTTATCGATTTATTAAAAATCATCCGGAATTTAATTATTTTGAAAAATTTTTATTAGGAAAACGTGTTGAAAGACAGCGCAAAATTCATGTGAAAGAATCAGGCGGACAATTGTACCATGACCGAAATGGTTATTGGCATGTCGTTTATCCTGAACATAATCCATGTATTCAAGAAAATTTTCATTTTATTTACGTCAAAGTAGATAAATACGGGAAGGTTAATAAAAATTCCGAAAAAAATCTTTTCACTGAATGCTGGCTGGAAATTGGTCAAATTAAATGGGAGCTTCACCATGAATCTCATACCGGACCGGAAATTAAAACCCTATATCACGATTATGAAATCGATACCGGCGGTGCTACTTTTGAAGAAGCTTTGATTAGAATGGCAAATAAAATTGCCCGTAAATATGGACTAGATCAAGTTAAAGATTAATTAAAAATAAAATTATCTTTCATCTTTCATTTTTAATCTTTAATCTTTAATTTAACTAAAAATAACTTATTTATTTTATTTTACTTAAAAACAGGTGCCTTTGAAAAGGCAGCTGTTTTTATTTTTTGAGTTTCATAATATTCTATTTATACTTTTGATATGAGCACAGAAAAACAAACATTTAATTGTTTCAAGGATTTAAATTTAATTAAAAATCAGGATCAACAACCCGTTGATAACAACATCGGCGAATCAGATTATCTTCAACAAGTAACTTTTGATTTGAATAAATTTATTGATAAATCTATTCGAGTTATGGTGGGATTTCTTTCAGGACAAGATATGGCCGATACTTTGCAAATAGAAAGAATTTTAAATTCGGGTAAAAAAGTTAACATAATTATTCCCAATGAAATTTATTCGCTGAACGCAACTTATTTAACTGGCTTGCTTAGTAAAGCTTTTAGTATGTTGGGCAGAGAAGGCATTGAAAAACATGTTTCTTTCTCGGGAAAATTCCCATACCAACAACCTTTAAGCGAGGCTTTAAGGTTGTTGAGTAATCAAAGCCAGCGCGTTTCCTAAACCCAACGATTTTATTAATAAAAATTATATAAGAGTCAACTTGATTATTTAACGAAAAGTGTTTGAATGTTATAAGTTTCTTAATAAACGAGATTTATAATATTGTTTAAATATATTAATGAAATTCTATATTGGTTTAATATCAATTTTGGTAATTTAAGATCAATTTAAAAAGCAAAAGCACCAAGTTAATTAACTTGGTGCTTTTTATTAATAAAATATAACGTAGAACTTAGTTATTGATTATTATTGAATTTTTTAAATACTTTGTCCCACTTTTCCGCATAACCTTTTTGTATGCGAGAATCTTTTTCACATACTTCAGCTAAAAGCGGAGTCACGTGAGACAATGAACATAAAACCAAATCGCGTACTGCGTTTGAACTATATTCAACTTCCATACGAAGCAAATATACCAAACATGATTCCCATGTCTTGTAGTCTGTGCTTTTCATTAAGTGAGCGGTTAACATGGTTGCTACGAAGTGACAAACATCTGGTTTGTTAGATATATCAATCGTGTCGGGATTAGCAACAATATCGCTAATTTCCGGGAGATTATGCTGCATATCATGAAACGCCTTAATTTGCATTCCCAAGCCTTCACCGATGCATCCTTGCATAGCTTTAATGCCGGTTTCAGTCCACCCAAGCTTTTTAACCCATTGGTCTGCTCTTTCAACGCTGCGATAAGTCGCAAACGCAAAACTGGGACTTTTCGGATCAAAATTCATAATGTGTTCTGGCTGCTTACGAAAGTAAGCAATTAACGTCGGATCGCAATCATGAGGATATGCCCATCCTGTGATCCACTCTTCAATACCCATTTTAAGTTCAAAGTGAGTGAAGCGATTTGCAATGGCAGGAGCCATTCTAATTGCACCAGTATTTTCTTTTACCAAGTTTCCAGCTCCAATCACGATGACATTTTTATTCATTTGAATTGAACCAATTCTTTTTTCTAGCGCAATTTGCATAGCAATTTGCGCTGCATGCTTAGATGCTGAGGTCAGTTCATCAAGAAATAAAACCTGTCGCGTATTTTCATACTTTGGGTTACATAAATCTCGTAGGTGGTACGGGACCGCAAATAATGTAGTGTGAACTCCATCTTCTGTATGTAGAAATGGTACTCCTTCGAGATTTTCCGGCGGTGTTGTTGCCATCGGTTGATAAAAAATCTGAGTTTTACCATCGTTATATGCTTCTCTGACACCAGCCGTTTTTGCCCCACCTGCGTAGCCATGAATCATGACGGCTCCGCCTGGAGGGGTTTCTTGTAATATCCTGACCAGTTCGTTAAAGCCAACTTGGACCAGGGATCCTGAAATATCAGTATTCTGTGTTTCCATAATTTTATTCTAATATTAATTTTTGACAATGTCATAACTTTTATCGAAAATAACTTAAAATAATCAAAAATAATTTTAGTTGTACATTTTTACGAAAAATTTGGTTTAAACTTTAAATATAAATGTGTATTTTTCTAATTAATTATACAATGAAATTCAATCATAAAACTAGTAATGAATTTTCTTTAAGTTAACTAACTAAGAAGCCGGATGATTTTTAAAATCATCCGGCTTTTTAAATAAATAAAATATTAAAGTAAAAATTAAACAGGCATATACACTACGGTTCCGAAAGGAGGCTCACTATGCTGACCTTCCAATTCTTCTGGAACACACCAGAAAACCGGATAATTAGGTGGTTCTTCAGGATAATTTCCATAGGTATCGGTAAAATAAATTAACATCGAACATTCTCGTTCGGTTTTATCTCTAATTCGATCAAAAACCGGTCGAAAATCCGTACCTCCGCCGCCGCCGACTTCTATGTCATCGATATTACTCAATGTCATCTCATCATGAATTGCTGCATCGCATGCGTAGAAATCGATATCTTGAGCACCTACATCAAACATACCTTTAATTTCAGTTATGCATCGAATCAGCAATTCGGCGGTCATTGAACCGGAAGTATCGGCTGCTACTGACGGGTTAAACATTTCTCCATAAGTTGAAGGCAAACGGTATCCTCCGGCAACACCGCGCATTGACGGCCTATTCCACGTTGTTTGTTCTTTTAAATCAGATTCGATAGATACCGCAGCAGTCTCAAGATAATTCAGCCAGGAAATTTTTGGTTGAAGCAACCCTTCAATATAGCGTTTAACGCCTGCAGGAAGTTTGCCTGCCTGACGAGCAGCTTCTAAAGCTGTAGCCATGTTTTCTTTCCATTCCTTCTCACTGTAATTTCTTGCTTCACTGCCATCATCATTAGCAGCATCTCCGTCCACATCGTCGTGATCGGCACATCCTTTGCCATCACCTAACCCTTCAAAGCCGGGAGTAGCCTTGGAATGACAATTACATTCTCCATCTCCAGGATCGCCATCGCCGTCACCTGATTGACAATTACCAGAACATTTTTGATTTTTTTGCTCTTTTAGTAAAAGATCATAGATTTCTTCAGCGGGCATGCCTCTGAATTTTTCATCCATCAAAACATTAGTTGGTAATTTTAAACCACCGTCTGTTACCAACATTTTTCCGATTGAAAAAAATGTTTTGGAAAGTAATTTAACGTTTTATAGATTTCAAACAGCATGTCTTACTAGTCAACAAATTTTTGACATATTGGCATCACCCCATACAGAATTTGATCAATGGGTTTCTATATTTGAATTTTTAGCAACTGACATTGTTATTACATTTAATGAACGGGAAAAGAATAATTATTCTAATAAAGAATTGGTAAAATTAAGAAGAAAAACATTTTTGATGAAGAAAATATATCATTCAAGTTCTTCTATTATTGCTGGCAAATCTCGAGCTAATAATCCTGAAAGTCAAAATCTTATAGATAAAAAAACAATTATTTGTTTAAAGTGGGCACCGCTTATGTATAGATATTTAAGAACAGAAAATTACAAACTATCTACGTCTGTAAAATTAGAAACGGATGAAAAGTTTTTTTCATTTCTTAATGATTCGACATGGTCAGAAGAAATATTAATCTGTATTTTTAAAATGTTAGGGAGCCATGCTGGATCGATATTCTCGTATCGTGGATTTAAACTTGCATCGATTCCACAAATATCGATTATTTTATCCGAATGTTTAACTGAAAAAAATCAATCAGCAAGGTGCCGATTGATGAGATCATGGAAAGAAAATGTAGGATCGGATGTTAAAAAAGCTGCCAAAGAAAAATATCTTTCTAATTTTGCTTTTTATCATAAAAAATCAATGATCTATTTTCATAATATGGTTCAATATTTAAACTTTAATTATTCAGAATTGAAAAAAGTTACACCCGAGCTTTACTGGGTAAATTTAAAATTACCTGTAAGTTAGCACTATTACTTATTCTCCTTAAGGAGGAATAGTAATTATTAACTTTATTTAAAACAAAAGGTTGTCTGTAATTACAGACAACCTTTTTATTTTTTTTAATTAAGAGGTTTTTCAGCCAAAACATTCAGCCAAATTGAGTCAGGCATATTAATCCGAGAGTCTTTGGTTTGCCAGATTTTTTTAATATTCAAATTAGAAGATTTTTTCAGCAGAAGTTTTATGGTAGTTTCATTATAACAATTAAAGAATCGGTTATTGTGTGTGTATTCAGCATCTCCGTATTTAAACGACGCGTAAAGAACACCATTTAATTTTAAAGTTTCAGCCAGTTTCCTTACGGCTTCGTCAATTTCTGCTCGGCTAACATGCATTGAACTACCGCGAAGCAAGCTTCGTGGATTCTCAGGCAGAGACGAGCCTCGAGCACTCTGTCTTAACGCCTGACGGATAATGATTCGTATTATTTAGCGAATCGAGCGTTACTACCCGTCGTGTTAAATTTGTTTCGGTCGTATGAAAAGCTCGTTGTTCAATCACCAGAGCGGATACGAAATCCCGGTCGGCAACTAAGCCGCACAAACCGCATTGGTGAATTCTATCTTTGAGCTTTTTCTTAACCGTGTTGCCGCATATGCAAGTTTGAGAAGTGCCGTTCGGGTCAACTCTTATGATAATTCTACCGGCTCTTTCGGCCTTATAGTCTAAAAAGTTGAACAGCATACTCCAGCTGGCATCCAGCACTTGTTTGGATAACATTCCTTTCGCCAAACCTTTGACGTTTAAATCTTCGATAGCAATTCTTCCAAACTGCCTGATTATCTGAGTAGATAATTTGTGCAGAAAATCTTTTCTTTGGTTGGCAATAAGCTGGTGAATCTTGGCTACTAAAATACACGCCTTTTTCCACCGTTTAGAGAATTTCTTGCGCCGTGAAACTTTTCGTTGCGCTCGTGCAAGGCGCTTTTGTGTTCGTTCAAAAAAGCGTGGGTTTTCAATTCGTTGATTATTAGAAGTATGAAACAACTTGGTTATTCCCGCATCCATTGCAAGTACCGCATTTGTTTCGAGAAGCATAATCCCAAAACATTCATCTTAATTAGTCTTTTGCCAAAAGCCTGCGGTAAAGTTTTTGATACCTCACGCCCCCGACACTTTGCAAATCAAATCTTGCTTTGGCACTTTCTCGGCATCTTTCGGCAAGACTCTTTTTATTCTCGAACAGTTTTTCTAATTCGATAAATACTCTCCAGTAATTTTCACGGTTGAAATCTTCAATAATAACACCTGTTTTATCTTCGACAGTTATTTCAGCGGTATCGCCGACTCCGGTATTAACAATTATTGGCAATCCGCAAGCTAAATATTCAGCGTTCTTAGTTGGCGAAGATGCTTGTTTTGAATAGCAGGATTTTATAAAAGAAATTGCAATATCAGATGCGCAGAGATAAAGCGGAATTTCTTTTGGTAAAACCTGTGTAATCAAAAAATCTTCCGCGTTAAATCCGCGACTTTCAAGCAAAGGTTTGATTAATTTAATCGAACTTTGTGTCAAAATCAAAGCAAAAACATTCGGATATTTTTCTTTTGCCGCCCACAAAAAATCAGCCGTTTGTTCCGTCAAATACCAACCGCCGAATGAACCGACATAAACAATTACTTTCCTGTCTTCAATATTTAAAATTTTTCTTACTTTATTTCTCGAAACATCATTTGCGCTTTCAAAACGAGCTAAATTAACACAACAAGGAATAACCTCAACCGGTCTGCCGAATTTGTCAAAACCCGTTTCCAGGCTTTCGGGAAACAAAATTTCACGCGCTTTTTCCGTTAAAACAACAAATCCATCTGATTCTTTCAAAAGCCATTTTTCAATTAGTTTGACGCCACGATAAATCCAACCGTTTTCCTTCCAAATTCCCGCATCGGTATATTCTTCAGGAAAAAATCCGCGAATATCGAAAAGCAGTTTCGGCTTTCTACCGGATAAAAACTTTTTGGCAATTGCGCCCATTAGTGCCGGAACATGAACACGGGCGTGTAGAACATCTATTTTTTCATGGCACATTAATCGCCATACAAACCAGGCACCGCATAAAATGTCATAAAGAGTGGCGGGAACGGAAGGTCGTTTATGATATGGCAGGCAATACCAACTTATACCTTCTCCGGCAAGTTCTTCCTTTTGGGCTTCGAGTTGTTCAGCTGTCCACTTTTCCTTAAAATTAGGTTCAAATGTGAGCAGACTAATATTTAGATTACCCATTTTTTTGATTTCACGTAGATACGGCAAGACCTGTGTTTGCACAAGCGGTTCGCACAAGCCGAAATAACAAAGATAGAGAGTATGAATGTTCACAAGTTTATTTAGAGGTTCGAATTTAGTATCAAC
>MWWK01000166.1_pt1 | contig 11894 bp, 17 predicted proteins | sample 1047241 | NCBI WGS metagenome assembly MWWK01 (sample SAMN06349964, study PRJNA376086) | soil metagenome | isolation source: BG12-3 sample Antarctic (ecotone) soil | place: Antarctica | reverse complement strand
TTTTTAAAAAGTTCCAGGTCTCTTTGAGTTAAGATCATGTCCACCTCATAGAAAGTGTTTGAGTGCTTCGGCATTGGCATCCTGGGCACTGCGGGTTTTTAGGTGTTGCTCTTTTTCAATTAGACGGCGCTGGTGTTCAATTTTTAAAAGCCTGGAAGCCTCATTGGCAGCTTCCCTTTGTATTCTTCTTTGCTCCTCTTCTGCCAGTTCTTCCGCTTCTCTTCTTAATTCTTGCTGCTGGCTTTTTTCTTTTTCCTCAAGCATCAACTTTTTTTCTTCTTTGTGCTTAAAGTAATAAGATCCGCATTCAAATAAAATAAATCCCACCACCGCTGCTACTAAAATCCGGAACCCCCATAAAAAGATGGAGTTCATGGTTTCATAAATCACTAGACTCACTCCCACTGGTCTTTGACTTGAGTTGGCGATCATGACATAGATCAAAATAAAACTACCGAAGACAAAACCCAGACTCTTTAAGAACCGTTCGACTAGATCATCCATCCACACCTCCCGTTTTTGGACGTAGTAACCCCGTGACGCAAAAAATGCGTTCAGGGTTGTTTTTCAACAGTGAAACCGAATTGTTAAAGCGCACTAAGCGCTTTATAGTGAGAGGATTAGACGGCACATCTATCTCTCAGAGCTCTGCCTTTACATTCTTTATACCTCCTATGGTTTTTAAATCCCTTCACCCGTAATAAGGTGAAACCTTTCCTTAAAACATCGAAGAAGATATAAGTAATTGTGTGGCGAGTCATAATGTTGGGGCCAGGTTGCCCGATTAGTATAAGTCTTTACGGTTGGTGGCCCTAGAGTTTCGAGCCCTTGAAAGAATTTCCACTGATCATATTTTTTACAGTTTTTTTTTAGGGCCGTAGAAAGTTCACTGACGATTTTTCTAAACAAGAATTACCCATATCATTAAGACAAATGAATTATTAACAACAGATGGTTTGAAGCGGTGCAAGTTACATAATTGTTCAGCATTAGATCCCTTCTATATCTTCTTTCAGCTGGGCCAATAGATTTGCAGATGGTTCCGCATATTGTTTTATCCAGCGTTTATAAATGTCGTGTAGGGGAGCAATATTAAGATGGTTCCAACGAAACTTACCCTCTCTCCTGAAAATAACAAGATCTGCTTTTTCCAAAACTCTTAAGTGCAACATGATCGTACAACGATCAAGTTCAGCAAACTGATCGCAAATTTCCCCAGTTTTCATGGGATGATCTCGAAGAAGGTCGAGAATACTACGCCGAGTTTTATCAGCTAAAGCCTTGAAAACCTTATCCTCTTGACTCATTAATAGCTGTGATTTATGTTGTATTGACATGTTATATAAGTGTAACATATAAGTAACTATAAAAGGAATAAATCATATGACTGAACTTAAATTTGAAATAGACCATTCCATAAGAATCAAAAGGCCCGCTGCATTCGTGTTTGAAGCCCTTGTTTCACCAACACATTTAAACCGCTATTTTACAGTTAATGGTGAGGGCCGCCTCGATGTAGGAAGCAAGATCATATGGAGATGGAACGATTTCCCAGGAGATACACCTGTTGAAGTAATTGAAAGCACCCCTCCGAACAAATTGGTTATCCAATGGGATTCACATAAGGTTGGGTATAAAACCACTATTATATTTGACCTCGAAGATCAAAAAGAAAAAGGAACTATTGTTAGGGTACGTGAGGGGACGTGGAAAACAGATATGGATGGCCTCCAACATTCTTACAATAATAGCGGGGGATGGATGCATATGCTCTGCTGTTTGAAAGCATATCTCGATTTCAACTTAGACTTGAGAAGCATACCGTTTCCAGACGCATGGAAGGAATAAGCCAGTGATCGCAAGAATGTTTAGCCCTCTGCTTCTGTGCCTGTTTTTGTTTTACATACCGAAAGCCGCAATGGGCTTTCAAGATAAACCTGGTGAAATTTTTTGGAAGTTACATTTCGTATCTAGCCCTGAAAAAGTTTATTCAGCTTTGTCCAAATCTGAAGAACGTAAAAAATACTGGGCCGACTCGGCTGAGGAAAAAAATGGCGTCATCAGCTATGTGTTCAATAATCTCAACTTTACCGACGTAGGTAAAGTAATCGAAGCAGTCCCTAATAAGAAATATTCTGTAGTTTATCTATCTACTGAGGTGACGTTTACCATTAAAAGTGATGGCAAAGGCGGAGCAGACATGGCCCTTTTAGTGAAAAAAGTTCCAGCGGATCGCAAAGTCGAACTTATAGCCGGTTGGGTAAACTGGTTAATGACTATGAAAGCAGCTGTAGATCATGGAATTGATTTGCGTGGTGCTGTCAAATTTCTTGTGTAAATTCATTTTTACTCTTGAACCAAGGAAGGGATTTCTGAAAAGTAATTGGGTGTCTCTTCCAGTAAACTTCCATTCTTAAACTGATCACCGCAAGCAGGTTATAACAGCTCGCTTCACCAGCAACTATCTCCATACTTTTAGTTCTCCGTTTAAATTCTTTATTCAATCTCTCGATCGGATTCGTTGTCCGGAGCGAAAGCCATTCTTCCTTAGGGAATGACAAATAACAAAGTGTAGACTCGAGTGACCCCTCCAAGCATTTTACTGCTGAAGGAATTTCCTTCTCATATTTCTTCCGGAACTCTTCAAAAAACGAAAGGGCCTTTTTCTTTGTATCCGCATAAAAAACTGATCTCATATCATCAGCAACTTTCTGCTTCATCGTCTGAGGTACTTTGCAGATAACATTTCTAGCGACATGAACCTGGCACCTTTGGATCTTTGCCTCTGAGAATTCTTCTTTAAAAACTTTCTCAAGACCAGGAAGTCCATCCATAATTCCAAGTTTTACTGCGTTTTTATCAAGTCCTCTCGCCTTTAAATCTTTGAATAACTGCCTCCATGTTCCAGCAGATTCTTTATCTCCTGCCTGAAGAGCGATGACCTGTTTTACCCCATCTTCATTCACACCGATGACGACAAGGACACAAACTTTGATGACTTTTTTTTCAATTCTCATAGAGAAGTTCGTGCCATCAAGATACAAATATTTAAAAGTCTCCGTCAGCAAGCGTGATCGCCACTTTTCAACTGATTCAATCAATCGCCCTGAGCACTCACTGACTTTACTCGCACTGATTTTAGTTCCGAGTAATCGCTCAGAAATTAAACTGATGCTTCGAGTGCTTTGTCCCATAAGATAAAGAATCGCGACATCTTCTTCGATTGAAGCCTCGTTGCGCTTGTACGCGTCCAAGACTTTTGTCTGATACTTTCCATTTCGATCCCGCGGAACCTTCATCTGGAGCCGACCAAGGCCTTTGACAGCAAAAGTTCTTTGGTAGTGGCCATTTCTTAAGTGTCGTTCTGAAATCTCGACACCGGAAATTCGTTCGTACTTGTCGCGGCCAAGGAAAAGCTCGAACTCACATTCCATCAGTCCGTTGATAAAATCAGTGGCCTGAGATTTGATGTCGAGCTTCATTAATTCCATAAGTCCGGTCGATCCGAGCTTGGGAATTTTCTTGGCCATCTCGCGCAGTTCTGGTAAATTGACACTAAGCTGAAGCATTGGGTTATCCTTTTAAAATTGTCTGTAGTAATTCAATTCTAAACAGGAACCCGATCCTTTGGCCAAAAGCTCAATTTACACAAGATTTCTTACACCACCTTTGCGTAACCACAATCCTAAAAAGACTTGGCAGCAGGGCTATGTTGAAAATTAATCCCTAATCTGAAAATTTGCAACTTATTCTTGGCAAGACACATATGACAATCCAAACCAACGAATTGAATAATATTGGGTGCAAATCAAATTTGTCATTTTCCATTATGATAAAAGCATGAAGTATCTAGAAATCAGTCCCTCCCCTCAGCTTCGTCCCTTCGTGAAGTGCTACTGGCAACTCGAAGGCTTCTCGCCAGAGCTTGCTCCTGAGAGAGTGGTACCAGACGGAAGGATGGAAATGGTTTTTCATTACGGAGATCCTTTCGAGAGACTCGACCCCACACCAATTCTGCAAAAGAGATCACTCATCATGGGTCAGATCACAAAAGCGATCCATATCCGGCCTACCGGGAAGGTAGGCATCTTTGCCATACGGTTCCGTCCTCAAGGGTTTTCAGCCATCTTCGAGGAGAAGTCGGATCTTCTCAAAGAAAAAATCCTCCACTTGGAAGACGTTTTTCATTCTCAAGGAAAGGAGATCGAAGATCGGATCTTAGGCTCGACCTCCACATCTTATAGAGTGATAATCATCGAGCGGTTTTTGCTTCAGCATCTTCGCCGGAGTCGAGTCTTCGATCAAAATGCGAGAATGGCCTCGCACCTTCTCATTGAGCAACCAAATGAAGACCGCATCCTACAGATGGCCCACGAATTAAAGATTAGCCTTCGACAGCTTGAACGACAGTTTAAAACTCAGGTGGGCATGTCCCCTTCCCAGTTCATTAAGATTGCGCGTTTTCAAAAAGTCTTAAGGTGTAAGCTCGTATATCCAGCCATGAGTTTTGCCGCTCTCGCGATAGAATGCGGTTACTACGATCAGTCGCATTTTTCTCGCGATTTTAAAGATTTATCCGGCCTTTCTCCAAAAGTGTACTTCGGTGAACAACACAACTTAGCAGATTATTTCAGTCTGTAGATTCTGTCGTTTAAATACAATCCTTTCCTTTTCACATTGGAGAAGATGACTGTATTGTTTAACCAAAAAACGAGGAGTCACCTTGAAATCTCTAGTAGCAGTGTCATGTTTCTTAATTTCTTTTTCAAGCTTTGCTGGTCAGTTCGAGCCCGTAAAATTTCTCAAAGGTTGCTGGAGTGCATGGGATGAAAAAGGAAACAAGATCACAGAAGTCTGGCAGGCACCAACAACCACTGACATGAAAGGCTTATCTCAAACAACATCCCCACAAGGGGAGGTGTTGAATCAAGAAAGCTTGAACATGAAATGGCTCCCAGAAACTCAAGGTATTCAATATCAGGCCACCATCAATGGAGAGCTCATGGCCCCTTTCCTTATGGATCAAAGTCAAAGCACCACTTCAATGAAGGCCGTCTTCACAAACCCTACAAATGATTTTCCGAAATCCATTTCCTACGAACTAAGGTCACTAGATACCTTGGCCATAACATTGGACGGGAATGATGAGAGCGGAGCTTCTTTTGAAATCGTCTATGAACTTAACCGCGAAATTTGTCAATAAATCTAAGGAGAAATTATGACAGCTGCCGTGAACACTATCAATTGGTTTGAAATTCCCGCGACAGACATTACTCGTGCCATGAAATTCTACAGTAAGGTGTTAGACATGAAGCTTGAGACCATGGAATTTCAAGGTATGAAAATGTGCGTTCTTGCCCACTCAAGCGACGGAGTCAGTGGTGCCCTGGTCGTAGGCCAGGACTGCACGCCATCCGACAAAGGAACTGTTGTGTATCTCAACGGTGGCGATGACCTTTCCATCCCACTCGCACGAGTCGTGGCTGCAGGCGGAAAAGTTGTGCTTCCAAAAACTTCTATTGGCGAACACGGTTTCTGTGCCCATTTCATCGACACTGAGGGGAATAAAGTTGCTTTTCATAGCATGAAATAATTTTGAGGTAGGGGGGATTAGAGAATTGAAATTCGAAATAAGTAATCATATTGCAATTCAAGTTTATCCTCTAAAGGAAGCAACTGAGTTTTATAAAAATGTCATGGGAATGAAGGTCCTCGGATCTGACAAAAACGAAGCAGAAATTCAATGTGGAGGGACGATCTTCCATGTGGAAGACAGTAAAGAAGGTAAAACGTTCTTCGATTTTAGTGTAGACGATCTAGATGGAGCCAAGTTACGACTAGAATCTGAGGGATGTAAGCTAACTGAAACTTTTTGTGATCAAGGAAAAAGCTACATAGTCAGCGACCCATTCGGCTTAAAATTTCATAAATTTCAAGCTCAAATATAAAATGAAGGAATTTAAAAAACTAGGTTGATGAACGGAACACGAATTTAAAGACAAAGAATTTCAATCCAAACCCCAGGACTAAAAAATCTGGGGTTTATTTTTTTATCAATCAACGATCCTTGAGATCGATCTTCTTGAAACTCCCGTGACTCTTTCAATCTCGGCCTTTGACTTGTTCTTTTTCCAAAGGGCATGGATCTTCAGTTTCTTCTTTTCAGGAATTTCAGGCCGGCCAAGTGACTTTCCTTTTCTTCGGGCTTCTTCGAGTCCTGCCTTGACTCGTTCACGGAGAAAGTCCCTTTCGAGCTCGGCGAATACTGCCAGAAGCCCACTCATGGCCTTACCCATTGAGGTGGTAAAATCCATCGCCTCATTTATGGAGACGAATGAAACCCCCAGGGCTGTTAGCTCCTCAAGGGTAGTAGTGACATCACTTACCGACCTTCCCCACCTATCCAACTTCCAAACGATCACGACATCAATCTTTCTTTGTCGTGCGAGCTTAAGAATAATGTCCCTAGAAGGCTTTTTTTTGATTCCAGAAGCCGTTTCAGATTCGGTGTAGCTTACCGTCCATCCCCGATTCTTGGCGTACTCAGAGCAATCCTTGAGCTGAATAGGAAGCGTATTTTGATCCCAAGTGGAAACTCTGCAATAGATGGCCGATCTCAAGCTCATTTCACTTACCTCCCTATGTGCGCACAAATGTATTGACTTTTGCGACGAATGTGTTAATCTCTTAAGTGTGTGGATAGTATTTTGTGCTGAAAAAAATGAAATGTTAAAGAATAAGACTGATCGGTTATCAGTCAGCTTTGATGATTGTATTACAGAAATTAGCAACGGCGATTTTCTAGTAATTGACAGTCCAAGCAAGGAACAAATGGGTCAAAAGTCATTTCTTCTTGAAATAGATGATTACCCCATCATTGTACCTTTCAATATCAGGGGAAGCATAATTCAGCTTGTAACCTTGTTTCCCGATAGGAGATATAAAGATGAGTGACTCAAAAATGCAAAGACTCAAAAAGCATGCAGAGAACCAGGGCCATCATGTTGATATAGAAATGACCCAGAGGCTCCGAGATGCCTTGTCTGACGCCAATATCAACATACGTGTGCCTGCAGAGCTAAAAGAAGAGCTGATGACAGCGGCAAAGAAAAAAAATATCCCATATCAGCGCTATATAAAAAGCATTCTGGTTGAAGCAATAGCAAAAGATAAGGCCAGTTAATCACGATAGTGGGCAAAAACCCCTTCAAGAATTGCAGCTATCTAGCTCTAAGTAATCCCACGTTATTACTCATGGGCAAAAGTATAGTTATTGCCCACCCTTGGCATAGTATGCATAATATCATATAATGTATGCTGTGGATAGAATCAAGTCCCGTTACGAATAGATATGGGAAGCCTGGAGGTCAGTTCATGAAGAAGAAAATTAATTATGCTGATAAAGATGTTCTTTCAGATAAAGACTTTGAAGGCCAAAACATTAAAGAACGAATTACCATTTGGATTGATGAAAGTACTTTAGATGCTTTTAGAGAGAGAGCAAAAGAAGAAGGATCGAAATATCAGGCCCTGATCAATCAAGCTCTTCAGGAAGCTATAAAAAAACCATCTCTAATTCAGAGAATCGAACGACTTGAACAAAAAATTGGTTAATGAATTTCACTTTTCTTGGCAGTCGTAAGCAAGCCTTACGACTGCCAAGCTCAACCACCCAACTATGCTATAGATCTTTGGAGTTTATAAATTCCTCCCCTTGTCACCCTGTGTATGTTTTGAAACAATAAAGCCAATTAATGCAAACAGGGGCTATGAGGTTAAAAATGATTCAAGGATCGGAACTCGCAAACATTTTTCAAGTGAAACCTCAGCAAATTAATAATTTAAGAGCTCGATATGGGCTCGCTGAAAATATAGACACAGTCACCCTAGCAAATAATCGTCGCTACTATACACCACAGGGCATTAGAAAAATTTTAGAAAAAAGGAATTATAGTTTTAAACAAAGAAATATTTGCGTCTGCAACGTAAAAGGTGGCGTTGGAAAAACGACCCTGGCAGTGAATATTGCAAAAAAGACAGCAAGCCTAGGCTTTAAAACTCTAATTATTGATTGTGATAAACAAGGAAATGCTACAGATCAAATTTGGCCAGAATGTAGAGATAAAAATTTTTACTGCCTATATGACATTATTAAAAAAGCAGCCTCAATTAAAAAGGCCGTTGTTAAGATTAACGATTACCTAAGTCTGCTGCCAAGTAACCTTAAAAATCAACTGCTGGAAAATGAAATTACAAATACAAATATAAATAAAGGCAGTTATTTTAAGAGACTATTAGAAGAAGAGGCTTACGATATCGTCATTTTCGATACAGAGCCAAATTTAAGTCAGGTTAATCTAATGGCTTTGGCTTATTCAGACCTTAATATCGCTCCAATTAGGCTTGATAAAAACTCTATAGACGGGCTGGATCTTCTGTTGGGATTTGTCGAAGAACAAAGCCTGGAATGGCCTGAGATGAAAACAGAAACAAAAGTTCTGATAAATGGATTCGATAAGAGAATGACTACTGAAGCAATTAAAAAGATAGGAGAAGTTCAGGCCCTTGGTATTAAGACCTTTGATACTGCCATTAGGATTGATCAAAGTTTTGTAAGGGCTCAAGATACTGGCGATATAAAGACAACTTCGAAGGCTTATGAAGATATTTCCCTTTTAGTAAGTGAGCTTTTAGAGTTGTCGCCAAAAGAAACAAGAATTCAATAGGTATAAAAATGGCTGGAATAAATATATCGAAGTTGGCCAAGAAGGGTGGTTCTGTAACTACTAACAGAAGGCGATCCACGCATAGTCTTTCTACGCTCTCGGATGCTTATAGAAATCCATCCAGATCTGAAATTGACTTATCAAATCTTGAGCCTAAGAAAGAAGTTTGCGGTCTGCAGGAAACAAGTAAAGCGTCACTAGAGCGTGAGCAGAGCGTGAGTAAAGCGTCACTAGAGCGTGAGCAGAGCGTGAGTAAAGCGTCACTAGAGCGTGAGCAAAAATATCCAGAAAGTGACTTTTTAATAAAGAGCGTGAGTAAAGCGTCACTAGAGCGTGAGGTAGAGCGTGAGCAGGTGCGTGAGCAGAGCGTGAGCAAAGCGTCACTAGAGCGTGAGCAGAAAGTGGATATTTCTGAACTTTCAAAGCAAGAAGATTTTCTACTTAGTTATCTATTTGAAACATGCTCGTCTTTAGGCCAGCGAACGAGTCCTAAAATCGCAAATTATGACTTAGTTGAATTGCTAAAAACCACTTCGGGCACTCTGAGGAATTTGCTTTTAAGATTAAAAAAGAAAAAAATTTTAGCTGTACTAAAATCCAAAAATGGCCCTTCAGGATGGCGTATATATGAGCTACCGGAGGCTACTTATAAACAGCTTTCAAATAAGAGAAATTTAAAGAGAGCGTCACTAGAGCGTGAGCAGAGCGTGAGTAGAGCGTCACCAAATGCGTCACTAAGAGCGTCACTAGACCTCTCTAGTAGTAGTAGTAGTATAAATACTACTACTACTAGCTTTGAAGCCTATGACGCTATTAGCAGTATTCATATCCCGGCAAACCTTAAGAATCTTGGTTTTAGTCAGAGCCATATAAAACAGCTTAAAGAAAAGTTTACTCTTATTGAATCACAGATACAGCACGGCTTAGAATCCTTTTCATATGATCTAGAAAAAGGCGAACTTGATAGGCTGAAAGCAAGAGGTGTTCAGAATATTATAGGTTATTTTTTTGGAGCAATGAAGGCTGGTGGATATAATTCCGTAACAGATGGTTTCATAACTGCCGAAGAGTTGGCAGAAAAAGAAATGATTGAACGTCTAGAAGTTCGAAAGAAAGAAAGCAGCGAGCGCAATGAAAAACTCATAAATCTTCTTTTTGAAGAATGGCTAGAAACAAAAACCAGAGAAGAACTGAGTAATATCGAGAACCCAATTTATCAGTTTTTGGATAAGTTTCATAAAGCTAATTTGAAAAACTACTTTCAACAAAATGAGATGGAGAAATTTAAAAAGGAAATCGATAATGCCAACAGTCTTAATTAAAGATGGTTTTCGTTTTTTCTTTTATAGCAGGGAAGGAAACGAACCGCCCCACATTCATGTAATTGGAAAAGGCGGAGAAATGAAAGTATGGCTGGACAGCTTAGACATATCTAAAGTTTATAATTTATCCCCAAAGGAACAAAGAATTGTTTTAGAGATCGTAGTGTCTAACGTAGAAACTTTTAAAAAAGCATGGGAGAACTTTCATGGAAGCATATAAGATTTTATCTAGCGAAGAGCCTTCAATCACAAAATTAACCATTGAAAAGGACTCTCTTGTAGCCACGATTAGTGATGGCCGCATCGTATCTGTGCCAATTGTTTGGTTTGCACGCTTGCGTAATGCTTCGCACGAAAAGCTGAGCAATTTTGAACTTTCCCCATCAGGCTATGGCATCCATTGGCCCGAATTGGATGAGGACGTATCAATCAAATCTTTCATCCGTTAAGCGTGACGCGCGGCATAGCGCATAAATTTAGATTCCTCGTTTGCTGAGGATTGATTTTAAACCGGCCCTATACCTTGATGTAGGATCAGTTTAAAAAATCTCTTCAGTGCCATTTTTTAGACGATTCACCACATAGTAAATTCAATACCAAAGCTTTTTCAAAAAATAAAATTTCTACTCAAAGCAATGGCCCACAGCGCAAGCATTAAAGAGTTAATAGCTTTTCTTTACCAACGCTATGCAAGCAAAATCAAATTTATTTTTTACCTGCCATCTCTGAAGCACTCTAGTCCCCTTGATTTTCGCATTGCTCTGTTTCCCCGATCCCTCTTATCTCTTAAAATATTCAACATATTCCTAATCCATTACCTACTGTTATTTCATCTTTACCCTTCCCGCCACCACCAGCACTGACCTCCTACCTACAACATCGTTGGGGGTGGGAGGTCAGTGCTGGTGGTGGCCTCTTCGTTCTATAGTCTAATCTAAGAATACCGAGCAATTTTATCCGGTTAATTCAATTCTCTGCTCCTCTTTCTTTTCCTCCTGGGTGCCCACCCCCTGGGCAGGGGAGTGGGCACCCAGGAGCGTCCAGGTTTGAGCTACAGTTCTGATGGGTCTGATACCTCCTAGTAATGCCCCAGGTGGATCTTTCATCACCTCCTCAAGCACAGACACATAAAGCCTAGGTGAACCTGCACCGGGGGCCATACTGTGCCAGAGAGCGAAGATGGAATTCAAAATTCCCATGCTAGGAGCGATATACCAAACAGCAGGGATTTCAGTTTGACTGTGGTAGCGCCGGATTGTTTGCCTGAGCTTGTCTTTATTTTTTAAAGTCAGCTCCAGTTCTATCGGCACAGACATTCTTTTTTCATCCACCTCTATGCCCATAAAGCCGTCCGGGATGAGCTTTTGTTTAGCTCCCCTAAAACCAAGGCTTTTAAAGATGCTGGAGCGGATTTCATGTTCAGGCATCCAGGAATGGGCAACCCCTGAGCTTTCTAAAACCAACCGCAGGGATAATAATTTAAAGTCATGATCCAGCATATTTTTGCTCCAGTGGCGTTTGGGAATGGACACACTGGCAGCCTCCGCTGCCTTAGGTGTAATCGTCCACAAAATGTCCTGGCTTTCTAAACCCAGGATCCTTTTCAAATAACGATGCTCCTCTAGCTTTCGCAGGCGTCTGAGGACGGTGGATATTTCAATGGAGCTAAACAGTAATACTGCAATCTGCCTGGAAGATAGCATTCCATGACTTGATAGCTTTTTAAAAAGTTCCAGGTCTCTTTGAGTTAAGATCATGTCCACCTCATAGAAAGTGTTTGAGTGCTTCGGCATTGGCATCCTGGGCACTGCGGGTTTTTAGGTGTTGCTCTTTTTCAATTAGACGG
>MWWK01000165.1_pt1 | contig 11897 bp, 15 predicted proteins | sample 1047241 | NCBI WGS metagenome assembly MWWK01 (sample SAMN06349964, study PRJNA376086) | soil metagenome | isolation source: BG12-3 sample Antarctic (ecotone) soil | place: Antarctica | reverse complement strand
ACTTCATTTGATTTCTGACTCCAGATAACAAGGTAATTATCTTTTTCGTCGTAGGTCATAAACGCGCCGTTTTCTTCGATCTCGACAACGGCTTTGGCAATGGCGTTGATCCATCGTTTTTTGTTTTGCGCGTCTGTCACCGTCAATTCAACTTTGGCAATCGCGGCGGCTGTAACTTTTCCGAATTTGTTTGTGTCTGTGATTTCGAGCATTTTGTTTAATCCGTCCTTTTGTTTATTACTTAATTGCTTAAGTTGATAATTATTATTACATAAAAGTATTTACTTTACAACACCATAAATACGAATTATGCAAAATACTTAAAATACTTGCAAAGTATTTACTTTTCGTGTAATTTGAAGAAATGGTAAAAGCTAAAACAAACACAGAAAAAGAAACGGAAAAGGAAATGGATGTTAGCCTGACTATTAAGCTCCCATCCGCGCTTCGTAACAAAGCGCGCACCAAATCAGAAAACACCGGCGTATCGTTGTCTTTCGTTGTCCGTAAAGCAATAGAAGAATGGGTTACGAACGATACCAAAAAGCAAACTAAATAACGTTGTGTAGTTATCGCGTTACGACGTTACGACGTTATGAAGGTAATCAGCTTTGTCACTCAAAAAGGGGGGAGCGGTAAAACAACGCTGGCTATTAACTGCGCTGTGGCTGCCTCACGGACGCGCAAACGCCGTGTCGTTATCTTTGATATGGATAACCAGGCATCGGCAAGTGATTGGTTTGAAGAACGTCCAGAAGGCGAATTACAACTAATGACCGTTACTCCAGCCGAACTCCCAAAAGCGATAAGCATTGCCGCTAAACAATTCGACTTTGCTTTTATTGACACGCCCGGACGCGATGAGCCGGCGCAGGCTTCTGCAATTATGCAATCCGATTTCTGCGTTATTCCCTGCCGACCGTCGCCAACTGATTTGAAGGCTACACCGGCAACCGTTGCCACTATCAAGCGATTAGACAAGCCCTTTGCCTTTGTGCTAACGCAGACTCCGCCGCGTTCGTTTCGTGTTGGTGAAGCTGCAACGGCATTAGGCAAGTTAGGAAACGTTTGCACTATTCCTATCGTATCGCGCAACGCATACCAGGACGCTCAAACCGTCGGACTCGGAGTAATTGAATTTGAGCCGCAAGGAAAAGCCGCAGAGGAAATGGCGCAATTATGGCAATGGGTTCAAAGGAAAATTAAATAAAATTTATGGCTAAACGAAAAAAACTTCAGGAGCTTTTATCGGACACGGAAATGCCGGAGCGGAGAGTTGAGCCGAAAACCGATGATGCGCCCGCAAAGCGCAAGAAACACACTTCCCTGTATTTATCCGAACCCGTGCGCAGACAGTTGCGAGCTATCGCCTTTCACGAAGAAGTTAAACAGCACGATTTACTGATTGAGGCAGTTGATTTGCTTTTTAAATCACGCGGCGCGGCATTAATCGGTGAGCTGGAAGAAATGGATAAGCAACGTTAAAACGTCATAGTGTTACAACGCTGTAGCGTTGCAAAGTTGTAACGCTACCTAACTAAAAACGAATATATGAAAGAAGAAAATATCAGCGTAAAAGGGGGCGGTGAGTATAAAATTACGTCCACCTCCGCCGATGGTGAAACTGAAACTGCGCACTTACCAATGGAACAATTGATTGAGCTATTGCACTTTGAAATTTCCATACACGCGGAGTTTATCGACCCAAATCTTAAAAATCTTATACTTCTGGACAAGTGGCAACTCGAACTTGAAAACTCAGGTCTTTTTACCGTCAGGAAGTTAGGAGTTTCCACTACTGAATCAGTAATTGAGTATTACAAAATCCACAGCCCGTCCGTCTCAATATATATTCAGCGTGCGCTTGACCCGGCGATAACGGACGAAATGAAAAAATGGCTTGCGTTGCGCGACGCCTTGCGCGATGAAGTCGAGCGGCGAAAAAGAGAAAAGCAAACGGGTCAAGAAAAACGAGAAAACTCAAAATTGCCTTCAATTGTAAGACAACATACGTTTCAAGAAGTTCGCAATTTAGGGCAAGCCATTACAGATGGCGCAACTTTGCAGAATTGGATGGACATTCCCGGCGAAACCGCACTAAGGCATAAAATTGACGGTCAACCAATTGAAACTAAACTGAGCGCTCTCACGGCTATTGATTGGTGGGATGGACCGGCGACGTATGACAAGCTGCGTGAGGAGTTGCAAAAACTAACGCCTGAAGGTGTTTTGTTATTTCAATTCGCTCTCGAATCCGTTTTACTGCACGACCACGCAACACTAGGGCTTGACGACCTTATTAAAGAAATTGGATGGACACCTCGAAGCCGGACCGAACGTGATGAAATGCGCTGGCAAATCTATTACTGGCTGTGCTTGTTTACAAATTTTACATCTCACGGCACAAGACCAGGGATTTATAACGACCCTATAACCAACGAAAAAGGCAAAATAATTACTTCCAGCAGCTATTTTGCGATAACTGACAAAGAACGGCTTGAAGGGCATATGACACCTTTAAGCGTAACAATTACGGCGAGCAAATGGATTGCCGCGCATAAAAATGATAATGCGGTGTTACAACATTTCGGCAATTTAAGAAAACTGTCTGGATTGCCAACGGGACAACCACGCGGAGAGTATGCCCTTTGCATTGGTTTAACTGCTTTTCAGAAATGGCGTGAAGAGGCGACCCGGTGCGAAACAAAAAAAGATTATGATAAAAATATCGAGACAGTTTTGTATAAACCGTTTTCACGTTTCGATTTATTAATGTTCCGCCCAAGTAAATTTCCGATAATGGATATTCTTAACAGCGACCGTCCAAAACGGGCGCAAACATATTGGGAAGAAGCCATATCCGAATTGAAAGAGAGAAAAGTAATCGGTCATTACAAAGCACAAAACGATGAAAACTTACCGCGCAAAGGCTGGCAAAATGCTTGGTTACACGAAAAAAATATCGAAATACGACCCACTGGCGACGAAAGACAAGCAGCGGTTGAGTTATCGAACGCAGCAAGAAAAAAACGAAAAAGGTTTAGACCCGCACAAACTACTAAAAAAATATGAATTATTCCGTAAGTTTTCAGTGAAAAATTATTTTACTCAAAACTTACGGAATACCACTCAAAACTTACGGAATACCACTCAAAACTTACGGAATACCACTCAAAACTTACGGAACGCGACATCTAAGTGCTTTATTCTCAATAAATAGCTCTCCTTAATAATAATAGTTAATAAGAAGCCTGCGCAAAATGTCCCCTTACGGGAACATTGCGCTGCATTCATACTCACAATGTAGCGTGATTACGCACAGACTGAGTTTATGACCGAGGCATATCGCGCCAACCGATTAGCGAGGCGCGGGAGATGAAAAAAATGAACAATAAAATCAAAACTGAAATTCACAATATTGTCGATGCTCTGCTTCTTGAAGTGAACGATCACGACTGCGCGACGGTCCCTCAAATGACGATTGCCATCGTAAGGCATCCGAAATTTTTGGATTATGCGGCAGCGACACCGGAACTCGAAATGAAAATAAAATACAGCGACAGCGGCGAAACGGAAGAAATGTTTTTCGCTTTTGACTTAGGAAGATTGATTAAGAACCGGCTTCATTGGAACTTTCGGAACTTAAAAGATGAAAACGGCTCACAGGTTTTTTATCACTTCGAGAAAAATTCGAGAACAGGGAAATCGCGCTACATTCCGCCTCACGAAACCGAATCCGCCTTTATATATTAAAAATTATGACCGAGACAAAAACGCCCATCGTTACACAACTAGCCGATTTGGTTGATTTCTTCGTTGCCGATGCTGAAGCCGCCGCGATTGCACGCGAAACAGGAAGACCGCGCGGACCTGTAACCGGATTAGGAAACCTTGATGAAGCACTCGGCGGTTATCTGTCGCCGGGCGTGCACATTTTGCAGGCGGCACCCGGCGCAGGCAAGACAGCTTTTGCGCTTCAAGCTGCAAGCGACTGCTTTTATCCGTGCCTTTACGTTACGAGCGAAATGGGGTTGCTTGAACTTTTCCGCCGACTTATCGCACGGCAGACGAAAACATTTTTAGGGCGATTAAAAAGCGGCGAACTCGGCGGGACTGAATCGAGACGACTCGCATTGCAAACAATCGAAAACCTGCCAAATTTGGCTTTTATGGATGCAACGCAGGCTTACGCATCGCCGCTGCTGATCGCCGAGGTTGCAAACGCTTTACGCGATAGACACAAAAGCGATCACGTTTTGATTGCTTTGGATAGTTTGCAGATTTGGGCAAAGTCAGTGCGGCGTAATGGCGAAGACTTTGCAAACGCAAGTGAATACGATTTGATAAGCGCCGGACTTGATAGCGTTTCGAGTATCGCTTCAAGGCTTCAATGTCCGATTTTGGCAATTTCACACAGAAATCGAGCGGGCAATAAGTCGGACGGCGGACTTCACGCCGGGAAAGGTTCGGGCGACTTGGAATATGGAGCCGAAACAGTCATTGACTTGACCCGCAAAGATGAAACACCGGACGCAAACGGCGAAACGCGCATCAAGGCAACAATGCAAAAAAATCGGCACGGTATTCCGGGCGTGCCTTATGATTTCGCATTTTCCGGCAGGCTGCAAACTTTTCGCGTTGTGTAATTTATGAACGAAGCATTATCACTGGCAGACTTAGAAAGTTACGACCCGCACGCCAAACGGCACGGCGACGAATGGCGGCTTCTATGTCCGAAGTGCGGCGACGGCAAGCCGCGCGATAAAGAACATCGCTCATTTGCTTTAAACAAACAAACGGGCGCTTATTTTTGCCACCGATGCAAAGAGAAAGGGTTATTAAAAGATAATTGGACTAAGCAGGTATTCACACCGCGCAAGGCTCGCACAGCACGTGCCATTGCTCGCGCTTTTAGCATTGAAGCCTTACCATCCCGCACACCAGCGCAAGAAAACGCCTCAGAAAGCGAATCGAGCAAGACGCAAACTAAATTAGAGCGTCTTCAATCGAAAATGAAAATGTTTCAATCGGCGTTTGAAAATTCACCGGCGCAAGATTATTTACAATCGCGCGGTATTGACCCGGCGACTGCCAACGCATTCGGCTGCGGTTATGCGGCAACGTGGGAGCATTGGGAAAAAGACAAAGCAGGGAACTGGCAGTTGCGCGGTACTGATCGGCGCGTTGTGTTTCCGGTCACTGACCGCGAAGGGAATGTCATTGCGTTTCACGGACGGGCAATTGATAAAGATTTTATTGATTCTCCGAAAATTTCAAAAGGTGATAAATCTCTCGGACTTTTTCAGATGCCGAACACGCTTGAAAGCGAAGTTATAGCAATCTGTGAAGGTCCGATAGATGCGATGGCGCTTTACCAAAGCGGATTGGATGCCGCAGCACTAATCGGAACATCGGCAGGCGCTTGGCTACCGTCGGCGCTCGCGTTTCGGAAAGTGTTCGTGGCATCTGATAATGATTCTTCCGGCGAAGACTGCGCAGAAACGTTGGCGGCTTCTTTTCAGGCGCTCGGTGCCCGTGCCGTGCGGCTCCGCACGACCGATTGCAACGATTGGGGAGAATACCTCGAAAAACACGGCGGCGATGCTCTGCGGGCTTTTATCGCGCAGCAATTAGCCGATAGCTTTAATATCGGCAAGCCTATTGCCATTAAAAAAACAGAAATCGTTTCTCCGGTAATCGAAGATGTGTTTTCACTCGAAAACGAATCCGGGCAACAGGCAATTGATTATCTTTTTGCCGCCGCCGCAAAATATGGCGACGATTTTCTTTTGAGTATGCCGACGACTTACGCATACGACACCGAACGCGAGCTTTGCGCCGGAGTTGTTAGTCATTCCAAAGGCGAATTGACAGATGCGGCATTAAAGACGATCACAGACAGTTTTATTGATGCACATTTGCACGCTAACAGCGGTTTGCTCGACTGGACCGGGGATGATGTGCTTTTATTCCGCGTCTTCATTTCAGCCAACGGCAAGCGATTAGACAATGAGACTTGTAATGAAATTCAATCGTGGATTATTCGCGAGTTTTGGTTACGGCAAAACCCGGAGATCGAGATTGATGTAATGGCTTTGTGATTGAGACTTAACGATGGATATTAAAATTAAAATCATTGAGAGTATGGACGGTTACAGCGTGAAGCTTTCGGCGCCGGACCGTGAGGCTTTTGGCTTTGCGATTCAGACGCTGAAGGAAATTGTTCCGGCAACGCTTCGCAGTTACACGCCCGCTGAAAAGATTTGGGTAATAAACGATTGGGATTATCTCAATATGTGGCTTGCTGAACTAAATGCCAGTTTTACGGTTGGTGTTGTTTGGGAGCGGGAAAGCTCACGGGCGCCGCCGCCAACGCAAAGCATCGCATCACCTTTCCAGACGCTGCACTTGTTGCCCGATGCTCCACCCGAATTAGTCAAAGCCGCATACAAAACCCTGGCTAAAATCCATCACCCGGACGCACGAGGCGACAGCGAAAAGATGGTTGCGATTAACCGTGCGTTTGAGATTATCACCCAAAACAAATGAGGCAGTTAAAGAATGTTTAATAAGTTACGATAATCTGTTTTATAACAGGTAAAATATATAAAAACGAAATGAAAAGTTTAGACACGCCGCTTAAAGAGATTTTCTGCGATTATTGCCGCCGAACGGTTAAGCCGAAATATCAGGTTCGCTTATCGGCACAGGAATGCGGACAAAAGACGGATGTTATCGGTTGGGGTTGTCCGCTTTGTTATTGTGACAATTTCACGCCCGACGATCTATCAATTCTTAGTGCGGAAATTCTCGAAGGGTTTTAATTACTAATAATTACTGAAACTTACTGAAAAAATGCCGAATTTTAATAGTAAGTTTGCGGTTTTTAAGGTAAAGTAAATAGCGTTATAGCGTTATAGCGTTATAACGCTATTGACTATGAAAGAAGAACAACTCACCCAGAAACAGCGGCTTTTTGTTGAAGCATACATCGGACCGGCTCAGGGAAACGCACGGGAAGCGGCGCGGATGGCGGGATATTCGGGCGATGATAACGCGTTATCGCAACGAGCTTTTGAATTGGTTCGCCTTCCGAAGATCGCCGAACTGATCGGCGTGCGGGTGCAAACGGCTGTAATGGCTGCTAATGAAGTTTTAAGCGAGTTGTCAGCGATTGCCAAAGCCGACTGGCAAAACTTTGTCGAGATCCGCCGCGACAATGAAGGCGAGCCTATCAGCGCAACGCTCAAGCTTGCCGACAAGATTCGGACGCTCGAACTATTGGGCAAATACCACAAATTATTTAGCGACCGCGTTGACTTAAATGTTCGGGTCAATGACTGGCGCGACGAAGCCGCAAAATATGGATTATCAACCGATGACATCATCAGACAAATACGCCCACTTATCGCAGAATCCGCTTTGGAATCAAGCGATGCGGAACGCTATTAAAGAGCGTTTGGGACTCGAACGTTCTGACCCTTGTTTAATGGCGCAAAGGGCTGGCATTTTGCCGGACGCTTGGCAGTCTGACTTGCTGCGGTCCGACGCCCGGCAGATGATTTTGAATTGCAGCAGGCAGAGCGGTAAAAGCACAATCAGCGCGGTTTTAGCTGTTCACGAAGCCGTTTACACGCCCGGTTCACTCACGCTTTTACTTGCGCCAAGTTTAAGGCAAAGCACGGAATTATTTCGCAAGGTAAAAGATATTTTTGTTGCCCTGCAGTCACCTTACACGCCGCAAATAGTCGAAGAATCGAATTTGCGTCTGGAACTCGACAACGGCTCACGAATTGTCAGCTTACCGGGCTCGGAACAAACCGTCCGAGGCTTTTCCAGTGTCGGTTTATTGGTTGTTGACGAAGCGGCGGTCTGTGACGACGCGCTTTTCTACTCAATTCGTCCGATGTTAGCCATCTCCGCCGGGCGCGTCATTCTGTTAAGCACTCCGCGCGGACGCAGAGGCTTTTTTTACGACGTTTGGACAAACGGCGCGGGCGACTGGCATCGGACGCGAATCACGGCGCAGGAATGCCCGCGCATTTCCCGCGAATGGTTGGAAAATGAAAGACTAACGATGCCCGACTTTTGGTTTCGCCAGGAATTAGAATGCGAATTTACCGAAACACTGGATTCTTTTTTTAATTATGACGACATCGAACGGGCGGTATCAAGCGATGTCAAGCCGCTTATTTTTTAGACAGGGGACAAACATTAATGAAATTTTTTGATAGTGGAGCAGAACTCGCTAACGCACAGAAGCCGACATTTTTTTGCGGGCTTGACCTCGGACAACAACAAGATTATAGCGCGTTCATAATTTTAGAGCGCGGCGGTTTTACACCGCAAACTTATACGTTCGATTGTCGGTTTCTGCATCGCTGGCAATTAAAAACGCCATATCCGCAAATTGTTGCCGATAGCGTTCGATGGATGAACAGCGAATCGCTCAACAAAGGCGTTCATTCACAAACGACGATCGCAGTTGATAAAACGGGCGTCGGTTCGCCGATCGTTGATTTATTCAAACGCGAGAAGATGCACGCCCGACTCGTGCCGATTTTAATCACCGGCGGCGAGTCAGTTTCTCGAGACGGCGATACAGTTCGAGTGCCGAAGCGCAACCTCGTATCAAACGTTTCGGTTGCCTTGCAAACGGGCAAATTGAAATTTTCAGAGGAGCTTCCGTTAACAAAAACGTTAACCGCTGAACTGCAAAACTTTAAGGCAAAAATTACAAATTCAGGAAACGACACATACGGCGCGGGCGCGGAATGGCGCGTGGGCAACAACGATGATTTGGTTTTAGCCCTTGCAATGGCGCTATGGTGTGCTGCGGACGGCGTGAAACCGGCAACATTTTATAGTTTTTCTTAAAAACTAAATTTAGACAAAAAACCAAAGACAGAAAAGGAGAAAAAAATAATTATGGACGACATACAAAAACAAATCGAAACGTCTGCAGCTCGCCTTGCAGAATTGGAAACGGAACAAACGAATTTGCCTCAGGCATTAGGTGTTGCCGTTGGTAATGCCGACGCAGAGGAAATAATTAAATTACGCAGGCGCGCCGATGATTTGCCAATCCATATTCAAAGCGAACGCATTCGCGTCGAACAGTTGCGGATTCAGGCGGAAGAAGCAAAATTCCCCGCGATGCACGCCGAAATCGAAAGGCTTTACCCGGCAGTCGTTGAAACCCGGCAAGCTAAAGACGAAGCCGGCAGAGCCTTTTCGCTGGCGTGTAACGCGCATCAAAGCGCAGTTGAAGAAGTCCGGCAACGCAGGATTGACATCAGCGAGCGAAAACGCGGCGTAGAGGCTTTGTTGAACGCCAAACCGTCCGCGCCGATTCGCCAAAGTCTAATGATGAACGGCGCAAGGTAATAGCACCCACGCGCGCGTGGACAAACCGCCACGACAAACTATTTTTATCACTTAAATGATATTGCACCCACACGCGCGCGGACAAACCGACTATTGCTTAAATTTAAGCAATAGCGTAAGCCCACTGCACCCACGCGCGCGCGGACAAACGGAAATGTTGCCCACGGGCAACATTTCGAGTGAGCACTGCACCCACGCGCGCGCGGACAAACGATTATCCCTCATTAATGAGGGATTGAACGCTCGCATTACACCCACCCACGCGCGGACAGAACTTTTTGACTTGCTCAAATAAGTCGGGCGCGTCCTTTTCAAGCTTCTTTGCAGCTTTTACATAAGTTGCACTCGCATTTAATGATTGCGCGGCTTGTTCTGCTGACGTAGCATTTACGGGCGTTTTACTTTGTTCGGCTGGTTCAGTTGTAGCGTTTGTTGCGTCGGACGAGCCTTCGGTCAAATTTGACCGAAGGCTCGTATATTGATTTACGCCTGCCTTCATTCGCTTTGCTGCTTTGGTCGGCTCATCCGCTTTTGCTTGAATCTGAATTATTCGGCTAGCGGTATTATGTGAAGTTTTTAGTTCATCGGCTAAGGTTTGGGTAGAATTGACCTTTTGAACTTCCGAAACCTTTTCACAATTGTGAAAAGGTTTCGCTGATTGTCCGGCGATAGCTAAATTGTCTTTAGCCTGTTCTTTAAGTTGCGAGAATTTGAATAATGCGGCTTGCTGTGTCGGTTGAAGTTTTTAATTGTCCTGCCAATTCCTTTGTGGTATTTACTTTCTCTATCTCATCAAGGTTTTCAGAATTCTGAAAACCTTGATTGGTGTATTCAGCTACATTTTTACCTGTGGCTATTAAATTTTCTTTAGCCTTTTCTTTAAGTTGCGAGAATTTGAATAATGCGACCTGCTGTATCTTTTGAAGTTTTTAGTTCATCGGCTAATGTTTGAGTAGTGTTGACGGGTATTAACGTTTTTCCTGAATTCAGGAAAAACGTATCGTTCATTTTACTAGCAGCAATAACTTTATTTTCTCTTGCTTGTTCTTTTAATTCAGAAAAAGAAGCACGAGACAAAAGCAATTCGCCTCGTACGTATAAGTTGAGATTGCGCCTGTCTAATTGGTTGTCAATTATCCAAATGCACGCGGACGGAACATCGTTTTGAAACGATAAATAATTCTCCGCAGCATTTCACCCACGCGCGCGCGGACGGAATTTTCTAAAACAACAGAATCTGTTGTTTTAGAGGATTTCACCCACGCGCGCGCGGACGGAATGCCAGTCTAAATTTAGACACCCAATTTTCATTGATTACACCCACGCACGCGCGGACGGAATGAAATCAAATCAGTCGCTAAATTTAGCTACTGAATTGCACCCACGCGCGCGCGGACGGAATCCTTTTAACAAGGTAACCGCCAATCACGCCGACATTGCACCCCCGCACACGCGGACAAACTGAAAAGCCGTAAGTTTTGACGCTCACGGCTTTTTAATTGCTTCAATTGAAGCAGTTTCAATTAACCTTTCCGCTTTTGCTTTTTCAGATTGCCCAAAATATATTCCGGCGAATCTGAATCAATATCATTCTCGACAAGTTCATCCGTCATTGCGTTATACAGTCTTTCCGGCATCAAAGGATTTTTCATAATCGCTGACAATTGATTTGCCAAAGTTTCAAGACTTTCAGCTTCGACCGCTTGATTGGTTTTGGCTGTCTTAACTTCTTTGGCTTCGTCCGCACCAAACACTTTATCGTGCATCGCGTGGCTGTAATCCGGCAGCCATTCGGCTAACGCTTCACTGATTTGAACGAGAAGCTGCATATTTTCTCTAAACTGCGCATCATTACGAAAGGCTGTGGAGTCGGTTTGCTGATCCAAAAGACTTTCGGCTTCGAGCGCAACTCTTATAAAATAATTGATTGCGCCGATGTAATACGAACTGTAGTCATTTTGGGTATGAGCCTCTTCGCGTTTGTTGCTGTGCATCAAACCCGTTCGCAGTGATATTGTCAGTTTCGTTTCTGTTAGTTTTGTTGTATTGTTTTCCATTGTTACCTTCCTTTTGATTTTTAATTGATTGGAAAGAGAGGCTTAGGAAGTCCGCCAAGATTTTCCTAAGCCTTTCCTGTTTACTGCTGGCTGATTACTTCTCTGGCTCGTTCAATCGGATTACCCGAAACACGGTGTGCGTAGATTTGAACGCCGTTTTTATCAGTGATAAAAAGCTGTGTTCCGTTGTAGCCTTTGAAGATTGTTACTTTGTAACCGTTGATATTTGTTGTTTGCATTGTTATTTGCTCCTTTTGTTTATTACTTAATTGCTTAAGTTGATAATTATTATTACAGAAAAGTATTTACTTTGCAACACCATAAACACGAATTATGCAAAATACTTAAAATACTTGCAAAGTATTTACTTTTCGTGTAATTTGAAGAAATGGTAAAAGCTAAAACAAACACAGAAAAAGAAACGGAAAAGGAAATGGATGTTAGCCTGACTAT
>MWWK01000164.1_pt1 | contig 11901 bp, 19 predicted proteins | sample 1047241 | NCBI WGS metagenome assembly MWWK01 (sample SAMN06349964, study PRJNA376086) | soil metagenome | isolation source: BG12-3 sample Antarctic (ecotone) soil | place: Antarctica | reverse complement strand
GCAGATTTTCGTCCACTTCCCCTCTTTCTTGCGCCAGTGGTCAGCGCACGTACAGGTGCAAACGTCGTCATAGACTTCGTGAAGAGGGAAAACGGGAATACCGCGAGATGCCCACAGAAGCGCCCATTCGAGCATGTCGGGTTCATCTTCAGAAACGGAATCTTCAGAAACACCAATAAAACCCTGTGTTACTTCCGAGTCACACGGGACAGGAGACGGTGCGGTGCTGGCATCATCACTCTGCATGGGAACCACCTCTTCTGTCTCTTCTGAGTCACACATATAAGAAGTAGCACTTGCGGTGTGTATCTCATCCTGTACGACGGCCAGTGAGGTCACGTCTCGGCGGGCGCGCTGAGTCTTTGTCCGGGAATCTCTGCGCCGCTTGATCTCTATCTCCAACCTCTCAAGCCATTGGTCGCCGTCGCCGTATTTTTTCTCTATCGCGTCGGCCACCTTCTCCGCAGAGTCACACAAGCGTTGCGTCTGCCTATCCGCGTACTCTGTCACGGTTTGGTTGCCGCTCGTTTTCTTCTCCGTGCTGCCGGACTCCTCCCTGCTTCCGAGCTCAGGGAGGGCTTTGATAACTTCATCAACCTGCGCGGCGAGCGCCAACCCCGGATGCGGTTTAATGCCCTTCGCTTCATCGCCGCGCCATTGTTCCGAGAAGCGCGCCCGCTGCACGCCTTCGTCAACACGTGGTTTTAGATAGTCAATGAACTTTGTTTTCGTGCGCACGGGCGCGCCGTCAGGGAAGAACTTCTGCTTCCCGCGCTCGTCATAAACCAACTCCCCGCCCTTGCGGATCACGAACAGTTGAACGCCGACGAGATACTGCCACTCGTCGAGGGCGTCAATCCAATCGCGCACGCGCGCGCGGATCGTGGCGTCTTTTCCTGTGAATTGAAGTTGCGCACCGATGGTTAAATAGTCACGCTCGAACTCCTCGAACGGCTGTTGCCCTCCACCGTGCGCGCCTTGCAGCGCGGAAATTAAATGCCTCACGCTCGCCGGCATCGTGAAGTCGGGCGGCGTTTCTGCTTCCGGGTTTGCTCGCATGAAATCAAGCAGAGTCGCGCGCGCGATCTTGCCGATGACGAGGTTTTGCAACGCTTCGATGTTGGCGTGATCGCGTCGCCGCCAGCGGGCATATTCTTCATCGCGGCTTTTTTTGTCGGAGGGTTGTGCGCTCATCTAAGCTGCCCTCCGATCCGCGTTGCGTTGCTCGTCGCGTTGGTGTCGCTCGTAAGCGTTGGCATGACGAACTAAAGCCTGCCAAGCATCAACCTTTACGTATCGTGGGGGGCGAGCGTCGCCGTCGCTGGCGCGACGGCGCGGAGGCGGTTGGGTCGGCGGGATTAAAGGGTTGTCAATTCTGGTGGGTTTCGTGTATTCTTTCATTGGTGTTCTAGTCCTATCCCAAGCCTGCTAAGCTTGGATTTAAGAAGCCCTTGAGTTCGCTCAGGGGCTTTTGCTTTTCAAAAGACAAAACCCGATCATCGGAGCCGACACTCACGATGATCGGGTTTTGCGGATTCACACGGCGACGGGCGCGGCGCGTGAAAAATGAAATTCGCTTGGCCTGATGTCGGTCAGCGCCACTAATTTTTTTTGCGCCACCGACCTGTTAATTTGCTATACTGCAAAAACTCAAGCCGGTGCTAAATGCGCTGGTTTATCAAGCACTGGGCGCGATCAAATCTTGTCGGATGGGTCGCGCTCTTTGTTTTCAACAATACTATCTTAACATAAAAAAACCGTGAGAGTAACTTTTTTCCCCTTAACCTATTGCATACTATCAGAATAGTGTTGACCAATTATGTTACTTTTTATCTGTCGCCTTCATTTGTCGCCAACTCAAACCATGCCGTTTCATCAACATCTTGAGTGCTGATTCTGTGAGCGGCCTGCGTTTACTGATTTCTTCCGCCAACTCGCGCAGCTTCGCCGCGCGGTAAGTCCGTTGTCGAATCACCATTGCCGCCCGCCGTACCTCGCGCTCTAGCGTTTCACGATTCCACTCGGCAGGCCGCCCGGCGCCGATTCGCTCTCTTTCCTTTAGCCGCAACTCAAATTCCGACTCTAAAGAATCTAATAGTTTCTTAAAATGGCTTAACTCAAGTTCTTCGTTTTCCCCATCGTCGCTATCAAAAAATGACAAATCCCAATGGGGGCGAACCCGGCGCAAGGCGGCCCCGATCTCGTCGTATCCATCCTGCAGAACGGTGATCAAAGACTCCCACCGTGCCCTTATAGAATCTTTATCCGGTGAGTCTTCTGGGATTCTTAAGAACGAGTCTTTTACTTTTGTAGCCCACTCCTCTTGATTGTCAATAATTATCTCCGGCAAGGCTTCCGTCACCAGAAAGACAATCTCGCGGCGCAACCAAATATCTGTGTTTATCGCATTCGCTGTTGCTTTCCAGAAAAGCTCAACCGATTCTTTGCTTAACTGTTCCACGTCTTCTGAAAGCGCAGGACCGTCTTTGAGTTTTATCACCCGTTCTAATTGCTGTCCCACGACAACCGCTTGTTTTAGGAACGAGAGGGTATGGTGCGCCAACTGTTCACAGGTTTCGCGCGATCTGGCCCACGCGGCGCGGGCATCTGCAAAGGCGGCAGGGTTTCTTCTTTTTTGAGTAGAAACTTCAGTCACAACTTCTTCACGTACCGCTCGACTTCTTCACGTTTCACTCGCCAGCCCGCGCCGGTCCTAATCGCATTCAACGCACCGCGCGCCCGTTCGATGTCGGCGAGGGACAGCCCCGAGTAAGCGGCGGCTTCGCGTTCGGTCAACATCAACTTGTGTGAGAGATCGGCAATCGAAGGCAGTGCAATGGCCTTCCCCTGCGTCTGTGCGCCGCGTAGCGCGTCCGCAATCATTGACGCGAACGCTTGCATACCTTCAATGCCCCCCTGCCGTTCGAGGGCTTGTGACGGTGCGTCAGAGGGTATGACGTGCGGTTTGACATACCTTGTGTCATCCCTTTGCTGCGGTTCCGCTGCACGCTTCTTGTAAGCGTCAAGATCGTCTTTCGTGTAATCAGTCACCAAGCCTGTCTTGCCCTTCACCATCCCGGCGATGAGAGCGCCGTCAGCGGTGAGGCGCTGAAGCGTGCGAACGCTGATATTGAGATATTCGGCGGCTTCCTGCTTATTCATGGCGACGGCTTAGACAGCGCGGCGGAAAGGTGCGTCAAGGACTATGACAAGGTATGTCGTCACACCTTCAGGAAGGCACGTTTGGACAATTGTGCAAAGATTCTCGTCAAAGCGTTTGGTTGGATCGTTGCTCACTTCTTACCGCCCTTCATGCTGCTTCTTCCGAGGTGAAGTCTGAAATAAGAATGGTTGAAACTATTTCTACTCCCTCGACAATGTGTTCGTTGGGCGTGTCGGGATGGGTATCAAGGTAATCGGCTGCCGCCCGTAGAAGCGCTTGCGCGAAACCTTCCGAATTGCCCGTGCTTTTACGCTTGTCACCCAACCTCCATGAGCGCAGTAACCGCATGGCTTCTTTAACCGTAGGCTTTGGTTTCATGTTGAGAATCTCAACAGACCATTGAAGCGCCACTTCCTTCCCGTTAGCGTATTGCGCGATTAAGCGCCCCAGCTCAGCTAAGACCGTCGTCTTGAACTGCGGGCGACCCAAAGGGACAATTTCCTTGCCGTCCTCGCACCGATACAAGCCCGTCCATTCTGTCACTTCAGGGTACTCACGGCGATGATCGAATAGCGCGTGGGCGGCGGTCTTCGCGTAGCAAGCCTCTGCTTTTCCGCGTTCTGTTTTTGCTTCACTACCAATTACACAATCTTCTCTATAACCAATGTATAGCTTTGGTCTCCCCCGCTTACGCTTCTCTGTATTTTCGGAAGCGGCTTCCGATATTACTGCGCTCACTTCTTTCCACCTTTCTTCTTAGTTGCAGATGCCTCATCCCGGCGCTCACAAACATTACTTGGTATCTTCGCTTAACGCCTTTATAAGCATGTTTATCTCCGCACGATTGAAGGCACGCTTCAAAGCACGCGCTGCAAGATGCGGATCGCGCAGCACTCTAATCTCATCACGCACAAGCCCTGCTTCCTTTGCGGCAGCTCTAACGCTTTTGTACTCACCGCGTTTCATGCGTTCGTGAATTGCCGGGTGGTCGCGCTCTAGGCGTGCGGTGAGGTATTGAGCGGCAGTGCCATATTGTTTCAGGCTTATGTTATAAGCCTGATAATTCCCGCTCTTTCTATCTCCGCCGTTAGCACGCAACTTAACGATCTGCGTACTCTCCTCTGCCGCTACTCCGATCTCTGCTTTGAGGAGCGCATCAAGTGACCCATAGGGCTTCTCAGGCGGCACCACATCCCAGACGTGGTACTCTTCCAATTCGCGGAGAATCTCTATCCACCGCGTCTCAGACCTAATCTTGCTGTTCCACATGTGTTTTACGACGAATAGTATTTGCCAGCACCAATCAACTGAGCCGGGCTTCTTCAGTTCCAGCGGTGAAGAGAGCGCCGCTTCTTTTTCGGTAAGTGGTTTTACTTTCATAATTACTTCTTTCCACCTTTCTTCTTAGTTGCAGATGCCTTATTCCCGGCGCGTATTCGCCCTGTGGCGCGTTTGTTTGCGGCGGGCATAGTCTTCGGAGTCGGGCCGGGCTTCGGCGGCGTGAAGGTTTTAACTGAGCCTTCCGGCGCGACCCAATAGGATTGCCCAAGTTCCGATTGACGCAACTCTGCTCCGGCGATCCGCCCGCGCAGGAGCCAGCCCCGCGCCGTCGAATTGCTCACCTTGAAATGCCGCGCGATTTCTTTTGATGTAAGCATTCGTTCATTCATGTGCGAACATTAGCACACCCGCCGAGAACAGACAAGGCATTTCTTAGCACACCCGCCAAAGACTTAAAGTAAATTCTTAGCATATCCGCGCAGAATTATCTTGTAATTCTTGGCAGATATGCTAATATCTCATTCACGTTAGCAATTCAAACGAACGGAGACAAACAAATGATTCAACTCACCACAGCAACCGCAATCGAAAAGCAGATCGCCAAAGCGCGCACCATGAAGCCGCGCGTTCGCGTCAACCGTTTCGGCAGCTATACCGTCGAGAATAAGACGACGGGCGCAGCCTACACCGTGACGTGCGAAAAGAGAGACGGCAAACGCTTCGCCTCATGTACGTGCAAAGCGGGCGAATTAGGACGCGCGTGCTACCACCTCGCAGCGGCCGTCTCACGTCACATTCAACTTGCCAGCGAACGCGCGGCAAGCCACTAAACGAAAAGGGCAAGGAAAGCGCGCAAACGCTCCCTTGCCCTCAACCCTCCACAACTCACCACAGCAATGAAAGGGATTTAGTTATGTTACCGAACACCACGACGCGGGCGCAAGGTTTGTCCCGATCTCTGGACAACTCACCCACCACACTAACCGCGAAGCTCGAGATTGCGCGCAGAGAATTAGGCCGCGCTTTTCTGGACGTGCAAGCCGCCGAAGGAAGGCTGCTCGACTACGAGACGGCAGACTCAATTGCTTGCGCGCTACTCATCGCTTCACGCGAACTTAAGGAATTGACGCTTCAAGTGGCCGTGATGGAAAGGAAGGTAAGCTAATGACGAAACATGATAAAGAATCATCACGGCGCACGCTTGCCCGGCACATCGCCGCTGTTTTAGCGCACCCGGAGACACCTGTCAGGCTTTACAACGCAATGGTGGATGTATTGAATGATTGGGCTCACTTCGATTGGGAGACGCCGGCGGAGATTGAGCGCCTGCTGATTAACGCAGCCAAAGACGAGAAAGGAGAGTTCAATGATCAAGCAACAGCGTGACGACAAATTTGATGCGGAAGTGCTCGCGGCCATTCTTGAATCCGATGATGTGCCACAAGAGGTTTGTGATTACATCGCAGACGTGATTTATGAATTGGCCGGGGATGTAAATCTTGCGACGCCGGAAGTGTTGCGCGTCGCATGGCCGCTGATCATCGCTCAATACGACTACACGGACGCCCGGATGATGCAGCCGCTGTTCATCGCGCTCAAGGCCATCCCGGATGATGAGACACGCGCGACGATACAGGGAATTATGGTTGCGCAGAGTGAGCGTCACAACAGCCAAGTGGCCGTCAAGTGAATGGCCGGAAGTGATCGCAGAAAGTGAGGGTGCGTAATGAAACCTGCGAACACCTTTAACACTTTAGGAAATTACCATTACCTTAAGCCACGTGGCAGAAGTGTGAAACGAAGCCCGCGCCATGACAGGAAGTGCGGTTTTGTCTAAAACAAAGTCAAGGATCTTATGATCTATTTGAACAAGTCTTGCAAAGAAAGGGGTTGCACTATGATCAGTGATCATTGCCTCATTTTCCTTTTGATAAATCTCAATCAAATGAGCAACATTTAATGGTCGTCATTTTTAGCCTTCTCGCAAGTCTTGTCGTTAAAGGAGTTACGGGCAACACTTTCTGTTTCTCGCAAGTCCTTGCAAACAAAGGAGTTACCAACTGCACATTGTGCATCTCGCAACTCCTTGCAAAGAAAGGGGTTACGGGTCTCCGATTCGGAGACAACCCGTTTTCCAATGAACCTCTGCGCGTGTGGGCGTGATGCTTCCTTGAAAAGTCTACACGTGTAGACTATTAAGCCCCGCCCACGTGGGCGTGCTAAATACGACATAATGTCGTATTTGTCCCCGAGACTATTAAGCCCCGCGCATGTGGGCGTGCTGCGAGCGCGTTCACTTGTCACGGCGCCGTGACAACGTAGAAGCCCCGCGCATGTGGGCGTGCTTCGTCGGTCAATACATACAGGTATTCCGCTTCCTATTAAGCCGCGCGCATGTGGGCGTGCGCCTGAAAACTAACCCACCGGATGCCCGCCACGCTGGCACACGTTCGCTGTACGCTCGTTTCCGCACTCAGTCCAACCGGCAACATACCCGTTTCAGCACAGGGCAAAAAAACAATGGCAGAGGGTGGCGGGTGAAGTGTGAAGACGTGGAGAAGCGATGAACAAAACTAGAAAGCATTGACGCGCTGACCTAACTTAATATAGTCTCGGCACTCCGTTACCAGTCGGATCATTGCAGAGGTGTTGGGCTGCGCTCAAAGCCTGCGCGCTCTTCAGCCTTCCCTTACTAACAATGGTTCGGACAGTTTTTGATTGATAAAGTCCAGTCGAAAGATAAGTTACAACTACAAAGGGAGCCTTACATGTCGGACAACATCAAACCGAACAGAGAGGATGAGGCCGCCGTCGTCGGGACGACCCATCCCAACAATCGACGCACATTCCTCAAGTTAGGCGGCACCGGCGTCGCCGTCATGGCCCTAAACTATGTGGGTGGAGCAAGCCCTGCGATGGCGTCCGCGCACCCGTCGCCTAACCTCCAAGAAGATGGTAATCAAGAGATCGATCTCGGCAGCGGCGACATCGGCGTCTTGAACTACGCTTACCTCTTAGAACAGCTTGAAGCGGACTTTTACACCAGGGTAGTCGCGAACTTCTACGACGGCATAACCGGAGAGGAGCGTCAGATACTGACAGATATACGCGACCACGAGATCATCCATCGTGAATTCTTCAAAGCGGCGCTCGGCGAAAACGCCATCCCGATGGTGCAATTCGACTTTAGCAAAGTGGATTTCAGCAGCCGCGACAGCGTGCTCGTGACCGCGCAGATCTTCGAAGACACCGGGGTTGCCGCCTACAACGGAGCCGGACAGTTACTCAAAAGCACGGAATACTTAATTCTTGCAGGCAAGATCGTCTCGGTCGAAGCCCGCCACGCGGCGGCGATTCGCGACCTGCGCATCCCGCGCAGCGGGTTCTTCGCGCCTGACACAGCCGATCCTGCACTTGATCCGCCGACCGTCCTGGCCCTTGCCAGCCCGTTCATTCGAGCATCGGTCTCAGCCCGCAACTTGCCCATGATAACTGCAGTGTAATTGGAGGAAAAGCAGATGGATGGTAATACCTTATTTGATGGGCTCGACGCGAGCCTCGTGCAACGTTTGAGCGAGCGCCCGGAAGCGCTCGCCGATGAGCAGTTTCTTAAAGCGAGCGCCGCTTCCGCTTACGCCGCGAGCGACGGGGTGAACTCATTCAATCGCACTCCGATAAACGAAGAGCTAGCGCCGCCGATCATCTTTGCGCTCAACCTCGCGCTGCTCGCGGAGTCACTCGAAACCGAATTTTACAGCACGGGGCTTAATACCCCCGGTCTCATCCCCAACGAGCTCCGCCCGGTCTTTGTGCGGATCCTCCTGAACGAAGTTTTGCATCGCGAAACTTTTCTAACACTTTTGGGAAGATACGCGATCAGCAAGCCGGCGTTCGATTTAACCGCGGGGGGCGCGCTGCCCGATGTGCTCACCAACTTCAATACATTTATCGGTCTCGGGCAAACCTTTGAGGACAACGGAGTGCGCGCCATCAAGGGGCAAGCACCGAATGTGCAGTCGAACAAGTTCGTGCTGACGACGGCGCTTCGCTTTCATTCGGTTGAAGGGCGCCACGCCTCGGAACTCCGGCGCATCCGTGGAGAGAAAGGCTGGATCACCCTCAACGACCGCGGCAACCTCCCGGCCATCTCGCAAGGTGTCTACAACGGAGAAGCAAGGACGAGACAAGGTGGAATCAATCTGGTTGCTTTAACAGGCTTTTCTCGCGAGACGGTTTCAGAAGCCTTCGACGAACCGTTGACGGGCAGGCGGGTGCTGCGCAACATTCGACCCTTCATTAAACATGGATTCCGCTTCCCGGTTGATAACAGTAGAGATGCCGAAGACACTGAGACCGAGAGCTAAATCGAACCACGCGGGGAACGTGGTACACAATGAGAAACTTCACCGCAGAGGCCGGAGTGGAAAGTAGGCAGAAAGCAGAAGGCAGTCAAAAGATTTCTGCTGCTTACTGCTTACTGCCTACTGCCTCGCGACCGTCACGTCACAAGTGATCGAGTGTCCCACTGTCATGTGGTTTGATTCAGAGAAGCAACACTGCTTCTACCAGCACGAACGAGAGAACAAGGGGGGAATAGGGCCAAGGCAACGATTCGGTATTATGCTCTCTGCAGAGCATAACGACGAATCGTTGTCGCTCCCCTACTCGACTTAAAACGAACGCGCGGTGTTGGCAGGCAAGGGCGTCAACAAGGTTCGAGTAGCATACTACTCGACTTAAAACTGCCGTAAATAAAACTCCTTATCTCGTCTCTGTAGCGTTCGAGTAGCACACTACCCGAATTAAAACCATGCTTTACTGAGACTGCAATCATCTCCGCTGAACTGTTCGAGTAGCACACTACTCGACTTAAAACCCTCGTTAACCCGACAACTAACCTGCTGTGTATTTTGTTCGAGTAGCACACTACTCGACTTAAAACGTTTCGTCGCGCCGGTGCCAGCGAGCGCGTCGTGTTCGTTGACGTGAAAGGCGGTGCACTCGTTTATGCCGCGCGCTCTAATACGCGGACGACGATCTGAAACTCTCGTCCGCACGCGGGGCAAGTGGCGTCCGACCGCGACGTTTCCGTTGCCGCCCAACCCTCGCGCCGCCCGCCGCGTTCGTTCTCAAGTTGATTGCGCGCTCTTTCTTCACACAGCGCGCAGACGCCCGAAGCGTTCACGCCCGAAGCGTTCACGCCCGCTTGCTCTAATCGCTTCACACGTTCTTCTAAGCCCATCGTTTACCTTTCACTTTCTCCTGACTCGCGCTCAACTCTTCCAAGCGTTCAATGCGCTCTAACAGTTCCGTCATTTCAATGGCGCTCACGCTTTGGTCAAGAATCGTCTTTGCTGCCGTGACGCGCGCCGACGCGGGCGCTTCTCTGTCAGCCGCGATCTGGACAAGCACACGCGCGGCGGTCGTCGCATGCTTTTGAAGTGTGACGATCCCCGCTTCGACCAACTGCCGCCGCTCCGCCTTGTAACGCGCCTGAAACCGCGGCAGCTGCATCCAGCGCCACATCGTTGTTTTGGAGACGCCGACGGAAGCGTATGCCGCTTCTATCGTGCCGTGTGACAGCAAGGCGACGAGCGCCGCCTCCTGTTTCGCCGTTAAATTCTCGCCGAAAGGTTTCATTAAGTTTTATTTCGTCTATGCAGCGTTTGGCGAGTGCCGGGCGCGAACTTCCCAACGCTCCGTTTGTTAACCGTTTGTTTTGCCATCACTTTTAAGTCGCGTGCGGCAGGCTCCGCACCACCGGCGCGTGCGCGTTCGAGTTCTCGGCAATCAACCGCTCCAACTCGATCTTCGTGCGCCCGATCTGGTAGCTGATGTCATATTCCGCGCCCTTCGTGTCCTGAAGATTTTGCTGTGCGGACGCAAGCGCGGCTTCAGCTTCTCGCACGCGGCGTTCGGCCTCCTCGATCTCGGCGAAGACGGGCGCGCGCTCTTCGGCGAGTTGCGCCTTGCGCGCCTCCAAGTCGGCGAGTCGCGCTTTCAACAACCGCGCCCGCGCCACGAAGACGTGCGCGGGTAACTCGTCGCTACGCCTCTGCCACTTCAATATTGCCGACGCATCTCCGGCGTGCGCGGCTTCGGCGATCTTGTGCGGAAGCGTCGCCTGTTCAGAGACAATCGCGGCAAGTTCCGCCTGCGCCTTCTCGTAAGAATTCGTGTTGCTCATCTTCCCTTCCCTTTCATCGCGTCAACCGTCGCGTCGGCGATAATGCGTTCGCGGATCAACGGAAACGACTTTTCGAAATTCGCGCCGTCGCCACCCGCGCTGACGTAAGCTTCGCGGGCGCGCTCTTTAAATCGCTCTTCGGCGCGCTCTTTGAATTGCTCTTCGGCGCGCTCGCGCTCTTCCCTTCGGCGCTCTTGAATAATCTGGATCGGGTTTAGTGCTTTCGGTTTTTCTTCGCTCATTTCGCTTTTTGCTCCTTTGTTCGTGGCGTCGTTTCGCCGCTTCGTTAATGGGTTTCAAACGGGCGCCGTCGCCCGAAGTGATGAAAGTACATCACGGCGACCTCCGGCTGGCGGGGCTCGGCGACGACACTGAGCGCTTCAATCTGTGCGCCCAAGCCTTCAGCCCCTTCGAGCCAAGCATCAAGGTCGGGGTCTGCGGCGGTGGCGATCAACCACTCTTTGGAGCTCGGCAAATAGGTGCGCTGGTCGGCGGGAATCGCCTTCTTGAGCCGCCGGATGAGCCGCCGGAAGAGGGCCGGCGAGGCGCTGCTGATTTTTATGGTGGTGCCTGCGGGTTGATGGGCGAGGCTGATTTTTGTCATGCCGCTACCTCTTTCTCCGTCGCGTTCACGCCGTAGAGATACGCATAATCGTAAGCAATATGAGCGGCCAGACTCCGCACCTCTTCATCGTCAAGTGGCGGGACGCACCGGGCTTGATTGAGATGCGAGAGTTGTCGGTAAAATTCATCTTCCGTTCGCTCCCAAGCATGGCGCATCCGGCCAATCCCGTACGCGAGCAATCCATCATTACGGCGACCGTCCGGGAACTTCTCACCCCACCCGACACCGCTCAAAATCTTGGGGCTGTCCTGATAGGCAATCTCACTCTCGCCCTTCGGCTTATTCAGCAAATCAATGATGAATTGCGGAAGAGGCGGAAACTCAGCCAGAGACTTAACCGCATAACGACGACCGGAAACATGAAGCGACGGCGGCATAACTAAATAGCCGTCGTCTCCCCGCGTATCTATTCCCGGTCCAACCTTGCCCGAGCTGTTTTTGAAAGAGATGCCCGTCGGATTATCGAAGATGAAATGAGGGCCACCCGACCCGCTCACGTTCTCCCATGCCCCTTCAAGCCACTCCTGCCCATGCTTCTCGCAAAGATCGTAGAGCGTTGCGTTGCCACCGTGCCGACCGTCAACGTCAATGCCGACTTTGCCGAGCATCCGGCCTCCGATGTTGGCCGTCGGATACTCAGACCAC
>MWWK01000163.1_pt1 | contig 11935 bp, 11 predicted proteins | sample 1047241 | NCBI WGS metagenome assembly MWWK01 (sample SAMN06349964, study PRJNA376086) | soil metagenome | isolation source: BG12-3 sample Antarctic (ecotone) soil | place: Antarctica | reverse complement strand
GCGTAAAAGGGAGCGGTGAATATAAACTTACGACGGTCTCCGCCGATGGTGAAACTGAAACTACGCACTTGTCAATGCAACAATTGGTCGAGATATTGCATTTTGAAATTTCCATACACGCGGAGTATATTGACCCAAATCTTAAAGAAGTTATATCTCTGCACGAATTTGAGAGGTCAGGTGATGGTGGCGCCAACTGGGAGCTGGGAGCTTCCGCCACTGAATCTGTAAATGAATACTACAAAATCTACAGCCCGTCCGTCTCCAAATATATTCAGCGTGCATTTGACCCGGCGATAACGGATGAAATGACCAAATGGCTTTCACTGCGCGACGCTTTACGCGATGAAGTTCAGCGGCGGAGGCGTGAAAAGCAAACGGGTCAAGAAAAACGTGAAAACTCAAAATTGCCTTCAATAGTAAGACAACACACATTTCAAGAGGTCCGCAATTTAGGACAGGCGATCACTGACGGCGCAACGCTTCAAAACTGGAAAGAAATACCCGGCGAAGTTGCTTTAGGGCATACGATAGAAGGGCAACCAATAGAAACCAAGTTGACTGCGGGGAAAGATATTGACTGGTTCGGCGCGCCTGTAACATACGACAGTTTGCGCGAAGAATTGCGCAAACTAACACCTGAAGGCGTATTACTATTTCAATTTGCACTGGAATCGGTTTTACTCCATCAGCACGCCACACTTTCACTTGACGATCTAATTCGTGAAATTGGATGGACACCTAAGAACCGCGAGGCCCGCAACCAAATGCGGCGGCAAATTTATTACTGGCTTTGTGTTTTTACAAACCTCACATCGCACGGAACCAGACCGGGAATTTATAAAAATCCGATAACTAAAGAAAAAGGTAAAATAGTCACTTCCAGCAGCTACTTTGCAATTACAGATAAAGAACGGCTTGAAGATAGCGACATACCTCTACGCATAACAATTACCGCAAGTAAATGGATTGCCGATCATAAAAACGATAACGCAGTTTTGCAACATTTCGGCAACTTAAGAAAACTAGCCGGACTGCCAACCGGACAACCGCGCGGCGAATACGCGCTTTGTATTGGCTTAGCGGCTTTTCAGAAATGGCGCGAAGATGCGACACGATGCGAAACTAAACGCATCGGTGAGCAGAATGTTGAAACTGTCATATACAAACCGCTCGCGCGTTTTGATCTGTTGAATATGTTTCGACCGGGGAAATTTCCGATAATGGATATTTTGAAAAGCGACCGTCCGAAACGAGCGCAAGTATATTGGAATGAAGCAGTAACCGAACTAAAAAAACGCGGTGTTATTGGATATTATAAAGCGCCTGACGATAAAACCCTGCCGCGGCAGGGCTGGCAAGATAATTGGCTTTACGGAAAAAATATCGAAATGCGACCGTCCGGCGACGAAAGACAAGCTGCGGTTGAGTTATCAAAGTCAGCCAGTAGCAAACGAAAAAGATTTAAGAATACCGGACCGAAAACAAAAACTCCGTAAGTTTTGGGTAAAAACTTTCTCACGAAAAACTTACGGAGTTTCACGAAAAACTTACGGAGTTTCACGAAAAACTTACGGAGTTTCACGAAAAACTTACGGAGTTTAGCGCACAACCTCTTTACTTCCAACAAATAGCTTTCCTTAATAATAATAGTTAATAAGAAGCAGGCGCAAATTGTCCCCTTACGGGAACATTGCGCTTATTTCATACTAAGGATGTAGCGTGTTTACGCACAGACTGAGCTTATGACCGGGACATATCGCGCCAACCGATTAACGAGGCGCGGGAGATGAAAAAATGAATAATAAAATCAAAACTGAAATCAACAATATCGTGGACGCATTGATTTGTGAGGTGAATACACGCGATTGCTTAACCGTTCCGGCGATGACGGTTGCCATCGTAAAGCACCGGAAATTTTTGGATTATGCGGCAGTAACACCAGAACTCGAAATGAAAATAAAATACAACGACAGCGGCGAAATGGAAGAAGTGTTTTTCGCTTTTGACTTAGGAAGATTGATTAAAAACCGGCTTCATTGGATTTTTCGGAACTTAAAAGACGAAAACGGCTTCCGGGTTTTTCACCAGTTCGAGAAAAACCCGAGAACAGGGAAATCGCGCTACATTCCGCCTCGCGAAACCGAATCCGCCTTTATATATTAAAAATTATGTCTGAATTAAAAAAACCCGTCGTCACACAATTAGCTGATTTGGTTGATTTCTTCGTTGCGGACGCTGAAGCTGCGGCGCTCGCACGCGAAACAGGAAGACCGCGCGGACCCGTGACAGGTTTGAGTGGTCTTGACGAAGCACTTGGCGGCTATCTCTCGCCGGGCGTGCATATTTTGCAGGCGGCTCCCGGCGCGGGCAAAACCGCTTTTGCGCTTCAAGCCGCCAGCGACTGCTTTTATCCGTGCCTTTATGTTACGAGCGAAATGGGAATGCTTGAACTTTTCCGCCGACTTATCGCACGGCAGACTAAAACATTTTTAGGGCGATTAAAAAGCGGTGAATTGGGCGGCGCTGAATCCAGAAAACTTGCCTTGCAAACAATCGAAAATTTACCGAATTTGGCTTTTATGGATGCAACGCAGGCTTACGCATCGCCGCTGCTTATTGCCGACGTAGCGAACAGTTTGCGCGACCGGTATAAGAGTGACCACGTTCTAATCGCTCTGGACAGTTTACAGATTTGGGCAAAGTCAGTGCGGCGCAACGGTGAAGACTTTGCAAACGCAAGTGAATACGACTTGATAAGCGCCGGACTTGATAGCGTTTCGAGTATCGCTTCAAGGCTTCAATGTCCGATTTTGGCAATTTCACACAGAAACCGAGCGGGTAATAAATCAGACGGCGGACTTCACGCCGGAAAAGGCTCGGGCGACTTGGAATATGGAGCCGAAACAGTCATTGATTTGACCCGCAAAGATGAAACGCCGGACGCCAACGGCGAAACGCGCATTAAAGCAACAATGCAAAAAAATCGGCACGGCATTCCGGGTGTGTCTTATGATTTCGCATTTTCCGGCAGGTTGCAAACCTTTCGTGATGTGTAATTTATGAACGAAGCATTATCACTGGCAGACTTAGAAAGCTACGATCCGCACGCACGGCGGCACGGTGACGAATGGCGGCTTCTGTGTCCGAAGTGCGGCGATGGCAAGCCGCGCGATAAAGAACATCGCTCATTTGCCTTAAACAAACAAACGGGCGCTTATTTTTGCCACCGATGCAAAGAAAAAGGGTTGTTAAAAGATAATTGGACCAAGCAGGTATTCACACCGCGTAAAGCTCGCACAGCCCGCGCGATTGCACGCGCTTTTAGCGTCGAACCCTTAACCCGCACCCCAGCGAAAGAAAACGCCTCAGAAAGCGATTTGAGTAAGGCGCAAATAAAATTAGAACGTCTTCAATCGAAAATGAAATCTTGGGAAGCCGCATTTACTGATTCACCGGCGCAAGATTATTTACAATCGCGCGGTATTGCCCCGGCGACTGCCAAAGCGTTCGGGTGCGGTTATGCGGCAGCTTGGGAGCATTGGGAAAAAGACAAAGCAGGGAACTGGCAATTGCGCGGCAATGATCGGCGTGTTGTGTTTCCGGTCACGGACCGCGAAGGAAATGTTATTGCGTTTCACGGACGGGCGATTGATGGAGAATTTTTTGATTCGCCGAAAATTTCAAAAGGCGACAAATCGCTTGGATTATTCCAAACACCTAACGCACTCGAAAACGAAATCATAGCCGTTTGTGAAGGTCCGGTTGACGCGATGGCGCTTTACCAATGCGGAATGAATGCCGCGGCATTAATCGGCACGTCAGCGGGCGATTGGTTGCCGTCCGCCGTCGCTTTTAGAAAAGTTTTTGTTGCGACTGATAACGATGATTCGGGCAACGAAGCCGCCGCAACTTTAATCAGTGATTTCTGCTCACGCGGAGCGCGTGCCGTGCGGTTATGCCCGGAAAATTGCAATGACTGGGGGGAATTCCTTGAGAAGCACGGCATTGACGCCTTGCGTAATTTACTTGAACAAGTAACCGCCGACAATTTCAATTTCCAGAAAACGAGAATCGAAACCGAAGATTTTGTTATTGAAGATGTGTTTTCTACTGGAAACAAATCCGGGCAACGGGTAATTGATTATCTTTTTGCCGCCGCCGCAAAATATGGTGACGATTTCCTTTTGACTACGCCGACGATTTACGCTTACGAAACCGAATGCGCATTGGTCGAAGGCGTCAGCAAACATTCAAAAAGCAAATTAACAGATGCAGCACTAAAGACGCTTACAGAGCAGTTTGTTGCAGCGCATTTGCGTGCCAACAGCGTTTCTTTGCCGTGGACATCTGATGACGTGCCTCTGTTTTATATAACGCTTAAAGCGAACGGCAACTGGCTGGAAAACGAAACGTGCAATCAGATCCAATCTTGGGTTCTTCGCGAATTTTGGTTACGGCAAAACCCCAAAGCAGAATTTGGCGTGATGGATTTGTAAAATAGTATGAACACTACTTCGTCAATTAAAATTAAGGCTCTAGTGTAGCAAAGTTGCTTTAGAGCGGATTATTTTCAAGTAATTTTAACAATAATCGAAACAAGTTTTGCTTTCGATTATTAAAACGATATTCGCATTCTTTCAAATGCAGATAGAAAGTCTTTTTTGAAACACCATTGAATTTTTGCAGTCGTCGTTTCGCCGAAGACCAGAAACTTTCTATCCCGTTGATATGATTCGTGTCGATAGCAAACTGATTATGCGAATGATTAACGCGAAAATGTTTTTTGTAACCGACATCAACCAGTCCGTCATAACCACGCCAGCCGTCCGAGTGAATGACGCTTTGCGGGGCGACGTGACCGCGAATAATCGCCTGCAAAGTCCGCGCTTTGCAATCGGGAACAATCTCGGTATAAACCGAACCGTTGCGCTTGAAAATACCGAAGACAATCGTTTTCCCAGACGCGCTGCGACCGCGTTTGCCGCGCACACGCTTTGCTCCGAAGTAACTTTCGTCAACTTCAACCGTGCCGCCGAACGGCGATGCGCGTTCACATTCTTGGGCGATGCGCTGACGGATTTTAACAAAGATTCTCGACACGCTCGGTCGAGTCACAGCAACGACTTCAGCCGTTTTACTGGCGGTCAAATCAAGAGAAAAATACTTGATGATTTGACGCATTTTGCGTTGGCTAATTTTAGACCGCCGATAATAGCGGTTTAGTTGTTGCATTTCAGTAGCTTACCACTTCGAGTTAAGCAGTTTGCTACACTAGAGCCAAAATTAAAATCACTACCACCGACGGCGGATGCGGAGTAAAGATTTTCGCTGCCGACACAAACGCCTTCACATATGCAATTTCAGAATTAAAGGAAATTATTCCCGTTGCCTTTCGTAATTACGAACCGACGAAAAAAACTTGGATTGTAACGGATTGGAGGCGCCTCGATGAATGGCTCGACGAGCTGCGGAGCGTATATTCGGTTGAAACCGAATATGACGACGAACAGCCAAGCCGACCACCGCCACCGCAAAGCATTGCGTCGCCGTTTCAAACTCTCTACTTACTCCCGAACGCGCCGCCGGAAGTCATTAAAGCCGCGTATAAGGCACTGGCTAAGATTCATCACCCGGACCTGCGGGGGAATAATGAAAAAATGCTTGAGCTAAACCGTGCGTTTGAGATCATCACTCAAGAAAAATGAGGCGGTTAAAGATTGTTTAGTAGGTTACGATAATCTGTTTTATAGCAAGTAAAATATATAAAAACGAAATGAGAAATATAGATGTGCCGCTCAAAGAGATTTTCTGCGATTATTGCCGCCGAACTGTTAAGCCGAAATATCAAGTTCGGCTATCGGCAGAGGAATGCGGACAGAAAACGGACACAATCGGATGGACTTGTTCAAACTGCGAATACGAACACGCCACGCCTGACGATATTTCAACACTTGACGCGGCATTTATCGAAAACATTTGATTACGCGAACTTACTAAAACTTACTGAAATTTTTAATAGTAAGTTTTTTGCTTTCCGTGTATAATTATTAGCGTTATGACGTGGTAACCTCACAACGTCATAACGCCTGACATATGAAAAATGAACTCACCCAAAAGCAGCGTCTCTTTGTTGAAGCGTTCATCGGTCCGGCGAACGGAAATGCACGGGAAGCGGCGCGGGCGGCTATTCGGGCGATGACAACGCCTTATCGCAACGCGGTTTTGAATTAGTTCGTAATCCGCGAATAGCCGAACTTATCGGCGTGCGCGTCCAAGAGGCTGTTATGCGTGCCAATGAAGTATTAGGCGAGCTTTCCGCAATTGCTAAAGCCGACTGGCAAAACTTCGTTGAGATTCGCCGCGATAAAGAAGGCGAAGCGGTTTCCGCAACTCTAAAACTCAGCGACAAAATTAAATCACTGGAACTGTTGGGCAAATACCACAAACTGTTTTCCGACCGGGTTGACTTAAATGTTCAAGTTAACGATTGGCGCGATGAAGCCGCAAAATATGGACTATCAACACACGACATTATCAAACAAATACAGCCACTTATCGCAGAATCCGCTTTGGAATCAGGCGATGCGAGCGGCGATTAAAGAACGCCTCGAACTTGAAAAAGGCGACGCCGTTTTAATGGCGCGACGTGGCGGAATTACGCCGGACGGCTGGCAATCGGACCTGCTCCGGTCCGATGCGCGGCAAATGATTTTGAATTGCAGCAGGCAGAGCGGCAAAAGCACAATCAGCGCGGTTTTAGCTGTTCACGAAGCCGTTTACACGCCCGGCTCACTCACGCTTTTACTCGCGCCAAGCCTAAGGCAATCGCAGGAATTATTTCGCAAGGTAAAAGATATTTTTGTTGCCTTGCAGTCACCTTCCACGCCGCAAATAGGCGAAGAATCGAATTTGCGTCTGGAATTATCAAACGGCTCACGAATTGTCAGTTTGCCCGGCACAGAAGCCACCGTCAGAGGCTTTTCCAATGTCGGTTTGTTGGCGGTTGACGAAGCGGCGGTCTGTGACGACGCGCTTTTCTACTCAATAAAACCTATGTTGGCGGTGAGCGGCGGACGCATCATTCTGTTAAGCACTCCGCGGGGACGCAGGGGCTTTTTTTACGACGTCTGGACAAACGGCGCGGGCGACTGGCATCGGACGCTAATCACGGCGCAGGAATGCCCGCGCATTTCCCGCGAATGGTTGGAAAATGAAAGACGAACGATGCCCGACTTTTGGTTTCGCCAGGAATTAGAATGCGAATTTACCGAAACACTGGATTCTTTTTTTAATTATGACGACATCGAACGGGCGGTATCAAGCGATGTCAAACCGCTTATTTTTTTAGACAGGGAGACAAACATTAATGAAAGTTTTTGATAATGGAGCAGAATTCACTAACGCGCAGAAGCCGACATATTTTGCCGGTTTGGATTTAGGGCAAAGCGCAGATTATAGCGCGTTCATAATTTTAGAACGGCGCGGTTTTTCACCTCAAACTTATATGTTCGATTGTCGGTATCTGCATCGCTGGCAACTAAAAACGCCATACCCGAAAATTGTTAGCGATAGCGTTCGATGGATGGGCAGCGAATCGCTCAACAAAGGTGCTCATTCACAAACGACGCTCGCAGTTGATAAAACGGGCGTCGGCGCGCCGATTGTTGATTTATTCAAACGCGAGAAGATGCGCGCTCGACTCGTGCCGATTTTAATCACCGGCGGCGATTCTGTGAGTCGTGACGGCGATACAGTTCGAGTGCCGAAGCGCAACCTTGTATCAAGCGTTTCGGTTGCCTTGCAAACGGGCAAATTGAAATTTTCAGAGGAGCTCCCATTAACCGAAACTCTGAAAAACGAGCTGAAAAACTTTAGAGCAAAAATTTCCGATTCAGGTCACGATTCGTATGGCGCGGGCTCGGAGTGGCGCGTCGGCAATAATGACGATTTGGTTTTAAGTCTCGCAATGGCACTTTTTTGTGCGAACGACGGCGTGAAACCAGGCACATTTTACAGTTTTGAATAAAATAAAATTCAAACCAAAAACAACAAAAGGGAGAAAAAATAATGACGAATAATTTACAGGAACAAATCACAGAAACGGCTAGTCATATAGCCGCACTTACAGAGGAAAGCCGAAATTTCGGCAATAAAATGTCCGAAGCCGCGCAAAGCGGCGATGCGGATTCAATTATCGAGCTAAAAACCAAACAAACCGAAGTGCCGATTCAACTCGAAGCGGCACGGATAAGGCACACCAAACTTCTATTGGAAGCAGACCAGGAACGTTCCGCGCAACTTCAAACGGAAGTAGGTAAATTCTTTGAGCCGATTCAGGAATTGATTCAAAAACGAGATGCCGCTCAATTGGAACTCGCCAAAATGCAGGGTCAATATCACGGTGTCAACGAGGATTTGCGCGATGTTCGCAAGCGTATTGGCGAGCGACGGCGCGAACTCGAAAGGCTGATTTATGAAGCGACTCCCAAACCTCCCGGACTGCGTTCGTTGCAGAATATGGGCGGGCGTTAATAACTACGCACACGGAAAAGCCGTGAGTTTTGACGCTCCCGGCTTTTCTTTTTTACATCTCATTGCCATCAAGAAACTGTGCAATTTCATCATAGTTTTCTGTAATCCTACTTAAATTTGCGCGATGTTCATTTTCTTCCTTTTCCGTTCTGCTTGAAACGTGGGAAGCGGCGACAAATTATCTGGCGGATTTAAATCCGCCAGAAGTGAAGACCATAGATATTGCCCACGCACGCGGGACAAAATGTCGAAATTTCGACATTTTCAGAAGGGCGACCTAAATTGCCCACGCGCACGCGGGACAAACTGTCAAGACAGTCACCAATGGTGACGATTTCACCATTACACCCACGCACGCGCGGACAAACTGTTAAATTTCCGCGCACCGGCGGAAATTTGATGCATTACACCCACGCGCGCGCGGACAAACTTATCAAATTTTCACAAAGAAGTGAAAATTTGACATTACACCCACGCGCGCGCGGACAAACTAAAAAGCCGTAAGTTTTGACGCTCACGGCTTTTCTTGATTGTTGGATATTTTTTGATTCAAGTGTCTATAATTTCAAAAGAATCTGACGCGCTTTCGTGATTTAACGACGGGAGCATATTCAAACGCGCCGATGTCCGCGCCGTCGCCGCCTGTCGCATTGGTAATGCTTGGATTATCAAACGGGCGAGTCGATCCGCGCTGGTCGGTGGTTAAGCCGAAGGAATTGCCTTTGTCAATCGCCGGACTGCCTGTCTGCAAACGGCGCGTCGGCGTTGTGCCGCCGTAATCGGCGAGCGGGTCGAGCAGCGGCGGCGTGTTTTGAATGTCGGTTGATTGATAAGTTATCGCCCTGCCGGTCGCGGTCGAATCGCCCGCCGAATCGCCGACGAGGTTGAAGCCTTGCGACGTTGCCGTGTCGTTGGCGAAGAAAATTTCAGCATAAGAACCCGCCGTTCCCGTGTTACCGGCAATAATGGTATTGCCGAAATCGAGCGTGCCGGTGTCCTGATAAACGCCGCCGCCAAAAACGGCGGTATTAGCGGTGATGGTGTCGCCGCGCAGCGTTAAAGTCCCGCTGCCGGCGGCGAGAATGCCGCCGCCGACACCGTCCGCCGAGTTGCCGGAGAGCGTCGTATTGACGACGGTTAAACTCGTGGCGAGAACATTGATGCCGCCGCCATTTTTATTTACGGTGTTGCCGGAAAAAGTGGAATTTTCGACGCGGTGGTTTGTGCCGCCGTCGAAGAAAATGCCGCCGCCATCAAGTGCTGCGGTATTGGCGTTGAAATAAACGCCACTGATGCTCGTCGTGCCGCCGTTGATAAATATCGCGCCTCCGTTGCCGTTGACAACAGCCGCACCGCCCGTGCCGCCTCCGCCCGTCAAAGTGATGCCCGATAGATTAAAAGTCGCCGCGTTCGAGTAAAAGATGCGGTTCGTTCCCGCGCCGTCGACAATCAAACTTCTCGCGCCCGTCCCGTTGATGGTCAGCGAGCCGTTGTCGGTAATCGAAATATCGCTTGCCAGTGTTATCGTGCAAACGCCTGACGGACAGCTTCCCGCCGGAATGTCGAAAACAATCACATCGGCATCGGCTGTCCCGTTCGCGTCCAAAACCGCCTGGCGCAAACTGCCCGCGCCGCTGTTGGCATTGGTCGTCACCGTATAAGTCAACGCCAGCGCGCTCGGCGCGGCAATCAGGCAAACAAAAAACGCGCGCGCGGCAGCCAAGCCGTGAACGCGAAACGATAATGTAAAAAACACGCGAAACATATTCGTGAAATCAGACATAAACCAATCTTCTCCTAAATTTTATTGTTTGGAAGTGCTGAAAAAACAATGCGCCCGACAACAGAAAAACCTTAAACGGGTCGGTGTCGAGAGCGTAGTAGATTAGTCACGAAGCGTTGAATTACACTGATACTACGCGCAATGGCTTTGAAAATCAAGCAAATATTTTGAAAGCCGCAAGCAATTACGCTCACGGCTTTTGTTGTTTTCAGAGTGCGAATTTGCACTCTGCTATTCGTTTAATAGTCCCTTTCCATTCGGACAACCACGCCGAAAAGTTTTATCTCGGTTGGCTTCCAACTTTGCTTCCAGTCGGCTTTGTTATGCAGAACAATTTCGCCGAAATTCTCATAACTGAATTTCGCCGTCCGACCGTTCGGAGTTTCCCAAACACAAAGGTCTTTTTCCGTGTGCTTATCGGTCATCTTCACAACTAATAAATCACCGTGAAAGATGCCGATGTGAGCTAACGAATCACCGTCAACCGGAACGGCGCAAAATTTATCAAATTGGTTTTCTATACCGACGGCGCGAATGTTACGGAAACCCGTAATCTCGTATTTTTCGTATTCGCTGAAATCGAAGCTGCCGCGAAAATCTTTATCTGAATTTTGATTACTCATTTTGATACCTCCGTTTTTGAGATTTTCAACACGGCTTTGATGTGTTCCGGCGATGTTTCATATTTTGCGTTATCGGCAGAATTTGAACTGTTAATTATTGCATCCGTGCCGTGAAGTATCGAGTTATACACTTCAACCGGCAGAAGCGGATTTTGCAGCACTTCGGAAATTGACGCGGCTAATTTATCTAATTCCTGACTTTTGGCGGATTGTTCCGGCAAGTCGGCAGTTTCGGCTTCGTTCATACCAAACAATTTATCGTGCATCGCGTGGCTGTAATCCGGCAGCCATTCGGATAAGCCTTCACTGATTTGAACGAGAAACTGCATATTTTCTCTAAACTGCGCGTCATTAACAAAAGCCTTTGATTCGGTTTGCTGTTCCAAAAGACTTTCGGCTTCGAGCGCAACTCTTCTGAAATAATTGATTGCGCCGATGTAATAAGAAGTGTAGTCATTTTGCGTGTGCGCTTCTTCTCGTTTGTTGCTGTGCATCAAACCTGTTCGCAGTGATATTGTCAGTTTCGTTTCTGTAAGTTTTTCTGTATTATTTTTCATTGTTGATAGTTCCTTTCCCAAAAGGGATTAAATGAGAGGCTTAGGAAGTCCGCCAAGATTTTCCTAAGCCTTTCGTCTTTAGTTATAGACCGGCAATCTTACCGATCCGTATTTTTCAACTCTGACCGGCTCTTTTGTGTTCGGCAGATAAATTGTTACTTCCGTTTCCAGCTTTTCAGCGTTCGGGAAATTCGGCGCGACGTTTTCCGGCAGTTCAAGGTAAAGCCGAACAAGCCGGGCGGCGGCGCGATGCCAGCAAGCCATTCCGCGCTCAAACGCTTTGCACTGGCACACGCCGTTTGCTGAATAAACTTCATTTGATTTCTGACTCCAGATAACAAGGTAATTATCTTTTTCGTCGTAGGTCATAAACGCGCCGTTTTCTTCGATCTCGACAACGGCTTTGGCAATGGCGTTGATCCATCGTTTTTTGTTTT
>MWWK01000162.1_pt1 | contig 11945 bp, 12 predicted proteins | sample 1047241 | NCBI WGS metagenome assembly MWWK01 (sample SAMN06349964, study PRJNA376086) | soil metagenome | isolation source: BG12-3 sample Antarctic (ecotone) soil | place: Antarctica | reverse complement strand
CGAAAAAGGAGTTGTTATGGTTTGCAGAGAAGAAAAGTTAAGCATTGTAGGGTTTTTAAGGGACAAACACAGGAGAGCGCTTAAGAAGGAAAAAGGGGTAATTATTGACGAACTCTGCAATCGGATTGGGTGCACTAGAAAGCATGCAATAAAGCTCCTAAGCCGAAACTCTGTAGGGCGTCCTGTGAAACCTGGCAGGCGTGGAAGACCTGGGAAATACCAGGACAAAGCCTTTAAAGATGCTCTTAGAATTATATGGAGACTTACTAAAAACCTGTGTGGACGGCGCCTAAAGGGGGCAATTCGGGAGTGGCTTCCAGCAGTGCTTGAGTTCAACAATTTTGATGACGATGTTCAAACGAGGCTTTTATCGGTAAGTGCGGCAACGATTGACCGGATCTTAAAGCCAATAAAGCTGCGATGCGGAAAAAGCTATACAACAAACGGTGGTTTCAGAGACCAAATACCTATTCAAGGAAATATTTGGGACATAAAAGAGCCAGGCTATATGGAGACTGATACTGCCGCTCACTGCGGCGGCTCGATGCACGGTGAATTTATTAACACCCTTACTATGGTAGATATTGCAACTCTTTGGACAGAAACTAGAGCCGTATTTGGAAGAGGCTCTAATGCAGTACTGGACGGGGTAAAAGATATTGAAATCTTTCTTCCGTTTTCTATAAAAGGCTACGACGCTGATAATGGAGGCGAAGTTCTCAACATGCAGCTGTATAATTATTTTGTTACAGAGCGCCTTTCTAAGGGGATTTCTCCGGTAATGGTTACTCGCTCGCGTGCTTATAAAAAAAATGATCAAGCTCACGTTGAACAGAGAAACGATGCCATTGCACGGAAATATCTTGGTTATGAACGCTTAGACTTTTCTCAGCTAGTGCCCTCCATAAATCACTATTATGCAAACCTGGTTTGTCCCTTTGTAAATCATTTCCTGCCGTCTTTTAAACTGTCTGAAAAACAGAGAATTAAATCACGCACAAAAAGAATCTATGCTGCTCCAGTTACTCCTTATCAACGAATTATCGATTCACCTTTTGTTGCTCTTCAGAAGAAAAAGCGGTTAAAAGCTATCCATAATTCACTAAACCCCGTGAGGCTTTCCGCAGAGATTGATAAAACTCGCTCACTTATCGATTTAGCTTTGAAACGTTTAAAGCAATGTCAGAAAATTCCAATAAACCTCCCTCAATATTCTCTTTCCGGTTCACTACTTGAATTAAATAACACCGTCTCTAATTACCAGATTTTTCATCATACTAAGATACTTGAATCTTTTTCCCCTCATAACTTTCGGTACGATGATTTATGAGGCAATAGGTTAAAAACCCTCTTTTTTGAGTTTTTCGAGGATTGCTTCACTAATCCATGTGTTAGCTGGGGTTTTAAGTGGCCTCTCTTTAGAAGCCCCTTCCACCCTTTCTATCAGGCTCTTTCTTACTCGAAGAGTAAGTTTTACCCGTGGATCTTCATTCTCAATTTCATCTTTCTCTGGAAGTGGAACCGATGGAGCTCCCTTTCTAATAAGTTTTAGAAGTGCCTCTTTGTTTTGCTCTTCATTTACAACGACAGCAAGATTGCCTTCACTCCCCTGCTCTGCGTCCATATTTGGCGGTCGTGTTATGATTGATGATTTTTTTTTCATTGATTGCCTGCCATTTTGATATCACTTCCAGCAATGCCAAACGCAAACTCATAGAGTGCTTGAATCTCTTCAATTGCTTTTGCATCTGGTGGCTTTACCTCAACAACTGAAAGACCAGATGCAGCAGCTCTCTTAAATGCTTTTCTGCTTACTATTGGTTGAGGAATAAAAAGAAGTCCTTCTACTTCTCCAGCATACTCGGCAGCAGCTTCGTTATCTGTGCCTCTTGGATCTGCAAGGTTTATCAGTGTGTATGCTTTGAGACCTTTGTTCATTGTTCGCATCTCTTTTACAACCTTGGCAGCTTTTCCAAGCTCCCAGATGTCAAAAGATGATGGTTGAAATGGAATGAGTGCAACATCAGCAATTCCAAGTGCTGCGCGGTGACTATCTGTTTCTCTACCACCAGCATCGATCACGATGTCTTGATATTTACTTTTAAGACTATCAAATGAGTTGATGATCTCTTCACCTAGAAGCCTTACGCATGTGTATTTAGGCGTATCTTTCGCATCGGTGTTTCTTAGCACTGTAAATGTGCTCGCTGTTCCTTGAGGATCGGCATCAATTAAAAGAACGTCATGCCCTGCCCTAGCTCGCATTACAGCTAAATTTGTTGCAATGGTCGTTTTCCCTCCGCCCCCTTTTGTTCCTCCTACAGTGATGATCATATTTTCCTCGCTTAATTTTGTCTGCCGTCTTTTTGCTGTCTAAGTGACGGCTTTATGACGGCATTGTGACGGCATTATTTTAATTTTGGAAAGAGGAAATATTTCAATCTCAATAGGTTAGAGAGATTTTTTTAAGTGCCGTCTTTTAGGCGTCGTTATGCCGTCACTTTGACGGCTGCCGTCTATTAGCGGTCTTTTTGCCGTCACTTTGACGTCACTCAACAACTAAATAGCATATATATCTAATTAGTTACGCATTAGCTACGTAAAAATATCCTATTGCTCTGAATAGCAAAACAAGAGAGAAGCTATAAGTAATTTAAAGTAAAAGGGGAGTGCTCTATCGAGTAAGTTATAATTTCTCGACCAGCAGAAAAAAGAAAACCCGCACAAGAGGCGGGGAATTCTTAGAAGACCAGACACCTTCTAAGCTAATCCCCCTTAAAGCGTGCGTCAAGAGGTCACTTTCAAAGTGGCATAGTATTTTTTTGCCTAAAACTTAAAGCTCTCCTCGCTAGAAGGGAATAAGCGGGTGCAACCAAAATCAGGGTATAAAACAATAACACCAATAGAGCTTTGTAATGTTCTTTATCTTTTGGGTGAAGGAAAACTCTCAAAGAGATCACTACAAGTTTACTTTGCATGCATCTCGTTAGTAGCTATCAGAGAGGCTGCAAAACGCTCGCTATCGAAAAATCCAAGGAAGGGGGTGTTTGTACCGTCTTACCGATTAAAAGAGCTCTCACGGGCTACTATGCTCTCAGAAACGGTAATTAAAAAGGAAATAAAGACTCTGGAAAGCTTGGGGCTATTAAGATTTACAGAAAGTGAAATAAATATCTCTAAAATCCCTATCACTGGGTCAGAAGAGCTGCTTTTAACTCTTTCATGTAATCGATCACCAAAACGCCCGATACCGATTCCTCGATCGATTTTAAGATTCCTTTCAAAGTGTGAAAAGACTTCAACTGTAAAAACACTTCTTGCTTATCTTCTTCGTGGCCTCTCTCTTTCCCGAACAGGAGAGATAACAGGGAAGGGGAGTGTTAAGTCATCATGGATAAGTGATGAGATGAGTTTATCTCTTCGCTCTGTAAAGTCTGCAAGGAAGGAGCTTATAGAGCTAGAAATTATCACTGCTGATACAAACTCACATCAATGTAAGCTCAACAGAACAGGTGCTTATTTTACGATTAATCTTGCATGGGTTGAGAAGAGAGAAGAAATAATTATGGGTCAAAATCTGCCCGAAATTTCTAATTATCAGTCAAAAAATACTGATAACGCTGTGGATAACTTAACTGTACAACAATCAGGATTTGCACCCCTAGAGCCTCAAAAAGCACTTAAATTTGCACCCCCATATAAAGACAAGAAAACTCTTAACAGATCTAAATACCAGAGAACTCAAAGCGGAGCCTCGAACACAGCTGGTGTTTTTACAAAACAAGTGGGAGAGGAAAAACCACCGACGATAAAAAATATAATCCTGGATGATTTTAAAAGTTTTTTTAGAACAGAAGAACTTTATTACCAAGCTGTAAAAGCCGGATGGATTACGGATTCAGAGAATAATTTTCTAAACTGGGTAGCAGCAGCAGTAAGAGCAAAAACACTCATAGAAGGTGATCCGGTAAGGGTTTTCGTAGGGATTGTTCGGAAGAAACTTTTTGCACACATAACCCTTGCCGAAGAGGAAAGAGCACGAACAGCAATCAAAAAATTTAGATTTGGACCTGATTTTGTTTCTGATGAAGTGATGAGGCTTGTAGCGTGAAACTTTTTTTGATTTCACGAGAAAATATCAGAGAGAAACAATTTTTCTTATGATGCGTTTTTGCATCAGCCATTTTTTTTATTACGAGCTTTTTCTCCCTCCTTCAAAACAGAATCACCTTTATCTTTTAGCTCCTGATATTTATCTGAAGTAGGGGAGATGTCGCGAGCTTTTAGAAAAAACCTGGAGCGGAAACCTTCCTGAGTGGGCACAAAATCCAAAAGAGTTTTGGGATGCAGCAGATACCTATGAGCGAGCAAACGGAAGAGTTTACACCGAGGCTGTGGTCGCTTTACCGCGTGAGATGTCTAAAGAGGGAAGGGAGCGTTTGGTTAATGATTTCATCGAAAAAGAGATAGGAGAAAGATTCACTTATACAGCAGCGATTCATAATCCAAGAGCCTTAGACGGTGGAGAGCAGCCACACGCTCACATCATGTTTTCTAACAGAGAAAGAGATGGGATGGAGAGAACAAAAGAGCAGTATTTCAAACGTGCCAATCCGCAAAAGCCAGAGATGGGAGGAGCTAAAAAGAGCCGTGAGTGGAGTAAAGATTCAAGAGAAAATGACAGAGTAGGTGAGATGAGAGCTTCATGGGAGGAGCTTACCAATAGAGCGCTCGAGCGAGAGGGGTTAGAGGTTAGAATAGATAGAAGGAGCTTGGAGGCTCAAGGGATCAACAGGGAGCCTGAGCCAAAGATGGGAGTTATCGTTACCCAAAGAGTAAAGCGTGGGCAGGAGTCAGAAATTGGGGGAAAGGTCCTAGAGCTTAGAAACTATAGACGAGAAGCAAGGAAGCTTGAAGAGCTCGAGCAGGAGCTTAAAAAAGAGAAGGCAAAAGTCTTACAGTTTGGGGAGTTGGACAGAGAGAGTGCGGAGGAAAACGTACTTACATTTACCAAAGCTGGGCGAGCAGCAGGGGTTAGTGAAGAGGAGCAAAAGAGGTATCAAAGAACTCTTGATTTGGTACTTGATAGAAAGGATCTCGGAGGAGGGAGAGCGGAGTATCACTGGAAGCGGTCTGGCCGGGTAGCGTTTACAGATTACGGAGACAGTATAGTTTTTAACAACATCAGTGAGACCGCGGTAAAAGCTGGATTACAGCTTGCGAAGCAGAAAGGTTGGGAAGGGGTTAAAGTTTCAGGCAGTGAAGAGTTTCGCCGTGAGAACTGGATTCAAGGGCAGCTTATGGGGATTTCGATTTCTGGATATGAGCCCCAGGAAAAAGACTTCTCAGTTGTAGAAGAACGAAAGAAGGCGGAGGAAATAAAGAAAACACGCTATCAAAAAAATGAACCAGGAAAAGAGTGGCGGCCTCAAGAGTTTGGGAAGGATCTTCAGGTTATTGAGATAAGTGCTTTAGAGCTGGCGCTTAAATTCAAACACGAAATAATTCCAGAGCTGCAAGCAAGAAAAACAAAAACTCTTAAGAATCTTCAGGGTCTTGGTTATGTGGGTAGCGCGGAGAACCTACTTTATATTCCCGCCGGAGCTTTGAAGAGGTGGGAGGATCTTCCAACAGACGAAGAGCTTAGAGAGAGAAGTTTTGAGATTTTGGGGGGGCTGCATAGCCGCATAAAGATCGGCCACCTATTCGCAAAAACATTGGGCCACCCATTCGCAAAAAGAGTGGGCCACCCATTTGCAGAAACATTGGTCCAGTAGCCCTGTTATATTTACCGTCTTATTTTGAAAAGGACTGGTGGATGTATGAAGAATCGCAAATTAAGGGGCGGGATTATGGAGATGGAGCGAGTCAGGGAGCTTTTAAGGCTATCGGAGTTGGGACATTCGCAGAGGACTTTGGTTGGTCTTACAGGGATAGCGCGAACCACACTACAAGGCTACCTATGGAAAGCCAAAGAGGTTGGAATCGGACATGAGGCTTCGAAGCTACTTACGGACGCTGAGCTGCAAAGCACATTTAATAAGAAGCGTCCGGGAAGGCGTCGCAGTACTGGAGGTGATGAGTGTGGTGTTGATTTTGAGAAAGTCCACCATGAGCTTTCCAAACATAAGGGTGTAACCTTGGAGCTTCTCTGGAACGAGTGGAAGATAAATCACCAAGATAAGTCTTCATATTATTCGTACAGCACCTTTTGCAGGCGGTATAAACAGTGGCGAAGAGCCACTAAAGTAACCATTCGCCACCAGTATTACGGCGGAGAAAAACTATTATCTGATTTTGCCGGTGTTACGGTTTCATATTACCAAAGAACAAATGCGCACTCAGTAGAAAGACAGAAGCAAGAAGCACAAATATTTGTCGCTGTTCTAGGAGCGAGTAATAAGATTTACTGCGAGGCACTTATAGATCAAAAGAGTAGCTGCTGGATTGGAGCACACTCAAGAGCCTTTGAATTTTTTGGCGGGGTTACCCAAGCAGTTGTTATTGATAATCTCAAAAGCGGGGTAACTAGAGCGTGTCGCTATGAACCGGTTATAGCAAAAAGTTTTCAGGACTGGGCAGTCCATTTCGGAACAACCGTTATGGCAACCAGGGTAAGAAAACCACAAGATAAGGCAAAGGCTGAAAAAGCAGTTCAAGTTATAGAGCAGCAGGTTTTAGCGCCGCTTCGAAATACTATCTTCCAATCAGTTGCCGATATTAATGCCGCAATAAAGCCGCTACTTGAAGCAGTTAACCAAAAGCCGATGCAGGACTACCATGCATCGAGAGAAGAATTATTTATCCTTTTAGATAAGCCGGTACTGCTTGCACTTCCACAGTTGGCATTTACGCATGCAGAGTGGAAAACTGGAAAAGTTCATCCTGATTATCATGTTGCAGTTGACCATCACTGGTACTCGGTGCCGTACCAGTTGGTTAGAAAGCAGGTAGAGGTAAAAATAACTGAAAAGCTTATAGAGGTTTTCTGCAGCAATGAGCGGGTTGCTTCACACGTGCGCTCATATCAAAAGTATCGACATACGACACTTAGCTCACATCTACCACCAGAGCATCTAGCTGTAAAAGAGTATGAAAATAAACACGGCTTTGCTATTTGGGGCGCAACAATTGGAATTGAAACAGAAAAGCTGGTTATTGCATTTCTTAATGCTCCTCGTTTTAAAGAGCAAAGCTACCGTTCTCTACTAGGGGTAAAACGCTTAAGTGAAAAATACGGCGCAGCCGCGATGGAGGCAGTTGCAACAATTTCCAATCAGCGCCGTATCGTCAGTCAGCGAGTAGTTAGAGAGCTTCTTGAACAGAAATTTACTCCGCATGACGTAACAAAAAAGATAGACGAGGCTCTTTCATCCCCTCACCAAAATATTCGCGGCAAAAACTACTACCACTAAATTTAAACAAAAAAAAATAAAGGAAAAAATATGGTACCACAAACAATAGAGCGGCTCCGCTCATTTAAGCTCGGTGGATTTGTTGAGGCACTGACTCAGCAACAAGAAATCCCCAACCAGTACGTTGGACTTTCTTTTGAAGAACGGCTGACCCTGTTGGTGGATGCAGAAGTCTCACGCCGCCAAACCAATCGAACCAATACGCTCTTAAAAGCTTCTCGACTTTCTCGGCATGCTACCGTAAGCGACATTGATTTCTCTATTCCAAGAGGAATTAATAAACTTCAGTTTCTAAACCTATGCAGTGGTGAATTTTTAGCTTCTGGTACAAACATCATCATTACTGGTCCAACCGGTATTGGGAAAACCTTTCTTGCCTCTAGTCTTTGTCATTCACTTTGTTCTGCAGGGCATACGCTACGTTTTCAAAGAACTCCCCAGTGGCTCTTTGATTTAATCGCTTCTCAGGAGCGAAGACGACTATCTAAAAGCTTGGCAGGACTCAGGAAAAATCTACTGCTAGGATTTGATGAATGGATGCGGGATCCTTTCAGTGCTGCCGATTCCCGCATATTGCTAGATCTTTTTGATGACCGATACAACCGCGCTTCCTGTCTGTTTGTCTCTCAAATACCAGTCGCTAATTGGCACGCCAGGTTCGAGGACCCAACTACTGCTGATGCTATATTGGACCGAATTCTACATAACAGCATCCGTATCGAGCTAAGTGGTGAATCCATGCGTAAGATTCTTGCCTCAACACAGGAGCAAGACGTCGCTTCGCTCCGGTAATTCTTATTGGTACTTTTTTATTTATTTTTTTATTAGGAAATTATAGCTTCTTCTAACAGAAAACTACTGGACCAATGTTTTTGCGAATCCCTGGCCTGATCTTTTGCGAATAGGCAGGGGCGCACTTACAGAGAACAAAAAGAGCAATTTCAGAAAGCAGATGAGCAGGTTAAGGCGTATGAGAAAAAGCTTGAAAAGTTGGAAAAAGAAACTAAGAAGTCATTAATCAAAAAAGTTTCTCTAATGCCGCAGAAAAAAAGAGAGAGAGAAGAGCTTGTGCGCGCATTAAAGTGGAGAGAAGCCGCAGAGGAGGGGATGACAAACGATCGGCAAAAATTATCTACTGGAAACAACAAAGAGCGGTTTAATGAGACCTACGAGAAGCTCATTACTAAGCGGCGAGAAACAGAGAAAGCGCGGACCGCTACAGAGCAAACTCACAGTAAGCTCTCTTTGGAGCTAACAGAAGCGTACCAATTAAAGCAAAAGCTAGAGACTCTTGGGCGCACAAAGGTGAGATTTATTTTTAAGAATGGGCGTGCGGTAAGGCCGGAAAACGAAGTGGAATTTAAAAGAGAACTTTCTAGGGTGGAAGATCTCACTCGCAAACGTAGTCGGGGAAGGTAGGGGGTTATAGATCTTTACGAGCTCGTGCCAAAGAAATAGAGAAGATCCGATGAGAAAATAAGTTAAAATTACTTTATTGAATCTAAAATGCCGGCAAGTTGAACTGGTTTAGAGCCAGGAAAATCTGCAATGACTCGTAAGGTACCGCCAAGTGCTTTTACATAATTTTGAAGAGTTGAAAGTCTAATATCAGGACGATGCTCAAGTCTAGAAACTCCCTCTTGTCCAATACCAAGAATGTCAGCGAGCTGCTCTTGAGAGAATTCACGATCTTTTCGAAGTTCTCGGAGTGTCATTTCGAGAGCAATAAGCTCTGATGCTCGTAAGTTTATTTTTTCTTGACGAGATTGCGATAACTTTGAGGTTATAGAATCAATATTTTTTGCCATATTACTTATCCTTCTTTAAATCATTTAGATGTTCTGAAAATCTTGCGTCAGCAACCTTTATCAAATCATCATAAAAACCTTCTTGATTTTTCCCACGTTTATTACCACCGATCAGTACGATTGCAGCTCTTTCAGGATCGAAGGCAAAAGCAAAACGCCACACAGATCCTTTCAATTTAAATCTAAGCTCTTTCATATTTGCAAACTTAGATCCCTTCAATGTGTCCACTAATGGACGACCAAGCATTGGGCCGAACTGTCTCAGGACAGATAAGTGGGCCAAGAATTCATCTTGGAGTTCCTCATCGAAATCTTCAAATTCCGGCTCAAAATCATCGTGAAAGCGTACAATCCATTCCATCTATTAGTAGTATGCACTATAAGACATATGTCGGCAAGTGCATATTTTATCTTGACCAAAAACACTAGGTCCGACTACATGAATCCACGGATTGAGGAAACGGTATAAACTAAAAGCGAGCGGCAAGCCGCTCCGCTGATTTAAACGTTAAGAGAGCTTTACCGTATTCACGGTGCTAAAACGTTACCACTACCATGAGTCGGTTAAGCAGCTTCTTTTCGAGCAATAGTAAATTGTAATCCCAAAGAGTTTAGAGAAGTATTACCTCCTGACCAAAAACACTAGGTTTCGGCCAGTATCGATTTACGGCTAAAATACCCCTGTTTTCCTATATATCTGACCCCTCGTTTAACTGGGGTTTTTGGCCAGGGGTGTTTTATGCGCGTAGGGCTCTATGCAAGGGTATCAACCCACGATCAACAGACTCTAAAGCTCCAATTAGAGGCTATGCGAAAGTACGCGCGTAGTAGAAAGTGGAAAATCGCCTTAGAGATTAAAGATATTGGATCTGGGGCAAGTGATCGTCCGAAGCGTGAAGAGTTACTTCGCGCAGCACGTCGGCGCGATATTGACGGCGTAATTGTTTGGAAGCTAGACCGTTGGGGAAGATCTCTACCGGATCTTATCGGCACATTAAGAGAGCTCTCTGAAATTGGGGTTACCTTTGTATCTTTAACGGAAGCAATTGATCTTACTACTCCATCAGGTCGAGCGATGGTCGGTTTTCTTTCTGTGTTTGCAGAGTTTGAAAGAGAGCTCTTAAAGGAGCGCGTAAAAGCTGGCCTCTCTCACGCACGGTCTGAAGGAAGGATCGGAGGACGGCCAAAAACTTCCGCTCTTCGTACCGATGAGATTAAAAAGCTCTTCAAAAAAGGATTCTCAAAATCTGAGATCGTTAAAACTCTTAATATTCCTCGAACCAGTGTAAGAAGAGCACTCGACGCTTAATCCTCGGGTGAGGAACCCGTGAGCGCCTCTACATTACCAAGATGTGATTAGTCTACCGAATCAAACGTTCGGAACAAAGAAAAAAATTTCGAAAATACCAAGGATCAAAAATCCAAGATCCATTTATGCCAAGAATCCAAGCATCAACGATCAAATTTTTTAATTCGAGGAAGAGCGCCCGGAGACGACAAGAAAGTTGAAAGCACTGACATCGCTGGAGTCGCAGTCGAAGACACCATAGCCGTCAGAAGTAACGACGGCACCAGAGCGCGAACGCGCTACGAGACCTTCAAATAGATCGCCCTTATCCTCTGTTGACCCAACGGATACGCCTTCTTTAAACCCTTTTGCAATACGATATGCGCCTGCTGCTGCTGTTTGGTGCGGTCTATCAACAAAATCAAGACCATGCTTCTTTAAAAGCGCTTCGTGAGATGTTTCTGCATCTGTTCCAAACTTAACTCTGTTTGCAGAATTTTTGAGAACTGGTGTGAAAGTAATAACTGTTGTTTCTTTCATTACGTCTTTAACACCAGCATCTTTATAGAGATTACCTCTGTAGATTGCATCACGATTATATTTTTCTTGGCTCTTTGCATTGATCTCATCAAATGCTTTTTCTAGGGTTGATCCAGCGTTGATAGTTAAGCGTACTTCTCGACCTAAGCGAGTAGATCTTACTTCGAGTTTACAATGCTCACCTGAGTAAGCTTCTGCAAACTGGCCTCTTTTTGTCGGTGTCGATACTGAAGGTTGTGCATTACTTGCAGGGACTTCAGGTAATATAGAAAGAAGTTGTTGACGACCCTCTGCGGAGATTCCTTTTAAAGCTTTTGCATCAACCGTATCAAGAAGATGCTTTAACACCTCCAGCTTACCTTTTGCAGGTAATGAATCTGCTAAATCATTTACAGCTTTTACGATTGCTTGTTGTTGTATGCTCATTGTACTGCCTCTTTTTCTGCTTCGCTCTTTCCAATAATTTCAAGAGCTTTTTTGGTGATAGCAATTTTCTCAGAAATAGAGATCTGATCGGTATTTTTTAAATACTCCATTCTTCTTTGAATCTCTTCGATCTCTTTTTCTTTTTCGCTATCGTTATTCATAAAAAATTACTCTCTCTTCTGCGTTATGACACCATAACGCATCGAGATGACTTAATAATTGTAAAGTGTTGTATTTCTTAGTCAAATTTTCCTTTTAAACGTTTAGCCTCAAAAATAATGACACCGAACTAAAAAGATTCAGGTATTTTTAGGGAGCGGTTGCCTCATAAATCATGACACCGAAAAAGGAGTTGTTATGGTTTGCAGAGAAGAAAAGTTAAGCATTGTAGGGTTTTTAAGGGACAAACACAGGAGAGCGCTTAAGAAGGAAAAAGGGGTAATTATTGACGAACTCTGCAATCGGATT
>MWWK01000161.1_pt1 | contig 11969 bp, 17 predicted proteins | sample 1047241 | NCBI WGS metagenome assembly MWWK01 (sample SAMN06349964, study PRJNA376086) | soil metagenome | isolation source: BG12-3 sample Antarctic (ecotone) soil | place: Antarctica | reverse complement strand
GGCATGGATCGCTACGGCAGAGTACTCGCGTGGATCTTCGTCGGCAGTACTTGCGTTAATGCGCAACTGGTGAGCAACGGCCTGGCCTGGTGGTATCGGCAGTACTCTCCGAACGAGGCGAAGCTGGCACAGTTGGAAGCGCAGGCCCGATCTGCGAGGCGTGGATTATGGGCAGACGCCGCGCCGGTGGCACCGTGGGAGTATCGGCGTCCTAAGCGGCATTAGTTTTATTAGACATTTATAACGCTACTTGATATTTCGATAATGGCTATTATCGTATGTAACCGAATTTATAAAGTCTGAGCCTTAAACCTGCAATGGTAAGACACTTTGTGTCAAGTTAAATCGCCTGTTTTAGCGGCTGAGTACTGCTCGGGTGTCAATGCGTGTCTGCGAAACAGTTTTAAGCGCTAAAACTGCTTTCTTTATGGATCTCTGACTAATTCGATGTTAAACATGACACTGTTGCCGTTGGCATCATGGTTTGGGGTATCAGTTACGGTGGAGCCAGTCAGTTTATTATCAGAGAGTGTTACCGTGGTATGGATCACCACAAAGTCTGTCCAGGCGAGTTGCGAGCCATCCCACGGGACCTTTTTATAACTATTTTCCGGAGCATCGCTGTCCATAGTAACTGCGACTGTTCCATCGGCCTGTTCCTTTATCACCCACACAGCCGGGGAGACAGTAACACCATAAGATAGATTGCCAACACCAGTATAGAAACCGCGCCATACACCGGTGATCCCCTTCTGGGATCTTGTGGGCTGTGGTGCGAGCTCTGGTGTTGCTGTGGGCTCTGGTGTTGCTGTCGGTGACTCAGATGGAGCAGACGGCGGCTGCGCGGTCACAAGCGCAGTGCCGCTGCCCCCAAGCATCAGAACTACAAGTAACAGATGACTGGTTGTGTGTCGCATCCTCCGTCTCAGCATCTGCGTTGTTTGTATCATCTTCACTCCCTCTCGCCGTATAGTGAGATCCTGCCGCATAACACGCGAATAGTTGGTAATAGCTAAGACTATATACGTATTGGTATCACTTGCCTATTGTAACCCACCGCGTCACGACACAGAAAAGCCGGAGCGCAGACTTCGCACCCCGGCTCGCTCTTGCCGCCAATCGCTATCTGGAATAGCTTTGGCCATCGTTGCACCCTTGCGGGCACTTCCAGAAGCCACGGTATAACCGACCACCGGGCCGCAGGTTGAACCACCAACCCTTGCAACAGGACGTGCAGCTTAACTCGCCTGTTGAAAGGTCAACCAGTTCAACGCCGACTATTGCCAGCCGACGCTCGAAACGGCGCAGAGCAGCATCGGGATTCTGTGCTTTGGACATAGAATTTCACCTCACTTTAGGTTAGATTCCATGCCACGCCATGAAGGGAAGTACAGGACTGCCCCTTACGACAACAGTACGCTTACTTCCAATGAAATTATAACACAGCGCGGCTCATTTCAACGAAAGAGCGGGTGGCCTTCGGGTTGCCCGCTCTTGTGTTGCTACCAAGCGGCGTTAGTCTATCGTGTCATTCCTCGATTAACTTATCCAGGCGCTCCGAATCATCCCGCAGCTTGTCTTCGCACTTCCTTTCGTGTTTGTCGGCTTCATCAGCCATCTTCGAGTAATAGGTGATAACTCCCTTGAGCGCTGCGACACCATCAGAAGAGCACCCGAATCTATCAACAATGCTCTGAAATCCAATGAACGCTTCGTCAAAGACAGCGACGTTAAAAACAGCGTCCTCTTCTTCCATCAGGTCATGCTCGACCAGCATTTCAACAGATGGAATTCCGGCACCCATTTCAGTGACCGCAGCCGCCAAGCAAAACACATCGTCTTCGCCGTTAGTTTCAGGCGCTAAGATTTCATCGCCTTCCGACTCGTTATCGTCTTCATCAGCCAATTCGTTTTGATCGTTCCAATACGGCACCAAGACGCCGGCCAAGTGCGGCTCGTGTTCTACTCCGCACTGAAAGCAAACAATATCATCAGTGCCCTCGATAAACAGCATGGCTCCATCGTCCTGGATCTCTTCTTTTGCCTCACCACACAGGGCGCAAACTTCATGACCGCCCTGATTCAGCTTAAGTACTAAATTGACGTTGCTCATTGATACCCCTTCCAAAGTATGAAGCGGGCAACCCCGAAAGGCTACCCGCTCCCCTGCTCTGAGTACTGCGCTTACGCTTCCGCCTCGGCGCGCGCCTCGATGAACCACGACCACAGTTGCGCGACTGCCGGCCCCAGGCCCTGATGAATCTGTAGACCCGACTCATCGTAGCCGTTGGCTGCCATCTCATAGTACGTGTTGAGTAAATCAAACTGCCGCTGCCGCTCGACATACTCCAGCGCGTGTTGCGCGAACTCGAAAACGCACAGCGGCACATCGCGGGGCGTCTCGGCAGCATCCATGCCGGCGCGCGCCAGGGGCGCCGTCTCCATCATCCAACCGCGTGAGTGCAGCATCTTCAATTCAACCGCGTGGCGCCGCTCGATAATCCACTGATGAAACTCGGACACCATGCGCGTGCGCTCGCTCTCAGCACGGCCGCCGAACCCTTCCCAGGTACAGCCGTCGCCGACTCGAGAGCCGAACGCGCGGCCCTTGCGATCAAAACCATCTGCATTGATTTTCATATAAACTCCCTTTTGTCCATTTCTCCTTGCCGGGCGCTCAGGAATGTTTGCGGCACTCCTGAGCGCACACCCCACACTACCAGGCCAAACGGCCTAACCACACCATCGTCTGAAGCTCGATCCATTCACCGGTTGCGACATCGCGCCGGGAGTAGCAGGGGCGACCGAGGGCGTAAGAAATCTCACGACGCATCCTCTCCGCTGCCTTGCAATCAAGCCCCTCGGCACAACAAGTGCGAAAGAAGGCGCGCATCGCCGACTTCCGTTCCGCATCGACAGCATCGATGCACTTGCTCACCATGGGCGACGTGTGGCACCTTCGGGAATGACCTGCCCGCGCTTTGCCACCGGCGCAACTGCTACCGGCTGCACCGTGACCGAAACGCCGTACTCACCATCTTCATCAACCGGGCCAACGTTGCGACTTGCTGTCTGCATTTCTCTAACCTCCTGAATGAATTAACTAACACTCAAGAGTGTAACCTATGAGTAGCGTTAATTACAATGGGTAAAGAGGTAAAATCGAATAATTATTTTTACCCTTGCGTATGCCTTTTGCGTTATACTGAGAGTATGAGCAAAATAACCATTACTCAGTTGGCGTGCCTTAACTGCGGTCACCAGTGGCTACCTCGTAGCACAGAGGCGCCGCGCATCTGCCCCCGGTGCAAGTCGTCTCGCTGGGATGTTGGTCCACGAGCGCCGCGCAAGCCCAGGGCGGACGCCGGGCTACCGCGCGGGGCACGCGTCAAAGCTGATGAGGCACCGGCGGCGAAATGAGCAAGGGACTGGGGAAGCTACAGCAGGAAATACTCGAAGTACTCCAAGAGGACGCCGCTAAACCCTTGGTGCGTATCCTCGGATTGCCAGATCGCGAGCCAGATGTCTATGAAATGAAACACATTATCTGGTGCATTCAACGACGGCGCGGCACTGTGGGATACCCTGGCGATAGATTCCGTAAGGCAGGCGCCCAGCGCCATGACCTTGCCCTACAAGCCTCCTTTTCCCGCGCTATTCAGGGCTTGGTAAAACGCGGCCTTCTCCAGAAGGAAGGGCGCCGGATACGAGTAGCTAAGTGCTAAGTTTTATTTCTTAGCACTTAAAAATGACTATGAGCAAGGAACCCGGCGGCGAATGGCTGACCGTCTCACAAGCGGCGCAAGTACTTGGCATCTCGCCGCGTGCGGTCCAGAAGCGGTGCCACAATGGGAAGCTGGCGGCGCGGCGCGTGAGCACTCCGGCGGGCGACCGGTGGGAAGTGCAAGCCGCGAACTTGGACGCGTCCTGGACGCGAACCGGCGAACCAATAGGACGCGAACCACGCGAACAGGACGCGTCCATAGATGCCGCTTCACGCTCAAAACCACGCGAACCGACCCGCGAACAGGGCGCGGGGTCGCGTCCTACAGGACGCGAACAGGACGCGAACGAACCGACACGCGAGACGGAATTAAGAGAGGAAGTCCAGTTCCTGCGCTCTCTGCTCGAAGCCCGCGACCGTGATGCTGCGGAGCTGCGCGCGGCGTTGCGTGAGGCTTTGAGGTTGGCTCCCAAGCAACTACCCGAAGGCGGCAAGCTAGAACAAGTTGGAACGGGCAACAAAAGCCGCGAGAATGACCCGCAAGCGGCTTTAACTACAAATGCAAGTCAAAGTGGCGCGGCGGCAAAACAAAACGCACAGCGGCCAAAGCTGACGGCCTGGCAGCGCGTGGCGGCGCGACTTTTAGGAATACGGTGAACCGATGAATAAACAGGAAAGCCCGCTGAGCGAAGTACCCGAAGTACCCGCGAGCATAAACGCGGAAAGCGAAAAACAGAGGAGAGAGAGAAGTCACGAGCTGCTATTACAATACTATGCGAAGAGCGCGCTACAGGGCGCCATAGAGCAGGGCGACCCCGCAGTATTGGCCTATATTCGAGCTATGGCAGAGGTAGAGGGGGCCTACGACATCTACACCTCCCGGCTCGCCCAATTAATGCGCGAAGAGACCAACGAGGACACCCTTCTGGCACGCATTGAAGCAGACCCCCAACTTCTGCAACAAAAAACACGTATTGAAGGATTAAGAGAGCGCGAGAGACTCTCCGCTGCGTTCCAAAGCTGGGCCACGCAAGGCAAGCTTTCGGTGACCGAAGCGACCGCATACAAAAGCCTTGCCACCCGATCTGCCGCACTTTCACAAGTACTTCGCTTCACCGGCGACAATATCCACCGCGCCGCCATAACCGCCTGGGCACGCGCCGCCGAATGGCAAACCGGCGAAAATTATTTTAGAGGCTTAGAGCAGGAATATAAAAATCTTAAAATCACGGTATCACTACCTAACGGCGACCAGGCCGCGAGCCTTTGGGAGTTTCTACAGAAGAGCGGCGCCGCAACGGTGAAAGCTCATTATGCGCTGTGGGCGCGCTATTATGAGCAAGTGCCCGACGGCCTGAGTGTGGAGTATGTAGTAGTCAATGTAAGCGACTTTTGCCGTGACCTGGGCTATGCCAAAGCCACAAACGGCGGCTACAAACCCGAAGCCAAGCGGCGCGCCATGCAATTGCTCGAAGCCTTAACGAGTACTCAAATGGCGGCGACTTACCAAGTGCCAGGCCAAAAGAAGGGTCACGCCAAAATGCGCCGCTTGAAGGGCACGATCTGGGCACGCGGACTGGAAGCCGAAGAGCGCGACACTTACGAGGATTTATTAGGACACTCGCGCGCCGGCGCGCCTGAGTTGTGGACGCCTTGCAGCTTTTCCTTTGCCCCTGGGCCGTGGCACGCTGATAAAGACTGGCGGCGCCATAACCGCTTTGTCGGGAAGATTGGCGCCGGAATAATGCGGCTGCGAGTTGATAGAGACGAATGGGCAATCCTCATCGGCGGCTATCTTGGCACACTGGCACGGACTGGAAAGTACCGAGCGCGCCGCTTGAAAATTAGCACCATCTTGGAAAACACGGGATTAGACAAAGCTATCGGGCACCGGCACGCGCAATTCCGCGAGAAACTCTACCGCGCGCTTGACCGGCTGCAAGAGGAAGGGATAATCGCCGGATACAAAACTGATGGCTTCGATGATAGCGACGTTGACCCCGACGACTTGGCGGCGCTCGCGGAATATGGCGAAACAGACCCGTACCCACCCGGCGACTGGCGCGGCTATATTGTGGAATTTCAATTCGACTTCGCCGCCGATATGCACCGGCTTGAAGCGCGCGAGAAAAAAGCCATCGCCGCCAAGAGAAAACCACGCGGCAAGCGTAAAGAGATACCCACCCACGCCGTGTAGTAAACCCACCCACGCCGTGTAGTAAACCCACCCACGCCGTGTAGTTTTTACGCTCAAAAAGCGCCCTAATAGCTTTAATAGCTTTAAGGGTGTCGCTCGCGCTATCGCGCGACGCACCCGCGCGTATAATTTTTCCGAGGCATAGGCGCGAAGCCGCAAGGCAAAACCGCCGAATCGAAGCCGAAGGAAACGACGCGATGAACGTAGAAACCACCACGCCAAACCCCGCGCTCCTGAGCGACCTTGCCGGCGAACTCCTGGCGCAAGAGGCGCTGGCGCGCGAAGCGGCTTTAACCGGCAAGGCGCCCGGTCCGACAACCGGACTGCCAACGCTCGATGAAGAGATAGGCGGCTTCATGGCGCGCGGCCTTCATGTTTTGCTCGCGGCCCCAGGCGCCGGCAAAACGGCTTTAGCTCTGCAAGTCGCCGGTACTTGCGGGTGCCCCGCGCTTTATGTGACTTCCGAAATGCCGCGCGTGGAACTTTTGCGGCGCATCATGGCGCGCACGACGAAAACATTCTTAGGCAAGCTCAGGGGCGGCAAGCTGGGCGCCGATGAACTGCGCGCCCATGTGATCCAGGCGGCGCGAGTGTGCCCGATGCTCGCGCTTTATGACGCGACCCGAACCGGCGCGACCATAACTGACATCCACCAAAAAGCCGACGACTTGCGAGGGCGCTTTGAGGCTTCGCACGTCTTGATTATTGTGGATTCTGTAACCGACTGGGCGCTGGGCGCGGCGGCGGCAATCGGCGGCGATGAAAGCAAGCAAGCCCAAACGGAGTACGCGGTAGCAGAGGGCGCGCTTAATGGCCTGAAGGCGCTTACCGCAAACCTACCAGGGGCGGTACTCGCCATTGCCCACCGCAACCGTGCCGGCCAAAATGCCAAAGGCAGCGACCGGCTTTTTTCTGCAAAGGCGACGGGCCGTTATGAGTACATCGCGGAAAGCGTCTGGGACTTGGAACGCGACACGGCCCAGGAACCCGACGCCAACCACCGCACGCGCGCCGAACTCACCGTTTTGAAAAATCGCCATGGTGCCGCCGGCGTTTCGATTGATTTAGAGTTTGAAGGCCGCTTGCAATCCTTTAGCGAGGCTTAAACATGGCAACTCTTACCCAGGCGCCCGCGCTATCCCTTGCCGATCTGGAAGCCTTCGACTTGCACCCGCAAGGGCGCGACCCTGAAAAGGTTTTCAAATGCCCGATCTGCCAAAGCGACGAGCGTGCCTTCCACGTCAACACTCAAACCGGCGTTTACAACTGCAAGCGCGCGAGCTGTGGCGCGACGGGCAAGCTCACCGACTTTTGGACTGAGCGCCCCAAACTCAAAGGGCGCGAGTACTCCCGCCTGACCTTGCGACGCGCGTTTGCGCTCGAAGAATCCAAGCCCAAGAGCGAGGCGGCGACCGCCGCGACGTGGCGCGAGTACTTCGATAAGGCCGCGCCTGTGGCCGGCACTCCAGGCGAAGAGTACTTAGCTTCGCGCGGCATCCCTGAGCGCATCGCAAGCGCCGCTGGCGTGCGTTTCCTGAGTACTCTTTACGACCGGCCCGCCGTGCTATTTCCCTTCGAGCAAAGCGGCGCGCCCGTGGCTTTTCAAGCCCGCTACATTGACGGCAAGAGCGACGGCCACCGCGCGCAAGGCCCGAAAAGCGAAGGCGCTTTTTTGACCGCGCCCGATGCCCTGAGAAGCGCCGCCATAGTACTTTGCGAAGCGCCGATAGATGCCCTCAGCATGGCCGCGTGTGGCGTGCCCGCCGTGGCGCTGGGCGGCACAAGCGCGCCCGACTGGATAGCGAAGGCTTGCGCGTTTAGAAGAGTACTCCTGGCCTTTGATAACGACCTGAACGGCGCCGGCGACATGGCCGCTCAAAAGCTCGCCCCCCTGCTGCAATCGCGCGGCGCGAGAGTGGCGCGCCTGGCACCGTTGCGCGAAGCCACCGCCGATAAAAGCGACTGGAATACGATGCTGTTGCAGCATGGCGCCGCACCGCTGCGCGCGTGGCTGATGGCGCGCCTGGCGCATATTGAGTACTTCCAATTCGGCGGCTCAGTAGCATAACCTCACGCCGAACCTCACGCCTTAGAAAAACCCGAAAAACCCAAGCAAAATAAGGCGAAAACCCTTGCAAAATCCGCACGCATAGGGGCGCTTTGTTATACTTCTGGTAGTAGTTACAATCATTGAGATTTAAGGGAAAAAGACGATGGCAGAAACCGTTGAAATTTTGATGAAGCCTGATGAAGTGAGTGAGGCTCTGAGAGTACATCCGGTGACGCTGCAACGCATGATTGAGCGCGGCGAAGTGCCCGCTATTCGTGTGGGGCGCGGCTATCGCTTCCGCCCTACCGATGTTAACAGCTACCTCGAAAACCACACCACCGGCAAAGCATTGGAGGCCGCACGATGAGCAGTACTCCGCGCTATCCGTCCTGGCGTCCCGTCCCGTCCTGGCGCCGCGCCGTTGTCACTGAGAACAGACCGCAAGCCGAAGCGCTGCAACGGCTGCGCGCCGCACTTGGCAGAGGATGCGCGGCGGCGCTGGCCGACCATCACCGGGCGGCGGTGGCAGCAGTTTACAGATCCGGTGGAAGTACTTTGATGAGCCGCGAGCGCCGGCATTTAATGCTGATGGTCGCAGCGAGTTTGCTTGTCGCGCTCTCGTATTCGGGCAGCGGCTGCAACTATCCCGGCACCATGAATCGTACACAAGTTTTGAGGCACTACGAGGCACAAGAGCACCTTAGTAGAAGCCCTTACTTTGCATCATCGGGATCACAATTACCTTCACAATTACCTTCGCAACTACCTTCGCAACTACCTTCGCAACTAACATCACAGGAGAAATGAAACAATGGCAAATTATACAGTCAGCGGCGCGGGCACGAGTGCGGCCAATGCCGTCTATGTTGAGAACGGCACTTTGAGTGGCAAGCCAAAATACGAAAAAAGCGGCTCGCTGCTCATCATCGGCTGGAATAGCGGAGACCAGGTCTGGTTCATCGGGCCATCCGATAACTATCCCGGACACTACTACGAAAACTATGGCACTGGTGCGACGCCACCACTAACTGGTTGGAGTGTTTCTGGTGGAGCCGCGCCCGCGCCGACTTTGAGCGTCCCGGCGTCCGACACCACCAGGCCAGTATTTGCCAGCGCAGCGGTGTCCGCCAACGGATTAACGATAGCTGTCACCCTGACTGAGGCCGGTACGCCGCCGATTCTCCCGGCCAGTGGCATCACCGGCTTTATGGTCTCCGCGGATACCGTCGCGCGCACTATCAGCAGCGCGACAGCCAGCGGCAACGTAGTAACCCTCAACCTGGCGAGTGTGGTTTTCGCCGGGCAATCCGTGACGGTTTCCTACAGTCCGGGCAACGTGACCGACAGCGCCAGTCCGCCTAATGCCATGCTGGCTTTCGCAGCCCAGAGCGCGACGAATTCTTCTACCGACACGCCCGCCGTGCGGCTCTACTTCACCGCGCCGTCAGCAGGGCATGAGGTTATGATTTCCCGGCACCGGTTTCTGAGCGGACACCTGGAAGCGGGAGCGTCCTTTCCCGCGCAAACCGGGAGTACTTATTTAGACACCGATGTACTGCCCGGCTATACCTATGCATATAATTTCGCGACACGGCGCATCAGTGACGACAAAACATCGTTCGCTGGAGAGGTACGAATCACCATCCCCGGCACGCCGGCAGACAGCTATCCAGAAATTCCCACCAGCCTCAGTGCGGCGCTCGAATAGAGACGCGCCACTATTTATTTACAGGAGACAAAGACCATGACGACACCCGAACCGACAGCCACCGCCGCACAGATAGCCGCTACCATCGAAAAGAAGCAAGCGCGCCGGGGCGTGATTTCAGCACAACTCACCGGCGCCGATACCGAGCGCGCCACACTGCGTACTGAGATTGGCCGCGCGGTCGCAGACGGGCAGCCGACTGATGCACTCAAGAAGAAGCTGGTCCAATTGAACGTTGACATCGAATCCAGCGAGGTCGGATTTCTTCAGTTGGAGGTTGACATCAAAAACCTCAAAGCAGAGTTGACCGCCGCCGAAATTGCCGAGGCCAGCGCCGCGCACGCTCTGGCCCTGGCCGAGTGGAGTACTGCGCTCGATCAAACGGACGCTTATCTCGTTGACCTGATACTCAAGGAAATCAGCCCGCGCCTCGAAGCCTTGGACGGCATTAGACAGCGGGTGTTCGACGCTGAGAGCGTGTTACGCCGAACCGGGGCACGTAAGTTGTCTGACAGCGAGCTACAGCGCCCACAGCGCACCGGCGGCGCGCGCGGCGGCCGTGTACACCCGTTGCTCCTGGCGTTGCGTGACTTCGCCGCCGGCAAGCCTTTTAGCGTCATTTGGGGTTCCGCTCCGCCTATTGATCATCTTGCCATGCAAGAGCACCAGGCCAGCGCGCCGGATTGGTTCAAGCAAGCCACCCGCGAGGCGGCCGGCGGCGGGGAGCAGTACTCCAGCGAAGGCATGACGCTGAATGAGTTGGCGCGATTGTAAAATCTAATGGTCTTGAAAACTTGAATAGGGAGCGATTAATCAAATGGCACAACTAAGAGCGGTCAAAGCCGAAACCGGCGCGACCGGACACGGCGACGGCGCGACCGGACACGGCGGCGCGCGTCCTGGCGCTGGCCGGAAGCCCAAAGCGCTGCGCTATGCGTCTGAGCTTGCAGCGGCTGAGGAAAAAATAATGTCCGCGTTGCCGGCGGCGATTGATTCCTTGATTGCATCGGCGAATTGTGGCGACGTGGCAGCCGCGAAGTACTTGCTTGATAGAGCCTTTGGCCGCATCAAAGAGCAAACCTTGCCGCCGTCTGAGGATACGACGCTACCATACGACGAAAGCGATCTTGAACGCGACGAAAAAGTTAAAGCGTTTGCGGATAGCTGCGCAACGTGGTGAAATGTTTTGACTACAAACGAACCGACAAAAGCGGAAATCCGCGAGATGTATCTCAAAGTGCTAAACGAGTCCGCCGCCGCCAGACCGCCGCCCGAAGCCTCGATGAGCGACTTGGAACGCGAGGTGCGGCGGCACGTGTGGCCGGCCGTGGCCGGCCACCATCCGCGCATGATAGAAACAATTCTCAATATCGCGTTCGATGAACAGGCGGAATTGATCGAGCTGGCGCGCCAATATCAGAAGGACGTGAAATAAACCGCGAGTACTTCGAACCGCCGCGCTAACCGCTCAGCTTCCACGGCAACCCGCCAGAGATTGAGCGCAGCAGCCGATCAGCAACCCGTTGAGCACTTGGACGCCTTTGTCTTATCGTGCCTTAAATCGCCTTTAAACGCCAAAATACAAGACTGCTAAGAGATTGGCAATTAATCGGGCATGGTTGCGCGGCGCGGTAGGGCCATAGAAGGCCAATAAAGCCGGTTATACTGCCAACCATGAAAAAGTTACTACTCGCAGTACTCTTGCTTGGTGGCTCTGTCTCGACACTTAGCCCGGCCTTAGCTGCTACTTGCTCCGGCGGCGCCAACTGCACGGCCTGCAAGAATTGCTCAGGCTGCGGCCACTGTGCAAAGCGTGGCGGGACCTGCTCGGTGTGCCGTCCCGACCTCTACCGCAGTACCGGCTATACGGCACCGCCGGCGTATGTGCCACCGCGCGCCTACAAGCCACAGCCACGCCGATCCGCCCCAAGTACTGCCCCGCGCTTCCCGAAACCGGTCCAAGCGACGATACCGGCGCAATGGAGCGGCCAGTGCGTAGGAGTCAGCGACGGCGACACCGTTAAAGTGATGCTGCACGGCAAGGCGCAGACCATCCGGCTCTATGGCATCGACACTCCCGAAAAGGCGCAAGCCTACGGCACACGGGCCAAGCAATTCACAAGTACTCTCGCCTTCGGCAAGCCGGTGAAAGTCTTCAGCAAGGGCATGGATCGCTACGGCAGAGTACTCGCGTGGATCTTCGTCGGCAGTACTTGCGTTAATGCGCAACTGGTGAGCAACGGCCTGGCCTGGTGGTATCGGCAGTACTCTCCGAACGAGGCGAAGCTGG